>ERZ1026890.249-NODE-249-length-40671-cov-58.196425_pt1 | contig 40671 bp, 36 predicted proteins | sample MGYA00380175_ERZ1026890 | MGnify/ENA primary metagenome ERZ1026890 (study PRJEB33269, sample SAMEA4719811) | human gut metagenome | biome: human-associated habitat; feature: organic feature; material: feces | place: Cameroon | collected 2013-10 ...
GAGCACCGGAGGGCGGTTACATCCCCTCCTTCTGAGGAGGAGGGGCTTGGGGAGGAGGTGGAGCCCTCTTTGGAAAGAGGGACGGGGTGATTCGAAAAAATAAGAAGCGACTTATTCAAAGTTTCTTTAATCTGCTCAACAAGTTCTCTTCGATGAGCAACAATCCATATCGGATGATTACTCTTCTCCAAGAACGAGAAGACGATGTTTGCTAAAACCATCGTCTTTCCCGTTCCAGTCGGCATTTGTACCATGACAGAATTATGATGCTTGAATGCCTCTTGCACTCACTTCACCATGTCCTCCTGATAATCAAAAAGCTTTATATTCTTCATTGTCATTTCAAAAAGCAAAAAGCCTTTTTACCCTTTTACTTTTTTACCTTTTTACCTTTAAACTACTCTTTTACCTTTAAAAGTTTGATTGTCTGTGTTTTACCCGTGATGCCTGTTACCACGGCGATTCCATTGTCACGAATTTCCACCTTCTCATATTTGGCATCAACAATCACTTTTCCTTTCAATGTCATAACACCCCAATGTCTGGGAACCTGTTCAAAGGCGCAATAGGCACCGACAGGTTGCGCTATATGGTGGTAGAGGGGTGGCACGATAACTTTACCATCTACCTTCACGCCCCATTTCTTTCCTGCTTGGTACAATTCCACATGTCCTGTCTCTGACTTCTCATGCAAAAGAAGCATCTCGTTTGCTTCCATTTTCTTCTTTTGCAACATCGCCTCATGATAGTATTTCTTGCCAAGGCGAGGCATTACAACATTCAAATCTTCATTTTCATTCTTTGGGTTATTGCATCCTATATAGGTCTTCTTCAAATTTGAATCCACCAGGTAGTAGTCCTGTTTGCTGTCCATAACAACGATATGTTCACCATACAGGACAGCACATAACCAATACACATGTTCGTAATCATTACGCAGGAAACACACATTCCTGCTATCTTCATAGCTCAGGCGCATCTTCCCTTCACCACCCTCATAATGGTACCATACTTGACAACCGGAAGCAGAAGATTTAGATCTGTATATCATATAATACCCATAATTCAGAAAATCATATTGTGAAGGACGATAGGGCAAAGAAAATTCTTCTTGGGTTCGAGACATGAAGATGTCGTTATATTCTATAAACTCCCATCCTTTTATGTTGACAACCTGGGGAGCTTCTGCTACGTTAGTGCCATCGTCGATGACGGCTTTTGCCAATAGGTCATAATAGCATTTCGCCTTTCTGCGAGGTCGGTAGAACAGGATGTTTCCATCCAACAGCTTCATGTCATAGTAATCGTCTGGCTCCAGTACTTGTTCTCCTTGTCGGTTCACTACCGTCATCTTTCCATCAGGCAGCTTGATGATGGCAAACTCCCCTTTGCTATCCACAAACTCACGATACTGTAGCGACTGCATCAATTCTTCATGGCTCATCACCATCATCATTTCCGAGTCTGGATGAATCTGAATACCGTCTTGCACCTCGTTCATCAGGAAAAACTCTCTTTCCTTCGGAGTCTCCTTTTTCTTGCCAACTTTTAGCTTTCCTTCGAACATAGCATTCCAGTTCCATACTTGCGATGGCAATCCGAACACCCGATACAGTCCCACATTATCTATAATCACGCAGTTCTTCTTTCCCTTAGCCACTCGCAATCCTCGTCCCACCATCTGCAGGTACTTGGCAAGTGACAGCGTTGGTCGAGCCAACTGTACAAACTCCACATCCGGACAGTCAAATCCCTCCGAGAATATATCCACATTCACCAGCACTTGTATCGGAGCAGCATCAGCAAGGCAGTCACTACCCCCATCAGCAATCCGCAAGCAAGTAGCAGCAAGCCCATCACCAAGCCCATCACCAAGGCGGTCCCATCCCGCACAACCTGGCGAGACCTTTGATGGTCCGCCATCCTTAGAGCGTAGCGGTTCCGAGCGACGAGGAGGAGCGGTTTCCTCCCTCGCTCCTGAGGAGAGAGGGTCGGGGTGAGAGGTGGAGCCCTCTTTAAGGGTAAAGAGGGACGGGGTGATTTTCGAAAAAGAAGAACTTTTGAATCTTTCAATAAGCATTTTACGCTCACTCGCAGGAGTCTTACTATCAATGGCAACAGCTGCTATGCCGTGTTCTCTGTAGAACTCGGCAATAGCATTAGCATGACTGATATTGATAGCATACACGATGCCCTTTCTGTCTTTACCATATTCTTCCAAGCTCCGATAGAGCCTTTCGATACTCGGCTTCTTATTCAGCAACATATCCATTTCCTTGTTCTGGTAGTCACCATCAGCCCCTCGTTTCTGCAAGGAGTCGATGAGCCGTTGCGTCACACCATCTGATTTGATGCTCACAAAATCGTATGTCGCCAATCTTCCCTTGCTGATAAATTCAGGAACGCCCCACGACTGCACCAATACGTCAAACAGATCAGTAAAACCCTTACCATTCAATCGGCAAGGTGTAGCTGTCAGTCCCAAGAACTTAGCTTTTGGGAATCTCTCCCACATTTCCTTATAGGTCTTGGCAAGCGCATGGTGCGCCTCGTCAATCACTATCATTCCCGGTTCTTCCTCTATCTTGTCATAGTGCTTCGACAACCATTGTATCGACACAGCCTTTATCGGCATCATGTCAGAAGCAGGATTAACAGAAGAGGTAGAAGTTGCAGCAAGGCGATCACCAACCCTCTCAGCAAGGCGGTCCCCAAGTCCCTCAGCAGACCGCAAGCAAGTAGCAGTAAGGCGGTCCCATCCCGCACAATCTGGCGAGACCTTTGATGGTCCGCCAACCTTAGAGCGTAGCGGTTCCGAGCGACGAGGAGGAGCGGTTACATCCCCTGTCCCCTGAGGGGAAAGGGGCTTGGGGAAAGCGGTGGAGCCTCCCTTAAGGGTAAGGGAGGACGGGTGGGTTTTCGAAAAGATTCTTTCAATAGTTTCTCGAATCTGAGAAACCAACTCCCTTCTATGGGCAACAATCCAAACATTGCAATTGGAATGTTCCCTCAAAAACGATTCTACGACCGAAGCGAGTAGAACCGTTTTTCCCGTACCCGTTGGCATTTGTGCCATTACGGACCGATGAAGGCGCAACGCCTTCTCAATCCGTTCCTTCATATCCTCTTGGTAATCAAAAAGTTTGATTTCCTTCATTAACAATATCAAAGAACCAATAATGATGTTATACCAATTTCATAAATCCGATATACATCAAGGCATCAGCGATGCTCTGCTGTACAGGATTTTCCTTATCAGAAGCCCATGAATATTTCGCTTGGATTTTGCGAAGTTCCTCACGTTTCTCTATATATTGCTTCTCCAGTTGGTTCAGAATCTGCTTGGAAGCTTGTGACATAGGAACCTTGCCTGCCTCTCTGTCCATCACTTCCTGCAACTTGATGTTACATTCCGTCAAACTTTCCAATACTTTGCGGTATTCCATCATTCCAGGAATATCACCTATCTGACTTTCCGTAGTATCTCTTAGTATTGTCCTTACGCAATCAGGCATAAATAACTTCCAAGTATTGCCATCCTCGTATGTCACCACCAAATGAACTTTTTGCATCATAAGATGCTTTTCGTTATTTCTTGGCACTTCAACACACTCGTCAAATTTCAGATTGATGAGTTGAGCAATTAATTTCTGCTCATCCATCGGCAATTGGTTGACCGTATAGAAAGGATCATGCTGAAACAATGTAGCAAGTCCTTCAGCCATTTCTCCTTTACGATAGGATGATGGCAAACTCACATTTATCAACCTTGCATGTTCTTGAATCACTTTCTTCGTATCGTACTCTATCATCATCGCCAAGTTGAGTTTATCTCTAAATGGCAAATTTTTCAGTATAACCATAGTATATGTTCTAAATCAAAATAATTAGTTTCTCAGCAATCGCATCAAAGCAGGACGATTGCCGTAATTGTATTCTACCTCCTCCACAAAAAACAAGATGAGTTTCTTGGAAACTTCACAACAAGTGTACATACCTTTGATGTCATCCACGATATAGCCATAACTCTTCGATTTTGCATAACTCAAGTGCTTTCGCAAATCATCAATAACATGCTCGGTATAAGTAGCTTGGTCTTCCTCGCTCATATAATGCGCATACTTTTTGAAGAGTTCCACTCGGCTGAACGACATTCTGTTGTCCATCAGAATCTTTAGGAGGCACTGATACTTCTTTTCCTCCACAATCATGTCGCACACTTCGATGCAATCATCATCCGTGATATGTGGAATATCCCCGAAGAGTTTCACAACAAACTCATCCCAATCCTCCTTGGCTACCAACTCTTTCAACTTCTCGAAGTAAGGTCGTTTATCCACCAAGAACTGACGGAACAATCTGCGATATTCTTCAATAACGCTGGCTTTGTCATTACGCTTTTCCAAAATTTCAATCTTTTGCAGATGCCAAGGTTCAGTGGTATTGTATCCATCATCACCATACACAGCAATCGCTTTGTCTATCTCTTTCAAGGCATCATTCTTCAATCCCTTTTCAAGAAGTTCATTGATCTTGAAGGAACAGACATCAGGCACATACTTATACTCCTCCATAATGCCATCCACTTCATTCTCTCTACCATGAGTCCGCAGATACTCTATCTTCTTGATGAGCAACTTGCCCAACTCTTCGAATCTGAATAGCGAACTCAACTGGTCAAAGTTCTCGTCATTCACCAATCTCTTGTATTCGTAGGTATGATGCTTTATCTGCTTGTCAAGGTCTGCAAGGTATGTATCCGCATCCGCCAATCGGAAGTTGATAGCCTCACGGACATGGTCAAAGAAGCAAAGGCAATAATCATCGTATGCCTCCATCTTCTCAATCTCATCCATCTCTTTCTGTGCAATAGCAACAGATTCTATCGGAGTGGCTTCATCTCTCAGCACCAGTGCCAACTCTTTCTCCACTTGATAAGTGAAGAAATCGTCACCATCACATTCTTGGTTGTTATACACTTCCAAGCGGCTGTATTCTTCTGCCACAAATCGCAGAAAGTCCAAGCCGCTTCGCACGGCTTTCCCATTCTCCTTGGCATCCACCAAAGACTTGAATTGTTTATATTTTGTGTAGGATTGTATCATTGTTTTACTTTCTAAGTTAATTCATACTAAATATTCATTTAAAAGTGAACAAGCTATCAATAAAAGTATTATGTTTTGCAATATCGGGAATGACGTCATTACCATTGAAAAGAATATGACATGATAACAGACATGGAAAGTGCAACCTTTGAAATTAAGCAATATGACAGAACAAATTATTCCGTGATTGCCTCGCTGCGATACCTGCTGAGCAAAAGGCAGAGTTCGATTTGTCTTTCGGTATTGCCGAGCGCATTAGTGAAATTCTGAAAGCCAAGGGACTCACCCAAAAGGATTTCGCTAGATTACTCAACAAGCGAGACTCTGAAATCTCGAAATGGCTAACAGGCAGACATAACTTTACGACTCAAACCATTGCTCGTATAGAAACTGCTTTGGGAAGTAAACTCATCAGCATAGTTCATTGATTGAGCTATGCCTATAAGCATATTTTAGAATACCAAGAAATTCGCAACAAATCTGCAACTCATCAGCAAAATCCCCTCAAATACAAACTATAATTTGTAACCAGCAAACTATAAACTATTAATTGTTAATTATAAATTGTAAACACTCTTTCTCCTGGCGGTCCCATCCCGCACAACATGGCGAAGACCTTTGATGGAACGGAACTTCAATTAGCAAGCAGTAAACTGTAAACTATTAACTGTTAACTATAAACTCTCTTTCCCCCAGCGGTCCCATCCCGCACAATATGGCGAAGACCTTTGATGGTCCGCCAACCTTAGAGCGTAGCGGTTCCGAGCACCGAGTAGGGCGGTTTCCCTCTTCTTCCCTGAGGGGAGAAGACCGAGATGAGAGGTGGAGCCTTCCTTAACGGTAAGGAAGGACGGGTTGGTTTTCGAAAAAAGGTAAGGAAGGACGGGTAGGTTTTCGAAAAATCCGCAATATACCCCATGATTATTGGAGCTACCGCTCCACCCATTATCGCCATGATAAGCAACGAAGAAGCAAGTTTGGCCTTTGTATCCGCATCCCTCAATGCCAATGAGAAAATAGTCGGAAACATGAAGCACTCTCCCAGATACAGGGCGAAAGTCTGCTTCAGACGGGCAGAGCTTCATCAAAAGCCCTGCCAATCTTAAAGTATATAATTAAAATTAAAAATCTAATCCTTTTGTGTTTTCCAGATATTAGGCAATTAAAGTGTATACCGCTTTCTATCCGTGCAGGATTTTAATCTATTTTGTAATTTCATGATAAGGGTCGAAGAAGAGAGGATAAATTACACCATACAACCCTTGCATAAAATATATTCTGGGCGAACGAACACCACTTTCTCTTGAAGCCATTTGCTTCTTATCCGTATATAGTCCAAAATGAAAGATGATTGGCTGTCCTTCAGTTATACCAAGTTCCAATTTATCTAAAGCCGACTTCAAAGGCTTATGTAAAGCTGAATGCCTACGTAAGCGAAAGTCATCATCCATCAAAAGTTCATCAATGGTTCGACCAGAAATATATTTCATGCAGTCAAAATACTCAAAGGTATCTTTTTCTGAGAAATTCTGATTAAAACCATATTCTGTATCTCCCATATCAACAAATTCATAGCTGATGCGAATCGGTAACTGACAAGAATTTCTGACGTCATCATTACTGATGACATTCCAAGGTTCTACAGATAAATCATCTCGCAACTGTTCGATGTCATCATCAAAAATCTCTATGCTCATACTCCAACCTTCTGCTTTCTACGTTCTACATTTTTAGTATGTCGTTCCGCATAATACCTATACATGGTATCAAGAGATAACGGACTGGCAGAGCGTTCATAAGGTTTTAGCCCCTCGCGTTTCTCACACCAAGGCAATTCAGAGTGAGTCAAGAATATGAGGTAATTCTGTGATTTGCTTCCATATTTCAGTACTATCTGTTCCAACAATTGGATTTCATCATCGCCAAGCCCTAATTGCTTAGTAACCTCGCCGAGAGCTTCATCCATAACATCCTCTGTTGTTTCAAAATCTGCTGGTGTAAGATGCTCACACATGTTTCTATTCTTCCACATATTATATATAGTAGGGTAAACCGGACCATTTACCCATGCTTGCGGAACATCTGCAAACAGTTGTCTCTGGCGACCAAAGAACACCATACTCCAAGCTTGCGCATAATAAAGCAACTTTTGGAGTTTCAAAGGGCTAACCGTCATCTGTTTCGTCAACAAAGACAAAGCGATATAGCGTGCCACCATTTTTATATCATATATATTTGCTTCCATATTTTACCATTTTATGTTTGTTACCGCAAAATTACGTTTTTTCTTCGAAACCACCAAGAAAATCAAAAGAAATCTGCAAGTTACCAGCTAATTACTCCACAATTAACTATAATCTGTAAACTATAAATTGTAAACTGTTAACTATAAACTCCTCCCACTCTGGCGGTCCCATCCCGCACAATCTGGCGAGGGCTTTGATGCCCCGCCAACCTTAGTGCGAAGCGGTTCCGAGCACCGAGTAGGGCGGTTACATCCCTAATCCCTATGGTAGGGATTTAGGGCTTGGGTATAGGGTAAGGACCCTCCCCCAGGGGAGGGACAGGAGGGGCAAATACAGCAAATCTTATTTTTCGGTAATTGTATGTCATTGTAAGATTATTAATTTTGCTTATAGACTAGTAAGAACTCTTATCGTCTTAATATTATTGATATACCTATACGATTGTGGTACTTGGAAATTTTCACCAAATATCTCTGCTATCAGATAATCCTTTGTAAAACGATGAACCTCTTTTACAGCGATAGCATAGCCATAGGAGCAATTATTAAAATAAGACACAAAGTCTTTTTTAGAGATACATCCCACCTTATTATAATCACCCCATAGCTTATCTGGGTTCTCACAAATTACTTGGTCAACATCAAAATAGCCAATGAGTTTCTTCACAGGATGAGAAGCATAAACATAGACTCTTTCAACATTCAAATCAAAGATTTGTTTTCTGAACTCAACTTTCTTACTACCATGCATGATGGCATTTGCATATTGAGGCTTGATAGACATCAATACATATTTCTTCTGATAAGGCTTGTTGAAATAATATTCAAATTTATTTTCATTATATACCGACTTGACCTTATCTTCTATTTTGAAGCCATATTTATGAAACAAAGGCTTGAAGTCATCCACATGCTCTTCCGAAACAGTAATCAAAGGCTTTGTTTCCTTTAGTATCTCAATTGCCTGTTCGATAAGATAACTACCACACCCTTGGTTGCGATATTCCTTGGCTATACGCAATGTACAAATTTTCTTTTCTTGCATAGTATCTTTTAGTATGGCAAGCCCTGCAATAACATCTACAGTCTTGTCCATTAATACTATAATGCATCGTCTGCCATTACTCACTTCACGAAAGACTTTATCCAGCCACTCCTCAAAAAACGGATAATTGCATTCCAAACCAGACAAAAATCCTTTAATTTGATGAAAGATTGAGATACGGTCTTCATGATTCATGGATGACTGTATCAAGAACGAAACGATATTACTTCTCATGACTCAGATCTCTTTTTGGCAACAAGACAAATTGCAATAACTATCAAAACGACTATTAAACATGCCCACATGGGATATAACGAAGCAAAATTGACAAGTAACTTGACTACAACCCAATTTTTCCACGTTTCGTATGCAAACAATAAGCTGCAAAAGATATTAGCAAAAATCGCAAAAATGATTTGCTTGTTTCCGATATGTTCTTTTACGAAAGTTGTGAAAAACGAATAGTTTTCATTTCCTTTCAACTTCAAGAAAACAATCATGTACTTGTCTTTATCTATCGTCTCAATGTCTTTAAGATACTTATTGAAACTGTCCGTCTCCAGTCTTCTTACGTTTCTTAATTTTCCAGAATCTATATAGCTTATATCATAATCATCTGGTACACAGTGGAACAAGAATACAGAAGCAATTCCACAAATGCTCAATCCATGATCTTCTTTGTATTTATAAACATCTTCGGGAAGATTTCGAGTTTCATTCACCTTGAAATCATATATAAATGATTTCTTATTGATTCCAGTATGGACAATTGCCAAGTTATTAACATTTAATTCTAGTAACACCCTAAAATATACAGAAGCAGCATTTTCAGATGGCGTTTTAATATGAACTTTCACCAGTCCATATTCGTTCAAAATTATAGGATCAACAGCAACAATCGCAAGTTTTGCCCGACTGCCAAATTCGATGACAGACCCTTTCCGTGAATCACCGTCAATCGGATGCTGATTCGTCATGGTATCATTGAATATTAGCTTACAGTTATCAGCTATTGCCAGTTGGTTATGCAAGCTATACTTACCAACAACATTCATAGCAAATGGAACTGCAAGGAATACATCAAATTCATTTGGCAGATTTTCTTTCTTGATTTCTACTCCCAATTCAACAAACGCATCTTTCCCTATAAGCTGCCATGTACAAATTTGGAAGCGTTCTATCGAAAGTGATTCATTGCTTAGTATAAAATATGTATTGTCCATATCATTCGATTTTAAACATTCTGATTACCTTTACAGGTACCCACCCCAAGGCAATTATTTGGTATATCACGAGTTATGACACTACCTACTGCTATCACTGCATTATTACCTATGGTTACAGGTCTTGCTAACACGGTATTGGCACCAATGAAAACATGATGGCCAATCTTTAACTTTGAGCTCACTTTAAAAAGGGGCATATTTTGAATCCAGCGTGCATTATATTGGCGTTGTGTCGTTTGTAAAAACGGGCTACTAGGCTCCATCCCCAAAAAGTAGCTTAAATAAAAAGGGGAGAGGGATCCGTTCGCCCGTATATCTATTATTTCTTATTCTTCATCCGCCAGAAGAAATGCCAAGTTCTAAACAAAGGCTCGCATAGAGCCTCAGCAGGATAATACCTCACAAAGAGCATATTTCTCCATATCTTCAGGAAGTATTTCTTTGCCATACCTTGCTGTGTAAAATGCCCATACTTGGTGAAGTGCTTTCCGAAATTGCCACCATTCAGTATCTCTGCTAATAACAGCTTTCCTCGCTTTTTATCCATCGGAGCTATCATTTTCTCCTCTGATAGTCCCAAAGCCTCATGCAGCACATACATCACAGCCTTTGCAAACTTCCACAATCCTAGATGCTTCAGATCACTCTGCACCACATCTAAAGCAGTTGAGGCTGAAGAATCAGTAGTGGAAGCAGAACTGGCAGAAGCATCAGAAGCCATATCCCCACTACCATCCAGGCGGTCCCAGCCCGCATAACTTGGCGAGACCTTTGATGGTCCGCCATCCTTAGAGCGTAGCGGTTCCGAGCACCGAGAAGGTGCGGTTACATCCCCGCTTCCTGAGGAAGAGGGGCTTGGGGAGAAAGTGGAGCTCCCTTTGGAAAGGGAGACGGAGGGATTCGAAAAATTATTATTCAAAAATACATTTTTTGAGAAATTATTGACTACAAGAAAATAGTCAATGATTTGCCTCATTCCAATCCCTTCATCAAAGAAATGATGATAAAGATGCGTCAGCTGATAAATCACATTGAATGCTGCCGTTGGTATAGCAATTTCTCCAATACCGTCTGGCAGGCTAACAACATTTGAACATTGCAAATCCGCATTCCGTTTGAACCATTTCTGCAAACGTGCATTATAGATAGGATTATTCATTGTGCAAGGGAAGAAATGCAGCTCTACCGGTACTCCATCTACAGAAGTTTCTATATGATGATACCTTATATCATCCCCAAGTTTGAAATGCTTCTCGGCATATTCCGTTATCTGTTCACGGCTTGCATTCACCCATACATCAATATCTCCAGGATTACGAGAATACGCATTTGGATACTTCAAGGCATTCCCTTGTCCTTTCAGGATGCAGCACCTAAGCCCATCCTCCCTCAGCATTGAGAAGAGCTTACCCGCCACAGCATTCACCTTCATATTCTGCCTGTGAATCTGCTGTGCCTTACCCATCCAAGTCATTAGCAGTTCCCTTCCAATCGGATTCTGCTTCAACTCCTCTGGATACTCCTTCCCCAGTCTCTTGATACCATCAAAACAAAACCCCAATATCGCTTGCTTAGAAGCAAAGGTATACAGGTTCTGCCAATCCATACAAGCAACGACATTGCTTAAATCCCTCTTATATCCTAAACAATACTGCAGAATAACAAAAATATCATTCATAATATTTAAAACCTACTTTCCTTCAGTAAGTTCCTCAAACATTTCAACATGTTGATCTACAACTCTTGAAATGTCATAGTTCTCTATCACTTTCTTCAAAGCCTTGGCTTTCATTTCTGCAGTTTCTTTTGGATGACGATATAACCAGAGTACCTTTTCTGCGGCATCTTTCGGATTATCCATTTCCACCAACAATCCATCAACACCATCATCTACCAATGTAGGGATGGCATCTATCTTGGTAGCAATCACATTCTTCTCAGCTGCCATATACTCAACAACAGCCAATCCGAATCCTTCCCACCTTGATAAGAGCATCGCCACATCAAAAACTTTCAAGTAGCTATACGGCTCATCAGTCCAACCAGTTATTACAAGTTCCAAACCATTCTCCTTGGCAAAGGCCTTGACTTCTTCCTCTTCCTCACCACTTCCCACAATGATGAAAGCAGAGTTAGGAATCTCATCATGTATCAACTTGGCAGCACGGATAAACACATCTGGTGCCTTCTGCGGAGAAAGTCTTCCAATCATACCTACCACAAAAGCATCTTCCGCAATGCCAAGTTCACTTCTAGACTTAGCTACAGCATTCCTTACAGCACTCACATCAATACCATTCGGAATCAAAGCTAGCTTATCATCCTTAGCAATGTGTTCACGCTGTGCCGAAGCCTCTTCAGCCTTAGAGATACAAACAATCTTGTCTGTGCAGGGAGATAAGATTTTCTCCAAGCACAGATATATTATACTTTTCAGTTTCATCTGATTAAATTTTACTTGATGTTAAAAGCCCAACCATGAGGGTTGTAAACTACCTTACAATGCAAGCCTATGGCTGCCATACGTCCTAAACCACCAGCAAAACTGCTATGACAATACAGGATGTCAGGATTAACCTTTTTGATTTCACGGCGAATAGCTCTGACTTTTTTGATAACACGCAAAGGAGAAAATGATTGCGTAAGATCCATTTGCTGAACACCATCCACAATCTTGCTATACAAACTTTCATCATAATTTCGAGAACAGATGAAATACTGCTTTATACCTTTTTTCTCCAATCGTGGCAGGAGCATCTGGAGATAACGCTCTACACCTCCTGCACATTCTGCAATATGTAATATCCTCATAACCGATTATTCTTGACTTAATTCTACATTTTCAGCTCTTAATCCATCATAAGAGAAACCCAAAAAGAATGTCACCGAAGAATTTAAATTATCCTTTGTAATATTATTCTTTCCTGGATTGAAGAAAACCTCTAATCCTTGGTCCGTGATAATCTTAGCAGCACCAGCATGCTCATAGCCACTAACAACACCCTCAACCCGATAAAATGCATCTTGATTATCAGAAGGTTTTACATCCAAGTTACTTAGCAATTTTTGGGGTGCCTTACCGTACCATTCTCGAATACCTATTTTTTTATTACCACCTTTATTCTTGCATTCCTCAATTAGTCTTCTACAGGTTTGAGCAGCAATACTACTACCATTTAATGCTTTAATCGCATAGAAGACATAATGATAGAATGTTACATCTATTGATGGTGACAAACTAGACCATTGAGCTAATTTTGCGAGAATCTCATCTATTCTCAAATATTTGGAGTATCTCGCAGCTTTGAACCACAAAAAGAAATTTCTCTCATTATTAGGCTCTTCAAGAATATTTTGTTCCATCAAAGTCGTAATTTGTCCGATCGTCTTTTCTTTATTGGTATAATCTCCGCGATAAAAATATGTTCGTACAATATTTCTTCTCACCATCTGAGGATGCTTAGAATTATCCATCTGATTAGTTAATTTCTGTATAATACTTCCATAATCCTCATACAATAATCTCAAATTATGCTCACATGTATCATATCTTTCAGAAACACCATCAGCTGAATTATTATAGTAATTCTCTAAAGTTTCCAACAAATTATGACAATCATCTATCCAATCTGCATAAGGCTGATAGGCATTGGTTACAATTTCCATCTTAGATAGTCCCTCATATTTTTGAGAGAAATCAAATACTTTCAGAAGCATTTCTACATGAGAAATATAACCGAATTCATCTATAGAACCTTTATTTAGCTTTCTGGAAGCTTCAAACTCATGCGCAGCTTTAGGCAGCAACTCCACAACGATTTCGTCATAAAGCTTACGTTTTGCTGCTTGGTAAGTTCCTTCATTCAAGCATTTCTGAATCTTTTGATACATTATTGAACGTAAACAAATACCCTTTATATGATGAAGAAGAGGGTCTTCTGGACTAATATTTATAGCTTTATCTGCGTACGCTAATGCTTCAGCTGCGTTTTTTTCCTCAATTGCATAATATCTAGCCAAATGAGAACAGAAATGTGCATTGGTTGGAAAAAGTTCATGTAACTTCAAGAAAATCGGTAATTGCTCTTCTTTTGGTATGTCAGAAATTAGCTGATTGAATTTTTCTCCTGACCGCTCTGAGGTATTACCAATAAACAAATCTTTTAGAATGTTTGTCTTTACTTCTAATGAACAGATGTCATTATCTGCCATAGATTCTATAAAAGACAAGCAATAATTACCAAGATTACAATATGGATGTTTTACACTTGATGAAGTCGTACCTAATAATTGTTTCAATAATTCTTCTGTAAAGAAAGGGTGTCTTATACCCCAAACAACATTATTACCAACATTACCTTTGCACAACAAGGAATTAACAACTCCTACATCATTAGAGAAATATTGTTCTAACTGAAATACAACTTTATCTTCCACATTAAATATAGTACGCAGAAATGAAGCTGGAAGTTTTTGAGATATATACTTATCGCAAATAGCCAAATATATAATTGTTTTTCTTTGCTGATCTAAGTTTTTTACTTGCTCCACAAAGTTTGATATATATCCATGTATCGCTTCAAATTTTTCCTCTAATGCAAGTAAGCCTATGTAAAATGGAGTACGTTTATATGCTTCTACATGCGTTCCATATTGAATGTTTTGAAATTCAGCTAACTTTCTTTTTTTAATTACTTCAGGATATGAATCTATATATTTTACATATCTATTAATCAACCTTGCCACATCATCCCCCCAATCTGTGACATATAGAGAATTGAACTTTTGCTTAAAAACCCCTCTTTTAATACCTATAAAAATAAAAGGGCGAGACTCATTTGTCTGATTAAATAAGTTCTCAAAATCATCTTTATCAATAGTCTGAGGGAGTTCAGCAAATAAGATTACAGTCTTTTTTGTCTTATTATGTATTAGCTCTAGTTGCTCTATCACATGACTTTCTCTATTATTTTTCAGAAAGAGTACGGGAAAATCACTATGTAAAATCCATCCTATTTGACGAGCTAAAGTTGTACCACCAAAACCTGGCTGATGTTCAATATAAGCTATTGCATGACCATTTTTAATAATACTCTCGATTGGTTTGACATACATTTTATTAAACTTGTCTCTATAAGCGGAGAATTCGTTCTTTGCACCATACCAGGACAGAGGATGCCTACCCTTTAAGAAATCCTCAGCATCATCAATTAGAGTCTTTTCAATACCAGCATACAACACTTCAAAGGTATCCTCAAGAGATCTCAACTCAGCCTTCGAAAAAACTCCTAAGCTAGCATCTAAAGCTGGTAACTTAAATGTATCAGTTAGCTGCTGTTCTTCACCACCAGTAACATAAGTTTCTATACACTGGTTAACCATACTTAATGATATAGGAATCTCTAAAACATATCCATTGTCTTTCATTTTGTCTGATTCCAAGTTTACTAATACCATTTGCATATTAGCAAAACATCTATCACACAAATCTATTAATTTATCGACCAAATTACGATTACGCATCGTTGACACAACTATTGTCTTCTGCGAATTGTTACGTACCATCAAGGTACGCAACATTGTTTCCAAAATTAGAGAATTATGCTTATTCCAATCTCTAATATTCTTATATTTTGGGGATATATTCTTATATCCATTTGCAAAAACCATCAATGGGTACTCGCTATATGGAGAATAATCATCTTCGGTTACAACATCACCTATTTTAAACTTCTTTATGCCAGTTATCTGATTATGATAATTACAAAAACAAAAACCATCTTTCTCTGAATAATTATAAAAATCGATTATTATATTCCATTTTACTTTCCAAAAGTTATCATAATAAGAGTTTGGAGCTTCATCAGTAATAAGAACATAAGTTCGTTCCTCATAATTAAACAAATCACATGCATTATAAAAATAAGAAATCATATCGTTTTCTGGCTTTAAAAAATCATCAACAGTCATAAACGTAGTCTCATTATCAATATAATCATGCAGAAATTTTCTTACTTCTTGCCTATATTTTTCAACTATTTTAATGTCGACATTAATACCTGCATGCTTACTTCTATTAGTAAGAGCGTATTTATTAGAGGCTAAGAATCTAAAGTCTACATCACTTTTATCCCCATCAATCGTACAATAATAAAAATCATTATAATCCCCATCTTCGCTAACATAACAATCATTAATAATTTGAGGAAGCGATTTTCTTTTATAATAATTATACGTACTCTTGGCTTGTTGCTCTAAATGAGTTTTTACTGCTAACTCAATAACTTGAGAAAAATTCTCACCTGCGTCATTAGCACATAAATGATACTCAAAATCATTACCATTAGTTTTGTAACGATAGGCATCTGCTAGTAACTTTACTGCATGATTATATTTTTTGATTATATCCATAAGTCTTATTTTGATACAAATATATTATCTTTTCACTTCCCCAACCATCTTTTTCACCAGCATACGGAATTGCTTATAGATACCCAACTGTATCTAATATGCTTTTCCGTTTTGGTTCTGAATGTAACAGGTTATTATTTATTGAAACACTCATTAGGTGAAAGGCAGTCTAATTCTTCAATGATTTCTTCAGCCTTGGCTGAATGAACAAGAATTTCAGTTACGCCTTTATCATTATCCAACTCCTTACTATACTGGTACACTTCGAAGCAGTCCCATATAGTGAAGTCTATCACATGAGACCACTTTTTGAATCTACAAGCATAACAGCTTGTCGTACATTAATGTCCAAGAAAAACGAGCGAAGCCAAGGATCGGTATCAATACCTGAATGATAAGAGCCTTTCACCGAGTCAAAGCTTATGTTCGAGTACTTATACCCATAGAATTTCTTATCTCTAAACTTCAGATTCTTTATAGTTCTCATATCGAATGTTTTATTTTGTTTTTTACAGAAGCAAACAAAAAACTACCTATCCTATCAAAAGATTACATATACTGCTTTCTACATTATACAACACCTTTTTGATATTAGCTATACTTTCAGGTACAACATTTCTATGAATCCCTACAACTTCTTTTGTCACCAAGTTAAGTATATCATTGTATTTTATAATATACAAATCATCTTTTATTCGCAGATAAAAGAATCTTTCCCCATTAACTGCACAATAGAAAGGCATTGCAAGCTCTGCTAATTGCAAATCAGTAAATCCATGAATCATAGCCTCCATGATAGAACTTATGGGCTTATCTGGCATGAAAAATCGATAACAGACAAGGATTTTTACCCAAGTATTATCAGTAGGTATTGAATATTCACCATTCAACCATTTTTTACGAAATAGCGAATTGATGTCTAAATCAAGGAACTCTTTACATCTTCTCACAGAAGAGTTATTTAGTGCAAGCTGAAATGAAATTCTATCTTTCGGATTATCAGAAAGTTTTTGGTCTAAACTTAGGAACACGCCAGTCTTGCAGATATCAAGAATCTTTTCCCTAACTTGCCTATGCGCCTCTTCTTTTATAGAATACGAATAGGGCAGGGTATTCAGAAACTTATTCATATACCCCTCATAGTTCGCCTCTTTACCATAGAAATGGTGGAAGAGATGCTTGGCTATCTCGTAATCCATTACAAGGATTATCTTATCAAAACCGAACTTGTTACCATTAGGAATCTCTGAATAATAGGGATTATCAACCTGAGAAGATAAGACATTCATGATGCGGAATAGATGAGCAGGATCTATTCTGTCCAAATCTTCAATAATTAAAACAGACTTAGCCATCATCTGATCCAAAGACTTCTGAATAAGACAGGTAAAAGCATCACATTCGCTGATACTACCCGTCTTTCCATAAAATCCATTGAGGTAATCATCTACTACATGAAGAACATCTTGACCCTTATATTTCTTATGAATCGTAGAAGCAAGACCTTTCAAACCTTCATATACATCTTTTATTCCTTCAACTGGTATAATCGAAGCTACAAAGTCAGCCAGCTTTAACATAGACTCTTTGTTGCATACCGCATCGAATATCTTATCATACCCCTCTTTAAAGTCATAGATACGATTATCCTTTATGAGTTGAAACAGAATGTCACGCTTGATATACTCTATGACATCCCGATTCTCCTCAACCACGTAGTTTACAGGATGGAGAGTGATGAAATAGTAATCATTATTCTTTTCATCATAGCTCTTCATGAACTCATTTAGAAAGTAAGACTTACCATCTCCAAACTTAGCTGAGAATATGATTCTACTCTCATTTTCAAACACCTGCTTGAAGTCTTGGATGTTTTGAGAAATATCAATTGTATCCATAGTTTCTAAATCAATTAAAACCTTATCTTTTGAAGAGAAGCATCAAGATTCCAATAAGTATTCTAGAACATCTTACTTTCTCGTTTTCACCTTATTAAATATCTTTTGAACCAAACCAAATCCTATAAAAGAGAATAAGCAAGCCAAACGAGCTTTCTTTCTTGCTCTATTGTCCATTAATACAGACAAACGAATCTTTTTTATGCGATGCTCAAAATCATTACGATGCTCGTATTCCTTTGGCATTTGCAACAGCAAATGAAAGACAAAGCTAACAATGCGGCAATTATAACTTCTAATGATTGGTTGAAGTTTATCTCTATCCTTATCCATCAGAGCCATCAATTGCAAGCCACTATCCAACTTATGAGGAGAGAAAGCAGCTCCTTCTATGCTATCGCTACGAAGTAGATAAAAATAACTCTGTTCGTCATTGAAAACAACCTTTTTTGCTTTCAATAAAAGACGGTATGTCGTAGGAAGGTCTTCAAACAGTAAACCTTTTGGATAGCGAATTCCATCAAACAGACTTGCCTTATACATTTTTCCCCAAGCTGTTGTATCGAAATGCTCTTGGTAGAACATCATTTCTGTTGCATGAAGTCCATCTAAGACCCAGTCTTTTGCTGATTTAGGACATGGATTTGGAGATGTGCCTTCGTAAAATGCACAGAATGTATTTACACTAACATCCGCCCCATACTTTTCTATCAAATTATAAAGCCCTTCAATATGTGTAGGCGAGATATAATCGTCGCTATCCACACATACCACATATTCGCCTGTTATCTTATCAAGAGCTACATTGCGAGCATCTGCCAACCCGCCATTCTTCTTATGAATTACTTTAATACGAGCATCCTTCTTGGCATATTTATCACAAATCTCACCACATCTATCAGGCGAACCGTCATCCACCAACCATACCTCCAGATTTTTGTAGGTTTGGTTGAGGATGCTGTCTATACATTTTGGTAGGTATTGCTCAACATTATAACATGGAACAATAACTGAAATTAATCGATTTGGCATTTTACCTTAAATTTCATATGTTATAATTCATTGAAAAATAAAAAACCAGAAGTTTTTTTATATTTTTTATATAAGTTGGATTTTTCCAACCATCTATCATGGCATGCAACAGTATGTCCCAAATCTCTTGCGAAGAATAATAGAGAACTGCCCAAACCGACAACTTTAAGAGATTTGTTGCATATTATTATTGATTCAAATGGTATAGAAGATTCCATAACTTCATATTTTTTATTCATTTCTTTAAAATATGAAATGATAGTTTCACGTTCTTTTTCGGATTGTGAAGGGTGGAAACGCAGATAATTCATATCAGATGAATCTTCCTTGATCATCCTTTTACAACAATTAAGATAATATTCGGATTCAACGTATCGATGAAAGACAAATCCATCAAAAATGAAAATGGTAGAAACTTCTTTAATTGTTGTATTTACTTTTGTGTAAGGCCACTTTACGACATGGTTGTCTGAAGGCAAATAATGAAAGAAGCTATCAGATATAGCATAAGAATCAATTTTGTCTTGCTTATACAACGCACCCTTATAATACCATGCATTAGGCATCCATACTCTTTTTGTTCTCAAATAAATAAGGTTAATAGCCTTATATAAGATTTTTTCTTTTATTGTTGGATTGACAATATAAGTATTTTTGAATGGAATACCTCCCTCCTGTATATAGCATCCCTTTACACAAAGAGCATTTGTATATAAAGTCTGGAAAAAGGGATGAGCATAATGAGGACAATAAAGATTGTATTTTTCTTTTATATTATGATATACAAACTCATCGAGTATATGTATAAATTTATTTCTTAGTTTTCTTTCTCTCCATATTCTTGGTGCTGGATAATCTGAAAAAACTTTAGATAAATCAAAAGTACTCCATTGACAACTAAAAATACTGTTTTTATAATTTCTAACATATAAAAAAATTATATCTGAAGATGCTAATTTTTGATAATTAACACATCCTATAGCAGTTAAGAAAGTTGTATGGGAGTGTATTATAAAAACATGCTTCATTTCAAATTGTAAGTTTCAATTATTTTTTCAGCAAAATCAAAATCCTCTGGCCAGTCTATATCTACGCCCTCTATTTTATCTACTTGTGCCATATAAGGCTTAAAACCGATACGCTGTTTATGAACTTTCCATATATCACGCTTGAACATAAAGAAAGCACTGGTCTCCACATAGACTGGCTCAATAGTCTGAGTTCTTGGAATCTCCTTTAAATCATAGTTGAGAGGTTTGCCATCATACCATGTGAAGGTCTGAATTTTCTCACAACTGAATGCAGAATCATAACCATCATTTGCGATTTTATCAAGAGCATTTTCTACAGTCTCCTGTTTCATGAAAGGAGATGTCGTATGTGCCAATATATAAATATCTGCATCAATGGTTTTAGTGAACTCCTCATAAATCTCCTTACCGAGAGTCTCATCACGATCAAGGTATTCTGGGCGCTTCAGAAACTTCACGCCTTTTGGCAAATATTCCTTGATAGACTCTTGGCTGCAATAGACATATACTTCGTCTATCTTTTTTACGTTTGCCAATGTGTCAAGGATATAACACATCAAGGGCTTTCCGCCCAACATTTTCAAATTCTTACCTACCACACGCTTACTATTCAAGCGGATGGGAACAAATGCAACTGTTTTCATATTACTTATTATTTTTATTAAACTTATTAAATCAAATATTTTCTTATCTTAAACTTATTCGTAACATAAGCTAAAAAAGAGCTAACAAATACAACAACAACTGCCATTACCCACGTTTGCGATATTGAAGGAATTACAAAAAGCAAACATGTATTTATGGCATAATTATAGCCAAATAGAAATAATGTGTTTCTTCCTAGAAACGATAAGGCGGGATTGCCCCCCCCGAATCTATGTCCAAGGACAAAAATCGAAATCGATATCAGTATCGCCTCGATTCCTGTTATATATATATACTTAAGGTAATTGCTGTCATAATCTCCTCCACAAATACCCATGTAGAATATTATAATTGAACACAAGAATAACGGCAGCACATATATGCCACGTGATATTTTTGTCCAATTTTTCCTAAGCAACACACCAACATATATAAAAGGTATCGCAGTAAAAGCATTATCTATATTCCAGGGAAACACTTTTCCAATTAAATAGCATATATATCCCATCAGGCCAGACAAGACTACCCATATCACAGACTTTTTTCGCTTCATTATCCAATAAAAAAACAGTTCTGCAAAGAATAATGCTGTCAAAAACCAAATAGGGCTACAATTTGGCAACCATTCTGTTGTACCACGAGAATACAATACTATTCCAAACAAATACTTCCCCAATTGCCTACAATAATCCGAACCAAGCCCCAAACGTATTATGTTTGTGCCCAAGCCAAAAATCAGGAAACAAATTCCAGCAATTTTTAGGTATGGGATTATATAGCTATTAAACTTTTTGTTGAAGAAATCTTTAAATGGTAAGTTGCGATTTTTATCTACATTCCAACAATAGCCACTAATAATATAAAATAGTGGCATGTGAAAAAGATAGATATATTGATTTATATTAGGAATATTGCAATGGCCAATAAGAACTAAAATGATACCAATACCTTTAATAGTATCAATCCATTCTATTCGTTGTTTGTTTTGTATCATTTTATAAACAAGCAAAACTATCGATTATTCCAACAAATTTATAATTATCATCAACAACCACCAAAGAATGGATATTAAACTTACGCATTATGGCTTCAGCCTCAGACAGTTTGGTGCTTTGGTTTACAATCTTAGGATGCGTGCTCATTATCTCCTTTACTGTCAAGTCAAAGAATATATCCTTTTTGTTCTGCATGGCACGACGAACGTCTCCATCCGTAACAACACCAGCAATCTTTCCATCTTCCAACGCAACGGCAATGCCCTGTTTGGTCTTGCTGATTTCAATGATAGTATCGCTTACTTTGCTGTCAAGTGAAACGATAGGTAAATTGGTAGAAACCATGTAGTCCTTTACCTTAGAAAGAAGCTTTTTGCCGAGACTTCCGCCTGGATGATACAAAGCGAAGTCTTTTGCCTTAAAATGACGTACTTCCATCAATGCACAGGCAATGGCATCACCCATAGCAAGCGTAGCCGTTGTGGAAGATGTTGGAGCAAGATTCAGAGGACAAGCCTCACGCTCAACATGGATATTAAGATGACAAGTGGAATACTGAGCCAATAAAGATTCAGGATTACCAGACATACCTATGATAGGTATATCTCTGTCTATCAGCAGTGGTATAAATCTAAGCAACTCATCGGTATATCCAGAATTGGATATTGCCAGAACAACATCCTCCGACTTGAACATACCCAAGTCACCATGATAGGCATCCAACGGATTAACGAAGAAAGAAGGTGTACCTGTGCTTGCTAAAGTTGCGGCAATCTTTGCTCCGATATGTCCCGACTTACCCACACCTGTTATGATAAAACGTCCTTTACAATTATAAATAAGGTCTATCGCTTTATCAAAATTGTCATCTAATAAAGGGATTAAATCCAATATTGCCTGTGCTTCGTCTTTAAAACACTTTATGGCATATTTTGTACATTTTTCCATAATTGATACTATTTAAAGTTTTTCTATAAATTCTCTTACGGCACCTTCGCCACCTCTATGCTTGCAAATGTATTCAACACTGGCTAATACTTCTTTCGCTGCATCTGCAGGAGCTGCAGAATAACCACAAATCTTCATACATTCCAAATCATTCAAGTCGTCACCGATATAAGCAACATTATTTGGTTCAATCTGGTATTTTTTACAAATTGCCAAAAGTTTAGCTACTTTATCTTCTATGCCTTGATACAATTCTTCTATTCCTAATTCTTGGCATCGTTTAGCAAGAATCTTAGAAGAACGCCCTGTGATAATAACTGGTACTATATGCTTTTCGCCCAAGTGGGCTATTGCATATCCATCTTTGATATTGAATGCTTTCATCATTTCACCTTCTGCAGACATATAGATTTTGCCATCGGTCAATGTTCCATCAACATCCATTACCAATAACTTTATATTCATAACTAATCTAATAACGACTTGATAACTTCTTCAAAATCTTTCAAATAAAGCATGTTCGGACCGTCACTCATAGCCTCTTCCGGATTAGGATGCACCTCAAAGAAATATCCTGTAGCCCCAAACGCTTTAGCAGCTAAAGCCATAGATGGAACAAACTCACGATTTCCATCGGTTTTTCCTCCGGCTGCTCCTGGTCGTTGCACGCTGTGAGTACAATCCATTATCACTGTAGGCACAATTTTCTTCATATCGGGTATATTACGGAAGTCAACAACGAGATTGTTATATCCATAGATATTGCCACGCTCCGTAAGCCATACATTACCATTTCCAGACTCTTTAACCTTCTGAACAGGATATTTCATATCTTCTCCAGAAAGGAACTGGGCTTTTTTGACATTAACGGTCTTGCCTGTCTTTGCTGCAGCCACAAGAAGGTCTGTCTGTCGGCAGAGAAAAGCAGGAATCTGCAATACATCCACCACCTCACCTACAGGTGCTGCTTGATATGACTCATGGATGTCCGTCAAAAGACGCAGTCCATACTTGCTCTTTATGTCAGCCATCATCTGTAGTCCTTTTTCCATGCCTGGACCACGAAAAGAGTTTATGGAAGTACGGTTTGCCTTATCGAACGAAGACTTGAAGATAATATCAATATTGTACTTGTTATTCAAGCGCACAAGTTCTTGCGCTACTACCTCAAGGCACTCTGCGGATTCTATCACGCAAGGGCCTGCAATAAAAATTGGTTTCATAATAATTTATCTATTGCTTTATTTGTATACTCATTAATATCTTTAATATATTGCGAACATCTCAACTGCTGATATTCAAATATTTTTTTACCTTCACTTTCAATTCGTTTAAAAATCTCTACGAAATCGGAAGCACTGGCCCCGACAAAGGTCGGAATATCTTTGTTGTCATATAATCCTTCACTACTATGCTTGGATGTAATAACAAGTTTACCATATGAGATGGCCTCAATCGTTTTAATTTTCAAACCTGTTCCTTTCAGTGTAGGATTAACTACAATATTTCCCTGTTTATAGAATTCTACTATATTATCTACCATCCCTAAAATTTTGATATTCGGATTGTTTGAATACTCTCTCATTGCATCTGAAATCTTTCCTCCTATGAGTAGAGTATATTGAGGGACTAATGCTACAATTTGTGGAAATATGTTATCTATAAACCATACTAAACCTTCCTTGTTCAGTTTATTATTACTTGCTATATATAGTATATTTTTATTGTCTACTACATCTTGCTTCGTAAACGTAAGTGGAGGGTAAACTGTGATGCAAGGAATATGGGGGGCAAGGAAACGAAAGAACATACTCTCATTCTCTTGAATAGACATGATCATATTACTTCTCCGCAAATATTTTTGCTCTAAACATGGAGTCATCGATAAATCATGAATACCAAGTCTCTCAAATTTATTGGTAAAACAATCATGAGTTGCAATTACTCTCTTCTTTGCTTTTGAAAGCTTTAATACTTTTGATAGCCAATAATAATTTACTATGACTGTATCTGGAGTAATTTCATTTTCTATTTTGCGAATTTGATTATTGATGCCGAATTTGACAAATAGATAGTCAAGCATTACTCTTTTTAATATTTTCTTGTGGAAATATTTTAAACAACGTCCGTAGAAAACATCAAATTGGGAAAGATGAATAAAATAGGCTTTACCATTCCAAGCTTCTCTTGTTTTTTGTTCTTCCTCTATATTTTCCTTTCCAATATATAAGAAACATACTTCTGCCCCTCTGTCCTTTAGAGCATTACAATAGTCTAATATATATCTTTTATTACCAACGTTAGTTGGATGGGTATAGACATGTGAAACAACTAAAATCTTTTTCATAATCCTGCTTTATATTCATCTACGGCTTTTCGTAAAGCATCTATAAAACCTCTACCATAGGTCAAATCGGGTTCCATCATATTACCTTCTCCCCACTCATTCCATGATTTGACAAATAATATTTGATATTCTTGAGGTTTATCCTTAAGTGCATTAAAAGCCTCCTTTAAATGTTCATAGAATAAATCTGGAGTTGCATTTGTAAAGATATGACCATTCCATCCACTACGAGGACTATGATCCCATTGAGGTATTACGGTTGGTATTACTTCATTCTCATAATCTTCATTGTTGATAAATTCATGATAATATTTTCCGTAATCAAAGCAGAATGGTGGTCTATGAAGTATAAACCCCTGAATTTTCTTCCACATATTAAAGATATAGTGTCTTCCTTTTATTCCCTTTAATGCAGAAGCTTTAATTCCTCCAAGCCTCTGATAGGCAACTGCAGAATACCCCTGTGCAAGACGTTCTGACTTTTTATCAGGTCCAGTATGAGCAACTAAATACAACCCTGGGAATCCGGCCTCCTTCGTCCATTTTGTAAAATTTTCAACATATTCTATAGGTAAAGCCGAAGAATCGAAAATATACAATAATGGTTTGCCGTTAATTTTTACATATCTCTCATCCTTAAAAGCTTTCAACAAATATTCAAAATGAAGTTTTTCGTCTTCAATTCCTGGATATTCTTGCTTCATAAGAATCTTTTCGGTTATTGTCCCATCGGAATTCCAATTTTTTGCGAACCAACTATGGTTTGCCCAACCTAAGCAAAATGGAAAATCAGGTTTCCCCGTGTTCAGAACTTCATCAAAGACTTCTGGTATCAAACGCTTTCCATTTCCAAACCAGTAATGCCAATAACAAAAAGCTGTAACACCTGCATCTCTTGCCATTTGAGCCTGTTGTTCTCGTACAATAGGAAGACGAAGATCATAATACCCAAGTTCTGTAGGAACACGAGGTTGATTATGCCCTTTAAATAGGGGCTTTGCTTTGCCTACATTTGTCCATTCTGTAAATCCCTTTCCCCACCATTCATCATTTTCAGGAAATGGATGAAACTGGGGTAGATAAAACGCAATTATTTCTGGATGTTTCATATTATAGTTTATTAATTATATTACGAATTTTGTATGCTTCTTTAATGTAAGATGGCATAACATCTGTCAGTTGTTTTTTTATAGCGTCTTCATTGTCAACCAAGTATCTAAAACCTTTAAGTAAACTGTTATTTGACTCGTTGTCCTTACAGTTAACAACTAAATTATTATCTAATCCAAGGTCTTTCGCAATACCTTTTGACTTTATAGAATAACCTAAGGCTAAAGAAGGAACACATGTAGAATATGCAGATATTACTGCATGTGTTCTAGCACCAATAAACAAGCGACATTTAGAAATTATATAACGAAGTTGCAAATAATTATATATGTCAGAATCAAGTACGCTTATTCGACCTGTATCTTGAAAAAGTTTATATACATTATTAGCCACAATGCGATCATCTTGAGCATCCCATAACACATGCGGAATTAACAAAATATTAAAATCTGTTTTGTCAATTATATATTTTATCAATTCTTGTACTTGCTTACCAAAAGATGTATTCAAATCAAAAGCACCTAAGACAAAATTACTGAGGTTTATTCCTATAACTCCTTTATCTTCTTTAAATATTTTGGGTAAATCAACAACTTGTGGAGTTAAAACGAATGCAGGATCCGGGAAGCAAACAACATTCTTCAAGCCTAATGATTTAAAGAAATCAAACGACAAAGATTCACGTGCATAAATGAGAGTGAAATTTCTGAGAGTTTCTTCTTTCTCAGGTGTCAAGTTTTCTTTACCCATAGAGCAACCCCATAAAACCGTTTTATACCCTTTGCTATGCAAATAGTTATTCGTGGATATAACCTGATTGTTGCCATAACACATCATGTCTCCACCTGTTGACAACATCAAATCATCTTTACCAAGTTTTTTAAAGAGGTCTTGATATTGATATTTAGCATCAAGTTGAATTTTTTCTTTTAAAGAAGATAAGAACATTTTCTGTATCTTTCTTTCAACTCTTTTGCAAAAGGGAAGTGCTTTATTCTCAGGTATCAAAGTATAGTATTTAGAAATACCAAGTCTTTGATCCAGTTTTATGTTTGTGCACCAGCCAAAGCTATTTGAACTATTCAGTTTTAATATTTCTGCAGTTCCTTTGGCAATACCTTCACAACCTCTATTTCCACCATCTAGGTGTATCGGAAAAATATAATTCATTTTATTTTCGTGATAATTTTGCTGTAATATAAAAGATTATTGCTACAAAAACAGGCGCATAAGAAATCTTATAGCAATAGTAAAAAAGTCCATTGCCGAGCATATACATGTATATTGACAATAGCACAATGTTTTCAAGATACATGGTTTCTTTAGGCCTGTATCTACAATAGAAACAACTTAACAATACTACAATAAAAAAAGCACCCAAAGCACCAAAGTCTCCCCAAAACTCACCAATATATGTATAAAAGATATAATTGGGAGAAGATAAAAACTTTGAAATGTATGCACGTTTGCTTGTGATATCATCTTTGACATCAGTCAGTCCTAAAGTTTGTTGTATGGGATAGAAAGTCCAAAATCCATTCAAACGGCCATTTTCATGAAATAAATTGTCGTTGAAATTATACATACTCTCACATGTATACTGATATAAGAATCCGCCGACATCAGAAGATTTTGCTTCATATCCAATTACATATCTACTGATACTTAATGCCGAAATAATTAATAGAAAAAAAATCCCCAAATAACATGTCATTCTTTTTATGTACAATCCTGATTTTTGTGTGAATGTCTTTCTGAACAATATATATAGAGAGATAAAATAAATAGAGTACCAGACAGCTTCAGTTCTATTACCTATCGTTAAACTGCTTAGCAGGAGTAACGTGGAATTCATGAACAAACCAACAAGAATAAAGATATTTCTCCCTCTTTGATTGATATAATAAAAAAACAACACTAAAGATAAAAGTCTGAAAAATTTAGCATAAGTATATAAAATGGCAGACAATCTACTTAGCTCAACAATACGCTTTGATTCTCCATTCGCTATATCTTCATACATTGCTCCTAAAAGCATTATTCTTCCACTAATAACAAGTTCTATTATTTGGTAGAGGAATTCAAAAAAAGGTAGAACTGATATAGCACCTATAAAAATCATTAATAATTCAAGCCATTTTATTTTCCCATCGACGTATCTTAAATCTTTTCGTTGTAGTAAAAAAGGCAAAAGAGAAATTGTAAAAAAAACAAAAAGGACAAAAAAGGGGATAAGGGATGTTGAATACAGACCATCTCTATAATAATCTGACGAAACATATATTATTCCTAAACAAGCAGAAAACGCCCATATACAAGAATAATACACAGCCAAATTAATACATCTTCGCCTTTTCCAACAATATCCTATTAGTAATATATATATTACTGCATTAACATATTCCATATTTTTGGATTTTAATACCTGTTAAAAACTAATGTAATTATCCCTAGAAACATTTAATTTTTATTTTGCTTGTAAATGAGGGACTCTTCTTTTGGCTTTCCCTTAAAGCCATTCTATTGAATATAACTTCATATTTGCGACATCCCCATCCAACAAGGATGGGGATATAATCTTATATTTGACTATTTATTTTTTTTTATTTTTTTATATTCTTCTATCAAAGTGTTTCCTAATATATTTTTTACTCCTGTTTTAATAACTCCTTTTAAACTTTTGTCTTCTATGATATTCCACAAATCATAAAGAGCCTTATTCTCATTCTCAACACATGTAAATAATTCAAACACCATAGGCTTAGAAGTAATCTCTGGCGTAACAAAACGTTTACAAGCATTTTCAAAATCTTCTTTCGATGAAGAAGATAGATATTCAAACCCCAAATCTGTTGCATAATGCTTTACTAAATTCGGTGATTTTTGTCCAAAATGGCCACCTGCAGACAAATAGCGTTCAACGTTATTGACACATGTCATGTTGGTTTGTTTAAACAAATGAAATTCAGCACCTAAAGCATTATTCACCAATAATATTCTTACATTTGGACCTATATGTCGATTGCCTAATATGTTCATATCATAGAAAAAAGATAAGTCACCTACAGCGGCAAAGAACAATTTTTTTGTATTAACAATTGAAGCTCCTATCATTGATGACATATTACCATCAATACCAAAACCACCCTGATTACAGTAAATTTCAATAGATGGAGACATTTTAAAATAACCCCATGAGCGAAGAGGACTAAGTATACCTAAATGCAAAGTACAGTTCTCTGGCAAAGACTGACATAATTTTGAAGCAGCCCAGATATGTGAAAATGGAAGTTCTGGTAATTTATTATACACTTCAGAATATGCATTATTACATTGGGTCAAATACTCATCTGATAGATGTTTGTCTGAAATATAGTGCTCAAAAAATAATGTCTCCGGCATTTCGAAAACTTTACTCAAAGTCTGATATCTATCGGAAATGGCTCCGTCTTCAGATACACGCCATACATTTTGTGGCTTAACTATGCTACACATATCACTGACTTCTCCTATGTGTATAAGTAAGTCAACATCCGACAAGGTGCCTTTTATTCGTTGGCAAGCACATAATTCTTGATAAACTCGGTATTTACCATGAAAATTTGCTGTAGGATCACAAAAAACTACAGCATTATGGCAAGCACAGAAATCATCAACAGCTTTGGTCAATCGATCAGACCATCTTAAATGGCTACCCACATATACCGCTATTTTACATTTAGGTATTTGAGGTAATGTATCCTGTAGACAAAATCGCTCAATTTTATGAACAGGTTTTAATTCCTGTATAGTAAAATTTTCGCTATAACGTGTTGTAAGATTCACGTGGACAGGACCCATTCCGTGATGACACAGTTCTAGAATGGCAGTATTTGCTTTTACCATTACATTCCATTCGTCCAAATCATCTTTTACGGTCTGAAGATGTACGCTCATTTTTACCGTATCACGTGGTTGGTTATTTCTATCTAAAACCTGCGGTATCATATGACCAATCTTAGCTTCCTCTTGTGTGGAAGTTATAGCTAGCACTGGTAGTTTGCGGTAAAAAGCCTCTGTAAGTGCTGGAAAATAATTACGAGAGGCTGTTGCTCCCGTACAACTTAGAGCTACAGGTTCACAAGTTTCTGCAGCCATTCCACACGCCATATACGCAGCAGATCGCTCATCCACGCAAGAATATATTTCAAAATATGGGTCTTGCTGGATACTTGCTACAAATGTAACATTTGTGCTTCCTGGGGAAGCAACGACACGCTTAATTCCATGCTCTTTCATAAGAGCTATCAGTATCTGAACATTTCGTTCATCTGTAAAAAACTGTTTCATTACCTAATATTTTATTTAATTAAAAACTATACTTAACATCATCGAATGTAATAATTCCAGAACCTCCTGTCATAAACACCATGTCCCCGATAATGGAGCGTCCCATATTGCTGACAAGGAATACTGCCATATTGGCTATCTCTCCAGGCATTACAAACCTCCCTAGTGGATTAGGAAAAGATATTTCGTCCCTGACTCCATTTGGCATTGTCATCGGCGTGGCTGTAGGGCCAGGTGCCAAGCCATTCACAGTGATACGATGTGGAGCAAGTACTTTTGCCAGCCCCTTGGTGAACCCATAGAGGGCATTCTTGGTCAGCGTATAGGCTGATGTGGCAGGGCGAAGCGAGGAACTTGATCCCATCATCAAGATATTTCCTTCTATCTGATTCTCTACAAAGTAACGAGCCATCAATTGTGAAAGAAAGAAAGTTCCTTTCAAATTGGTGTCAAGAATCGTATCATACAGTTCTTCTGTACAATTACTTATCTCCCCTCCAACTACACCTGCATTATTGACAAGTATGTCTATATGACCTCCTGAAATCAAGAAATCAATATCTTGGAGTTTACTTGGCATTGACTTCACATCTGTGTTGTCCATGGCGATACCAAATACATTTCCTTCACGAGCTACCTCCTTGTTGATTCTCTCGCAAGCCTTCTTGACCTTTTCTTTATTTCTACCTGTGATGACCACCCTCGCCCCAGCATTTATGTAGGCTTTGGCAATTTCATACCCGATTCCACTTGTTCCACCTGTAATCAATGCAGTTCTTCCTCTCAACAACTCATTGGGGGCAAGATAAGAAACTTGCGCATAGACCTTTCGATCAGGCACACCATGTAACACGAACTTCAGTCCTCTTTTGATATATTGTTTCATTCCCATATTATTTCTTACTTATTTTATTCTTTATCATTTGTATCACCTTTTTTCTCTCCGATTCCGTCATGCCTATACTATAAACAAGGAACATTGTAGAAATACAGCTGACAACTATCACTATAAAGGTGCGCAATAACGACTCTTCCATATTGAAATACACCAATGCAGGCAAGATGAATGACAACACTGTAACAGGGATAATTCTGCCAAATACATTTTTATAGAACTCTGTCACAGGGAAGTTTATCAGCCCCTTGATTATATAAAGTTTTAAAAACACTAAGATTAGATAGATGACGGCAAAGGCAATGTAAGAAGCATAGGCCTCCATTCCTAAATAAAATGCCATCCATGAAAGCGGAAATACCAGACAGCCAACACCACCAATGATAATATAATATCGTTTCACATTGCCTGTAGCCCATGCCGCATTGGCAGTGGCGTTGCCCAAAATGTCAAACAAAGTTCCTATCATGGAAAGACGCAAGAACAGTGGAGCCTCAGGTGGGTAGTTCTTCAGCCATAAACGCATAATAGTTTCTGTCTCAAACATAAATGGTACAGCAAAGAAGAACATCAAAAAATAGGAGTACTTTGCTCCTCGGCACACCAAGCTATACATGTAATTCATTTCTCCTGCCGCATAAGACTTCGTTATCTGCGGATTGATGGCTGTTGTAAAGTTGGTTACAAATTGACGTATGATACCTTCCGCCTGACTTGCTACACCACGAGCGGCATTGACGGCAACCCCAAAATATAAGTTGGTAACTATATTTACACCTTGTGTGTTGAAGAGATATGAACCTGATCCTAAGAGATTCCATCCCGCAAAACCAGTCATCTGTTTCAAAAGCGATTTATCAAAAACAAATTTGTAATGGCATTCCTTAAAGTTTCTACTGCAATATATGCTATAAACAAAACGTATGATTAATGCCACAACAGTCAATAATAATGCATATGTTTTCAGTTTGTCAATTGGAGATACATAAAGAGTATAAGCTACCACCAACTTCAAAATCACCTCCAAAATACTGATATATGCAAATGCTGACATTTTCTCATGCGCAATAATTGCGGCATTATATGGCACACTGACGAGGTTGATGGCAAAGGTAAGGATTGAAAATTGTAACACCCAGTTAGCCGCATTCATTCTATCAGCTGGGATGTTCATGTGAGTGTTCAAGAACCACACACCTCCTATTTCTGCAAGGAGACACACCATAATAGCCAATACCAGCTGTATGGTGACACTCGTAGAGAACACCACATTGAGTTTATGAACATTTCCCTTTCCTAATTCATAAGTGAGGAATCTGCTTATAGCAGCCGACAACGACCCTGTGAAGAGGGTAAACATGGCTACAACTCCGCCTACGACATTATATACTCCATAATCTTCTACACCTAAAGTGTTAAGCACTACTCGGCTTGTAAACAGTCCCACGCCCATGGTAAGGATGAGGCGCAGATATAGTAGAAGCGTATTCTTCGCTATTCGTTTATTATTATCTGATGTTTGATTAGACATTTACTTTTTCTTTTCTATTGATTTTAAAAACTCATTTCTATCATTCTCCCAAATGGTGTCATCCTCAACCTCCGGCAAATGAAAGAACTCTATCTATATCTGTTTTCAATTATATTAACCGTTTCGTATTTTAAGAAAAGCAGGCTCCATACAAAGAGCCGAAAAATAGCTTAATAAAATATACTCCAAGCATTTCACCTGCCATAATTATTAACGGCTTAATATTCTAAATTCTTTTTTAATGTTTGATCTTTCTCTTCAAGTATTGAAAGGAGATACTTGCCATAGTCATTCTTCAACATTGGCTGAGCATTTTCTCTCAACTGTTCTGCGGTAATCCAACCCTGACGGTATGCGATACCTTCCAAACAAGCAACCTTCAAGCCCTGGCGCTTCTCCAGGACTTCAATAAAGGTTGATGCCTCAGAAAGAGAATCATGGGTTCCGGTATCGAGCCAGGCGAATCCTCTTGCCATGGTCTGTACCTTCAGCTGCTTATCCTTCAGGAACTCCTGGTTGACAGTAGTGATTTCCAACTCGCCACGAGCTGATGGCTTAATATGCTTGGCTACTTCTACTACCTTGTTAGGATAGAAGTATAAGCCTACTACAGCATAGTTGCTCTTTGGATGCTGAGGCTTCTCTTCAATGCTGAGGCAATTGCCTTGCTCATCAAACTCAGCGACACCATATCGCTCTGGATCGCTTACACGATAACCGAAGACGGTTGCCTTGTTGTTCTGTTCTGCATCTACTACTGCCTGATGCAGCATCTGGTTCAATCCTGCACCATAGAAGATGTTATCGCCTAATACGAGGCAAGCAGCCTCATCGCCAATGAATTTCTCTCCGATAATGAAGGCTTGGGCTAAGCCATCTGGTGATGGCTGCTCAGCATATTCGAACTTGACGCCGAACTGGCTGCCATCGCCTAAGAGGCGTTTAAAACCTGGCAAGTCGAATGGTGTTGAAATAATCAATATCTCACGGATACCTGCCAACATCAATACCGAGATAGGATAATATATCATCGGTTTATCAAAGATTGGTATCAGCTGCTTGCTGATACCCTTTGTGATAGGGTACAAGCGTGTTCCGCTTCCACCTGCTAATACTATTCCCTTCATAGCTTTTATCTCCTCATTAACTTTGCTGCAAATTCAAAGAAATCTGCAACAGTCTTGAAATTATCAAACTGCTGGCAATACATACTGGCATAAGGTTCGGGGAACCTACTGCGTATATCAGCCTTTATCATGCTTGCCAATGCCTCCTTGGTATAGGCTTTCAGCAATTCGTTGTATTGTTCTTCGGTCATAATTATCACTTTTTTTACGTCATAAATATTATTCTATTATGAGTCAGCTCGTATATATCGGAACCACCATCATAAAAAGAATGTGGAAGTAAAGAAGCAACGTATTCTTCGCTATCAGCTTATTATTATCTGATGTTTGAGTTGACATAGTATCTAAACAAAAAGAGTTTTTCCATCATGTTTTTCCGTCCAATGTCTTTCATTTTTAAATCCCAGCCCTTTTCTATACTGTTCATCAAAAATAGAAGCCAATTCTGGACTACAAGCTATGAGGTTATCACTTTGACAGATATCACTAGTTAACTCGTCCATAAGATAGCCTCCACAAATTTGGAGTTCATCAGAGCATATAACATGACCATGCAAAGCTTCTCTATCTAATAGAAAATCTACAAGGAACTGTGGCTTCTTATGTAAAGCCTTAATTGTTCGAAGAAATACGTCCAAATCGTCATACTTTATAGCCCATGGATAAAATCCTCCTTCTTCGATATCTAACGTATTAGATAAATCTGCTTGAATTTGTCCAAAAGATTTCTGAGTGACAATGATTGAAAAATCACCATTTTTATATTTTGCAGTATCAATGGTATCAATCAAGGCTCCATGTTCATCTTTTATTTCTAAAGGTTCTTGCTTGTAAAACTTTTCTGCAACTCGCCATGTTTGCTTATATGCATAACCAATACTACGATTGAAATCTTGAAGAATTCGTTTATATGCCCGCTCTGGGTCTCGAAATGGCTCTTTTATATCATATGCTTTGGCTTCAATAATGAAAGCATTGTCTTTCCACAAGATTAAAATATCTTGCTCGCAGTCATCTACATAATAGCTCGTATAGCATTTTACATACCTTCCAAAGATTGATTTGAATAAGCTAACGATGTTATTTTCCAGTAATTTACCTTTTTCCTTTATATACTTGGTCTTGTTATTATCTGTAGAACAAGATAAATTCTCTAAATATGCGTCTATTGCATGCAAGACTTGCTTTATTTCAAAAACTTGATAAAGACCATCCTCTAGATTTAATATAGGAAAACGATATAAAGGATTGGTTGTTGAGGTATAGTAGAGGAAATCAGAATCTTCCACTTTAAAAGAAAGCAAAGACAAAATCTGTTCTACTTTATTCAAAGGAAGTTTTTCGTCCACTAAATCTGAAGCTTTGAAACGATTCTTTATACCATAGTCTGCAACCAAAGTACACATTGGCAATCTGGTGTTTCCCAATGCTTTAATCTCATCTGGTGCCTCATCTACCACCCCGATTTTTAAACTTGTATAATCTTGCCAATCAGAGCGAATTGGAGTTGTATTAGTATTTGAAAAACTCTGCAAGTTATCTTCACACCATCTATCCAATTTGTCATAGAAAAGAAGGAAATCTTTTGTCTTCAATCCTGTTTCAGCTTCTATCGCTGCATCTAATTTTTGATATAAATCTGAAATCCAGCTAATAGACTGTTCTTCAAAATTCAAAGGTCCCTGGTTAAAATAAGAAAGAAATGTTGGCATTGCCACTACACGTTTTTTCTTCCATTCATCAGTTATCTCTGTTTTTTCTGTTGGAAAGAATATCTTAAAATACTCATTCTCAATGGTATTTAAATGTTCTACGATATAGGTCCAGTCTTCTTCTGTATAATTTACTTCCACGCCACTTTTTGTGGTAGTAACCAACAGACCTGCCAGATAATATAGTTGCCTCATTGGAGAGGACAATCGGCCAAGCTCATTTTGTGCCATACCCGACGAAGATGTTTCCATCAGTTGAGTAAAATGACCAAGCATTATCCGTTTATTATATTTCGTCAAGAACTGCTTTAGTTCACTTGACAACCTTTCTAATTCATCCATAATTATCAACATAATTTTCTGTAGCTTTCAGAATTCTGCTCCTTACGAAGTTGCTCTGAAAGCGACAATATATTTTCAATTACCCATTTCTTGACAATGGTATTCGTATGATGCTCCAACTTCTTGAAGCAGTTTATCTTCTTTTCCAATAACGGAATTATTGAGCCAACCCATGAGTAAGAGCCCATATTACTACTAAATTCTGACATAATTTCTTCCTGCTCCTTGAAACTATCAAAATGCTCTAATAGCCAATAAAAGAATTGGCTAAATGATGGTTCGTCCTTATCTGAATAATCAAATACTGGAGCGAGATAAGCAAGACGATATGGCAAACAGCCTTGAGATTCTTGGAGGCAAACCTCCTTGATAGTTTCTATATTGCATTGGAACAATGGTCCTACTCCAAAGCCATCCCCACTGCCCAAGTCCTTGCCACCAAAATACCAAAAGTCTGATTCTCTATTGGAGATTTCTTTCAAAATATCCCCTAATATCGAGTCCTGGTATTTCGGTAACAAAGTATAATACAGATGCTCATTCACGCGAAAACTATCATAATCTTTTATTTCTCTAAGCAGTTTTTTGTTATATGAAATGGCAAAATCCACCTCTTTACCTGACTCCAAGATATTCGTAACAAGACTATTGACATTATAAGCATCCACCGTTGACTTTGCATAATCGTAATTCAACAGTAATTCCATGGTCAACGTTTTCATTTCTCCCTCTAAAATAAAGGAAGAAAACTCATTGGCTACTATATAATCCAGTAATATGTCATCGCTGTTACCAACATTCTTACGGATATAGCTGCAAACCTCAAACATTCTTTCTGATGAATCTATATTTACCCGATAGAGATATTGACGAAGACTTGTTTTCGGAGAAATATGCTTATTGTTTATTATATCTACAACCTCTTTCAGAACTTTTAAATCGCTTGTTTCTGAATTTGTTTTCAACACAATATATTGCTGGTATTTCTTCAAGTCGTATATAGATTGCAAGAACTTCCTTTTGGCTTCATTCTCTGGCAATGAGAAATAAAGGATATTCAGAAAACTACTTTGATAATCTTGAGCTTTTCCTGCAATATTCTTTATTATTACATCAAATAACTCTTTTACCTGTTGTAGCGTCAACACATTTGATATAGCACGGATAAATGCGATTTCATTTGTTTGACTATCCAACAATCTCAATACCAATTCAGAATCTGAGTATAATTTCTCATCTCGAAAGCGTTTTGCTATAGGCGTAAAATACTCTACGGCATGAGCCATCTTATCCTCAAAGGATAGTTCCCTATTATCTGCATAAAAAGTAGCATGGACCTCATCCAAAGTTAGCAAAAAGTCCTTTGCACCAAATAGTTTCAGCCACCCATCTATTTTTGCTTTTCTTTCCGTAGAAAGTCTGTCTTGATTATACCTCTTTAATTTCAAGAGTTGTTTGTGCATCTCAGGCCATTCATTGCCACGAGCATTAACTACCATATTGATGAGTTTTTCCAAATAATCATAGCAACCAGACCGCAAACTAAGATCATATACATGACTTACAATAATATCAGCTATCTGATTTACGCTATCTGGTCTATATTGTAAGAGTTCACCTAATATCTTTATACATCCTTCCCAATATTCACAAATGTCAACACCCATAGGCTCAAAATCCGTGTAAACTTTTCCATCAATATGCTCATATCCTGCATTGCGAGAAAAATGAGAATAAGAGAAAGCACTATCTATTACCTTTAATACGATGGGAATATACTCATCTCCCAACGTTCGCAGTTCTTCTATCACATCCAAACGTTGCCGTAATGTAGTTTCTGTTCCAGACAAAGCTACATGAAAAAGCTGGAGCAACTGTCCTGTGGCATTATTAGCCCAGGACTCATTTTCTGCCAAAGAAAATTTAGCCAGCAGAAGGGCTGCCTTACGGAAAGTAGTCTCTGGCATGCTTAATCTTTCCAAGCACCATATATAATTGCGACGAACATCACCTTTGATATTTTTAGTCCAATCTATAGACTGGGGCATGACAACATCATAAAGGCAATTAGTTACGGCTACTGGGTTCACTGTAGATATTGCGAGGAAGAGCTGTGAACCAAAATCAGAACATACTACTTCCTCATAATGGAAAGGGGCTCCTACTGCCATGAGTCTTTCAAAAAGGTATTTTGCCTTTTCGTTATCTTGCATATTTTGAATGCGCTTACACAAAGCACGCTTCATTCTATTTGCTTGTGCCTGTTCTTGAATGGCATCCAAATCATTGAGAACCTGCACAAATCTATTTTGCCCGCAATTACGAAACCATTGTCCTACAAGCCATACTGCAAGTGGAAGAGGACGCACCAAAAGCCAACAAGAGTTTATTTCTATCAACTCTTTATTTTTATAAGATTTTACAAGTTTCTCAAATATATCGTCTATTTTCAGATGATTATAATCAAATGGAGTTATATTTTCGTTATACTTTACCATTTGATAATCACGTGCAAATTCTTGCTCATAACCTAAGGGCTCGAACAAAGAAAGTGACTGCAAGGCTACTCGCTCATCTACCGTGAGACTTTGATAACCACACATCTTCTTCCAAAGTTCATCCTCATTCATCAAATTTGTAACACCATTTTCTCTATAAGACTGAATCGCCTTGATTGCCACAACAGGAAATCCATCTGAAATATCTTGTATCTGTCGCACAATATTTTCTGCTTGATTGCCCAGCAATCCTATTTGATCTTGAATATATTGGTTGACAGAATCGAGCAAATCTCTACGATTTAAATATAGTTGGTTTACCCCTCTTTCTCGTACAATATCTTCTGTATCATTATAAATACCAATAATCTTGTATTTGGTATTGATTTCCAAACGCAACTTACTAATTTTGCTAAATGCATCACCGTTGCAATCATCTAAAACGATGACACCTTCTTCATTCATTCTTTCTCGTAAGAATGTAGATAACTCATTCAGTAACCTATCATCAGAAGCATTGCTGCAATAATAATTATTTGAATTGTCGATTCCATGGAATATCTCAAATATCATTCGGCTTTTGCCAATACCTGACAATCCCATGAATTGTATGAGCCGATATGGTTCTGTCAATATTTGATGCCTTATTTCAGCGAATTTTGGAAAAGAAATATATGTTATGCCATTTGTACTGTACGATTTAATGAAGTCGTTCATCGGCATAAGGAGGGTGTTGCTGTAATTGTTCACAGTTTGATGTACAAAATTGAACCATCCTCTAATCTTGGCAAACATTTTAATCATAACCATTTTTTTGTAAAATACAGAAATTCGGATAAACCGTAAGACAAGTTATAACTTAATAAAATTGTGAAGAATTAAAAATCCCAAGACGGCAATTATAGTTGTTATAACCACACAAATGACATGCGTCTTTGTCCACCAACTTACCTTTTTATTGCATTTCTCATCATCTGGCAATTCTTGGCTTGTATAATTTAAGTTTCCATCTACATCAGAATCTGCATTGACTTTACCCTTCTGTTTAGTAAAATTTAAGCATCCCCTTACTTTAGATTTTAAAACTATTTGATCATTGTTTTTCATTTTGATTTAATGTTTGAAATTTAAAATTTATCATTTCCCCATTATCCTCTTCATCGCTGCCATCATGCGGAGCTGTTTGGCTGTAGGTCCTTTCTGCCCTTTCTCTGCCAAGTCGAGGTAGAACTTGTAATCCTTAGCCAAGACTTCACGAAGTTCATCAGGCATGAGCATATGCCATTCCTGGTTTGCTTCATCACAATAGGTTGCAACCAAGTATAGTTTCTGAAGCTTGTACAGAGTCTTGCGCATCTTACGAACTACATAGGTGTTGGCACCGCCCTTGACAAACTCATCGATAATTTGCAACTCTTGCTTGTTGAGGTTGCTCAATATCTCAATAGGACTATCGAGCAGTTCCTGTGCTACTCGGCGTGCCGTCTCGTCCTTCTTCAAGTTCGGACTAACATATAGGTCGAGTTTGTCGCACACCTTTAGCATATTTACTTTGGTGACACCTCCTACGAGTTGCACCAAGCGTATGCTGGAATCAAAAGTCTTTGTATCAGGTAAAACTATCATGGGTTATCTGTTATTCATGTCCATACAAATCTACATTGATATCGAATGGAGAATCGAAGTCCTTCAGCATGTCATGCTTCGTATCTTTCTCTGAGAGATTGGCATGTTCTGTTGGGATTTTCCAATCAATACCGAGAGTGTCATCGAGGATAGAGATACCACCATCAGCCTCTGGGTGATAGAAGTTATCACACTTGTATTGGAAGACGGCTGTTTCTGAAAGGACAGCGAAACCATGGGCAAAGCCCTTTGGGATGAAGAATTGGACATGATTATCTTCTGTCAGCTCTACTGCCACATGCTTGCCATAGGTTGGTGAACCTTTGCGGATATCTACTGCTACATCAAGGACTCTACCCTTTACGCAGCGTACCAACTTGCTTTGGGTATAAGGTGGGCGCTGGAAGTGCAGGCCTCGCATCACGCCATAGCTGCTCATAGACTCGTTGTCCTGGCAGAAGTGAACACTGTGTCCCAGGATTGGGGCAACCTTTTCTTCAAACTCTCGCTCGCTGAAGCTCTCGAAGAAGTAGCCACGAGAGTCGCGGAAGAGGCGTGGCTCTATAATGAGGA
>ERZ1026890.252-NODE-252-length-40499-cov-41.515181_pt1 | contig 40499 bp, 40 predicted proteins | sample MGYA00380175_ERZ1026890 | MGnify/ENA primary metagenome ERZ1026890 (study PRJEB33269, sample SAMEA4719811) | human gut metagenome | biome: human-associated habitat; feature: organic feature; material: feces | place: Cameroon | collected 2013-10 ...
CGGCGTAGGCAAAGCCCGTTTTTTCGCCGCTGACGGCGCGCACGCCTACGCCCTGATCGATATTGTACGACCCATCTTTAATGATGCTGTCTTCCAGAACCCAGGATTCGTGATAGCTCGACTGAAAATAGAGATCGCCGTAATCGAGGCGGCGCTCGGTCAGTTGACCAAGAATGGCAAACAGGTCCTGATGATTCAGGCCATTTGCCGACAGTAATTGTTCACTTACCAGGTTCAGACTCATCGTTATGCTACTCGTTTGTTGCCGCCTGACAGGCGGAAATACAGAAGGCTATCTATTGAGATTGCGGCAATTCCTGGCAATCGTCAAATCATTGCTTTTTATTGCTGCGCGCCTGGCGCAGCACTTCATTGATCTGCGGCTGGTCAATCGGGCCGGTGATGCGGTAGCGCAGAATCGAAACTTTATTCCACAGCGGACCCAGCACTTTGCTGGCGGCAAATACCGCCGCGCCGACGATGGGGTTGACGGCAAAGGCCGCCGCCACGCCGACGGTCGCGGAGATCTCCGGCGCCACCACCGCCTGCAGATCCAGCTGGCGACGCACCAGATCGACCGACCCTTTCATAGCAATATCCGCTTCAAGGCCATCTACCAGCGTATCATCGGTATGCAGTACGCCATCCTTAATCCATGCCGTACTGTTAATCGAATCGAAGTAAAAGCCTTCGCTGAAGGTATCGCTGAAATCGAAACGCAGTTTACGCAGCAGGGCATCCACACTCAGCAGACGCAGCAGCTGGCCAGCGTGCCCGGTACTCAGGTCGGTAAACTGCCCCTTGCCCAGGTGGCTTTTAATGATGCCATTGAGCGACGCGACATCGGGTGACCAGGGCGGCGCGCGCCAGTGCAGATCGTAGTCGATATCAAACGGCGAATCCTTCACCGGCGTGGAGACGCCAAAGAAATCCGCAAATGCATCCGTCTTATTGCCGTGCAGTCTGCCTTTCAGCGAGGTTCGAACCCCTGAAGGGGCGTTCACCCACACGCCGTTGGTCGTCAGCCGGCCAAACCCGGTATCCACCAGGCCGTTGGAGAGCGTTAAGGTATCCCCTTTGATCGCCACATCCCCATCGATGCGGCCATATTTTTGTCCCCACAGCCAGCATTCCGCGCAGCGTAGCTGCAGATCGGGCCAGCCATGGAAATCCAGCCGGGTCGCCGTCTGGGGGGCCACATTCTCTGTTGCGTTCTGGCCGCTGGCGCTGGCCGGATTGAAATAGAGATAACGCACATTTGCCAGCCACGGAGCATTGTCGCGCATCGTCAATATGGCATTGATCTCACGCCCCTGCGCCTCAACCTGCGAGCCGCCGGCGACCGGCTGGGACATCAGACTGACGTTGTTCCACTGTTGCCCCGCGAGGGCCAGCGACGGCGTACGCAGCACAATGCGCGGTGGAAAGAGCACGCTGCTGCTCACTTCATTTGCCGCGCCGTTCTCGAAGAGCGCCAGCCACTGCGCGCCATCCATCGGCGGCAGGTTGAGCTCGATACCGGGCTGATCGGGCAGCGGAGAGTGCCCTTTGCTGTCAGTGGTAAGGATCGCTCTATCTAGCGTCAGCTTATGATTGAGCAACCAGCGGCTGTTAATATGATTCTTCGCCCCGATGGAGCCGGTCAGGTCGAAGCTGCTCAGGCCGCCGGCGACGTTAATTTTGACCGGAAGGGGTTCGCCGGCGGGCTTACTGACTGGCGAAGGTAAGCGACTGCTCACATTCTTCAGATCGCCGTTGATATCGACCTTATAGCTGGCATTGCCATGGTACGGCAGTTCGATGGCGACCTTGCCATCCCACGGGACGCTACCGCTCAACGCCTCACTCACGGCTTTCGGCAGCAGCCCGGTGCGCGACGGCTGCCAGTTGGCATTCATCCCGACATCCACCAGAAACGCTTTTTCACCTTCGCGGGTGGAAAAATTGAGGTTCAGCGGCTGATTAAACCAGGTCGCGCTCAACGTTTGACTATTGAGATCGCCATTCACAAAGCTGAAATTACCGCTCAGGTTCTGCAGCGTAGTATCTAACGGTTTGATAAACAGGCTATTATTCTGCAGGCGCACATCGCCTTTCGCGGTGGTCATCTCGCCGTCGAGGGGGATATTAAGATGTAAGCGAGCGCTCACATCCCCATCCAGCTGCAGGGAATCCAGCGCCGCCCCGAGCGACTCTTTCAGCGGCGTAGTATTAAAGTAAGGTCCAACCTCTTTGCCCGGGCCTTTGATATCGGCATCAATCAGCAGTTTTTCCTGCGCATAGTCCGGGATCGCGGCATCGAGATTGCTGGCGGTCACGTTGCCAAGCATCGCTTTATCCGCCCGCATCCACAGGCCGTTGTTGATAAAATTGAGGTCGATGTTCAGCCCGGTTAACGCCGGCCAGTCCGGTTGGAAAGCAAAAGTGGCGTTCTTCAGCGGAACATAAACCTGGAACTGGCCTTCATTATGCGGATAAGGGAATAGATGCGGATTGCCGCCATACACCAGCGTCGCATCGCTGGCTTGCCCTGCTTTAATCGCGCCGCTGAGATAGTCCACCAGCGCTTTACCCATCAGATTTTCCGGGAAATAACGCCATGCCTGACCACCGTCATTGGTGCTGATGCCCGCCAGAATGCCCAGCCAGGGATCGTCCCCCTGCGGTTGCAGATAGCGGAAGCCGCCGCGGGCGCGTACGCCTGTCGCCTGCACGTCTATATCGCGGCCATCAAGCATAAACCCTTTGTCGTTTTTCACCCAACTGAGCGTGGCTTCGCCAGCGGCTATCTCCAGCGGCGCGCGGAAGACGCCGGCATACGGCATCAGCGCCTTCGCCATATGAGCGCGTAATTCCCCGTGCTCAACGCTGCCATTCAGACTGCCGGAGAAGTGCTCTGCCCCCGGCAGGAGTTTCCACTGCTTCCACGCCAGATCGCTCCACTGCGCCTGAAAACGCGTTTTCTCCGTCGCCTGCAGGGGGATATCTAGAGCCAGCAAATTGATTTTGCCGCCAGGCTGCGTGGTTCGCCAGAGTTCGCCCAGAGAAGGCGCCAGCTTATCAGCAAACGGCTGTAACCCGCTCAGGCCGCTGAGGGCCAAATTGCTGGCGCGAATACGTAACTCATCGCTACGCTGACGATCGTCGCCACCAACGTCCTGCGCCGGGATCCACGCCATCGCCAGGGCTCCGCTTGGCCAGGGTTTATCATCGATAGCGATCCGCGTATCGGGAATATAAAAGGCCCAGCTTTGCTTATCATGGGAGAGATGCGCCGTCAGGTTATCCACCGACAAATGATGGACTTCGTTATCGCCCTGCCAGCTGGCGCCCCCTTTTTTCAGCCATACGTCGCCGCTGGCCACATCACCTTTTTCAATGGTCATCCAGCCTTCGAGGCTGAAGCGGGCGCTTTTCAGGGCGATATTGTCCTGCATCCAGCGTCCCAGCCACGGTTTGACGTCGATATCATCCGCCTGCAGCCAGACCCGGCCTTTATTCAGCAGGCCATCCTCATCGCGAAGATCCATCCGCACCTGCATGACGCCATGCTGGCCGGTGAGGCTGGAGAGGCTGAGCTGCCCCTCGGCGCGATGACGGTTCCTGCCGTTAAGCCATGTCAGCTGCGGAACCGCCAGCTCCGCCCGCTGACCGGAAAGGGTCAGGAAGCTCAGATGGCTGTCGCGCAGAGTAAAGTGATCGAACTGACGTAAAAAGAGATCGCTGATGCGGTCGGTTTTCAGGCTTTCGCCACCGTCATTGGTCTGAATAGGGGTATTGGTATGGACCTGCAGCTGCCAGAAGGTGAGGTCGCGGAACTGCCAGCGCATATGCAGCAGGCTCTGCCAGACATCCAGCGCCAGGGTTACGCGCTTGACCGCCATTGTGCCGCCATCTTTCAGCCCGACATGGATATCGCGGGCGTCTAACGTCGGACCAAAAGTCTGCCAGCTGGCGGTGATCTGCGAGGCGTCCACCGGCGTACCGGTGAGGGTGGAGATCTTCTCCAGCAGCTGCGGACGCCAGGCGTCGAGCTGTGGCAACACGAGACGCAAGCCACTCACCAGCAGCGCGACGATAACAATCAATGTTGCCACGGTGAGCAATAAAATCCCGGGCAGTCGCCTCACGCCTCTCTCCTTGTCAGCCGCACAATGACGCGGTGTCTTACATCATAACCACATCGAACTGCTCTTGATTATAGAGCGGCTCAATTTGTACCTTCACCTGCTTGCCGACAAAGATTTCCACTTCCGCCAGCGCATGCGACTCTTCCCCTTTCAGGGTTTCCGCCACCGCAGGGGAAGCATAGACCAGGAAGCGATCGGAATCATAAGCATGATGTACGCGGACGATCTCACGCATAATCTCATAGCACACCGTTTCCACCGACTTTACCGTTCCACGTCCGTGGCAGGTTGGGCACTCGTTGCACAGCACATGCTCCACGCTTTCACGGGTGCGTTTACGGGTCATCTCCACCAGGCCCAGCTGGGAGAAGCCGTTAATGCTCGTCTTCACCCGATCTTTACTCAGCGCCTGCTCTAAAGAGTGCAACACCCGTCGACGGTGATCTTCATTGTTCATGTCTATGAAATCAATGATGATAATGCCGCCGAGATTACGCAAACGTAGCTGGCGGGCTATCGCCTGGGTGGCTTCGATGTTGGTATTGAAGATCGTATCGTCAAGATTGCGGTGCCCGACAAAGGCCCCGGTGTTGATATCGATGGTGGTCATCGCCTCGGTCTGGTCGATGATCAGATAGCCCCCCGATTTGAGCTCGACTTTACGCTCCAGCGCGCGCTGAATTTCGTTCTCAACGTCAAAGAGATCGAATATCGGCTGACGGCCGCTGTAGTGTTCCAGCTTGCTGGTCATTTCCGGGATATATTCGGCGGTGAATTCGAGCAACGCCTCATAGGTCAGGCGCGAGTCGACGCGAATGCGATCCAGTTGCGCATCGGCAAAATCACGCAGCACGCGCTGGGCCAGAGCCAGCTCACCATACAGCTGATAGCGGGTCTGGTTGCGCTTTTTGCGCTCCATCACCTTGGTCCATACGCGCTTAAGATAAGCGGCATCGGCGGCCATCTCCTGCTCGTGAACGCCTTCCGCAGCGGTGCGAATGATAAACCCGCCCTGCTCATCGCAATATTCTGCGACGACCTTTTTTAGGCGCTCGCGCTCGGCTTCGCTTTCAATCCGCTGAGAGACCCCCACGTGGGAGGCGCCTGGCATAAAGACCAGATAGCGGGAAGGCAGGGTAATATCGGTGGTCAGACGCGCGCCTTTGGTACCCAGCGGATCTTTAACCACCTGGACCATCAGGTCCTGGCCCTGGCGCACCAGCTCTGAAATATCGCGCACGGTAAACTGCTTTTGCTCCTCACCGGCGACGCACTCGGTATGCGGCATGATATCGGAGGCGTGAAGGAACGCCGCCTTATCCAGACCAATATCTACAAAAGCCGCCTGCATTCCCGGCAGCACTCGGCTAACACGACCTTTGTAGATATTGCCTACTATTCCGCGTCGCGCTTCACGCTCAATATGGATTTCCTGCAGAATACCGCCATCAATATACGCAACGCGCGTTTCGGATGGCGTTACGTTAACTAATAATTCAGCCGTCATCTTTATCCCTTTCCTTTACGCAGTGAGTTAAAGTTACTGAGCAACTCATACGTTTCCACCAGCGGTAAGCCGACTACGGCGTGATAGCTGCCATTAATCTTCCTGACGAAGCAACCACCCAACCCTTGAATACCGTATGCACCTGCTTTATCTAAAGGCTCGCCGCTGGCCACATAATCGGCGATATCCTGCTCGCTGAGCCGCCGGAAGGTCACTTCCGTGACCACCAGACAGTCCAGCGTTTGCTGCTTATCCGCCAGCGCCACCGCGGTCATAACCTGATGGGTGTGGCCGGAAAGCAAACGCAGCATCGCTGCAGCGTGTTCGGCGTCGCGCGGTTTTTCCAGCACTTCGCCGTTCAAAATGACAATCGTATCCGCTCCCAGCACCGGCAAATCGCGGGTGGCCATCGCCACCCCGGCCTGCGCTTTTTCGCGCGCCAGGCGGACGACATAGTGCTGGGCGCTCTCCTGCGGCTGGCGCTGCTCCTCGATACCAGGAACCAGACGCTCGAAAGCGAGACCAAGCTGAGTCAGCAGTTCCTGCCGACGCGGGGAACCAGAAGCGAGATACAGAGTTGTCATATCAACCTTATTGCACTGCAAATTGCTGACGCACTTTACGCATCAGCAGGAAGAGCCATGGCCAGAGGATGCCGTTTACTACACTACTCCAGAATACTTCCGGACGGAAAGAGACGTTGATCACTAAAAACTCTGCCCAGAAAACAATGATATCCACGGCCAGGGATAACAGCATTACCACCAGCGCCTGCTGCCACAGCGCCAGGTTACGGAACAGCTGATACTTCAGCGCGACCAGATAGGCGACGATGCTTAAAGACAGCGCGCGAACGCCGAGCGTTGAACCGCTGATGAGATCAAGAATAGCCCCCATCACGAACCCCGTCCCCACGTTTACCCGGTGCGGCAACGCGAGGATCCAGTACAGCAGGATCAATAATACCCAGTTGGGCCGGAAAACGCTGATGTCCGCCGGCCAGGGCATAATTTGCAGCAATAGCGCGATAAGAAACGAGAGCCAGATAACCCAGCGTCCCTGGCTACGGTAACTTGCCACTATTGCCCCCCTGCAGGCTGCGACGGCTGAGGCGGCGTCAACCCGGTGGCGGGCGCCGGCATCTGCGGCCCCATCGCATCCGGCGCAGGCAGTACCTGCGGCATCATCTGCATCAGACGTTCGTTAGCCACCCGATGAACCTCTTCCGGGGTCATCGGGTTAGCGCCATTACGATCGGCGCCCCACAGCAGCAACAGATAGCGCAAGCGCTGCAGCCCGGCCGTCGGACGCGCCTGAATCACGGTATAGGCGCGCTGGGTGTCCAGTTTCACCGAGGAGACTACCCCAACCGGATACCCTTCAGGGAAACGACCGCCGAGACCGGAGGTCACCAGCACGTCGCCGACGCGAATATCGGTATTCGCCGGCAGATGCTCAAGCTGGAGATCGTCCGTGCAGCCGTTACCGGCGGCAATGACGCGAATGTCGTTACGCAGAACCTGGATCGGCAGCGCATGAGTGGCATCGCAGATCAGCAGCACCCGGCTGGTCATTTTCGCCACGGCCACGACCTGCCCCACGACGCCTTTATCGCTGATAACCGGCTGGCCTTCATAGACGCCGTTCACGCTGCCTTTGTCAATAACCACCTGATCGCTGTAAGGGTCGTTGACCGTTGAGATGACCTGCGTCACCATTTTTTGCTCGTCCTGGCGCAGCGGCGAGCCAAGCAGTTCACGCAGGCGCGCGTTCTCCTGCTTGTACTGGCCCAGCATCAGCAGATCGCTGTTTTTCAGCAACAGCTCCTGGCGCAGCGCGCGGTTTTCCAGTTCGAGCTGGTCGCGGGTAGCTAGCGTCTGCGATACGCTGTCGAGCAGTTCCCGGGGACCATTAGAGACAAAGTAGAAAGGGCTGACGGCTGTATCCATGTACGTTCTGATTTGACTGAACGTACCCAGGCGGCTGTCGGCGATAATCACGCCAAGCGCCACCAGCACCGCCAGAATAAGGCGAATCTGTAGCGAGGGGCCACGGCTAAAAATTGGCTTCATAGGCTATGCGTATTCTCGTGTCAGTAAAGACCAGGGGCAGCTCGTATGCCGCCCCGGACCTTCAGGCTGACTACTCTTCGCTAAACAGGTCGCCGCCGTGCATGTCGATCATCTCCAGCGCCTTGCCGCCGCCACGCGCTACGCAGGTCAGCGGATCTTCAGCAACCACGACTGGAATACCGGTTTCTTCCATTAACAGACGGTCCAGGTTGCGCAGCAGCGCACCACCGCCGGTGAGAACCATCCCGCGTTCAGAGATATCAGACGCCAGTTCCGGCGGGCACTGCTCAAGGGCAACCATGACCGCACTCACGATGCCGGTCAGAGGCTCCTGCAGCGCTTCAAGAATTTCGTTTGAGTTCAGGGTGAAGCCGCGTGGCACGCCTTCCGCCAGGTTACGACCGCGCACTTCAATTTCGCGCACTTCATCGCCCGGGTAAGCCGAACCGATTTCATGCTTGATACGTTCAGCGGTCGCTTCACCGATCAGGGAGCCGTAGTTACGACGCACGTAATTGATAACGGCTTCGTCGAAGCGGTCACCGCCGATACGTACAGAAGAGGAATAGACCACGCCGTTCAGGGAGATAACCGCCACCTCAGTGGTACCGCCACCGATATCCACCACCATGGAGCCGGTCGCTTCAGAAACCGGTAAGCCTGCGCCAATCGCTGCCGCCATCGGCTCTTCGATCAGGAAGACTTCACGGGCGCCTGCGCCCTGCGCGGATTCACGAATAGCGCGACGTTCGACCTGGGTTGCGCCAACCGGTACACACACCAGCACGCGCGGGCTCGGGCGCATAAAGCTGTTGCTGTGCACTTGTTTGATAAAGTGCTGCAGCATCTTTTCCGTCACGAAGAAGTCAGCGATAACGCCGTCCTTCATCGGGCGAATCGCCGCGATATTACCCGGGGTACGGCCGAGCATCTGCTTCGCTTCATGACCCACGGCGGCGACGCTTTTCGGCGATCCGGCACGATCCTGACGAATGGCCACCACGGAAGGCTCATTCAATACGATGCCTTGTCCTTTTACGTAAATAAGGGTATTCGCGGTACCCAGGTCAATGGACAGGTCATTGGAAAACATGCCACGAAATTTTTTTAACATACTAAGGGATAATCCTGAAAGCTGGGGCGGAAAACAAAATCCGCTTACTTTACCAACCACACGCAGCAGCGACAAGGCGCAAAAATCACCTGCTGCGGTGAAAATTAGTGCAGTTCATTTCCTTTGTTACAAATTTTCCCGACTCCGTTCATTGCTGAAATCTTCAGCAGCGCTCCACGCCTGAATTTGTAACCTGTCAAAGGAGGGTCACTGGCATTTACATTGCGATGATCCGGCAGGTAGACAAGCACACCCCCTTCACGATGGCGCGCGTTATTCTACGTGAAATCACGCTAAACGGCAGATCAAACCGAGTATCTTTGCGAATATTTTTTCACATTTGTGTCAAGTGGCTGTGAGGCGGCAAAAAATTCCCCCTGCCCGCCCGTGACACCGCATTGGGACAGTACCAACCACTCGCTGCGGCTGCGTACGCCCGTCGCAAAAACTTGCATAGGCATGCCTTTACAGGCTTCCACCAGGCTTTGCACCAGCAGTTGGTTCTCGCTGCGCTTTTCGATGTTGCGCGCCAGACCCGGATGCAGTTTGATCAGCTCCGCATCCAGCTGCTTGATCCAGCTGGTTCCAACCAGGGTTAACCCCGCCTGAACCACTGCCACCCGAACGCCCAGAGCGTTAACCAATCGCATAACCGGCTGCAGACGGCCGATATATTGACAAACATCTGCCTCTGCAAGTTCAAAAATAATCCGCTGACGCTGCGATTTTTCACACTGCATCAAGGCATCGCGCAGCCAGCGCTGGAAACGCGGACGGATCAGCGACTCCACCGACAGTTGGAGCGCCAGATTCTCCTCGGGCCAGAAGCCTAAAAACGGCAGCAGGCGCGTTACCTGCAGGCGGTCATACTCCTCCGCCAGGCCAAACTGCAGCACCATCGGCATGTATTCCGCTGCAATCACCTCTTCTTTACCGTCGTACATCCGCGACATCAGTTCACGATGATGTACCCGCCCGTCGCGGGTGACAGCTGGTTTTTGGTACAACCGCGGCCCGCCGCGGCTCAGCATCTGTTCGATCAGCGTTCGCCAGCGAACGTTGCCGCGACCTTTCTCCGGAAGGGTGTCATCATAGACCGACCAGCTGTTGCTGCCCTGCAGCACCGCGTTGCGCGTCGCCGCTTCCGCATGTTCCATCACCTGCGCCGCCGATTGCCCGCTGCGGAACGAACAGATGCCGATATGCATCATATCGTCGCGATCGAGGATACGCGTTGGAGGCAGCGCATCCATCGCCTTCAGCAACAGGCCGGCGATACTATCCGCCTCTTTCAACGTACGGTGCGGCAGCAGCACGGCGAAGTCGCTACGGTGATAGCGCGCCAACAGCGCGCCGGGGTAACGCATAATAAAGGTAGAGAGCAGGTTGATAAGCGTAAAGTAATGTTCTTCGGCCGCCGCCCGTCCCCAGTTGTCCCGTAGCAGATCAAACTCCGGCAGACGGATCATCATCACGATGCCGTAGGCTCCCACCTTCTCCTGGTCTTCCAGCAGCGTGGCCAGCTGATTGTCAAAAAACAGGCGGTTATTCAGTCCGGTTTTCGAATCCTGCGCCGCGTAGGAGCGAATAAGCGTATCCATCCGGCTGCGCTGATCGCTGGCGAACTGTAGCTCCGACAGCAGCATATCCAGCGCGCTACTGGTGCTGGCCGGCCATTCATAGACCGACCCGCGCACCTGCGGCCCGCGCTCGCCGCTCAGGATACGCGTGGAACGCAGCTCCAGCAGCTCTTGGCCGGCCAGCTGGCGGCGGATCCAGCGGACGGCGAAGAAAATAATCACCACCATGAAGCCAATGGAGATCGACAGCGGGGCAGTGATCGACAGCGAACGGAAATAGTTCACCATCGGGTCAACGTAGACCAGATGCAGCGTAATACCAGGATGTTTAAGCGACTGAACCGTGATCTCACGGAATTGCTCATGGCTGCCGAGCGGGCGATAGCTATCGGGTCGGGAATGGCTGTAGAGCGGTTTGCCGTTGAGCATGAAATCGATATGCACGATCTCGATCGGCGTCATCAGCTCATCCAACTGCGGTTCAAGCTTATCGAAAGAGGTGGTGATGAGCCGGTTATCCAGCATGGTCGCCACCGCCTGAACGCGGTTTTCGACCTTGTTCTCAATGCCGTTATAAAAACTCAGCGAAGCGCCAATCAGCGTGACAAAGATGGTCAGGCTAGTTAGCAGCGTAATAAAGGCTGAGAACTTCGTCGTTAATCGCATCCCTGTGTTAACTCCGCGAGTGAATGACTACCCGATGAACCATCAGGCTCCCGTGCCGGCGCGCGCCTTGCCGCAAGCATTAACCTTTTAAAGCGCGACGCATACTATCAAAGATGGCGAGTCTGGCAATGGAATGCGTATTATCGGTAAAAGTATGCCGATAGCGAGTATAGTTTGCAGAAAAAATTTGCCAATCGTCGCCCGCCTGCGGCCTGCGCCAGAAGCGCTTTAATTTTAGACGCAGGATGGCAAACCCGCGCCAGCGACGCAAATTATTACCGGTTTACCGTTTGGCCTGCTTGCCGCCCTCTTTTCCCTGCTAAAGATGCCGGGTCATGCGCGGCAAAGGAAACGTCTTGCGCCACTTTCCGATGATTCCTGGACGACCGCGCCTCTGCTTCGGCGGCGGCTCCTCATCCTAATGTGCAATTTTTCGTGACATATTCGCCATTCATCGCCGTCTCCGTCATGCTTAGGGAAACGCATGACGGAGGACACCATGAAAAGAAAAAAACTGACGGAAGCCGACGTCACGGCCGAATCCGTTTTTATGCTCAAGCGGCGCCAGGTGCTGAAAATGCTGGGCATCAGCGCGACCGCGCTTTCCCTTCCCGCCGCCGCGCAGGCCGACCTGCTGGACTGGTTTAAAGGCCACGACCGCCCGCCAGCGCCAGCGGGCAAGGCCCTGGAGTTTGCTAAACCCGCCGAGTGGCAGGCTAATCTGACGCTTACCCCGGAAGATAAGGTCGCCGGTTACAATAATTTTTATGAATTCGGCCTCGATAAAGCCGATCCGGCGGCGAACGCGGGTAGCCTGCGCACCGATCCCTGGACGCTCACCATCGGTGGCGAAGTGGCGAAACCTCTGACCCTTGACCATGACGATCTGACCAAACGCTTCCCGCTGGAAGAGCGCATTTATCGTATGCGCTGTGTGGAAGCCTGGTCGATGGTGGTCCCCTGGGTCGGCTTCCCGCTGCATAAACTGCTGGCGCTGGTGGAGCCCACCAGCAGCGCGCGCTATGTGGCCTTCAAAACCCTCTATGCTCCGGATCAAATGCCCGGCCAGAAAGACCGGTTTATCGGCGGGGGGCTCGCTTACCCTTACGTGGAGGGGCTACGGCTGGATGAAGCGATGCACCCGCTGACGCTACTCACCGTCGGGGTGTATGGCAAAGCGCTGCCGCCGCAAAACGGCGCGCCGGTCCGCCTGACCGTGCCGTGGAAGTACGGTTTTAAAGGCATAAAATCCATTGTTAGTATCGAGCTGACCCGCGAGCGGCCGCCAACCACCTGGAACCTGGCGGCGCCGGACGAATACGGCTTCTTCGCCAACGTCAATCCGCACGTCGATCACCCCCGCTGGTCGCAGGCTAGCGAGCGGTTTATCGGCGCCGGCGGCGTGCTCGATGTGAAGCGTCAACCGACGTTGCTGTTTAATGGCTATGCCGACGAAGTGGCGTCGCTGTATCGCGGCATGAATCTGCGGGAGAACTTCTAGTGCGTTTCACCGTCAAACAGATCGTCTGGCTGAAGGTTTTACTTCACCTTGCGGGGTTTTTGCCGCTGGTCTGGTTATTCTGGGCCGGGCACCAGGGCTACTTTAGCGCCGATCCAGCCAAGGATATCCAGCACTTTACCGGCAGAATGGCGCTTAAGTTTCTGCTGGCGACGCTGCTGGTCTCTCCGCTGGCGCGCTATGCGAAGCAGCCATTATTGATTCGCGTTCGTCGGCTGTTAGGTTTATGGTGTTTTGCCTGGGCGACGCTGCACCTGACCAGCTATACCCTACTGGAGCTGGGCATTAACAATCTGGCGCTGCTGGGCTCGGAGATTATCACCCGCCCCTATCTGACATTGGGCATGATCAGCTGGGCGATTCTGCTGGCGCTGGCGGTGACCTCCACGCAAGCGATGCAGCGAAAACTGGGGCGTCGCTGGCAACTTTTACACAACTTCGTCTATCTGGTGGCGATCCTCGCGCCGATACACTACCTGTGGTCAGTGAAGATCGTCTCGCCGCAGCCCGTTATATATGCCCTGCTGGCAGCGGGGCTATTGACATGGCGTTACAAGAAGTTCCGCCAGTGGTGGCGCGCAATCCGGTAATGTGCAGTTTCCCGCAGATCCTTTATCAACCGCGACTCTTTTTCAGATAGCGGTTGATAATCTTCCCTGATAAGACCAGTATTTAGCTGCCAATTGCTACGAAATCGTTATAATGTGCGACTTTGGTTTTCCTGACGGGGTTTTCTGACCCTGAAAAGGTGACAAGGGCGCATTGAAGGTATATGTTGTTTTTTACCCGAAAATGGCAGGAGATCGCCACACAATGGCAGTGAAGTTTCACATTTTGCTTTTGAATGGTCCAAACATTAACATGCTCGGTACCCGCGAGCCTGAGAAGTATGGCCCTCTCACGCTGGCTGAAATTGTTAACCGTTTAACATCTGAAGCGGCGGCGCTGAATGTGAGTCTGGATCACCTGCAGTCCAACGCGGAGCATGCGTTAATCGACCGAATTCATCAGGCTAAAGACAACGTGGACTATATCCTGATTAATCCGGCCGCGTTCACGCATACCAGCGTAGCAATCCGTGACGCTTTGCTCGCCGTGAACATCCCGTTTATCGAGATTCACCTGAGCAATGTGCATGCACGCGAACCCTTCCGCCAGCACTCGTATCTGTCAGATGTCGCCGCTGGCGTCATTTGCGGGCTGGGGGCGGATGGTTATTCATACGCTTTACAGACGGCGGTAAAACGCCTGTCACAATCACACTAAACAAAGAGTACGGAACCCACTCATGGATATTCGTAAGATTAAAAAACTGATCGAGCTGGTTGAAGAATCAGGTATCTCCGAACTGGAAATTTCTGAAGGCGAAGAGTCTGTTCGCATCAGCCGCTCTGCACCGGCCGCAAGCTATCCGGTTATGCAGCAGGCTTATGCTGCGCCGATGATGCAGCCTCAGGCGCCTGCCGCCGCGACTGCCGCACCAGCTGCTGCGGCTGAAGCGCCGGCGAAAGCGGAAATCAGTGGTCACATCGTACGTTCCCCGATGGTTGGTACTTTCTATCGTACGCCGAGCCCGGACGCGAAAGCGTTTGTGGAAGTTGGCCAGAAAGTTAACGTGGGCGACACCCTGTGCATCGTCGAAGCGATGAAAATGATGAACCAGATCGAAGCCGACAAAGCCGGCGTGGTGAAAGCCATTCTGATCGAAAGCGGCCAACCGGTAGAATTCGACGAGCCGCTGGTAGTTATCGAGTAACGAGGCGAACATGCTGGATAAAATTGTCATCGCTAACCGTGGCGAGATCGCACTGCGCATCCTGCGTGCCTGTAAAGAACTGGGCATCAAGACTGTCGCTGTGCACTCCACTGCGGATCGCGATCTAAAACACGTATTGTTAGCGGATGAGACGGTCTGCATCGGTCCGGCTCCGTCCGTAAAAAGCTATCTGAACATTCCGGCCATTATCAGCGCCGCTGAGATCACTGGCGCGGTAGCGATTCACCCGGGTTATGGCTTCCTCTCTGAGAACGCTAATTTTGCTGAGCAGGTTGAGCGTTCCGGTTTCATCTTCATCGGCCCGAAAGCCGACACTATCCGCCTGATGGGCGACAAAGTGTCCGCCATCACCGCCATGAAGAAAGCTGGCGTTCCGACCGTTCCAGGTTCTGATGGCCCGCTGGGCGACGACATGGACGCTAACCGCGCCCATGCCAAACGCATCGGCTATCCGGTGATCATCAAAGCCTCCGGCGGCGGCGGCGGTCGCGGTATGCGCGTTGTACGTAGCGACGCTGAACTGGCGCAATCCATCTCCATGACCAAAGCGGAAGCCAAAGCGGCTTTCAACAACGACATGGTCTACATGGAGAAATACCTGGAAAACCCACGCCACATTGAAATTCAGGTGCTGGCGGATGGTCAGGGTAACGCGATCTATCTGGCTGAACGCGACTGCTCCATGCAGCGCCGTCATCAGAAAGTGGTCGAAGAAGCGCCGGCGCCGGGCATCACCCCGGAACTGCGTCGCTACATCGGCGAGCGTTGCGCGAAAGCCTGTGTGGATATCGGCTACCGCGGGGCGGGTACCTTTGAGTTCCTGTTCGAAAACGGCGAGTTCTACTTCATTGAAATGAACACCCGTATCCAGGTAGAGCATCCGGTAACTGAAATGATCACCGGCGTTGACCTGATCAAAGAGCAGCTGCGTATCGCAGCCGGCCAGCCGCTGTCCATCAAGCAGGATGAAGTGGTAGTTCGCGGCCATGCGGTGGAATGCCGTATCAACGCCGAAGACCCGAACACCTTCCTGCCGAGCCCGGGCAAAATCACCCGTTTCCACGCGCCGGGTGGCTTTGGCGTGCGCTGGGAGTCACATATTTACGCCGGTTACACCGTACCGCCGTACTATGACTCCATGATCGGTAAACTGATCTGCTACGGCGAAAGCCGTGACGTGGCGATTGCCCGCATGAAGAATGCGCTGCAGGAGCTGATCATCGATGGCATCAAAACCAACGTCGATCTGCAGATGCGCATTATGAGCGACGAGAATTTCCAGCATGGTGGCACCAATATCCACTATCTGGAGAAAAAACTCGGCTTGCAGGAAAAATAATTCTGCTCTCTCAGCAAAAGGCCGGGTAAACCGGCCTTTTTTCTTTTTCTCTCTCCTCATCTATACCATGCGGTACAATCCCCGCTTTCTTCATCCTCAAGGGACAAAAAATGGACAAACGCTTTGTTCAGGCCCACAAAGAAGCGCGCTGGGCGCTGTGGCTGACCCTTCTCTACCTTGCCGCCTGGCTGGCCGCCGCCTATTTGCCGGGGGTGGCTATTGGCTTTACCGGCCTGCCACACTGGTTTGAAATGGCCTGCCTGCTGGTACCGCTGCTGTTCATTCTGCTGTGCTGGGCGATGGTCAAACTGATTTTCCGCGATATTTCTCTGGAGGACGATGATGCAGTTTGAGGTCATTATTCCCCTGATCGCCTACCTGGTGGTGGTGTTCGGTTTATCCCTCTACGCCATGAGAAAACGCGCCTCAGGTAGCTTTCTTAATGAGTACTTTCTCGGCAGCCGCTCGATGGGCGGCTTCGTGCTGGCCATGACGCTAACCGCCACCTATATCAGCGCCAGCTCATTTATCGGCGGACCCGGCGCCGCCTATAAATACGGCCTGGGCTGGGTGCTGCTGGCGATGATCCAGCTCCCCGCCATCTGGCTGTCGCTGGGCGTGCTGGGGAAAAAATTCGCCATCCTTGCGCGTCGCTATAATGCTGTCACCCTCAATGACATGCTGTTTGCTCGCTATCAGAGTCGCCTGCTGGTCTGGCTGGCCAGCCTGAGTCTGCTGGTGGCCTTTGTCGGCGCCATGACCGTCCAGTTTATCGGCGGCGCCCGCCTGCTGGAGACGGCTGCCGGTATTCCTTACGATACCGGCCTGCTGATCTTCGGGGTCAGCATCGCGCTGTATACCGCCTATGGCGGCTTTCGCGCCAGCGTGCTCAACGACACGATGCAGGGCATGGTAATGCTGATCGGCACGATCGTGCTGCTGGTGGGCGTGATCCACGCCGCCGGGGGGGTTGGCCATGCGGTAGAGACGCTGCAGTCGATCGACGTCAAGCTGGTGTCCCCGCAGGGCGCGGAGGATATCCTCTCGCCAACCTTTATGGCCTCGTTTTGGGTGCTGGTCTGCTTCGGCGTTATTGGTCTGCCACATACCGCAGTGCGCTGTATCTCCTACAAAGACAGCAAAGCCGTGCATCGCGGCATCATTATCGGCACCATCGTGGTGGCGATCCTGATGTTTGGCATGCATCTGGCTGGGGCATTAGGCCGGGCGGTGATCCCCGATTTAACCGTGCCGGATCTGGTGATCCCGACGCTGATGGTTAAAGTGCTTCCGCCCTTTGCCGCCGGGATCTTCCTTGCCGCGCCGATGGCGGCGATTATGTCGACGATCAATGCCCAACTTCTGCAAAGTTCCGCTACGATCATCAAAGATCTGTACCTGAACTGGCGGCCGGATCAGGCGACTAACGAAAAGCGGCTTAAACGCATGTCCGCCGGCATCACGCTCCTGCTGGGGGTCTTGTTGCTGCTCGCGGCCTGGCGGCCGCCGGAGATGATAATCTGGCTGAACCTGCTGGCCTTCGGCGGCCTGGAAGCCGTCTTCCTGTGGCCGCTGGTGCTGGGCCTTTACTGGGAACGCGCCAACGCGGCTGGCGCGCTGAGCGCGATGATCGTAGGCGGCGTCCTGTATGCCGTACTGGCCACGCTGAAAGTGCAGTTTCTGGGCTTTCACCCGATCGTTCCCGCGCTGCTGCTGAGTTTGCTGGCGTTTGTGGCGGGGAACCGTTTCGGTCGTCCCGCCCCACAGTCCCCCATTTTGACTACTGATAAATAAAGAGTTTTGCTATGCCATGGATCCAACTGAAACTAAATACCACCGGCGCGAACGCTGAAGATCTTAGCGATGCGCTGATGGAGGCCGGATCGGTCTCGATCACCTTCCAGGATACGCACGATACGCCGGTATTTGAGCCATTGCCCGGGGAAACCCGCCTGTGGGGGGATACCGACGTAATCGGCCTGTTCGATGCTGAAACCGATATGAAAGCGGTCGTTGCCCAACTGGAGCAGCATCCGCTGCTGGGCGCCGGCTTCGCGCATAAGATCGAGCAGCTGGAAGATAAAGACTGGGAACGGGAATGGATGGATAACTTCCACCCCATGCGCTTCGGGGAGCGGCTATGGATCTGCCCAAGCTGGCGCGATGTTCCGGATGAAAATGCCGTCAACGTGATGCTCGATCCGGGTCTGGCCTTTGGCACCGGTACGCATCCGACGACATCCTTGTGCCTGCAGTGGCTGGATGGACTCGACCTCAACGGAAAAACGGTGATTGATTTCGGCTGCGGCTCCGGCATCCTGGCGATTGCCGCACTGAAGCTGGGGGCGGCAAAAGCAATCGGGATTGATATCGACCCGCAGGCTATTCAGGCCAGTCGTGATAACGCGCAGCGTAACGGCGTTTCTGAACGCCTGGAGCTCTATCTTCCTCAGGACCAACCGGAGTCGATGAAAGCCGACGTGGTGGTCGCGAATATCCTGGCAGGCCCGCTGCGTGAGCTGGCGCCATTAATCAGCGTCCTGCCCGTTTCAGGCGGTTTGCTGGGGCTTTCCGGCATCCTTGCCAGCCAGGCGGAGAGCGTCTGTGAAGCCTATGCCGATCTCTTCGCCCTTGACCCGGTGGTCGAGAAGGAAGAGTGGTGCCGGATTACCGGCCGGAAAAACTAAGCGCGATGCGGCCTACGGGCCGCATTTTTGTTTCCAGTAGCCACCAAATAATGCCAGGAAATGAGAGGCAGATCGCACTACAGAGCACTTTTTTGGCTACAAAAACAGCGTTTTATATCGCCATACGGCCAGTTTATCCAAGAAAAATCGAGAAGTTTTATGATTTTATAAATGGACACAAATTATCCACCATCCATTAAATCAATGATTAATATAAGTATTTATTCATCCCTTTTACGCTAGTCCCGGATTCATTGATCTGCAACAGAGGATTGCTCAAAGTTTGGCCTTTCATCTCGTGCAAAAAATGCGTAATATACGCCGCCTTGCAGTCACAGTATGGTCATTTCTTAACTCATGCGCATCGGACACCACCAGCTCAGAAATCGCCTGATCGCAGCGCCCATGGCTGGCATTACTGACAGACCATTCCGGACGCTGTGCTACGAGATGGGAGCGGGTTTAACCGTTTCCGAGATGATGTCTTCTAACCCACAGGTGTGGGAGAGCGACAAGTCCCGTTTACGGATGGTGCATATCGATGAGCCCGGTATTCGTACCGTGCAAATCGCCGGTAGCGTGCCGGAAGAGATGGCTGCCGCCGCGCGGATTAACGTGGAAAGCGGCGCCCAGATTATTGATATCAATATGGGATGCCCGGCGAAAAAGGTGAATCGCAAGCTTGCAGGTTCAGCCCTCTTGCAGTACCCCGACCAGGTGAAGTCGATCCTGACGGCGGTCGTTAACGCGGTGGACGTTCCTGTGACTCTCAAGATTCGCACCGGTTGGGAACCGGAACACCGTAACTGCGTAGAGATTGCCCAACTGGCCGAAGAGTGTGGCATTCAGGCTCTGACTATTCACGGACGCACCCGCGCCTGTTTGTTTAACGGAGACGCTGAGTACGACAGTATTCGGGCAGTTAAGCAGAAAGTTTCCATTCCGATTATCGCGAATGGCGACATTACTGACCCGCTTAAAGCCAGAGCTGTGCTCGACTATACAGGGGCTGATGCCCTGATGATAGGCCGTGCAGCTCAGGGAAGACCCTGGATCTTTCGGGAAATCCAGCATTATCTGGACACTGGGGAGCTGCTTGCCCCGCTGCCGCTGGCAGAGGTTAAGCGCTTGCTTTGTTCGCATGTTCGGGAACTGCATGACCACTATGGCCAGGCAAAAGGGTACCGAATTGCGCGTAAACACGTCTCCTGGTATCTCCAGGAACACGCTCCAAATGACCAGTTTCGGCGCACATTCAACGCCATTGAGGATGCCAGCGAACAGCTGGAGGCGTTGGAGGCATACTTCGAAAATTTTGCGTAATAGAAATAAAGAGCTGACAGAACTATGTTCGAACAACGCGTAAATTCTGACGTACTGACCGTTTCTACCGTTAACTCTCAGGATCAGGTAACTCAAAAGCCCCTGCGTGACTCGGTTAAACAGGCACTGAAGAACTATTTTGCTCAACTGAACGGTCAGGATGTGAATGACCTGTATGAGCTGGTACTGGCTGAAGTTGAACAGCCCCTGTTGGACATGGTGATGCAATACACCCGTGGTAACCAGACCCGCGCTGCTCTGATGATGGGCATCAACCGCGGTACGCTGCGTAAAAAACTGAAAAAATACGGCATGAACTGATACTAGTCGGTTAACTTGTTGATATAAAAGGCGCTTTTCGGCATGGGGAAGCGCCTTTTTTAATTCTAGTGACACCCAGAGTAACACGCAGTAAAAAGCGTACGGATCCCCATATTTCTAAACTTCCCCCCTTCATAAGCACACGGTTGTTTGTGGTACAATCTGCGTGTCAAATTTTGGGAGAACGCCAGTGAACCTCGAACAGATAGCCATCTTTACCTTAAATAACGTTCAGATGTTGCTTGAACAATCAAAACTTCCATTGGCCGTCGGTCCCATCAGCGATTCTGATTTCCAAGCTTTATCAACAAACTATGCCGAGCTTAACTGGGATTTCGCTTTTGCAGAATATGGTAATAACCCAGACAGATTTGAGTTCTGCGTAAAACTACTATCTGATGCTAACCCTCTTCCTGCAGGTGCAGCAATTTGCATCTATAATGTAGGAACGAATAGTTTTGAAATCATGTTTGTTGAAAGCTTCGTTCGGAACATGTCTGACCACCCTTTACACGGTCGAATGCTTCTCATAACGTTACTTGCGGCATATATTTTTTGTAGTGCTGTTGATTGTGATCTCATTCATGTGATAGAACCAGTGAACGCGGAAGTAATCGCTTTGTATCGTAGCTTTGGATTCGTTGGCGATAACATCCTGATGTCAGCATCAAGAGCTAAACTACGAGATGCTGTTCTGAGCTACAATCTTTAAACTAGGTTGATACCTGAGTAAGTTGTAGACAAAAAATTAATTAAGCGTAAGATACGGCCCCATTTATGGGCTTTAGAGGCAATACTAGCCTCAATCCTATGTACTGGCGGAGAGAAGTATGACACACCCACGTAAAGGCTACTCAGACAAGTCTTTTGATACTTATGCTGTCTTTTTACGTATGGGAGTTGCGATGCAAGAACTTATGGCTGCTGCTCCCAAGATGCTTGAGCGTCCTGCGATTGACGGCGCAAAAGAATGCCATGGTAAGCGTAAGGAAAACAAGCGCGCAGCTTAATGTTATATTAGCTCTAACGCGAAAAACCCAGCGAGCCTGGGTTTTTTTATGCCCTCCGCACATGCGCCAATAGTTAACTCAATAAATTTTCCGCTATTACATGTTCGCCAGCAGCGTGCAGGGTGGTAGTAGCCAGCAACAATGCTTGCTCGGCGCTTGTTACTGGCTATGACAAGCATTCATACGCCATAGCCGCCTGTATCTCACCAGCCTTGCTATTTAATTGTAGATAAGTACGCGTGACTGCAGGATTGCTATGACCAAGCATCTCAGACGCGATAAGCAAACCTTGTTCCCCTCCACGTTTCATAACGTTATATGCAGCAATCTTTCGACTGCTATAAGCACTCAGTCGCAGTTTGGTGTTCACATAGCGCATGAACCATGTGCACACACTATGCAGACGCTTCCAGATGGTCTGACGGGTAACTGCTCCATCCTGTGTTTTACAGCGGTTTGATTCTATCTGGCTACGACTGAATACCAGACCATCATCAACAAGATTACGTTCCTGACGCTCTGCCAGACGTTTCAGAATACCTGGTGGCAACTGTTTAGTGTCTCGTTTCACATCGGCACGGGAGACGAGATCAAAACACATTTCCTGTTCATCAGCGCTCATTTGAGCAGCAATCTCGTCAGCAGTGGCGCTATCCCACTGCATGTAGCCAACATGGTCGCCTGAAAGCCTGCAGGCATCTTTCCGTGACTGTCGGACCATCTCAACCCCCTTACGAGTTGCGCGTGCTTCTGCGGCTTTTGTTTGTTTTGCCACAGTTATAGTTGCCTTGCCTGATTCCCAGTCAATGCTCGAATAACGTAGATTGCATACGTCAGCGGTACGCCAGCCAGTCACTACGGAAATATCCCACCACAGGAGAACCCATTCTGGCTGAGTCTGCTGTATACGCTCACGTAATTTAATCTGTTCGTCACGCTCGTAAATAGGGGATTTTGTACGACTGCCTTTTGTGGATACAGAGGCTATGACGTCGCCGCGGACAGCGCGGGCTTTGGCGGTTAGAGTTTGCAGGTTCATTGGTTAATCTCCTTACGCAGGACGGCGACGGCATTCCGCAGAGTATTAACGTCTAATTTTGAAAGCACAGGGGTATGCAAGGGTTTACCCTGGACGATAGGCAGTGTGATAGTTAGAATGTCGCTCATAGACATTGTTTTTTCTCTCATTTTAAACGGTGTTTATCACGCCCCGGAACGATTGCCGTCGTTGCTGGGGCATCTCTTTTTAAGTTAACAAACGGCTTTGGTATCCGGGTTTACCTTCCCCCTCGACAAACTCATAATCCTTGATGACATTTTCCGTTTTCATCCACGGTGTAATCTCATCTGCTGTAGCAATGATTTTTTCAGCAGCAGTATCAACGATGTAAAAACGACCATATTGTTTTGCTTCAGCTGATCCAGCCCTGAATCTGCGAACCTGCTGATGTTTTTTGACTAAGGCGCGATCAAGACGCTTCATCGCAGCTGTTTCACTAATTTTTAAATTTTTGAGTGTGGACATATCACCCTCGGAAAAATGGATTATAAAATCCACATTGCCACTTTAAAGGGTGATAGTCAAATCAAATGTTGATCGTTACTTAAGCAAGGGGGGGATAAGTAAGTCATTTGTGGTGCGCTAATTAACCGTTGGCGGCAAGTATAAATTACCCCCCGTTAGTGAGGCGCTGTTCAAGTTCTTCGAGACGATTTACAAGTTCATCATGTTCAACGATGCGAACCACGCTGGCCAGGGCGTTGATCAAGTTAATCCCTATATCGGGAGACAGTTCACCTGCAGCGACAGCCTGAACGATACAGGCTGCTTTCTCGCTAAGAGTTCCCCCCGTGAGATTAAAGTTAACCGGGCGATATTCGGACTTTGGAACAGGGCTGATTCGGTTAGCAATCATTTCCATTGATTTGGCATCTCCTGCAGCAGCCTTTAAAATCACGGCTCGCCAGAATCCTTCCACACCACCACCAAATGCAATAGCCAGATTATTTCTAATAACTGTTTCGTCATTCGGTCGACCACGTGGTCGCCCTACAGGCCGTTTCACTTCATCTGCCATAATTTCACCCTATATTTAAATTATCGTGGTTTTAGCAACCGTGCAGCAATAATGCCAATGCATACACCATCACCTTTTCTGGCTCGTTCGTTTACAAAACGCCAAAAGCCTTCAGCGTTGTCCCACGTGGTTTTAAATTCAGAATCAAATGCCTGTCGATTATTTGATGGTTCTGGATAATTAGCTGGGATGGTTGTCCCAGCTTCGATACGATTTCTGCTCATATGATTTCCCCAAGTTGAATCCTACCTAAACCATCGGGACGCCAAAAGATTAATTCGTCATCACGATAAACAGGCATCCACAGGTCGCGATTACGTTTCAAACTCAGTTCTCGAACACATTCCTTCAATCCTCGATTGATGGCTTTATCTCCAATGTCCGTTTTATTAATCATTAGATTTAAAACGGTAGCAGCACAAAAATGACACTTCCGGCATTTAAGTTCAGTATGAATATTTTTCAGCAGTTGTTCACGGTTCATAATTTAATCTCTTTTATGGTTTAACACAGATGACACAGATAAAAGCAACTCTCTCTACCACTTTATGTTTTTGTGCGTTTTTTGTACTTTCACCCCTCTTTTTTCATTTACTGGCTGAACTCAGTTCTATCTGTGTTATCTGTGTTGAATCGTCTCAAACCGCGTGGTTACTGGGTTTCCATTGACACAGATAACTTTTTCCATCTGTGTCACATCTGTGTTTTTTCTCTCTATCTGTGTTGAAAATATCTTGCTCAACACAGATGCATGACGAATAACACAGATACAACACAGATAACTTTTTCCATCTGTGTTAAACAACGACGGTTAGTGGTACTGATTGAAATACATTTTTCAGTCTGATCCCAGAGTATCCACGCTGGTTACGAACACTACCTTTCACAAAACCATGTGTTACATTTTTACCCGCAATCTCAGAGTTAAATTTTCGACCAAACCCAACAGATGATCCAGGATTAATACCAGCCCTTTGCGACCACATTTTCCACGTAATGAATAATTGATCAGAAGAAATTTCACCATCACTGCAAAATTCACAACAATCATCAATAAATTGTTCGACTGGTGAGCGGCTTTCTAAAATTGCTTCATCAGTGCTTGTTGTCTGTGGTGCACGATTCGGAAAGTTAACTATAGTTCGATTATGTAGATAATCACATGCTATTTCGTAGCCGTCATTATTTAACCAATCATATAGATCGTTAAAGTAAGTTTCGTTCAGTCCATCGCGTTTCAGGTCTTCTACGGATTGTTGAGCAGTAAAGAATACAGCGTAACGCCTGTCATTCTCGGTTTTAATAACGCCGTCACGATGATTCGTTGTGATCAGGAAGGAAAGATGGTTTTTAACCAGACGCTGATCCTGACCTTTACGCTGAACAGTAATCATTTGGTCAGTGAGCATGGGTTTCAGTGTTTCCATCACATCACGACGATCACCCGCGCTGAAATCATTCACCACTGCCAGCAATTTACCATCAGCCCAACCATTAAACCGGTTACCAACATCGCTTGGTTGCAGCGGTGCAGTATGTGTTATACCTATAGCCCTGCTAAGTACATCACCAATCGTCGATTTACCATTACCTTCACAGCCCTGAAGCACAACTGCCCAACGTGCACATAAACCGGGATTCTGGACATTCCAAGCCATCCAGTCGAGCAGTATGTTTTGATCAGCCGCATCAGGAAGAAGTTTTGCCACATGGCTGATAAAAGGAGTTGCGTCACCCGTACGGCGTTCACCCGGCTGCATACGAAAGGCGTTCACGGTTGTAACACCGTGCGATTCGGTAATGTGAGCAAATGGCTTGCTGGCGTCGAATTCAACCCGGTCTACTTTTGGGAAACGATACGTCTGATTCTGGGTAAACGCCTGGAATGCGTTTTTCGTCGGTTTGTCAGTCGCCTCGCTAGAAATAGCAAACTGGTAGCCACCATATCGCGAACTAAACGCATCAGGGCCAAGAATTTCACCGTTTGGAATCAGTACACTGTTGAGCGCTGAAATGAACACGCAACCGTGAAAGTATTCTTTAAGTGAATCACCAGCCAGATACTGATAACCCGTAGTGGTTTTAACATCCAGTGTGGTGACAGGTGTATCACTGATCGTTACAGACTTTGAGTAAAACTCATTCCCTGTCCATTTGAGGCGACAATTTTCAATGTCGTATCGTAATTTACTGATCCGTTGGCCTGTAACCGGACTTCTACGCGTTTCCTCCCACTTGTCGCGTCCTGTCCATAATGTACGCATGATGTTTTCGACACGCTGGCAATGACCCCCCGTATAAAAGAAGAGAGTCATGATTACGCTGGCGTCATCTTCAGAATTGTCGCTCCCGGCCTCCCAGATATCACTAAATGAGCGTTTAGCCCCAAACGCAGATGCCGCTGACCGGGAAGACAGAGCCACCGCCAGCAGATCTTCGTCGCGGGCCTGAGATGTATAACCAGGCAGCGGTACATCGTATTGCCAGTTAGTAACAGTATTCCTTAGGGTCTTGTCTGCTGGCTTGTACTGATTCCAAACAGTAGCGAATACTTCAGAACACTCAACCACGGGGGAACCACTACAGCCAGTTCCCGTTAGCGCAATAAATCTGTTTTCCGCATACATTTCAACAGGATTACCACCGGGAATATTACGGTAACCTTCTGGTAGTTGCTCAACGCAGCAAATAATATGCAGGCCATTACCTGACTGACTAACCTCACGATATGCACCGCCAAATTGTCCCAGGACGTTGATCGCCAGCTGTGACCATTGACCGTTATCAAGGCAGTGATCGAGATCGACCGCGGCTACTCCATTCCCTGTTGCAATACCGACACCCCAGACTTTCCCGGCGCATGGGCCCACGTAGGCAGACACGTACGCGTCGTCAAACGTTACGTGATGGGCGCTGTCCGCAGGGTCAACTGCACAACCTGTGCGGGCGCTGATAGGTATCTTCTTCACAGTACCGTCAGGATTATGGACACCACGCCAGAGCATGAAAACAGCCCCCATACTGCGAAAATCTGCTTTTACGTTCTCAGGGAAATTCATGAACCGGTTAACGGCAATATCAAACACATTATCGGAATTTTTGGCGATTTTAGGCTGTTTATCTTGACTAAGATGTACAATTTGCATACGATTACCTTAACAGTTTGGATTTATATTTCTTGCTGCCCGCGCCCTAACGCGGGCGTTTTTTTATGCCTTTCCCTGCCGCTCAAACTTCGCTTTCAATCTCCTTTGTTTCCTGTTCGATGCATGAAGAGCCACAGTGGGCATTGGTAGGTTTCCGTTCACTCGTTCCAGCGGTGTGATCACCTCGCGTAACTGATTACGCTCGTTTGCTGCTCTGACGTTATAAAGTTTCACTTGAAAGCACCCTTCTAAAATAATTCTTGACGCATTACATTATTAATGGTAAATTTTGAGAAAATGGTTGTAACCTGTTGCTTTGATATACTGCGTGAATTACTATGAACTCGTCAAGTACAAACGAGGACATACTCATGCAGAACACCAAAATCGAAGAAACTCTGTTAACCGGGCGTAACATCGAAACCCTTTTCTCAATTTCATCAAACACCCGCCGTCGCTGGGGTAAATCCGGCACCCTGAAGCCTGTCAGGATCAATTCCCGTAAATTCCTATACCGCATGAGCGATATTAGACATCTCATGTCAGATATGAATGGCGGTGCGCAATGAACCACCAATTCAGCAAATTATCAAAAGCAGCCACTGCTTTATCTGAAATCAAAGTCGAGCTTTCAAAAATAGCGTCACGGGGGAGCGTTACTATGCGTCACGCCTACGTGAAAAACGCAGCAACACTTCCCGTCATCGGTCAATTAAGATCGGCGATGGATGAAATGGACGATGGCGAACGTGCAGTTGTAATGGAACAGCTTGAAAATATCTTGAATTCTCAACCACAGGGGGTAGCAGAATGAATATTAAAGAATTGGGCAAACAGCTGGATGAATTAACTTCCCGTAAAACAGAACTGAACGACCTTATTGCAGATGCTCTATTTACCGCTCAAAACGGTGATATGGCGGCTATGGCACAGGTTGCTGCCCTAAAAAAGGAGCGCGGTGAACTTAATGATCTGATTTCCGATACAGAATCACTTATTACCCGGTTAAGCACTGTTGAAGCGGAACAACGCCGTAGTAATCGTCTTGCAGAACTCAACGCAAGAATTGAAGCAATTCAAACCCTGCCAGATGCTGTTAAAAAAGATTTAATTAATGTTGATAGTGCTCTTGCGAATCTGGCTAAAGCTTGGGAAAAACTCACCGCTCATGATAAAAAGTTTGTTGAACTGAACGTGTTAATCCCGACACGAATCCAACGCCGTAAAGCGCTTGAACGAGCACTATACCATCACGGGTTGAATACAGTTTTCAATATTGGCGAATATATGAATCCATCAATTGTTAGCAGTTTCGCAGATGCTGATGCAACCGTTGAAAATTGCCGTGTGGCCACTGACAAACTGAATCAGGAGATTGCCAATGTTTAATCAAGAGATTCAACGATTAGAAAAACGTTATCCCCAAATAACAGACCATTTACTGCCCAATGGTGAGGAATGGGTAGCAGCGTCTACACTTGCGGCACGTTTGGCTGAGAAGCGCTACCACATCCCAAGTGCTGGTAGTCTTGCAAAGCTGGCGAAGCAGCACGGAGTAAACCGCAACGCCCTGGCGTGTTGCCTCAGCATGAATGGTGTAAACCTAGTTCGTTCGACTATTGATGGGAATTATTATCCTTGTCTTTCGCATGATGTATTGAAGCTATCAATCGGATGATGTTCATGGATGAACTTTTACAACGCATCAGACGTAAACACCCAGGGCTCCTATACAGACGCCCGTCTGAGTCAAACATCATAGCTACGGGTAAGCTAGCCAAAAATTTAATTGATAATTACGGCAAGGAAAAAGGATATTTTTCCATCGATTTGGACTTGCTAGCCTTGCACTACAAAGTTGAGCGAGATGCTCTGGCATTCTCGCTTTTCATTAGAGGATGCCTTTTCCGGAAATTTGAAGATACTTTCATGGTTGGTTTAACTTCAAATGCAATTAAGGATCGTGATCATGAGTATTAAAAAACGTTTAGAGATTCTAGAAAATTTTGTGAAAGTAAGTGGGGGTATAATTCAGAGTTATACATGTGATGACCTAGCGAAGATGGATATAGAAGAACTAAACAACATTTACCGTGACCTGATTAACGGCGGACTCATTGCGGTACGCTCAACCACCGCTGCATCGGGCAGGCCTCATGCAGAAACCCCCGTGGAAAAACTGACAGTAGAACAGACCGCTGATTGTTACGCCTGGGCCGTAAGTTAATGTACAAAACCTCTGCAGTGTTACAGGTGACCAGTGATTTTCATATAGTGTTGAATCGCCCGTCACCTGATAATATGTCGTATCATGCGTATGTAGTTGACTATCTAAAACAACAACATTTACCTAATGATTTTTTCAAACGCCTTATATTAGACCAAGAGTATTTTAAAGAGGGTATAGAATTCATCATTAACTGCATGATAATCGACTGGGTGTTAAAAGATGATGATGGATATACAATTCCATTTAACCTAACAGATGCCAGAGAGATTTTAAGCGATGTTCATTTTGGTGTGACCATCTATAAGAATATATTAAATTTCTGTATAACAGAAGAACCATTTAAATAATTCTAAACAAATTACCACGGGGGGGGCAACTGATTAAAAGATACATCGAATTAAACTATTAACGTTCCTCTGAGGTAATTTAAAAATGTCAACTTATCCGATTGATATCAAAATTGATACAGCATCTGCTAACAGAAGCACTTCAGCACTTGAAAAAAGCTTAGATGACCTGTCATCAGCGGCAGCAGACGCAGCGAGAGCTGCAAACAATTTAAGTACCTGTGAACAGCAGGCTTCTAAATCTGCGCAACAACTGGCGCAACAACAAACAAAAGCAGGTAATGCGGCAAGTAAATCCACAAGCCAATTTAATGGTCTAGCCACAGCAGCTAAAGGGTTGGGGGCTATTTTTGCAGCACAGCAAATCCTTGAGTGGGGAACAGCATTTGTCACAGTGGCTGATAATATTAACTTGCTGCAATCGCGTATTAACCTGTACACAAAATCACAGCAAGAAACCAATCAGGTATTCGGTCAATTACAAGCGATTTCAAACCGGGCTGGTGTAAGCCTCCAGGAAACAGCGCAGACGTTCACACAATTTGCAGCAGCTGGTAAAGATATGGGGGTCAGCAACCAGCAGGTGCTACAACTGGTGCAAAACCTTCAGACGATGGCTCGCGTTTCTGGTGCAAGTGGTGAGGGTGCCAGCGCAGCTATTTATCAGCTTAGTCAAGCATTCGCCAGTGGACGACTTCAGGGTGATGAGTTCCGGTCTGTTGCTGAACAGATGCCTGTTATTCTGGATATTCTTTCCAAGAAATTAGGCGTAACACGTGGTGAGCTTCGCCAAATGGCCACAGATGGAAAGTTGAACAGTGATGTTCTGTTAATGCTATCTGGTGATTTTTCAGAACTTGATGCCCAGGCAGCAAAGCTACCACGTACTGTTGCACAGGCATCTGACGCCCTTATGAATAATCTTGGGGTGGCTGCAGATGCGTTAAACGACAAACTGGGGTTATCACAAGGGGTAGCTAAATCGATTGATGGTGTTAGCCAGGCTCTCGATTACTGGACCAAGCACCTCAATGGTACAACTACAGAAGTAGACGAACTGGGCCGTCAGTTATTAACTCAAAATGGCATCTTACAAAGACAGCAGGCGGTATACGACGATCTTAGTGATAAAACAGGGATGTATGGTAAGTATCTGCAGGATCAGATCAACAAGCAAAAAGCGGCTGTTGCAGAAACTGAAAATCAGATTAATTCAATGCAACGCCTTGCCAGTATGGCACAACAACTTGCCGGGGATATGCGTGCCATTACAGCACCGGCTAAACAACCCCGTGCTGACTCCGACGCACAAAAACAAATCGACAGCCTTAAAGGTCAACTGAAATATACTAAAGCTCTTGCTGACGGTAACTATGAACTGGCCGCTGCTCAAAAACTGGGTGATAAGGCTACTAAAGAACAGATTTCTTCTTACGCGGCATTACTCAAGCAGCAGGCAGAGTATAAACAAGGTCTGAAAGACGATAAAAAAGCTCAATCAGACGCCGCAGCGGCTGCGAAACGATCACAGAAAGAACTGGAACGTAATCAGGCTGCGAATGAAAAATATTTAAAAACACTCAACGATAAAGTTACTGCAGGTCAATACGATGTTCAGTTGGCCCGTGAACAGGTTCTGTTAAGTCTTACGCAGGGTGCATCAGTTGATCAGCTTACGGCAGCGTATCAGAAGTCCTATCAGGTACAGCAGCAGTTAACGCTACAGTCACAACAGGCAGAGGCACAATCACGCCTGAATAAAGATGCTACAGATGCTGAACGTAAGGCGGTAGATGAACAGGTTGCAGCGCTTCAGCGTCAGCAGGAGGCTAAACGCCTTGCTGCACAAGTTTCCCAGGTTCAAAGCGATGTTACCAGCACGCTTAACCCGGTTCAGGGACAAATGGATCAGATTAACCAGCAGGAAGCACAGCGTTTAACTGTTGCTGAACAGGCACGTCAACAGGATCTGATTAACGAACAGCAGTACCAGGATCTGAAAACGCAGATCATGATGGCGGGTGAACAACAGCGCAATGATGTAATGACTGCTAATAATGCGATGTTGCTGGGTGCAACTGGCGATCTTTTTGGTGGTCTGGCTGATATTTTAAAGAATGCGCAAGGTGAACAGTCAAGCATCTATAAAACGATGTTTGCAGCAAGTAAAGCATTCGCCATTGCGCAGGCGTCTGTTCTTCTGTGGCAAAACGTCAGTAAAGCAATGGCGATTGGTTTCCCTCAGAACATCCCATTTATTGCAGGTGCTTTAGCACAGGGTACATCTATTTTAAGTAGCCTATCATCAGTTGCTGCAACCGGGTTTGCAACGGGCGGTTTAGTCACTGGTCCGGGTACAGGGCAGAGTGATAGCATTAACGCACGTTTAAGTAACGGTGAGTATGTGATGACTCGACAAGCAACAAGCCGTTATCGTGATACGCTTGATTCAATGAATCGTGGAACTGCTACAGCCGGACTTACAGGTTCTACACCTGAAATGAAAGTTAACATTGCAAACTATGGTGGTGAACAAGTTCGGGTACAGAAAGGTCTAACCGCAGACGAGGTGAGAATAATCATTGGTGAAGAAGTACCAAAGGTAAACTCACGAGAGTTCAGCAATCCATACAGTAAGACCAATAAAGCGTTTCGTGGTAGTTATGATGCAAACAGGAAGGTTTAATTAACCGTTGTCGGATAGTACAAATTACACGGGGGGGCCCCCGTGTTGTTACTTTTTATCCATTTCAGCAACAAACCGCTGTAGGGCGTAATATGCTTTACTATCTTGTGAACCATCGATTACAGGGTCTTCTATAGTTCCCGTAGTAGTAATAACACGGAGCCAGGTTCTCTTTGAAAGGGTGATCTTACGAACAACATCAGGGGTTGTGATAAAGACCATTTCCGTTGTTGCCATCACCCCACCATCAGCATTAAAACTATTTGCTTGATTTGCTGGTTTAAGATCATAAATTTGACCATCGATATTAAGTTTTGCTCCGGTAATTCCTTTGTATTCATTAAATATTTTTATCTTAAGGAACACAATATCGGGATTGGTTGACGACCATTGAGCGCCTAACCCCGAACAAATCATAGATGCACACGCGTTCCCATGTGGCTCAATGTCAACCACTCGACCGCCATCAAAACCACTCTGCGACACTGAAGGAGCAAGCCCCGTAGAGTTAGAGCAACCCGTTAGAAAAATGGACAAAGCAAGTAAAGCCGGGGTTAATCTTTTCATTTATATATCTCTGTTTTATTGAAGATGTAGTAATTACTGCGTGTTTCCACCCGCGTTTAGCCAATTTTCGATTACTTCCTGTCGCCAACCGATCACCCGACCATGCAACTTAACAGGCTGGGGTAACAGACCGTCGCGCGTCCAGGTCCAGATGGTTGATCGCGAACGACCAACCATCTCACATAGTTCCGTAATTTTGATTAGTGGTAATGGTTTTTCCATTTTTGCAGCCCTGAATTAACTCGATGTTCCGATAATATTCAGTGATATTCAGCAGCGTCAAGTGATTGTAATTCGTCAAGAATTATTTAAAAAATATTCCACTATAGCAATAGAATGTACCGTAATTTCGTCAAGAATTATTTTAAAAATTAGGCCCCTGTCATCACGTAAGAAGTACTTTATTCTGTTTTATAACTAATTTTAGTGAGGAATTTATACCACAGTACCAACGCCTCCGTTTTCTCTGGCAACAGTTCTGCATGGATGTAATGCGCCATGACCCCAGGCAACGAATGCCCCAACAATGCTTCAACTACATGGGGGGCAACACCCATCCCCGTTAGCCTTGTGGCAAATGTTCGGCGTAAATCATGAAGTGTCCACGGTTCGTTATGTCCTAGCCTTTTCCACAAGGATCGTCCCCATTGGCTGACTGCTTCAGGTTTTTTTTCATCTATCAAAAGTAGGTTACTGTCGGAATTTCGCTCCTTGAGAGTGTTGATAAAATCGCTGAGAAAATCAGGTATCGGTCTGACGATTTTATTTCGACCTTTGCTATGCTCCTTCGGAACGATCCACGTACCATCCCCCCAAGCGCCTATGCAAGACAATCGAATTTCTTGGGTGCGTGAGCCATAGATAAGAAGTAGATACAGCATCTCGCGATAATAGCGCGGGTACCGGATATCTTGTGTCCAGTTTAAAACGTCAGAAAGTTCGTCATCAGTTAGCGTTCGCTCTCTTTTGCCCTGTTTTTTCCCAGCATCGGTGATGGTGAGATCATCAAGAGCATAGCTACCCTTAGCAGGTGTAGTGTCACTGGTTAATCCATGTTTACGACAATACTTAAGCGCCTGCTTGCAGTTGCCAAAACAATAACCGCTTGCGACAGGAGCTACTGCAGAGTATTCGTTAAAAAGAGATAACCAATCGCGGGTTGTAAGTTCGGCTAAGGGCAAATCGCCGACCCGTGGATAAACCCATTTACTAAACTGCTGTCGGTGTTTCTCTGCGTTGGAACGGTGCTTCTCAGCGTAGGATGTCAGCCAGTATTCCAGTGCATCTTTAACAGTTAGAGGCTTTAACGTACTTTCACGCTTCAGGTTCATAACATCACGGGGGTTTCGACCTTCAGCTAACCATGTTCGACATTGGTCACGCATTTCTCTTGCTCCGGCAAGAGACAAATCAGGATATTTGCCTAAAACAAGAGCTACAGGGCTGGTTGTCCGATCTCCTAAGCGATAGCGGTACATCCATAGTAAGTTATTGCGCTTTCCTACCTTAGACGGGCTTACGCGTAACGAAAGTCCCAATCCATCAGCATGGGTTTCTTGTTTGCTTATCGAGCGCGTTAACAACGCACGAAGCTCTTTATCATTGAGTTTGTTTTGAGCCATAAGTTGCACCAGTTGCACACATAGTGACACACAATCTACTGTAAAAGACAGAAAACCACAAAACACAACTACACATCGATAAGAATTATTTTAAATAAAAACCATGATAATCATGAGCATACAAAACAATAAAAAACAAAACCTCACAAGACTGAACATTAAATCTGAAAATACGGCATGAACTGATACTAGTCAGTTGCTTGCTTGATATAAAAGGCGCTCTTCGGCATGGGGAAGCGCCTTTTTTATTATCTGCGCCAACAGAACTCATTACTAATTCACCAGCCGTAGCGCAGGCCCTCCCGATAAACGCGCAGCACAGACCACCGCCATTATATTATCCACCAGCGCAGGCGCCTGCTGATAAAGATCGAAGCGTTGCGGATCGAGCAGCCAGTTTTTAATCAGCCCGGAAAAAGCACTGTGTAAAACAATTAATATCATCTCAATGTTTGTTTCGGCTGGCAATATATTGTTACGCACGCAGCACTGCAGGATGCCGCCAATGAGTGAATAATTAAAACCAATACGTTGGCGAATTTCGTATTCCGAAAGCATATCACTGGAAAACTCACAGCGCTGATAAAGAATTTGCATCAGAGCGCGCTGTCGAGGATTCGCAGCAATATAGCGCAGGCCTGCAATAAACCGCTCGCGTAAAGCATTTAGCGGCTCATGTTCGTACTCTATGGCCTGACTGGGCTGAATCAAATCTCTAAGCGGCGGCTGCTGCTGCCACATTTCATTAAACAGCTCCGTCTTACTGGCAAAATGCCAGTACACCGCGCCGCGAGTCACTCCCGCCGCATCGGCGATATCCGTCAGGGTGGTGTTGGTTACTCCGCGCAGGGCGAACTGCTGGATTGCGGACTCAATCAGGAGCTGCCGCGTGCGCTGCGCCTCTTCTTTTGTTTTTCTTGCCATACAAGGCCCCACTTCCCGATAAGCAGATAATATAGGATATTCTTAATTAGAATTAATCTAGCATTTGCCATGAAGTATTATTTAGCAAAAATGCAGACAAGTTAATCCTGATGCGAAAAGAGAATTAATTATTCAAGTGAATATCACCTGAAAATACATTCACTGAAATAATGTCTATTTATCAACTTTTACAATTGCGATAAATCGCAATACTACAGTGACCATTTTTTTGTTTTTGCGTGCCTTGCTGATTGCTTAAAAATAAGTATCTCTTACATCCAACGGCGTTTATTTGTAGGATGGCAAACTGCTTTTTGATTCCCTCTTTCTTTCACAGATTCGCCGCCTGATTGGGTACGTAATCTATAAGGAACCGCCATGACGACTCACGCCAGAGTGACACTTTTATCCGGTTTAATTATCTCGGCCTTATTGCTAACCGGTTGCGATAATTCTGACAACCAGCAACCCCATGCGCAGGCGCCGCAGGTGACGGTCCATGTCGTGAACAGCGCGCCGCTATCAGTCACCACCGAACTGCCGGGCCGAACCTCTGCTTTTCGCGTAGCGGAAGTCCGCCCCCAGGTGAGCGGTATCATCCTGAAGCGTAACTTTGTTGAAGGAAGTGATGTCGAAGCAGGCCAGTCGCTCTATCAGATCGATCCGGCGACCTACCAGGCGGCGTGGAACAGCGCCAAAGGCGATGAGGCCAAAGCCGAAGCCGCGGCCGCAATCGCCCATTTGACGGTGAAACGCTACGTTCCACTGCTGGGTACTAAATATATCAGCCAGCAGGAATACGATCAGGCAGTGGCCACCGCCCGCCAGGCCGATGCCGATGTCATCGCCACCAAAGCTGCCGTGGAAACGGCCCGTATCAACCTGGCCTACACCAAAGTAACCTCCCCCATTAGCGGGCGCATCGGTAAATCGAGCGTCACCGAAGGGGCGCTGGTCACCAACGGCCAGTCGGATGCCCTGGCTACCGTCCAGCAGCTCGATCCCATCTATGTTGACGTGACGGAGTCCAGTAATGACTTCATGCGCCTTAAGCAGGAAAGCCTGCAGCGCGGCGGTGATACCAAAAGCGTTGAGCTGGTCATGGAGAACGGCCAGGCCTATCCGCTCAAAGGTTCACTGCAGTTTTCTGACGTCACTGTTGATGAAAGTACGGGCTCAATTACTCTGCGCGCTATCTTCCCTAACCCGCAGCATGTCCTGCTGCCGGGGATGTTCGTCCGCGCCCGCATAGACGAAGGCGTCGATCCGCAGGCTATCCTGGTACCGCAGCAAGGGGTGACCCGCACGCCGCGTGGTGATGCCTCTGTGATGCTGGTGAATGACAAAAACCAGGTTGAAACCCGGGAAGTGGTCGCGACTCAGGCCGTTGGCGATAAGTGGCTTATCACCAGTGGGCTGAAGCCGGGCGATAAAGTGATTGTCAGCGGCTTACAGAAAGTCCGTCCAGGCGTCACTGTCAAAGCGGAAGCGGAGCGTGCGGCGCCGGCCGTGCAATAAGGATACCCAGCCATGTCTAAGTTTTTTATTCATCGACCGGTCTTCGCCTGGGTGCTGGCTATCATTATGATGATTGCCGGCGGCCTGGCCATCCTGCAGCTGCCGATAGCTCAGTACCCGACAATCGCCCCTCCTGCGGTAGCGATCTCCGCCACCTACCCCGGTGCAGATGCCCAGACCGTACAGGATACCGTCACCCAGGTTATCGAGCAGAATATGAACGGCATCGACAACCTGATGTATATGTCGTCGACCAGCGACTCTGCCGGTTCGGTAACCATTACGCTCACCTTTAAATCGGGTACCGATCCCGATATTGCCCAGGTACAGGTGCAAAACAAACTGCAGCTGGCCACGCCGCTGCTGCCCCAGGAAGTACAGCAGCAGGGGATTAGCGTCGAGAAATCCAGTAGCAGCTTCCTGTTGGTCGCCGGCTTTATCTCTGATAACCCGACCACCACCCAGGACGATATTTCTGACTATGTCGCCTCCAATGTCAAAGATCCTATTAGCCGCCTCAACGGCGTGGGCGATGTGCAGCTGTTCGGCGCGCAATACGCCATGCGCGTCTGGCTGGATGGCAACCTGCTGAATAAATACAACCTGACGCCGGTGGACGTCATCAATGCGCTGCAGGTCCAGAACGATCAGATCGCCGCGGGTCAGCTCGGCGGCACGCCAGCGCTGAAAGGCCAGCAGTTGAACGCGTCAATCATCGCTCAGACGCGGCTCAAAGATCCGCAGGAGTTTGGCAAGGTCACGCTGCGGGTCAATGCCGATGGCTCTGTCGTCCATCTGAAAGACGTCGCCCGCATTGAGCTGGGGGGAGAGAACTATAACGTTGTCGCCAGAATTAACGGTAAACCTGCCTCTGGTCTGGGTATTAAGCTTGCGACCGGCGCCAACGCCCTGGATACCGCCACCGCGATTAAAGCGAAGCTGGCCGAGCTGCAGCCCTACTTCCCTCAGGGGATGAAGGTGGTCTATCCGTATGATACGACCCCTTTCGTCAAAATCTCCATTCACGAAGTGGTCAAAACGCTTTTTGAAGCAATTATTCTCGTCTTTCTTGTCATGTATCTGTTCCTGCAGAACATGCGCGCAACACTCATTCCAACCATTGCCGTACCCGTGGTGCTGTTGGGAACCTTCGCGGTATTGTCGATGTTTGGCTACTCCATCAACACGCTGACAATGTTTGGCATGGTGTTGGCGATAGGTCTGCTGGTCGATGACGCTATCGTAGTAGTGGAAAACGTCGAACGTGTGATGGTTGAGGAGAAGCTCTCGCCAAAAGAAGCGACGGAAAAATCTATGTCGCAGATCCAGGGAGCGCTGGTGGGTATCGCCATGGTGCTCTCCGCAGTATTTGTCCCGATGGCCTTTTTCGGCGGCTCAACCGGCGCGATTTATCGTCAGTTTTCAATCACCATCGTCTCCGCCATGGCGCTCTCCGTGCTGGTTGCGCTGGTACTGACGCCGGCGCTCTGCGCCACGTTGTTGAAGCCAGCCTCAGCTGAACACCATGAGAAAAAAGGATTTTTCGGCTGGTTTAACGCCCGCTTCGACCAGAGCGTTAACCACTATACCAACAGCGTCAGCGGTATTTTACGTGGAACTGGCCGTTATCTGGTGATCTACCTGCTGATCGTCGTGGGGATGGCCGTGCTGTTCATGCGCTTGCCCACGTCCTTTCTGCCCGACGAAGACCAGGGCGTCTTCCTGACCATGATCCAGCTGCCGTCCGGTGCTACCCAGGAGCGCACGCAGAAGGTCCTGGATACGGTGACTGATTACTACCTGCATAACGAGAAGGCCAACGTTGAAAGCGTCTTTACCGTTAACGGCTTCAGCTTCAGCGGCCAGGGACAAAACTCCGGTATGGCGTTTGTCAGCCTGAAGCCCTGGGAAGCGCGCAGCGGCGATGAAAACAGCGTGGAGTCCATCATCAAGCGGGCCACCGTAGCCTTTAGCCAGATCAAAGACGCCATGGTTTTCCCGTTCAACATGCCAGCCATTATTGAGCTGGGTACCGCCACCGGCTTCGACTTTGAACTGATCGACCAGGGCGGACTCGGTCATACCGCTCTGACCCAGGCGCGCAATCAACTGCTGGGCATGGTGAAACAGCATCCGGATCAGCTGGTTCGGGTACGCCCTAATGGGCTGGAAGATACCCCTCAGTTCAAACTGGATGTCGATCAGGAAAAAGCGCAGGCGCTGGGCGTATCGCTCTCCGATATCAATGAAACGATATCAGCCGCGCTGGGCGGATACTACGTCAATGACTTTATTGACCGCGGCCGCGTGAAAAAAGTGTACGTTCAGGCTGATGCCCACTTCCGTATGCTGCCGAGCGACATTAACAACATGTATGTTCGTAGCGCCAACGGCGAAATGGTGCCGTTCTCCGCCTTTGTCACTTCACGCTGGATATATGGCTCGCCGCGCCTGGAGCGCTACAATGGGTTGCCATCTATGGAGATCCTCGGTGAAGCTTCGCCAGGCAAAAGTACCGGGGAAGCCATGGCGCTGATGGAAACGCTGGCCAGTAAACTGCCGAGTGGCATCGGTTATGACTGGACCGGGATGTCTTACCAGGAACGGCTCTCCGGCAACCAGGCGCCTGCGCTCTATGCCATCTCGCTGATCGTCGTCTTCCTGTGTCTGGCGGCGCTGTATGAGAGCTGGTCGATCCCCTTCTCAGTCATGTTAGTGGTTCCGCTGGGGGTCATTGGCGCGCTGTTAGCCGCCACGCTGCGTGGGCTGAATAATGACGTTTACTTCCAGGTCGGACTCTTGACCACGATCGGTTTGTCGGCCAAGAATGCGATCCTGATCGTCGAGTTCGCCAAGGATCTGATGGAGAAAGAAGGGAAAGGGATCATTGAGGCCACGCTGGAGGCATCGCGGATGCGCCTGCGGCCTATTCTGATGACCTCTCTGGCCTTTATTCTCGGGGTCATGCCGCTGGTGATTAGCCATGGTGCCGGCAGCGGGGCGCAGAATGCGGTTGGCACCGGCGTGATGGGCGGGATGCTGACCGCGACGCTGCTGGCGATCTTCTTTGTTCCGGTGTTCTTCGTGGTCGTTAGACGACGCTTTACCCGGCACGCTGAATAACTCGGCTATGTCTTGAAGGCGCCCCTTGCGGGCGCTTTTTTTCGCATGCAATATTGGCAGCCAGCTAAACGCGCCACAGTCTGGCAACCGCCATCGCACGCAGCATCGCTGAATCACAATCTTTCTCTCCATCTTTTCTGCATATTCCCGGGCTTATCTTCACGATATTTACGCGGCTCATATATTGAGATGATTTCGGCCTCCGGCCCGGACAATCCGCGGTGATAAAATAAGCCATTCCGTTCTGCACTGGCTTTCAGTACAACCCAGCGGATTATCCAGAGGTAATATCATGAAAAAGTATTTAATCGTGGCGCTGCTGGCCTCTCTGCTGGCAGGCTGTGCCCATGACTCTCCCTGCGTACCGGTTTATGACTCGCAAGGCCGCTTAGTCCATACCAATACCTGTATGAAAGGCACAACAGAAGACAACTGGGAAACCGCAGGCGCGATCGCCGGGGGGGCCGCCGCGGTAGCCGGCCTCACGTTAGGGATCGTCGCACTGACCCGCTAGATCGCTTCCCCAACCGCAGATACAGGTATATCCCCTGTATCTGCTCCACTCCATTCCCCAAAGTAAGCGATCATTCAGGTTCTTCCTGACGATAGTTCGCCAGCTTTCTTAGCCGTTGTTGTTGCCAGAGACCGCTGGCAATGAGTCGTCCATCGCTATCGGCAAACTTTTCAGATTCAGGGTTCAGAACCAACAAACACCAAAGGCCCGGTCGAAGAGCGGGCCTTTACTCTGATGGTGAGCAATGATGGCGAACGTCCTTTCCCTCTCTCCGGGCCGTTGCTGCGCAATGTTCATATCGATGCCAGTTAGATTTTCCCTGGGCAGCAAAGAAGCTCATCGGCAAACAACAGATAACACAAAAGCAAAAGGCCCAGTCTTTCGACTGGGCCTTTTGCTTTATTTGATGCCTGGCGATTCCCTACTCTCACATGGGGAGACCCCACACTACCATCGGCGCTACGACGTTTCACTTCTGAGTTCGGCATGGGGTCAGGTGGGACCGCCGCGCTATTGTCGCCAGGCAAATTCTTTACAACGTGCCGAACTTTAACCTAAAAAGTGGTGCTGATACCCAGAGTCGAACTGGGGACCTCACCCTTACCAAGGGTGCGCTCTACCAACTGAGCCATATCAGCACGCTAAATTTGATGCCTGGCAGTTCCCTACTCTCACATGGGGAGACCCCACACTACCATC
>ERZ1026890.254-NODE-254-length-40416-cov-68.979832_pt1 | contig 40416 bp, 44 predicted proteins | sample MGYA00380175_ERZ1026890 | MGnify/ENA primary metagenome ERZ1026890 (study PRJEB33269, sample SAMEA4719811) | human gut metagenome | biome: human-associated habitat; feature: organic feature; material: feces | place: Cameroon | collected 2013-10 ...
TACGTACGGTGCAATGAGAGGTGCTAGGGGAGTAATCCCCTACATCTACTCTATTGTCAGCACATTTTCTTACTGATAGGATTAACAAAACACCGATGAAGAATCCAGGCTGCAAAGATACTCACACCCAGGGTGGAGATGAAGAAGAAATAGTCTCCCCCCACTGATTCACCCATATTCCAGAAATGCTGGGTAATTCGCATCACGATGCAATGAACCATGAAAAACTCGAAGCTGATGCTGCCCAACCATCGCATGGGGCGTGACAAGAACAGACGGACCATCATATCCTTGGTATCATCCATCGCTACAAGACAGACGACAAACACCGGAACTACGGGCCAGAACAGGGCGGCGCAACGAATGCCGTTGCCATGGAGCATCTGGTAAATGCCATAAACCAGCACACCAGTCAGGACGCTGCCTATCAGCATGACATACGGTTTCTTCTCCAAAAGTTTGAGTCTGGAAACATCCGATGTCTTATAGAATCTATAGGCGATGATGCCCAGTGCAAAATCAAAACTTCTCAACAAGGGGTTGGCATAGAGCGTGCAGTTGACCTGACCTTGAGGCACCTGCCAGGCTACAGCCAGATAGATGGCAACGAATATGATTACCTGCCATAGCAGCCTGCCGGCTTTCAACCGGATGAGATACGAATACAGGTATTTGAATATGAGGTAGAAGAATAGAATATCGCACAGGAACCATGATACGCCATTTACCGAATAGAGGGTATGATTTGATGGTATCCAGGACTGCACGAGAAACAACGTAGTGAGTATTTGCGACCAGTCATAGTGATGTCCGATTCGCCAGTCGAGCACGAAGCTGATGGCAAAGAGGAGGAGATGCAGCGGATAGAGTTTGCAGAAATGCCTACAGAAGAATTTCCGCACATTGAACTCACCGCGAGTTACCCGTGGTCCGTATCCCCATGACATCACGAATCCGCTGAGAATAAAGAAGAATGAAACTCCCAATTCTCCACCGAAATCAAAGGGTTGCGTGGTATGGGGTAAAGGGCAATGGCTGAGGAAGATGAGAAGGGCAAAGAGGAATCGAGCCCCCTGCAGGGTGCTTATCTTGCCCGTATTGTCATGCGAGAACATCATTTTATTCATGATAATTTGTTAAATCAGATTAATAATCTATAATATATAAATAAAAGAGTGGATTAACCTTTCGATTAATCCACTCTTTCGTGATTCCGTTGGGGTCACAACAGAAATTATCTTACGGACTAACCATCAGCCACTTATTTCACTACTGCAAAGATACTGATAACTTTTTTATATCACAAACTTTTTGGCACTTATTTTTGATATTTATACGCTTTAAAAATAAGAAAAGCAGTTTAAGCTACTGAAATACAATTAGTTATAAACTTTTTAGACTTTTTCTTAGTTAAAGAGTGTATAAAAGCTTGGATATTTGTCCACGATTGTGTACTTTTGCACCCGTCAAGTTGCGATAGACACAAGAAGACATAAGATTTATTGTAGCCTAAGCTCAATAGGTAACGATATATTTCACTCCCCTTAGTTGGTCGCAACACAACTTTGGGGAGTTTTTGTATTCCCTAATTTTGAAAATGACAAGTCGAACCGAGAAGAAGCGCATGCCAACGCACCGCATCGGCAGACGATAAATCCGCAAGGTGGAAACCTCATGGCGAACAGCAGGGCTAGTCAAGCACAGAAGGCTGGAGGAGCAGTAGTAACGCTGATAACTGTGCTGCACCATCATAGTTACTTAGAGGTGGTGTGTTGTGGAATTCCTGACGGGGTTATACTTCAACTTGCCACCTGCTCACGTTAATGCCGTGGGTAAGGGGCTTTCGAAGGGTCAAGCCATTCTGCTAGTTGCCTCCATTTCAAGATAATTATAAATTTAATTATATATCGTTATGAATAAAATTAATTATAAACAACCTAGCGTGTACGTACCTACGCGTGAAGAGTTTGATGCTTATGCAAAAGGTAGAGGATGGGATGATTGGTCTAATGAACTTTGGGCTGAAATGGAAAAAACCCATTGGCTAAAAAATAATGGCGAACCTCCTAAAGATTGGAAAGCAATGGTAAATTCTCGAAATGCGATAGTTATGAAAAGATTTGGGAAAACTAAGTCTGACATTAAAAAAGGCGCAAGAGAGAAGACCATCATCAATGAGATTGAAGAGGAGTTTCCCGACAATGGTATGCACTACATAGCCTACACAGATGGCTCATGTGATAATCTTTCAAAAGAGCGTGCTGGTGGCTCTGCTTACGTCATTCTTAAAGATGGCGAAATCGCCAAAATAAAGAACCATGGGCAGTTAAACACCTCCAACAACAGAATGGAGCTGCTTGCAATAATAAGTGCGGTCAACGCTTGCCCAGATGGTGCTTACGTGGATATTTATACAGATAGCCAGTATTGCATTTTGGTTCTCTCTAAATCATACAAACCAAAGAAGAATCCCGATTTGTATGAGCTATACAAGAAATGCGCTGATCATGTTGCAGGTGTTCGTTTTCACTGGGTTAAGGGTCATGACGGAAACAAGTACAACGAATTGGCTGACCAGTTGGCGTATGGAGCATATTGCGATATTTGCGACCAGTACAACATTGAGAAGACAAAGAGACATTGAGCAATAATAACAAAATCTTAATACGCAAAATTCTGCGTATTTGATACCCCCCAAAAAATGGGTATGTAAAAATTACAGGTTATGTTCAAGACATTAATTATAATCTCCCTTTTAGTAATCATATTGCTACTGGACGAGATAAAAGATAAATTATAGCTTATGAAGAAAATTAAATGGAAAGTTGTAGCGTTTGTGAGTTGGGTGCTCATGACGTTTCTTGTGATAGATGCTTGCTTTGAAGCAGTTAATAAGGCTAATACGATAGTGAACATTATGGGCATTCTCGGCATTAACCTTTGGATATTGATTTCAGTTGCGACAAATTGTTTAACATTCAAAAATAAGAAAGGCAGTTTAAACTACTGAAATACAATTAGTTATAAACTTTTTAGGCTTTTTCTTAGTTAAAGAGTGTATAAATGCTTGGATATTTGTCCACGATTGTATACTTTTGCACCCGTCAATATGACGATTGATGCAAGAGCTTCGATATTTAACCTGTACTCAATAGGTTCAATATATAAATCACGAAATCCCTAGGTCGGCGTCACACGACTTGGGAATTTTTATTTTCCCCGAGTTTTATTGGCAGTCATGGTAGTTTGTCGGTTAACTCCACTCGGCTACGCTGACTATAAACCCACGTCACAAGAGGATGCATGGTGACACCGCAGGAACTGAAGGCAGAAGGCGGGCAGGGCTGGGCGTACCCAGAAAGCTGCTTAGGTTAAGTGATGTACGATTTGTCAACTGACCCGACCGAAGGGGCTCATTATACTGGGTTCATGTAACTTCGAGTGGAATAGTCTTTCCAAACTTTCATCGTTTCAAAGATGGGGGTAAGGGGGGGGAACCACTCTGAGAGAGGTCTATTTCCTGTTTCATATAACCTTTTTATAAGGAACAATATTAATTATAATTCATTAAATATTGAGAATATGATTACAAACCAAGTAATGAAGAGACCAATGGGTAAATTTTTGGTCGAGCAAAGAACAAAAGATAGTATGTTCAATGCTACAAACTTGCTCAAACAATGGAATGAAGCAAGTGGAGAGAAAAAAGAGGTTAAGAAATTCTTTGAGAATGAAAATACAAAAGAGTTTCTTGATGCCCTCGTAAAAGAGGAAAATTTAGATGGGCAAAATTCTGCGTATGTAAAATCGAAAGCAAGGTCAGATAGAGGTGGCGGCACTTGGATGCATCCAATACTCTTCGTCAAGTTTGCGATGTGGCTGAATCCTCGCTTTGAGGTTCAAGTTATCAAGTTTGTGTACGACCAAATGTTGAAGTATAGAAATGAGGCAGGTGATGCATACAAAGAACTAGGTAAAGCTATCGGTAAGATTGTCAGCAAGAAGTTCATGCCAGTAGCTATGTGCAAAGTAGCCAAAGCAATAAACTATGTTGTTTTTAATGAACACGAACACGAAATGCGTAACAAACATGGAGAAGAGTCTAAGCAATACGAGCTGTTCAATATGGAACGCCAAGTTGCAATGCTTATCAATGACGGATTTATTCACTCGTATGACCAAGTAATAGAGTATCTGAGAAAGAAGTATTCTGAGAAATACCTGCCATCTGTATTACAGACTGCTCACTCCATCTAAACATCTTTGCTGATTATGTTCAAGATATTCATTATAATCGCTCTATGCGTAATCATATCGAAGCTGAGCGAGATAGGAGATAAATAATAAGCTTATGGCTAGAAGAAGAGAAGTTCGCAAGGAAGGTGCTTGCCATGAATCCTGCTACGTGTTTATATGCATGTATGGCAAGAAGCGTGAGAAGCTATGCGATTTCAGTTGTGTAAAGACTGGCAAGCCATGCCGGAATTACATCAACGTGTATTGGAAGATAAGCCGATTCAGACATTATAGCAAGAGAAAGCCGAAATTTCCAACTACGCTTGCTTGATGCTTGAAAGAAAAGAGTAATGGATTTTTTAAGATATAGTACATGGAAAAAGTATTTAAACAGATAGACAAGATTATTATCATCATAAAAGTCTTGTGCATGGAGGGTAAAATCCAAAAGCAGACTTATGATGAGATTAGATTATCCCTTGTGGATATGGAAGATGAGCTAAACAAGTTAATCAGAAAGGAGGACTAGCGTATGACAGAAATGGAAGAAGTCAAGCTTGCGGCATACAATAGCTACAAGCGACACATGAGAGTGTTCGGCAAGGGCAAGGATATTCTTTCCTTTGCTGAGTGGGAAAAGAAAGCGTGTGAACAATTAAAATAATAGTGTTATGGCAATAGTAAACGTAGATTTGAGTGAGTACGATGCAATACGCAAGCGTAACTCAGAGTTGGAAGAGCAGGTCAAGGAGTTGAAGAAGCTTAATGATTCCTTGAAGCAGGGTGCAAAGGTTATTCTTCGCAAGGAGACGGTTGTTGTAGAACGAACCTTACGTAGAAGAAGTTTCTTTGAGGAAATGAACGATCTGCCACAAGAAAATGATGGGTTTGATGAGAACAGACGCACCATCAAGTCTTCTGAGTCTTATGTTAACTTCGAAGATGTCCGTTTGAAGGTTGAGCAGGCTATGCAGGATGAGGTCAATCGTAGCATCCACGACAGAGATTGCGAAAGACGAGCTTATGCTGATGAGAAAAATAAGCTTGACGGCAAGTACAACGGAATGAAGGCTGACCTCAAAAAGACGTACGAAAAGAAGGAGAAGGACTTGGAAGCTGTTTATCAAGACAAGGAGCGTGATTTGCGTGAGAAGTACGCCCGCATGACCGGCAACTTTGAAGCCGAGAGAATCCGTATCCGCAACAAGCTTCCGAATATCGCTTCTATGGCTACTGACTTGCGTGATGAGTTGACTAAGATTCGCTTCTTCAAGCCAAAGCTAGCTATAAAGTTAGCGAATGATATTATTTCGTATTCTAGCAAAAATGACTAGCAGCGCATGGACAGACTGATTAAGGCAATGGATAAGTACCTGACTGATGTCAAACTGAGTTTGGCACAGAAAGAACTTCTTCGTAAATTGCAAGATGCAGCTGAACGCCACAAAAAAGTGGTGATACTGAAAGGCAGAAGGTTTTAGTTAAAATAAAAGGTTATGATTACACAAGAGACTTACGAAGCATTGAAGGATGCTAGAAATAAACTCAAAAATTGGAAGGGTGATACTAAGAAGATTCTTTTCGGGGGGGGGGGCAAGCACAAGACCTCTACGACCTTCTAGATACTACTATCCGAGAGTTTGATGATGAGAACGAAATGACCAATGTTCCCGATAGTATTTTCTTGGTTATAGGAGAAGATACGCCCGAGGATGCTGATTTCGATGAGTTGGATGAGGTGACTTGGAGTAAGGTGCGAGTATCTTACAAGGATATTGAATATACTAGAAAGAAGTAAAGCGTATGAAGATTAGATTGGCAAAGAAGATTATCTTTAAGCAATGCCGCTATTGGAGAGACAGGCGCATTGACTACGGCTTATCTCTGTTGTTTCCTCATATTGAGGGACTGAAAAGAGACCACCGCTTCATGAAGGCGAATATTGTAACAAAATGGAGATACGCTAAGATAGGAGGTAGGCATGAAAAGAAGATTCTTTAGTTCCTTTAAGGTTCGCATTCCTCGCAAGCTAAAGAAGGCTGCGAAGTATGGTATTGAGAGACGTGTATTCCCAACGACAGAAGAGAAGGAAACTTCCTTTGATCATGCGTTCATCCACAATGAAAGGGTTGAGCTTGTCGTAGTAGGAAAGCCCACCAAATGGAAAGCAAAGGCACGTTTAGCTTGGATAAAAGAATATAATAGACAACTTGCCTATATGTGGATGCAAAGTAACAGAATGATAATGTGGTAACAAAAAAAGCAGAGCCTAGTGCCCTGCTTTTTTTTCGTTTCCTTCTCGCTCTCGCTTCTCGCTGATAGCTTGTCTTATCCACTCTGCTTTGTTCCTGCCTAGGCTCTCACAAAAGCCGAAGGTTTCTTCATTCACATGCAGGACTACACGATTAATTAGGGCTTCTGCGCCCTTGCTCGGTGCTCCTGCTCGGTCTCTCCTACCGCCCCACCCTGGATGCAGGTTCTTGCATGGCACAATCTTGTGCTTGCGGTTGAATTGAAACTTCATCTTTAGCTTGCTTCCAACCCACGCTTCAACTACCTCGCCATCGTGCGTTTGGTTGAGGGTCTGCTTGACGATTCCTTCCAACTGCTCCTTGCTTGCAAAGAAAGTCTCGGTTTCGTCAAGCATCACGCCCCAATCATCGTAAACTATGATTCTTGCCTTTTCCATACGTCTCCTTTCTTATCCTAGTACTGCCATCACTATCGTAATGATGAAGATGATGAGCACAAACCATTCCTGCTTGCTCATGCCTTCTTACCTCCTTTCTTCCGATAAGCACGATACCTTCGGATAGCCTTTGCCAATCTGTGGTCTTTGCAAAAGCCATAATGATAAGCAAAAATTCGTGGCACCCAATAATAGTTTTTCTTTCTGCAAAGAATCTTCTCCGCTTGTCGTAGTCTCATTGCTTACCTCCTTTCTTGTCGAATTTATTGCCGACAACTTTTAGGTGCCTATTATGTAACATTCTCCCTAAAGTATTTGTTGGATAGAGAACAGGGAATTCTGTATTCACTAAACTAAAACTAGTGTTGCCTTGATTCCAAACTACTTCATAGATGCTACCAGTTGTACTTCTTAGCAAATCATGCTCGAAGATAGGAGTTCCGTCACAATCCTTTGCACCTGTAAATTGACAGAGGGTGTTAGTGTCAATCAAATATGAGTTTATTACGCCAAGTTCTTTGTGGTTAGGAAAAACTTCGCTATTTCTGATAGTAGGGGAACAATCAACCCACGTTCCTGTTCTTACTCGTATTGCCTTGAAAATGATTTCGCTCATTTCTTACCTCCTTCCTCTATTACGCCTATCGGCTTGATGTCGTGTACGGTCTCATCCTCTGTGAAGAAGGAAACCTTCATGCTATCACTCACGTAGCCCATGGCAATCACGTTCTCCTTAGCGTCCTTGATGATGCAAATATCGCCCCTTACCTCGTTCTGAGTCTTCAAGTACTTCACCGCTGCATCCTTCACCGCCAAAGGATTCATTTCCTTTGTAATCGTCTCCCCTGACTGAGGGAAGACGAAATAAAATAACTGCTTGTTCATATCAGTAATCTTTTAATCTTCATCAACTATCTTTTCTGTTATCAATAACTCATCAAATATAATACTATCCTTGCATGAGCAGCTCCATGATGATTCGTCCTCATCTTCCGTCACTTCATAGTTGTCGGGATATTCCTCATGATAGAAGTGTAGAATGTCAGCCTTCTTGTCTGCCATTCGCTCCTTAGCTGCGGTCTTGGTGTGGAAGACTCCAACAACATCAACGCTCGAATAGTCTTGGTTGTCTTTGCCGTGCTGAACCAATACGAATACTTTCTGCTTCTTCATATTACTCACCCTCCTTCTCTTCTACGTCAAATGTAACACTTTCCAACTCACCTTTGCCTTCAAGAGCGCCCATATCATACATAAGTCTTGCGACATCCTCTGCGGTTTTGGATGATGCTGCGTCTAGCGAAACCTTGTAGGTGATTTTCTCTACAATCTCTACTACATACTTCTTCATACTTAAATCCTTTCTTTAAATTGTTAATACTAGTGGGCGGATGGTACGTTGCAACCATCTGTAGCGGCTTCTACCGCATTCGCCCTATAATCAGCAACAAATATCTACTTGATGTGCTCTAGACAAGTGTTCTTGCTTACTAGCATTCCATTCGTGAGATAATAGCTTTCACGGAATGGTGTCTGCTTGATGATGAACGTTGTCTTGGCTTTATATCGCTTGTTGTACTTGTCAACGTGCGTGGCTCCCTTGAAGCATTTAATTATTATCGTCATATCCTAGCCCTCCATCAAGTTATCTACAAGTTCATCCGTGGTGGCAAAAATCTCTTCGAGGTCTCTAGTCAGATAGCCACCTTTCTTCGTCTTCAGCACTACGTGAGCGTGCATCTTCAAAGAACTGATTTTTTTGATAATCTGTTCTCTCTGAAAGCCTATCTGTGGTGTTCTGCCGTTTGTGAAGTAGTAACCAATGTTGTAGTACAACTGCTCTGCCATATCACCATAGAGAGCGGATTCCGCATCATTTCCCAAACTTCCGTTTGCTAGGGAAAGATAGACGATTTCGCCTTCCACTATCTTGTTTTCGTGCATAGTGTAAACGTTCTGATGAAGATAGAAATCGCATAGCAAGCTAGTCTTTGCATTTCTCTGCACACGGAAGTCGTTTGCGAGTATCATACAAGCGTAAACCTCCTTGCCATCTGCGAGGTCTTTGGTGATGCGGTCGAAAAATTCCCGTTCGGTTGGGCTTCGCTCTTCTCCGCTCTCATCAACGATGGTATAATCATCATATCCCCATCCTTCCTTGTCAACAAGTTCAAGCCCTGCGGCTTGTGCCTTTACTACGTCTTGGATAGTGTTAATCTCAACTCCTACCAAATTGTCACTCAATCTAACTGCCTTATTTGTCTTCATAATTTTATCTCCTACATTTTTTGTTTGTAACAATGAATTGAATTGATGCTATTAATATCTATAAATTTCTTGCCGTCACTGCTTTCTACAATGAGTGCATTCATATATCGTTCATAGCGGCAAATTTGACCGAGGTATGGTCTTACTTCCGTTGTTTCGTTAATTCCGTTGATAAGGATAATAGTACGTTTGTTATTTTCCTTATTCAACTCAAAAGCGTAATTAATTGCCTTCTGCACTAATACTTGGTTCATAATCTTATCTCCTATTCTTTAAATTGCTCCGTACTTTTTTGATAAATAATATCGAAAAACGATTGCTTGTGCCCTTGATATGGCGATACGTTCTCCTTTTGTGGCTTCCTCATTGCTGAAAGCTAGAAGAAGGTCACTTAGCTTCTGTAAATCATCTGCCCTCATAGCCTTTACTTGTTAATGATTCTAGCGGCATAGGTTCTGCCGATAATCTTGTTAACCTCTGCCTGCTGCTGATAGTCGGTGCAGTCTGCGAAGTCCTCTTGATCCTCATAGAAACGTGCTGCGCTTTTCAGTTCGTGAAGGCTGACTTTGGTGTAGTCCTTTGCCGGATTCACTTGTCTGAGGTTCTCACATGTCTTGCAATACTCGATGAAGTCCACAAGGGCTTCTCTGTCCTTGCTATCATCCTGCATGCCTGCTGCCATGATAGGTAGGGCAACTATCGTTGCCACTACCAACACTAACTTAATACTCTTTCTCATATTACTCGTCCTCCGTGTCTTTTAAAACATATTCTAAATCAAATATTAAATCTCCCAACAAGTCTATTCTCTTTCTTATTGATTCTTGCTCTAGACTAAATTTATGGTCAATGCAAAAATGCAATTCAGAATATAACTTATCTCTGTTAGACTTCCATTTAGCCAATAAATCTTCTTTTGATAATCTTTCCATATTACTCGTCCTCCATTTCTTTAGCTGCTCTAATCTGATAGCCTGCTACGGCTCCAAACAAAGCGCATAAAACATAAATTGTGATGTCCATATTACCTGCCCTCCTTAAAATCCTAAATTCTTTCTGATTAATGCGGCTGCGAGAACATTGTGAGCGGTTATAGGCTTCGGCTCTGCCTTGCTTTCTACCCATGCCGCACCGCCAAAATACCAATTATCTCTTTGCCATTCCTCGCAAAACTTCTCGGCTTCCCAACGTGTAGGAAACTCCTTTTCTATCATTTCCGAGTGTGGTCTTCTGCCATACTCGTAATGTGCTACGTGATGTACTTTCATTTGTCGTTCCTTTCTTTTAATTGTTATACTTGTGCGGTCGATGGGCTTGAACCATCATGCGTGCCTTAACAACTGACCGCTGCGGCTTTTACTTCTTGCCGAAATTGAAGATTCTGACGAACTTGTAGAAAGTTTTTTTATCGAAAGTTTCTTTGTTACAAAGGTGATAGAGGTCTTCCCAAATATACTCCTTGCACTCTCTGTTGCACTCTCTGTAGGTCTCCTGCATGGATGCTGCGGACTCGCAACCGCATTCAAGCCAATACATGAAGATGGCTCCTAAACTCTCATAGTCGTTACTACCATCGTAGTACTTCTTCTGCTGCTCGTAAGTCTTGTTTCTTCTCATAATCTTGTAGTGTTGTGGTGGGGATTGCTCCCCACCTAGTTAGTTACTCTTCTTCCTCCTCTTCTTCCTCGTCCTCATCGTCATAAGGTCGTGAAGTATCTACTTCGCCATCATAGCTAATATAAATATCCTCGTCCTTTGCGATAAGTTCAACGTAATCGGCTAAATCGTTTGTGCCGATAAACTGGTATAGGCTATCTAACATTGCGCTATCGCCTAACTCTTGACGCAAGTTGTCAAATGCGTTGCATACCTCCTTGTGGTCTCTTTTAACTGCCATATCTCTTCTGTTTAATCGTTATACTAATCTTGTTATCTTAATTCTGTAGATAACTTCGCACTCCTTACTTGAAGACTCCTTACGCTTCTCGTATATAGTGTATGTGTTATCGTACATGTCCTTGCCACGTCCTACATACTTGTAGCCAACGTCTTTCATATTCCCCTTGATGCGCTTTGCGACCTCATCATCAACACGAGTTGCTTGTATTGGAAACGCTAAAACTCTGTCGGAACGTTTTAGTACCTTGAAAGACTCAATAATGTTCTCTGCTGCCATAACTCTTAACTTTAATAGTTCAACTTTGCCTTAATCTCATTGAACTCCTTCAATCGCTTGTGCGTTATAGGAATATCATTGTGGCTTGAAATGGTTTCCTCTAGAAGAATTATTCTATCGTTAATAGCTGATGTGATATTGTATATCTCATCGCTCGTAAGTGTTATTGTCTTATCCATTGTCTCTTCTGCTTAATTGTTAATACCTTGATTACACTTGCTTGGGCTTTTACGCAGTCTGCAAGTATAGTAATCGGAATCTTGTGATATTGTGGAGAAGTGATAAACGTGATGTTCACACCCTCCGCAAATCTGTTCTTCTATTATTGTAATCATACCATTACTCCTTCCACCAATCGGAAACGTCACTTCTCTTAAGATGTCTCATTTCCAAAAACTCTTTGAGGGTGCTGCAATAAGTGTTCATTGAATAGCAATCACCCTTCAATATAACATGTACTTCCTTTGCCATAGTCTTGAATTGTTTGACGTGGGGAGGGGCGCAGCCCCGTGGGGGCGTTGCCCCCTTATCTACCCACACAACGTTACATACTCATTTCATACACCCAGCATTTGCCTTCATGCCCAAAAGCAAAGGCTTCCGCTTTATCTCTTGTCTCAAACTGCCCCATGATACGTGGTATCTTGTTAGGCTGAATGAACTCTCTAACTACTATATACTTCAACATACCTTTACAATTTACTTCTTATCTGTCTGAGTGAAACTCTTTCCTTTGGAGTGAGGAAGATGCCGTTAGCACCTTCCTCACTGCTTGCAACCTCATGCAGGATATACTTAAGCACCCACAACTGGTTAGCCGTCAAATCTAGTCTCTTTATCGTTGCCATATATTATAATCGAATGTCTGTCCTAAAACCTTGTCGTATAAATCTCTAGTCTTCTCCACGCTATCGCCCTTCCAATGAAATGGATTCTCGTTAGCGGTTCTTCGAAGCATGTTGGCAACCACGATGGCTTCTGCCTTTGTGAGTTCCAACAAAATCATTGGTGTTCCCTTTTCCATAATTGCTGCTGATTAAAAATTAAACATCTTGTTAAAGTGCAGGTGTACGTTTGCGCCCAACGTTCACAAGCTACATGTGACCTAGCTCCCTTCGTTTAACGTTCGTGGGTTAACGTGTTTCCTTATTTAGTCACTCGGTAACACCCGAGTCGTTTTAACCACTATCGTGTGGGGTTTGCTAGTCTGTGCCGTGACCTGTGCTTTGAGAGTGTCACTAACTCGGTGTACGATGTCCTCGGTGTGTTACAGAGTTCTACCTCTCCGTATTGCTGACTAACACTATTTCTATAGCGGTTGTTTCTCATCAATTCACTAATGTGCCATCGCTCCGCTTCTGAAACCAAACTAACTTGATTTCGAGTGCAAAGATAAGCATTTATGCTATATTCTCCAAATTTAATTATGTTTCTTAACGATATTTTACATAAAAGTATAGCTTTTAAACATAACTTTGCATTTAAAGATGGTCTTTGTACTATATCTATGTGTTAAAATCGGTAATAGTTATTGTTGTATGCTATATTTTTATTATCTTTGCAGAAAATTATAGAATTATGGTACAATTGAGAATAAAAGAGTGCCTGAAAGCACATGGGATGCAGCAGAAGGATTTAGCTAAGGGTATGGGTATCGAGCCTATCTCTCTTAGCCAAATGTTGGCTCGCAAAAAGTTTGGTATTGATAGACTAGAACAAATGGCAGAGATTATCGGTTGCAAGGTGTCTGAACTCTTCGAGGAGAGTGATAAGAGTGACTTTGCGTCCTTCATCCGCTACAAGGGCATCCATTATACTGCCGATACGATTGATGAGTTCTTCAAGCAGGTGGAGGAGATTAAAACGATAGCAAGATGATAGAACTTATCATGTGGCTCGTATTCGGTGCGGTCTCATTCCTCGGTATCGTCTACCTCTTTTACGCATTCAGGAAAGTGAAGGATCCTAAGACCGCATCCGTGAAGTATGCAGGATGGTTCCTGCAACTGATTATCGTGGTGTGCTACCTGCATTCGGTGTATCACTTCGGCAAGTGGCTGCAAGATTTGTGGCGCTAGCCCCACACGGCATGGGGAGGGCGCTTGCGCCCGTGGGGGCGCTGCCCCCTTATCTTCTCCCCACACCCCTTCACTCCCCACCCCACCTTGCCAACCTCACCAACATAGAGAGACACACAACATGGGAACCACACAACACATCACGCAACACTCACACAACACCTTTGCATGTGGGTCTAGACTGCATCCATAGGGCTTCATCCTAGATGAGCGTGAAATCCTGCATGAAACCTCCAACACCACTAGAAACACCCTTAATCGGCTCTAGAACACACGAAATCAGCCCTTATATGGCTCAAAACTCTCGAATTTGAGAGAAATCCCGACCATTTGCCCGAAAATCGCCAAAATCGGCAGAAATGGAAGGAGTTCGCTTTGATTACGCCTGCAAACCATTCAAGAGCAGCGTTAAATCTTCTTAACGGATTCCTCATGCGTACGTGCGTACCTTATTATGCAAGACGCAAAATCAGCCTAAATCGACCCAACTATGAAGAATGCGAAATAACATTACACTCGCCTTGTGTTTCCCCTTTGGATCGATTGAGACTCAAATCCTCATTATCAAGCGGTTACGTTTTAAGGGTATTTTGCACTTTTGTTTACAAAGTTAGCAATTCGGGAGGCATGAGGTAAATGGTTTCGTAGATGTTTGCGCCCCGACTAACATATTGGTGGCTTGGAGTGGGAAAAATCCTTGCATGGAAACACGGCAAAACGTATCGCCAAATATTATATATTTGCCCCCACAAACGTAAATATCAAGATTATGAGCGAAATATTAACAAGAATACCAAAGGTGATTGCTTCCTCTCCAGTGCTTGGAGAACGCAAGGAGTGGATATTGGGTGCTGCATCCTTGGCGGCAGGCGTTGGGGCTTCTCTGTTTGGTGCTAACAAGGCGAAGAAGGCAGCTAGACGAGCGCAAGCCGAAAACGCCTACAGAACCAACGCTGAGAAGGCTTGGTACGACAAGAACTACAATACGGACTACCTCGACACGAAGGCAGGGCAAAACCTCATGAGAAGAGCGCAGGAGGTGCAGGATGAGTACGTTCGCAAGGCTGATGGAGCCGCAGCCGTTGGCGGTGGAACTGCTGCATCTGTAGCCATGGCGAAGGAAGCGGCTAACAAGGCGATGGGCGACACGATTGCCAACGTAGCAGCGCAGGACACGGCTCGCAAGCAGCAGGTGGAGGATGCTCACCTTCAAAACACGCAGCAGTTGTCTAGGGAACGTCAGCAGATTGAGCAGCAGAAGGCGCAGGCAACGAGCGATGCAGCCCAAAATGCTTCCAACGCCCTCTTCAATTTCGGTGTGAACCAATTGGGGTCACAACTCGAAGGAGCTAAGTCGCAGGGTAGCAGCACTTTAGGCGGTTCGCAGGGTGGAATTGATAACAAGAATGTAACGCAAACCCCTAAAGTAAGCCCAACGGGAGTGGCATACGAAGCCCAATACGGCAAGGGAGCCGCTATAGACCCTATCCCTGCTGGCTACAACGAGGTGGGGCAGCACTATGACCCTCTCGACCTAGCCACTGGAGCCAAGAAGAGGTTGAAGGGGTAGCAGCCCAAGGGTGATGGCGTGAGCGAGGATGAGGACGGCAAGGCAAGGGCAGGCATGGCGTAGAGGACACCCCAAGACCACCACCCCCTTTGGACACCCCAAGACCACCACCCCCTTTGACCACCGTTGCAAATTATAGTAGATAAATACATAAATAAAAATTCCACCTCCCCCCACCCCCTTTTCTGGATTTCGGTTTTCCGATTTTCCCCACCCCTAATTTTTCGGGAAGTGTTAAAATGATTAAACATAAATAATATGGAAGTAAAGATAGGAAAAGGTCTTTTGTCTCAGATAGGAAAGCCATTCGAGTCTAGCAATAATAAGATAACGCTAGATGATTTATTGAAATTCGTAAAAGAAATGAACGAGCGGCATAACCATCTAGTAAATACCAGACGTGAGTGTTATGCTCAGTTGCTATGCAAGGATGGTAAAATCCGCAATGTGATAGCTGTAGAAGAAAAGAAGGAATCAGAGGAATGGGGTCCTATACTACACTATTATAAGGAGACAGAAGACGGTGTAATTCCTGCCTCATACGACGATATTATCAACAAGTTTATTAAACATTAAAACAAGATAGATATGATATTTGAAGAAGCAAAGAAGATATTGGAGAAGGAAGGTTTTAAGCTTGGCGGACCTGGTAAGCCTGGAGTTGTTAGTGAATACTTTGCAGAATACGAGACTCCTGAGATTTGTGAAGCGATGCAGATTGTTTATTCTGCCGGCTTTCAACTCGCAATGTTAGCCGGAGTCTTTGACGAGCGCAAGGCACGCTTGAAGAAGGAGTACGAAAAGAACACCAAGGCTCCTGGTCTTGGTGAAGAGCAGCCAAAGGAAGGTAACCCTGCCCTTAGAGAATCAGCTTCCCAGTTCAACGATGCCTTGTTGGATGAGCAGGAAAAGAAGATTAAGCGTCTCGGCAAGGAGATTTCCAAGTTGAACGGCATCATCCATGACAAGAACGCTATTTTGTCTGACGTTGCAGAGGAACTTCGCCTTACAAAGATTCGTGAGAAGAATCTGACCGAGGTAGGACAGAAGTACATGAAGGAGAATAAGGAGTTGTGGGAGAAGCTTGCCAACAAGGTTGTTGACGAGATTAACGCCAATGCCTTGAAGAGTGCCGAGAGTGCTCTCGCTTGGAAGGAGAAGGTGGTTACCTACAAGGATATGGCACTTGCCTACTATGAGAAGAAGATTGCCAACTTGGGCAAAGAGTTAGCAGCTCAGAAAGACTTGGCGGATGATATTAGTTTGAAATATGATGGAGCCAAGCATAATCTTAAACTTCGCATGGATGAATGTGAGGAGTTGAAGAAGCAGCTTGATAGCAACAATAAGCTGATTGAGGCGGTTCGAAACGCTTCCAAGGAGTACTGTGACTATGGCGTGGCAGCAAACGAATTTATCAAGAAACTGGCTAATTTGTATGTTACTGCCAACAATAACGGCATCATTAATGTTGAAATGCTTGAACGCTGCAAGAACTATCAGACTTATGGTTTTCCTGCTAATTGCAATAGAGAGACCAAGAAGGAGATTGATGATATTGCCAGATGTAATAAAAACAAGAAGCCTCGCATTCCTACACCAGAAATCAGCGAGGAAGAATTGACGAAACTTCAGGAAAAGGTTTGTGCTGATATTGCAGAGGAAGGTGCCGACCTTACAGGCGTAATTATTATTAAATCAGAGAAGTAAGCTATGCCAACAAATAATCAAGATACACAGCAGCCGAAGAGGGCACCCATTACTATTAGTGGGTATCCTCAGGCGGCTTTGGACATGATGAGAGCCAGACACCCAGACTATGATCAGGTGATGGGTGGCGGCAATCAGGTGATGCAGGGTGCTCCGCAGGGCGGTATTCCAGCGGTGGCTAGCTTGAACGTCTTTCAGCAGGGCGGCAATGCCATGGGGAAGTTTCAGCCTCAGCCAGTGCAGACAGGGGCGGCTCCAGTAACGGATTTTACCCAGATGCAGAAGCAGGAAGAGTTCGTTCCGCAGGAAAATGGCTATGCCAACCCATCTTTGGGACCAGTACAGACTCCCTACATGGGTGATGCAGCAGACAACACTCCTCAGCCTCAGACCAGTTTCGAGGGAATGAAGCAGCCTACAGGGTGGAATGAGGACGGCACACCTAGCTATGATGCACTTTCTTCTGCTTTGAACGGCTATCAGACGGCACAGAGCAAGCAGGCTCCCGAGTTCCAGGCAGATCCTTCACAGAGGGATGGCGGATTCTTCGGGTGGCTCGGCAAGCTGATTCCAAAGAACAGACCGGGGATGAGAGAGGGCGAGACTCCTGATGAGTATGACCGCCGAATGACTACCAACAGGGAGAATATCGCAGCCTTTGCCGATGCCATCCGCCACATGGCTAACATCGTGAATACTTCCAAGGGTGCGCCTCTGCAGCAGTTCAACGACCCTACTGACATGATGGAACAGGGCTATCAGAGCCGAAAGGCTCAGAGACAGAAACAGGCTGCCATTGATGCTGATGCAGCTTACAAAGCGGCGGAGTTCGACCTGAAAAGCAGTGCAGCCAAGGCAGACAAGGTTTATAAGGAGTATCTGATGGGGCTTCGTGGCGAGAATGCGCAGCTTGCAAAGGATAAGTTCGACTACCGCAGGGATAAGGATGCGGCTTCGGCTCAGAGACAGGCGGAGCAGGACAAGCAGAAACAGGACAACTGGGAAAGACAGTTCAAGTTCAGAGAACAGCAGGCGGCTATCTCCAACGGTCTCAGACAGCAGTCTATCAACAAGCGTGGTAGCGGACGGTCAGGCGGTGGCGGTCATGGTTCTGCTGGCGGCTATCCGCTCTATAACCCAGTTACTGGACAGACTGAGCATTTCAAGAATGAAAAGAGCTGGATTGCCAGAGCAGCCGAGCTTGGTTATAAGACAGACACGCCTTCTTCAAGTACTACTCGTCAGGAGGTATATTCTAGGGATGGTATCAAGAAGGTGTCGAATACCACACGAGGCAACTCTGTTGCTACACAAATTGGTAAGCAGACTGCCCAGAAAAAGGCGGCTGCCCAGAAGAAAGCTGCTGCAAAGGGTTCTGGTGGAGGCAAGCCTACCCAGAAGTCGAAGAACGGCTATAAGAATACAAAGAAACTTGGTTTATAAACATTAATATATAAATATGAGTGATAACACAAATTACTTTGATTTGTACAAAGCCTTGAAAGCCGATGGTGCGGTGCAAGGCGATTGGAACAGTTTCCATAAGTTCGTAGGTGCGCCTGGCAAGCAGGGCTATCTGAACAGAAAGAAACTGTATGACGCATTGAAGGCAGACGGAGCTGTGCAATCAAGCACCTATGAGGAGTTCAATATGAAACTTTTCCGTGGCGGTCAGGCTAGCTTGAAGGCTGCAAGACAGAGAAATGCGCAGCCGACCAAGGCGCAGACTCCAGTTCAGCCTGTCAAGAAGCAGACGATGAAGGAGAGAGCGCAGGAAGTGGCAGCGCAGTATCAGCAGACTAAGCCTTTGGCTCAGAGTAAGCCTCAGCAGCAAAGTACGGCTACTGCTTCTGGTACAGATTATATGAAGAACTGGCAGTTGATGCACATGCGTAACGACCAGATGAACCCGATGCAGCATGCTCAGGCTAACAATATGCGCGCGCGAATGCAGAACGCCAATGCCTTTGACGGAAAGTTGCAGCAGTTCAATACTCCAGAAGCCCGCAGGGCTAGAGCCAAGCAGCAGCGTGTGGACGATGCCAGAGCATTCGCCAAGAAAGAGGTTGAGAATGAGAATTACCTTCATAACGACGGTAAGACCATAACCCGATTGGGTGATGATTTGCTCGATTTGGTTGATTCTTCCATGAACGAGGCACAGGATTTGACCAGAAAGCAGTATCAGGAGAATCTTAACAAGGTGGGCGGATTCGGTGCTTCCCAGTATGCCCAGGAAAAGGCTTTCCGTGATGCCCAGACGCAGGAACAGGTGAACCGTCAGAACATTCTGATGAATAATCTCAGCAAGAAAATCAACGAGGTTTATTCACAGGAAGATATGAAGCGCAATATCGCTAGAAATGCAGACAAGCTGAACATGGGCGTGGAAGAATACGTTGACAAGTACGTGACTCCAGAGATTATGAGCTATGCGCAGAAGGCTTTGACTATGCGTAATCAGGAGGAAATCATGCCTCATGGTGCGCTTGATTACATTGCCAAGAACCTCAGTAACTCCATTATCGGTATGGTGCTGGCACCTTCTGTGATGTCGAGAGATACCAGACAGAGATTGCAGGAAGGTATCGCTATCGCTGACGGTGATGCGGAGATTCAGAAGGTGGCAGGGCATAAGGATGAGACCTACCGATCGGGAATCGGAACCCGATTCGTCTCTACTGCAACCAATATGGCTGCTGATGCCGGTCCGCTTGCGGTGATTGGCGCAGGTGCGAGTGCTACCGTGAATGCAGGAACCAGAGTTCTTACAAATGGACTTGTGAAGGCAGGCGTGATGAAGGCTACACAGAGACTTACCGCCCAGCAGATGGCTTTTAAGGTTGCCAACATGACTACGGCACAGAAGATTATGTCGGGATTGGGCACCAGAACGGCTACCAGTTCGCTGAATCTTGCAGGATATTCGGGTGTTACTGCCGCATTGAGTCAGGCTTCCATCGGTGATGATACTTCGTTGCAGGCTATCGGAAAGGCAGGACTCGAAGGTGCAGGGCATGGTGCGGCAACAGGTGCTATGTTCGGCGTATCGGGTGCGGTGATGGCTCCTTGGGTATCAAAATTCGGTATCACAGGCTTGGAGAAGAGCACTGGCGAGCGTTTGCTTCACGGAACCCAGAAGTTTGGTGCTACTGCTGCCAGTCTCGGTGTTGAGGCTGGAACCATGATGGTTGCCGATAACGTGACTGGTGATAAGGATATTTCCTTCGGCACTTGGTTGGAAGACGTGGTGATGGTGGGTGCATTCAAGGCAGGCGAGCCTAGCAACTTCGTGAAGATGGGTAACATTCTGCATCATCTTACCCATAATGACAATCCTCATTTCGTGATTGGCAGGAATGCCAACGGCTCCCCTATCGCCGTGGATATTCGCCTGACTCCAGATGAGAAGAACGAACTGATTTCTTCTGCATCGGGAAAGAACCTGATGGATGCCTTCGTGAAGGTGGACCGTGCATCGAAGACAGCACCTAGAGACCCTAAGTATAAGACGGCATACACGGATTTCATGAACGACCCAGAGGTTTCGCAGAGCACCAAGGAGAAGGTGAATGCGGCAATGGGACTGTTCAATACCACAAGGGGCAGAAGCTACCGCAGCGTGAACGATGTGAAGAATAAGCAGATTCTTGAATACACCAAGAACGGAACCCTTCTTACACGTACATCTTATAAGAATGCCGACCAAAGACGTGCCATCCTTTACAAGCAGAAGCTTTATCGTGACAATGACGATATGCTTTCGCTGATTGGATATTCCAAGATGAAGGATATGCAGCTTACTGATGAGGACGGAAATGTTACCAGTCTGGCACTTGGCTTTCTCCGTGATAACGGCTATGACACAAGCAAGGACGTTACAGACCCGAAGAACGCCCAGCTGATTAATGACTTGCGCAACCCGAAAAGCGCACTCTATCTTGATTGGGAGAAGTATGTGAATAAAAACGGCTCGTATGGCTATCTCAAATCGGGAACCTCACAGGTTGTTGGCGGTTTTATGAACTCATTGAAGGAGATTTTCAACGATAAGGGACAAATGATTGTTGATATTGACAAAATCATGCAGAAGGACCCGATGAAGCGTACTGATGAGGAAAATAAAATCTTCTATCATGTGAAGAGAGAACTCGAATATGAACTTTTCCCTAGCGGAAGACCGCATGAAGACCAGTCTGCAAGCCAAGGTAAGGCGGCGGCTGAGGATAACAACCTTGGTACCGAGCAGCCGAACAGCGAAGTGGTATTGGATGAATTGAGAAATCTTCGCAATGCCGAGCAGGAACTTGAAGCTGCCATGGAAGGAAACGATGTCTTCAAGCAGGTGTTTGAGAAATTGCACCAGCAGGGCTTGACGCCGGCACAGATTTACGATGCACTCATTCAGAATGGATTGACCCAAGAAGAGTTGACCCCACTTGCCCAATATATCAATGCGAACGCTAGAGTGCAGGGTATGCAGCAGGCTACTGCTGATGCCATCGAGGAAAACGTGAAGGAGTTCACTTCTGATTGGAGCTATCATGGAACCTTGAACGGTCAGAAGATGGACGGCGAGCAAGCTTTGTATGTACAGGACAGCAACAGCAGAACCCTTCTTGTGGGTTCAGGTGATGTTGCATTCGACCAGACTACTGGCAAGGCGAAGGAAGGTAGCGGTGATATGCTTGTCTGTCTGGACCCTAATACCAAGGAAATGGTTTATGTGAAGGCGGATGAGGTTACTCTGTTCCAGAATCAGCCTGTCGACCAGTTTGCTGCTGAGTATCGTCAGAGATTGCAGATGAAGAACTCTGAGCCTTACAATCAGGCAGCACAGGAGCAGGCGATGCAGGATGCTGCCAAGGCGCAGCAGGTGCAGCAGGCACCACAAGATAATACCACAAAATCGGAAGATAGTACCACAAAAGAGGGTGATTTAACAAAAGATAATACCACTTTTACAGAAGTTAACACCACATCGGGCAAAGATAATACCACAAATGAGGACTTAGTACCACAAGAACAGCCTCAGCCTAGCAGAAAGTTTGCCGATGGCACAGACGTTCCTATGGCTACGGATAGTAAGGGAAGACCTACGCCTGACTATTCTAGCATGACTCCTGAGCAGAGTGCGGAGATTCTTACTGAGGACTTCGGTGAGAATGCCGAGAAGGTGGTGGACGGACAGATTAAGAAAGCTGAGAATGCTTTGAAGGATGCCGAGAAGATGAAGGTGGACTATACTGCTGAACCTAACGACATCATGGAGCAGGAGGCTTTGAAGACTAAGACCGTTGAGGCTGCCAAGAAGCAGTTGGAGCACGCTCAGAATATCAAGAAGGCTATGACTGCCAAGAAGGTTGCGGAGACCTTGGGTAATACAGAAGAGGTTGAGGGCGCACATGAGGCAGGTAGCGTAGCAGGACAGAAGTTTGCGAATGCGCCACGACTTGTGGGCAACAAGCGCACAAGAATGCTGCCTGACGGAGAGACCAAGATTAAGGGACACTATGAGATTGTGCCGGCTGAAAGTCTTACTCCTTCGCATGACGTGAACAATGATTATAAGAAATCAGAGGGATTCCCTACCGACGCAGAAGGCAGAACCGTGAACGATCGTGACTATGAGCACGACAAGGCGGCTCAGCAGAATACCGACCAGATTGCCAGAAAGTATAACGGTATGGCTATCGAGCAGGTGCCAGTGGTATCTGACGAGGGTATCGTATATGATGGCAACGGTAGAACCATGGCAGGACAGAAAGCGGCAAAGGACGGCACGGACGGCGAATACATCAACGACCTTCTGGAGAATGCCGAGAACTTCGGCTTTACCAGAGAGCAGATTGAGCAGAGCGGTATTGAGCATCCTCGCCTGGTAATGGTGACGGATGAGAGACTGCCATACGATGCGGCTACCTTCGCCAAGTTCAACAGAAACGAGAAGAAGACTCAGAGCAATACAGAGCAGGCAGTGGCTAAGTCTAAGACCTTGACATCTGATGAGATAGGTGCTATCATTGCAGAGATTGACGGAAACGGTTCACTTGATGCTTTCTTTAACAATTCCAAGGCAATAAACGACTTGGTGAAGACGTTAGTAAATAAAGGTATCATCGGACAGAATGAGGTGGCACAGATGATGGAAAGCCCTGAGCGACTTTCGGCACAGGGCAGGGAGTTCGTGAAGAACCTTCTCTTGGGTTCCATCTTCAAGCCTGAGACTATCAGAATGCTGGGCATCGACTCTACGGTGAAGAATAAGGCTATCAACGCTATCCGCTCGGTGATGGACAACATGAAGCTGGGCGAGTTCTCTCTTCGTGACGAGATAGACCAAGCTATCCAGTTGCTCTATGAGGCAAGACGGGGCGGCAACAAGGTTGATACGCTGCTGAGAACATCGGATATGTATGGTGAGGATGCAGCTAAGCGATACCCATCTATCTCTCAGATGATGGCTTTAGCCTTGGAGGGCAAGGTATCTGATTTCAGAGATTTGCTTGACGAGTACAACCGCATTGCTGCCGCTAGGAACACTGGCGAGGGCAGTATCTTTGAGGCTGCTCCAACCAAGGAAGAGTTAGTAAAAGAATTTTTGGACTTTAAGAAATGGCAAGATTATGGCACAGGACATTCAGAAAATGAAGGAGGCAATGATGTTTCAGGCGATGAAAAACCTCAACAGGAAGCATCAGGAGGAAATGAACCTGCAGAAGCAGAGCGACCAAGAGTAGAAGAACCAGACGATTTGGTGAACAAAGAACTCGAAAGTCGTATTGAAGTGACGGACGAGGAAACCGAGACTCCATCAAAGAACGGTCCTATCATGAAGCAAAAGATTCTGATTGATGGAGACAAGGAAGTGATGAAGGTGGATGAGCCAAACGAGAAGGGCGAATACACTGGCTCCTACTTCGAGTATGACGGCAAGAAGTTTGGTGACTTGAATGAGGTTGTAGATCATATTGACGGTAAGAATGATGAAGGCGGTCTCCCACTCCTTCCTAATGAAGAGAAGCCAGACCCTACATTTGACCCGATTGCGGCGGCTGCATCTGAGTTCAAGAAGGAGCATCCTCTGACTGAGGAGGAAATCATGAAGGCTGACGTGGACGATGTGGTGAAGGATATGGCTCTGGACTATCTGAACGGAGACGTGACAGATGATTTGCATCGTGCCATCTACGAAAGCATCTTTACCAAGACTAGAGAGCAGAAGGCTGAACCTAAGGCTGAGACTCCTAAAGCGGAACCATCGGCTGACCCTATGGAGGGAATCAAGAATGCAGCAGAAGGATTCGAGAAGGAAAAGAAAGCTAAGGTAGAGACTGAAAAGAAGCCTCAGCAGACAGCAGACGATGCCGCAGTAGCAGCTTCCAACAAGAAGGTTAATGACCTTTGGGATATGCTGAAGAATGCCGGCAAGGACGAATTGTCTGCCTCATTCGTTGGTCTTAACTCCAAACAGTTGGAGCTGTTGCCTAAGCTTGTTGGTGCCATGGCTGAAAATGCTTATCTGAGAATCAAGAGAGGCATGCACAATCTTGAAGACGTGGTAAAGGAAATGCGCAAGGAGTTTGCGCCTGCTGCCAAGGTTTTCAAGAAGGAAGACGTGGATGCCATCTATGAGCAGATGATGAATATCCGCTATCGTGACGGCGAGCAGCGCATGAGCTTGAAGGAGTGGGCTGATTATTACGAGAAAACTTCGCCTAAGCATCAGGAGAATCTGGTGGGTGACTCCAAGACTGCCGAGGAAAGAAAGCAGGCAGAGAAGAAGTTTATTGACACCATGAAACTTCAACTGGCTTTCGGTCGCAAGTTCAAGAGTATCGTGGAATTGAGAAAGATGGCTGAGAGACTTGGGTTGAAGGACGTTAAGGACACAGACTTGCAGGAACTTGCTGAGACTGCCATTGTTAAGCGTGCAAGAGGTATCGCTTCTTCTGAATCAACCAACGATGCCGTGAAGTTTGAACGCATCAAGACGCTCTATGAGAATCAGCCTAGCCTCAACCAGAGAGATTCTGAGCGAGTGATGAAGCAGCAGTATTCTACTCCTGCCCCTTACGCTTTCCTTGCGGATATGTATGTGAAGGGCAACGGCAAGGTGATCGAGAGTGCTCTGGAGCCTAGTGCCGGCAACGGTATGCTTACCATCGGCTTGCCAATGGATAAGGTGCATGTGAACGATATTGATGCACAGAGATTGGCGAACCTGAGAAGACTGGGCTTCAAGAACGTAACCAGTCAGGACGGAACCCAGCCTTTTGCAGACAAGGACGTTGACGTGGTGGTAACAAACCCACCATTCGGTAGTGCTACCCCTAAGGAGTATGACGGCTACAAGATTTCTTCACTCGAAGGACAGATGGCTATCAATGCCTTGGAGAGCATGAAGGACGATGGTCGTGCTGCCATTATCATCGGCGGCAAGACGGAATACGCCAAGAACGGAAGTCTGAATCCGAAGGATAAGGCTTTCCTTGGTTATCTCTATAGCCACTATAATGTGGAGGACGTGATTAATGTGGATGGCAGTCTCTACGCCAAGCAGGGAACCAGCTACCCAACACGTATTATATTGATAAACGGAAGACGCTTGAACGAGAATGCCTTTCCACCAGTGAAGGATAAGGCTAGAGCCGAGACCGTGAAAGATTATGACGAACTTTATAAACGAATTGAAGATGATATACTACGAGGTGAACGGATGGATTCTTCCATCGGAGAAGAAGGAGGAAAAGTTAACGCAGAACCTGATAAACAAGGGGCTGCTGGTACTCATGAAGAGGGAGTACGAATACGAGAACGAGGAGGAAGCGAACCAGATGCTAGCGATGGCTCTCCAAGATTATCTGACTCATCTTCCGTATCAGGAACCCATGATGACTTGGACAATCAACGAGGAACCGAGCCAAGAAAAGATGGAGAACTTCCTGATGGAGATAGTAGAGCAGACGGAACAGGGGCAAATGTTGCTCGGAGCGAGGGGACAGGAAATAACTCCAATCCCGAAGGACGAGTATTGGAATCAGGAGGAAATGGACGGACTAACACTCAGTCAAATGCTGATGGAACTTCCGAACCCGGGAGCGGAAGGGGACCACGGAGACAATTACAGCGGGTGGACCAGCCCGTACGTGGACTAAGTACCGAGAAGGTAAACTACACCCCAAATAGCAAGAACCCATTCACCCTGAAATCAGTTATGCCTGCCGACCAGCAGGAGGCGGTAAACAAGAATCTTGAAAAGCTGGGCGATGCCGACCAGTTCCTTGTTGACGAACTGGGCTACAATGATAAGGACGATTTGTATTCTCATCTTGCCGCAGAGCAGGTTGATTCTGTAGCCCTTGCCTTACACCAGGCTAAGAAGGGCAACGCCTTCATTGTTGGAGACCAGACTGGTATCGGTAAGGGAAGACAGGCTGCTTCGTTTATTCGTTATGCAGTAAAAAATGGACAGATACCAGTTTATTTTACTCAGAAAGCGCATCTGTTGAGCGATGTTTATCGTGACTTGGTGGATATTGGTAGCCCAGAACTGAGACCTTTTATTTTGGGTAGCAAGAAAGAGGCAACAGTTACCGACTCTGACGGAAATGTTGTATATCCAAAACCTTCTGATAAAGAAAGAGACCGTGTACTTGATTACATAGAGAAGAATGGTAAGCTTCCAGACGAATATGACTATGTATTAACAACCTACAGTCAAGTAGGCAACGGAGTTTACGAGTTTGACGAGAATGGTGCCCGAAAAGAGAAAAAGCTTGCGAAGGGTAAATCATTCGGTGCTGCTGCTCTGAGTGGACAGAAAAGACGTGATGCCATCGAGAAACTGATGGACAACGCTTATCTTATCCTTGACGAAAGCCACACGGCTGGCGGCAATAGCGGTCAGGGAAACTATTTCCAACACATTATTCAGAAGGCAAAGAATGTTACCTTCTTCTCGGCTACCTTTGCCAAGAGACCAGACAATATGCCTATCTACGCTTTGCGTACTGCCATGAACGAGGGCGGTATGAAAGCATCCGACTTGATTGATGCGGTGAAGCGTGGCGGTGCTACCTTGCAGGAAATCATGAGCCAGACCTTGACACAATGCGGTCAGATGATTCGCCGTGAGCGAGATATGACTGGCGTAACCATCGACTGGAAGGCGATTGATGATCCTGAGCGAGTGCAGGAGCAGAGAGAGCAGTATGATAGTATCATCGGTTTGTTTAATGATATTATCAATTTCCAAAAGAAATATGTTTCAGGCTACGTTGACAAGCGCAACGAGGAGCTTGCAGAGATTCAATCTACTATCGGTATCAAGAAGGGTACTGCTGCACTGGGCATCAAGAATCAGCCTTTTGCAAGCAAGGCATTCAATACCGTTCAGCAGGTACTTCTCTCATTGAAAGCCAAATCTGCAGCAGAGCGTGCCATCGACTACTTGAAGCAGGGCATGAAACCAGTGATTGCCTTGAACAACACCAATGAATCGCAGACTGGCAACCTTGCGCTCGGCGAGGAAATGGACGCACCAGACTTGGGCACTTCCTTGAAGAAGGGTCTGGAGGGCACACTTCGCTACACCCAGAAGGATGCCAAGGACAATAGCGATAGCGGTTATTTCAAACTTGAAGACTTGGGCGATGAGGCTGTTGAGGCTTATCACGAACTGGAGAAGAAGATTGAGCAGACTAGTACAGGTCTTTCTCTCTCCCCTATTGATGTTATCAAGAACGAGTTGCAGAAGGCAGGCTATAAGGTGGGCGAGTTGACCGGAAGACAGACTGAGTTTGTGTATAACGAAAACGGAACTGTTACCAAGGTGAAGCGTGCTGATACCGACAAGAAGAAACTGGCGCGCGAATTTAACGATGGTCAGATTGATGCGCTTATTCTGAATAAGAGTGCTGCCACTGGTATCTCTCTTCATGCTTCGAGCAAGTATAAGGACCAGAGAAAGCGAGTGATGATTGTGGCACAGCAGCAGCTTGACGTAAATGATGAGGTTCAGATGCGTGGACGTATTGACCGAACAGGACAGGTATTAAGAGGTGCATACGAGTATGTGGTTTCTCTGATTCCTGCCGAGCAGCGATTGCTTATGATGTTCAAGGCTAAGTTGAAGTCACTTGATGCCAACACAACTTCTTCGCAGAAGAGTAAGTTCAACGAAATGGACGTTGCCGATATTACCAACAAATATGGTGACAAGGTGGTTCGTGAGTACATGGCAGAGCATCTTGACCTTTATTCCCGAATGGCGGACCCATTCGGATGGGAAAATAGCTACGGCGATGATTTGTCTAGAATCGACCCACAGAGCCTTGTGGCAAGTGGCGGAAGTCTTGGCGATGGTGAAGCAGGTGCCGACGCAAGCAAGTTGCTTGGACGTATGGCTTTGTTGAGGGTAAGCGAGCAGGAGAAGATGTTGCAGGAGATTGGTGAGCTTTATGCCAACGAGATTCAGCGTCTCAACGAAATGGGTGAGAATGACTTGGAGATTACCGAGCTGCCACTGAAGGCTAAGACTATCCGCAAGGAGGTTTGGAAGCAGGGCGCAGAGCCGGGCGGCGACAATGCCTTTGCTGATAACACCTATATAGAAAAGGTGAACATGGCTATCTTGAAGAAGCCTATGAAGGCTTCTGAGGTGAAGGCTTCACAGCAAGGCTTGACTGGCGGCAAGACTTGGGAGGAATACAAGGCTGAGAAGAAAGCTGCTGTAAAGGAATACTTTGACAAGAAGATTGCCGACGAGACCCAGAAGTATGAGGAGCGTGCGGTGAAGGTTGCTACCAAGGCTAAGGAGAAGTATATCAAGGATGGCAAGAAGGGGCAGGATAAATCGGGCATGACCGATGAGCAGATTGTGAAGAATGCAGGATTCCAGTATGACACATTCTATAAGCAAGAGAAGGATAAGCTGAATGACGTGGTGAAGAATCTGAAAGCTAAGGCTGAAATGTTTGACCGAGTGCTTGATACATTCGATACCAACGGTGCTTTCGTTCTGCCTATGGATATGAACAATCCAAACGAGTTGAGCGGATTCGGCAATAGTTACGGAAGACTCATTGATATTAAGATTACGGATAACTTCTCGCCTAACGCTTCTTCCGTTTCCTTTGCTACCTTGGATGGCAGAAGAAAGATTACCTTCCCTATCGCAGGTAAGGTGGGCGCAGGTGACAACAAGGCAGATGTTATCAGTGCCATCGACAACATGACTAAGCAGGCAATCGGTATGGGAGACAGCCATCTCAGAGTATTGAACCAAAACTTTGATAACTGGGATAGACTGACAAGCAATGAGAGCCGCAAGAATGGTTATATCGTGACCGGTAACCTGATGCAGGCTTTGGTTGACAGTAAGGATCAGGGCTTAGGCGGTCAGCTGGTTAAATATACTACTGATACTGGTGAGGTGAAGACTGGTATCCTGATGCCAGACCGATTCGACCCTAAGGGCTTGACAACGGATGCGCCTATCAACAGCGTGACAGAGAAGTTTGAGCTTTCATCTTGGCATGGCGGTATTGACGAGGTTGCTTCATCGGACGGTGAGGTGAAGGTGAAGCGCATGGACAACAATCGTGGCAGCTACTACGAGATTCGTGTACCAAAGAGCAAGGCGAAGGGCGGCAAGTACTTTGCGGATAAGAAACTGCTTGAAATGGTTGACGGACATAATTTCGAGACCAGAGGCAACAGTATGCTTGCTGAGTTCAAGCCTGAGCAGTTGAAGCCAGTATTGGATAGACTCTCGAAGATGGGCGTGAAGGTGCAGGAGGAGCGCAATACTTCTGAGGATGAAGGCACCCACTTCCGTGAGGACAGAGGCTTGCAGTATTCTAAAACAGATACAAAAGATGTTAAGAATAGTAGAATCATTCCCGAAGATGTAGATAAAGATGTATCTTCGCAGATTGAAAAGAAGTTTGATGATGAGATTAATCGCCTGTTCACCCATGTGACCCCTAATATAAGAAGATGGGTGAATGCTGCCATCGACTTGTATTCAAAAGACCAGACACTGAATAGTTGGGAAGTAGATGAAAACAAAAACGTTACAGTATCAGAAGGTCTTAACACTGTTATTGACGATTTAACAAAGAAGATTAATGAGTATGAAACAAAGTATGGAATCAGAAAAGATGCCAACATCGGAGAGCTTGTTAACTCCATCCTCAGAAAAATCAATTCTGAGGGAAGTGGTAGTGGACGCAATTCCTCAGATAAAGGACAACAAGAAGGAACTGGAGGAGAAGCTAAGACTCTGCCAGGAGGAGGCGGAGAAAGAAGAGCGCTTGATGTTCTCAACGACTACAAAGCGCTCTCTATCAGAAAAGCCGCAGCAGAAAGGGCTAAGGCGTATATTCTCGCAATGTCGAAATCTCTTCAGGAAACTTATGGGCTAAAGAGGGATGAGCCTGTTTCTTACGAAACGATTGACAGAATCTTCAACGACTATAATTCTGACCCAGAAGTAAAGGAACTCTATGACAGCATCGTAAACAGTTTGCGAAGCCTTGGAACAGAGTTCTATGTAGGTAGCATTGAACTGGCAAGAACCAAGGGCTACTACAAACACTCGGAGAATTTCATCAAGCTGAATGTTGACAGACTCAGCGCATCTGGTTATACAAGACAGAATCTTGCATCTACTCTTTGCCACGAAATGCTGCATCCTCTGACTTCTGACATCATCGCTATGTATCAGAAGGGACATACAGACAAGCTTTCTCCTTCGCAGGTTGAGGCTGCCAAGGATGCGGTTGACATCTATAATGAGTTGATCAAGATGCAGAAAGACGGCAAGATGGGAGATTACTACGGGTTGGAGAATCCTAGAGAAATGATTACCGAACTTGCTTCACCTGAATGGCGTAGTGCTTTGAGAAAGATACCTGCTGCCAAGAAGTGGTATCAGAAGTTGATAAATGCTATCTGCCGGATGATAGGCAAAGACCCTAAATATAACAAGCTTGGGGAAATGGAAAGAACTCTTACCAAGCTTCTTGACAACTTCGGAAAGGAACAGTTTGACTTTGCTTCTCAGAATGAGAATGAGCTTTTCAAGGATGAGTATCAGGGCTATAAGGTTACAGACAAGGACGAGCTGGACCGCCTTGACAAGGAGAAGACTTTCAGAATGTATAGCGGAATGCAGGAGGTGGATGGAAAGCTCTACTCCCCTATGGCTGCTATCATTGACGGAAAGCGTACCGATGCAACAGAGATTGGGGCTTGGATGGGCGCAGACGAGCGACCAGACCTTGTAAAGAACGGCAAGTTTACACTTGTGAAGACTGACAAGAATAAGGGTGTTGGCGAGGGCGATGTGCCTGCTGCCTACAATCCTTACATGCACACTTCCACTTCGATGATGAACGACCAGTTTACTGGTGCTTACGCTAGAGGCAACATCAGGGTTGTGGAATGGGAGATTCCTGAAAGCGAGAAGACAAGCGGCTATCATGCCGAAGGTGCTAAGGATGCTGTGGGTCTTGTGCCATGGCACTCTGGTTCTGTGAACAGTCTTCTGCCGAAGGACAGACAGAGACAGGTGATGCTTTCACGCTGGAGAAAGGCGGTGAGAGTAGTTTCGGATTCTGAGGTGGCAGAGAGTATCGCAGAGCAGTTGAAGGGCACTGGCTTGGCTATCCCTTGGAATGTGGTTACTCCTAATCAGGTTAGGGAGTTGGCTAAGCTGGGCGTTCCTATTACTACCGTTGAATCGGGAAGACAGGCTCCTGAGACTAAGGAGAAGTTCTTGCAGCAGATGGCTGAACTGGAACAGGAGTTCCCTCAGGCTAAGTTCGTTGACGTGAAAATGACAAAGGATGCCTTCAAGGTATGGGGTAAGGACGGCGGCACCAAGTTCCGCACGGACCACGGTGATGGCAACTACCCTACTTCATCGGTGGAGAGCCATGTTGAGAAGGTGGCTCAGAAGACTGGCGGAAAGGTGAAGATGGTTTCATCGGTTGATGAAATCACCAACAAGGCGGCTAAGGCTGCTATTGAGGATGGCAGAAAGATAACCGGTTGGTATGACGAGAAGACTGGCGAGGTGCATCTTTATATGCCTAATATCCACGATAGATATACTGCCGAGAAGACCATTTGGCATGAGGCGGTTGGACACAAGGGCATGAGAGAGCTTTTCGGTGAAGACAGATTCGAGAAGTTCCTTCGTGATGTGTGGTACGACTTGGATAAGCCAGAGAATGCGGCTTTGAAGAAGCTGGTGGATGAGGAGAGAAAGTACAATCCTCTGAATATCTACGATGCCATTGAGGAAGGTATCGCCCGACTCGCCGAGGATGGCAAGGGTGAGCCTGGCTTCTGGAATGGTATCAAGAATAAGGTATCTGATTTCCTTCATGAAATCGGTTATCGTATTGCTCCTAATACTAAAGATGTGAAGTACTTGCTCTGGTTGAGCAAGAACTTGCAGAAGAATCAGAATGATCCTTATTGGAAAATGAGAGCCGAGGCGGTGAAATACCGTCTCGACCATGATCGTATGCCTGTGGTTGTGGCGCATGATGGTATGTTCTATGGCAACGACGGCAAGGAGAGAAGCATGGAGAACCTTACCAAGGCTGAATGGAATGAGGCTACGGATGGACAGGTTCACTTCCGCACTACCCCATCTGCTGCTACGGCACTTGACAGATACCATCGTTCTCTGGATGAGCACGGCTACATGTTTACCGAGAGCTACATGGATAATATGCTTTCGCTGAAGAAGTTGATGAATGCGATTGTGCCTGACAAGAAGATTGAGGATATTGCCTCTTCTGAGAATCCTTATATGCTGCAGAATACCATGCAGGGTGCGATGAGCGATGCGGCTCAGATGTTTGAGCGCAACGTGATGAAGCCTCTGGATAAGGCGATGGCTGGTGTGCTGGATGCCTTTGACGGCAAGAAGGATGATGAGAAGATTCGTAACTTCAATCTCTATATGATTACCAAGCATGGCTTGGAGCGAAACAGAGTATTCTTTGTCCGTGACTTCCTGAAGAAGATGAGAATGGACGAGAAGAAGAAGCAGGATGCTGACTTGCTGGAACAGAGCTGGTATAACGATAAGGAGTATCTGGACAATGAGCTGAGGGCTGGCAACATCGACCTGAAGGAGTACTACAGACAGTTGGACGAGAGTATCAGAAATCACTTTGATGCTGACTTCGAAGCTGGCGAGCATGACTATTCGGGTATTCACGCTATTCAGGAGGTGGCAAAATCTTCTGACCCTTACGATGATGCTGAGGCTATTCAGAGTGTTATGGATTCGGAAGCGAAGATGGAAGGTATCAAGAAGGGTGCCGTGAAGGACTATTGGGATAAGGTGAAGGCTGCTACCCAGTATTCCATTGACAGCGACTATAAGAATGGTATCATCAGTAGCGAACTCTACGGTCATGTTTCCAATATGTTCAACTGGTATGTGCCTTTGAGAAAGTATGATGAGGCTACGGCGGAAGATGTGTATGGTTACATCACGGAGGTGGGCGACCCTAAGAGCTACATCGGAAGCACGATCATGAGAGCGAGAGGACACAAGTATCTGAGTGAAACTAACGTACTGGCGCAGATTGGTGCGATGGGCAACAGGGCTATCAAGAACGGCGGTATGAATGCCATCAGACAGGCGTTTGCGAGATTCGCGCGAAATAATTCAAATAATAATCTGATTACTGAAACGAGCGTATGGTATGAGAAGGACCCTATGACTGGCATCATCTACGAGCGTTACCCTGATATTCCTGAGGATGCGACTGCTGACGAAATCAACCAGATTGTTTCTGATTTCAACAAGGACATGAAGGCGAAGGCGTTGCAGAACTTGGCATCGAAGGTTTACCGCAGGGGCAATATCGGCTATAAGTTCCAGAGAGCGGAGAACAAATCGCAGCACATCGTGGAGGTGAAGATTGCCGGAAGAACTCATGCGTTCGTTATCAACGGAAATCCTAGAGCGGCGCAGGCGTTGAATGGGTTGCTGGAGAACTCGGGTGCCAAGGGTATCATGAAGCCGCTGAGTTCTATTTCAAGAATGATGGCGCAGTTGTGTACATCTTATAACCCAGAGTTCGTGATGCGTAACATTATGCGTGATGCGGAGTTTGCATCGAGCAACGTGACTTCCAAGGAGGGTGCAAGATATGGTGCTCTATGGACTAAGTACTATACGCAGTTGGGCTTGTATAAGGGTGCATCTACTATCAGTTTCAAGGATTTGAGCGGCTCTACTGGTTTGGGCTTGTTTGCCAAGTATCGCAACGGTACGCTTGATATGAGCGACAAGGTTCAGCGTTATTTCAAGGAGTTCATGGAGAACGGCGGTGAAACTGGCTGGGTTCAGATTAAGAACATGAAGGACTGGACTAAGGAGTATAAGAAGGACGTTAGTACTGAGCGCAGCAAGCTTGACAAGGGCGGTGCTGCCTTGCGTGACTTCTTCTTCGGTAATCTGGAGAATGTGAACGAGGTGGCTGAGAATATCGCCCGATTCGCTACTTACTGTACGAGCCGTGACAGCAACCGCTCTATCATCCGTTCGGTGTATGATGCGAAGGAGGTATCTACCAACTTCAACCGCCATGGCAGCGGTGATGCCATCAGCAGTTTCAAAAATGGTGAAATGACTGGTGCCAAGGCTGCCGAAAGATGGGCGTATGGTTTTACGGCTAGCTATCTGAGACATTGCTCTATGTTCTTCAACGCTGGTATTCAGAGTACGAACCTGCTTGTGAAAAACTTGAAGAATCATCCTGTGGGTACATCTATCAATATGCTTGCCATTCCTTTTGCCCTTGGTGCGCTTGCTGCACTTGGTAACAATGTGCTGATTGCGAGTGAGGACGAGAAGGACAGAAAGGGCGTGAAAGACCCATACGGCGAGTTGCCTGACTACGTGAGAAGAAACAACCTCTGCATCTATAAGGGTGGCGGTGAGTTTGTGACAATTCCGCTTGCCATCGAGTTGAGAGCCTTCTATGGCTTGGGTGACTTGGCGGCTGGCTTGACTTTCTCGCCTAACGTGAGCGGACAGAAGAATCCTTACTTTGATGCCGTGGGCTGCATGTCGCAGCTTGTGCCGGTGATGGACTATCTGGGTAACTCTTCGGCTGGCAAGGAGCCATTGAACGAGACGATCAAGGCGATTGCCCCTTCTGCCCTATCTCCTTTCGTGGAATGGGAAATGAACACGGACTGGAAGGGTGCGCCGATTGAGAGACGTGGAGACAGGAATGAATATGTTCCTGCTTGGCAGAGGGCTTACAAGGGTACGTCTGACGGCTATATGGCTTTGAACAAGTTTGTGAATGCGCAGACGAATGAGGTTGCCAAGGGTAACGAGGATATGCTGGGCAACAGTTTCCTGGATATGGTGACGAACCCGAGCATGCTGAATCATTATATCGGCGGTCTTGGCGGCGGTGCTGCTACCTTTACTGAGCGTGCCATCGGTGTTGTGAAGCATGGCAAAGATACGGAAACCAAGGATATTCCTTTTGTCCGTTCATTGCTTTATACGCCGAGCGAGCAGAGCAGTTTGCAGCGAACCAAGAGCAAGTGGTATAACTACAAGGACGAAATGGAGAAGATGATTGCGAACGTGGATAGACTGAAATCGAAGAACGTTCCGATTGAGAAGAGAATCAGTAATTATTCTGATTACTACAGATTCCAGAACTCCAAGGATGCCGCTAAGGTTAGGGTGATTGAGCTGGCTGAGAAGCAGATGAAGCAGTGGAAGAAGCTTAGAGATAAATCTTCTGATACGGAATCTATCAATTTTGCAAATCAGAATATTGATAGAATCATGATGGAAGCGGTGGATGATTTGGATAAGTTGAATTAAAAGACAGGGGCGGGCTTAATGCTCGCTCCTATCTTTTACACTATAGCAAATTAAAGCATTTTTACTACATGGAAAATAATGTCATAGATAGCCCAAGAACTTAGTAGGGTAATCAATACTCTATATTTGTTCTTTTCCCCAAGAAAATGATATATAAGCAATGCTATAGGTATGATAAAAATCATATCTAAAAAAACAACTAAAGACTCCGTAAGTCTATGAACAAAAGGTGATGGATGATAAAGACCATCACCGACTGCTGATGTCTCATCATAGACGTTGTTAGTATTACTAAAGTATCTCAGAACAAAACATCCCAAGAACACATAAAAACATAAAAGCCATTTCTTCATAATCGTAATTGTTAAAGCGTTAATTTTTGCGCAAATTTACTAAAAATATCAATAGGTTGTATCACTAAAGTGCATTTTTCTGCATAGTTTAGACAGAAGCAAAATAAGGTGGGGTACATTTCGCACTCCACCTTATTATATTATATAGCCTTCAACAACTCTTCAAACTTATCATCATACCATCGTGGCTGAGTCTCGCTCTGGTTCTTTGGAGATACTTGATTCTCTCCATAAGACTTACCCTTCTCGGTAATCACCTTGAACTTGTGAATCTTTGTGGTTCCCTGTCGGGTCTCCTCTTTCAAGAAACCAAGCTTAACCATCTGCTGGTTGAACTTCAATGCCGACATCTTGGATCCAAAGCGTTTCAGCAGTTCGGATGCCGAGTGCATCACGCCCTTGCTAGCAACATAGTCTGGGGATGGCAAGCCAAGAGGTTCTAATACCGCTTTTGCCAACTGTAGCTTGCTTGCTTCATTCATATTGAGGAAACTAACAGCCCAAGTTGCAGCCCTAAGTTTATCCTCCAACAAGTTCGAAGCTTTCGGATTCAACAATCTCTTCTCACACTCAATGAAGTAACGGCGTGCCTGCTTTCCTTTCTCACACTGAGACATCATAGAAATCTCTTTGGCTGCATCTAATGATAGTGCGTATTCGGAAGTTGGTCTTCCTCCTTGTAGGTTTTCCCCCTTTTGGGTGAAAACCTCAAAGTCCTGATACTCAATCAAGTCGCAACGTTCTATTTGCTTCTTTATCCAAGACGAGAAATCTTTTCCCACACCTAAGAAAGCATGAAGCTCTCTTGCATTAACTGCGCTTTGACCATTATGGTCGATAAATGGATAATTATTAGGATTCGGAATGAAGGCTTCTGCTACTAGTCTGTGGACTAGTTTTGTCGTGTTAACACCAGTGTTGGTACAAAAGCGAACCCTTACATAACCATGCGGACTTATACTAGCAGTTAACAAACGTTGTTTGGTGTAATACTTTGCATTATTTCCTCCTTCTACGTAGTGAGACAAAGATGCAATTCTGCCAAATGAAGAAATAGCATAATATCCATCTGTCCAATCTATGATTCGCCACTCCTCACCATCCAAGGTGATACTTTTAAGAAATTCTTGATTGTTCATAATTGTCAACTATTTAAGAACGTGTCAACTTGAAAAAATGGGAAGAGGCGTTGACATACCTCTTATCAATGAGTTAATTACTCTCATCTATCCCGATGCAAAGTTACTAATTAATTTTTAAATAAAGAAATTATTATGGCATTAATTTGGAATAACCCTTTCGTTTGGGTAAATAGGAGAGGCTCGGCGGCTATCGCTTCTACAGGCGTGGCGGTGAATACTGCCAATGTGGTGTTCACCTTTAAAAACCACGCCTTCGTGAATGCCAACTACAGGGGAACGATTTTCGTGAATCTGAAACAGGCTATTCCGACTGGAACGACTGGTACGCTGCCTATCCTTTTCGAGACCAACGGCGTAACCCAAGCCGTAACCAAATTCAATGGTGAAGCTTTGACGGTTGCAGACGTGCCGGGAACTGGAGTGGTTCAGCTCTGGTTTGAGAGAGACACTAACACCCTTCAACTTATGACGGGTATTGTTTAACAACAGAATAGATAATAGGAGATTACATTATGTTTCAAGGACTACGAACAAATTCTTTATTCTATGTGCTCGACAAGGGCGAGAACCCGAACTTGAAGATCGGTCAGGTTGTTTCAGTCAGCAATCCTCAGACGAAATACCCTACCTTTAACAATGGCTTCACGCCTCAGCCTATGGAGACTGTGGTTGATGTGAAGGTGAAGCTGAACGATGAGGAGGTGGATTTCAAGCAGTTACCTGCCAACGGACAGATAGCGAACGAAAAAAATCTTGTGGTGAGCGACAACAAGGAAGCCATGAGTGCAGAGGTCGATACGATGCTGAGACAATCCAAGGCGATACTGGAGAGCGTAGATTACCACAAGAGGGTCGTTGATTCTTGTGAGGGAATGCTACTGCAGCTCAACCCCCAGATAGCCAAGGAGAAGGAACAGGCTGAGAAGATTTCCAAGCTGGAAGGCAAGGTTTCTGGCATGGAGGGCAAGCTTGACAGGATGATGGGATTGCTCGAACAGGTGGCAAGCAAGTAATCTCCTACCCTATCTATTCACTTTTAAAATCTTATGATATTATGGTAATGATTGAGATTACAGAAGACAAGTTTGATGGCTTGTATGAGAACGTGGAGAAGGGCTTGCGCTACTTGGATAAGGCTATGAACTGCCTGGGTGAAATGAAGCGTGATGGCAGACGTGACCGATACGGCGAGCGCAACCGCATGCCCGATTATAGAGGTCGTGGAGGCAGAAGTGGTATGCGAGAGCATGAGGAGTACGAAGATATGCGCCAACGTGAAGACCGTGGACGTGATTACAGAAGTGATTACGGAGAAGATTACTAACTAGTTTGGGGTGTGCTCAAAAGTGGGCATACCCCTTTCTTAAATTGATTGAGATTATGGGAACAAAATACAGACAATCTTTGAACGCCTACGACTATCAGCCGGAAGAAATGAGGGCTTACCTTCGATACAATGGCTGGCACTTCAACAAGAAGATGTGTGAGTGGGCAGTAAAGCAGATGCGGAAGAATGGTAAGCCAATCCGCATGATGAGCAAGGATGATATTGAGGACATCTTGAAAAAGAACAATATCGTTCTGGAAAACAACGTAGGCTACGATGCTGTTTACATTGCACACATGTGCCTAGCCGATTTCTACGGCTCGTCCATCACGGAGGAGAAACAGATGGCTCAGTTCATCAAGGACTACGTGGATGATGAGGATCAGCAGGATGGTTTCATCTTCAATAGGTTCTATGCTGATACATCGTTTAATGGTGTGGGCATTCCTTGGGAGGAGATTCTTTAGTTGATAGTTAACAGTTTAAAGTTTATAGTTTTGACTAAGCAGGAAATTTACTTAGAACGGTATGACTGGACGGTACATGTGATGTACGATGTTCATTCTAAGGATGCCATGAAGGTAAGAAGGTATCTTCGGGATTTGGGATGCAGCGGCATTCCTCTCGAAGATGCCTGTAATCTCGTGCTCGAAGGTGAAGCGAATAAGGGTATAACCTATTCTAATGTTGATGTTCGCAAATCGGTGGTCGTTATCGGATGGACTACATCGAAAGCGGAGTATATGAATAGCCTCAGCCACGAAATGCTTCATGTTGTTCAGCATATTTCTGAACAGTTTTTGATAAATATGTATGGGGAGGAAGCTTGCTATTTGTTGGGTGGGTTGGTGCAGGCTACATTTTTAACACAAAAAAGAAACGATTCTTGAATAATTATTGTATCTTTGCACCAATAAAACATTCAAGCTTATGAAGAAGAAAATTAAAGTTTATTCTATAGCGGTACTTGTTTGTATCATCTTTGATGTTGCATTTGCCACTTTGGTTACCATTTGTAGTAAAACGCCAGATTCTGATTATATCATTTTGGGTATATTTCTATTATTTTCTGATTTTATGATTCTTGGAATGAGTTATACTTACTTAAAGGAAGAATCAGGAAATAAATGCTTGGTTATCAAACTACCTGGTACAGTAGATGATGACAGTCTGCCTAAGTTGAAATAAGAACAGAAAAACTTGAAGAATGAATACAAGAGAAGGGAGTGCTAAACAACACTACCTTCTTTTTTATATGGTTTACTCCCCATACTTTGGCTCCTCATACACCAAGTTATGCTCATCTACATAAGTCTTGGCTTCTGAGTATGTGTCAAACTCTACTGCGGTGGCATCTACTGCCGGGAATACCTCAGCGTTGTCACCTTCCTCTGTGAGAGGGAACACCATCTTGGTTCCCTCATGTACTATCTTATACTTCTTTGTTAACTTATTCATATCTTGTTTCCTTTCTTTGCTTTAATATTAAACTTGAAACCTTATGCAGGATTGATTATAACAGTGTAACCCTTCTGCTGCAAGGTTGCTACTGCATTATCTGATGCCGAGGTGCGAGTACCAGTAGCTGAGATAGTCTTATTTGCTGTTGTTCCAACCTGACACTGTGCTTGGTCTTGCAGCATCTTGTCAACATTGCTATACAGTGAAGCGCCTCCCAAAGAAATAATATAGGCGGAGGAAGGACGTGTACTCCATGTAAATACTGAACCTTTACTGTAATATAGAGCAGCTTCACAACAAGCATCAGGAAGAATAGCCAAGTCACCAGTAAGTTTGCTGAATGATAAACTTATAGTGCTACACTTAGACAGAGTACTCAGAGCACTTATTTCTCCTGTCAGGGGAATCTGTGCGTTAGACAATCTCAGATTGGTCAGAGCTGTAAGATTCTTCAAATTAGCAATATCACCACTAATGTTTGTGTTATTCAACTCTATACGGGTCAGAGCTGTAA
>ERZ1026890.256-NODE-256-length-40030-cov-6.624665_pt1 | contig 40030 bp, 37 predicted proteins | sample MGYA00380175_ERZ1026890 | MGnify/ENA primary metagenome ERZ1026890 (study PRJEB33269, sample SAMEA4719811) | human gut metagenome | biome: human-associated habitat; feature: organic feature; material: feces | place: Cameroon | collected 2013-10 ...
TGAGCATGTTGGAGAACATGCCGCCCGGCACCTGATACAGCAGGGTGTTGGCATCGACGCCCAGAGACTTCGGGCTGATCTGGCCGTTGGCGATGTACTTCTCGCGCAGCTTTGCGAAGTATGCGCGGACGACGTTCAGCTGCTTCAGGTCCAGACCGGTATCGTAATCGGTGCCCTGCAGAGCTGCGACCAGGCTCTCGGTCGCCATATGGCTGGTGCCGCCGCTCAGGGGGCTCATGGCGGTATCGACGATGTCGGCACCGGCCTCGATGCCCTTCAGCAGGGACATGGAAGCCAGACCGGCGGTGTAGTGGCTGTGGATATCAACCGGGATGGACAGGGTGTTCTTCAGCTCCTTGACCAGGTCGTAGCAGGTGTACGGAGTCAGCAGGCCAGCCATATCCTTGATGCAGATGGAGTCTGCGCCCATCTCTTCCAGGGTCTTGGCATACTTGACGTAGTACTCGTTGTTGTGCACGGGGCTCAGGGTATAGCTGATGCAGCCCTGCACATGTGCCTTTTCCTTGTTGGCTGCCTTGATGGCGGTCTGCAGGTTGCGGGCATCGTTCAGTGCGTCGAAGATGCGGATGACGTCGATGCCGTTGGCAACAGACTTCTGCACGAAGTACTCGACGGCGTCATCTGCATAGGGGCGGTAGCCCAGCATGTTCTGGCCGCGGAACAGCATCTGCAGCTTCTGGTGGGGCAGCTCCTTGCGCAGGATGCGCAGACGGTCCCAGGGGTCCTCGTCGAGGAAGCGGATGCAGCTATCGAAGGTAGCGCCGCCCCAGCACTCGACAGAGAAATACGGGATCTTATCCATTTCGGGCAGGATGGGACGCATGTCGTCCATCGTCATACGGGTGGCCAGCAGAGACTGGTGCGCATCGCGCAGGACGACTTCCGTGATCTTGATCGGCTTTTTGGCCATGGTTGTCACCTCTCCCTTCGTTCTCAGTTCATGGAGACGAGAACGTCACCGGAGTTGACGGTGTCGCCCTTGTTGACATTGACGGAAGCAACGGTGCCGTCCTGCGGAGCGACGATCTCGTTCTCCATCTTCATGGCCTCCAGGATGACCAGCACGTCGCCAGCCTTGACGGATGCACCGGCTGCGACCTTGACATCCAGGATGTTGCCGGGCATGGGAGCCTTGACGGTGACGGCACCGGCAGCACCGGCGGGAGCAGCAGCCTTGGGAGCGGCAGCAGGAGCAGCCGGAGCCTTGGGAGCAGCGGGAGCGGCAGCAGCAACGGGAGCAGCGCCAGCGGCGGTCTCCTCAACGGAGACGCTGTAAGCAACACCATTGACGGTAATATTGTAATACTTCATGGAAGGACCCTCCTGAATCAATCATTTATCCTATGTACGTTTTACGATCGGAACGCTTACAGAGCCATGTTGCCGTGCTTCTTGGGCAGGCGGGCAGCACGCTTGGTGCTCAGCAGCTCAAATGCAGCCACAACGCTTGCGCGTGCGTTGGCAGCGTCGCAGGTCATGTCGGCAGCGCCGCAGGCCACAGCGTTGGCGGCACTGCACACCTCAGCGGTGTAGGCAGCAGCCTTGGCGTTGGTCGCAGCGATGATGTTGTCGGAAGCGTCGATCTCGCTCTTGTACAGAACGGAGACGGCAGCGTTGGGCTCCAGAGCGCTGACCACGCAGCCGTTGACGGCGATCTTCAGGTCGGCATTGGCCAGAGCGGTATAGACCGGGCCCACAGCCTTGCCAGCCAGCAGAGCGACCTTCGCGGTGGTGGCGTCTGCATAGGTGGCAGCCAGACGGGCAGCCTCACGGATGCCGCCGGCGATGTCGTCGGTCGCGCTGGGGACGAAGCCCTTGGTGTCCACGATGGTCAGCACGGGGACGCTGAAGGCGTCGCACAGGCGGACGAAGCGGGAAGCCTTGGACACACAGTTGTGGCACAGCTGCTCACCGGTCGCCACCACGCCGACCGCGTTGCCGCCGATGGTAGCAAATGCGGTGTAGACGCTCTTGCCGAAGCCTGCGAACAGCTCCACAGCGCTGTCCTTATCAATGAGGGCAGCAGCAGCCTTCTCCGGAGCGGCACCAGCGGCCAGGACCGCGGTGGGCTGCTCGAACTCGAAGATGGCGGGGCCGGTCAGGTTGTTGGCGGGCAGCAGACCCACGATGTGGGCAGCCTTCTCCGCAGCCTCGGCAGCGCTCTCGGCCACGATGGCAGCAACACCAGCCTTGGCAGCAGCCTCAGCGGAGCCTGCATCTGCGACCTTGTCGCCCTTGGCGGCAGAGGTGAAGGGAGCGGTGAAGAACAGCTCGGCGTCCTTTGCCATGACGCAGACATCTGCGCTGGCAGCGTTCAGGGCGCTGGTACCGCCGCACACGCCGGTGACGACTGCCACCTGGGGCACGACGCCGGACACCTTGGCGATGGCAGCGTTCAGCTTGGCGGTCGCGGTCAGAACGTCCAGACCCTCTGCCAGCTTTGCGCCGACCGAGTTGTAGAACGTGACCACGGGGCAGCCCGTCTGAGCAGCCATTTCGAGGACCTTGATGTTCTTCTCAACGTCCTTCACGGTGACTGCCTCGCCGTTCTGGTAGACGGCGTAGGCCTGCTGGCCAGCCGCATAGCCGCCGGCAGCGCTCACCGCGCCGTCCGCAAACAGTGCGGTATATTCCCCGTCATCGAAAAACTTGGCGAGGATTTCTCCTTTGTTGATCTTTGAAGCCATGGTAAGACCTCCTGCTTTGTCTATTTTGAGCTTTCAAAATTAGGTTTATTATACTATATTTTGTCAGGATTCTCAAGTGCCGAACGCCCCATTTTTGAGGGAAAATCTCACAATCTTTTCCATCTCAGGCCCGGCCGCCTTGGTCTGCCCGACAAAGACGCTGTGGGGACCATCATTTTCTCCGTTTTGCGGGTGCATTGCGCTCGCCGCGCTTTGCGCCCTGCCCCACCGGGCCGCGGGGGCGGCGCTCGGCCGCTTTGGATTGCAGCGCTGCGCTGCGGGTCTGGGCGCGGCCCTTGGCGGCTGCGGCGCGCAGGCCGTTGATCTCTGCCTTGGTCAGCTCGCGGTAGGTGCCCGGCTTGAGCATCCCCAGCTTGACGACGCCCTCGGCGTTCCGCTTCAGGCGGACGACTTCCAGCCCGACGGCCTCGCACATCCGGCGGATCTCGCGGTTCTTGCCCTCTTTCAGGGTCATCTCCATCACGGTGCGGCCCGGCTCGTCGGTCACGACATTGATGGCACAGGGCATGGTCTTGGTGCCATCGTCCAGCACGACGCCGGAGCTCATCTTCAGGATCTGGCTCTCGTCGGCACGGGGCTGCACGGTAACGCGGTACAGCTTGGAAATGCCGCCGGACGGATGGGTGACGGCCTGCGCAAAGGCGCCGTCGTTGGTCATCAGCAGCAGGCCCTCGCTGTCCTTATCCAGGCGGCCCAACGGGTAGAGGCGGGCGGGGATGTCGCTGACCAGCTCCATGACGGTCTTGCGGCCCAGCTCATCGCTGGCGGTGGTCACGTAGCCGCGGGGCTTGTACAGCGCCAGATAGTAGAGCTGCTGGTTCTTCTGGATGTAGATGCGCTCATCATCCACATGCAGCACATCGCGGTTGGGGTCCATCTTGTCGCCCACCTTGACCGGGTGGCCGTTGACCTTGACGCGGCCCTCGGCAATGATCTGCTCGGCCGCGCGGCGGGAGCACAGGCCCTGCTCGCTCATGATCTTCTGAATACGTTCTTCTGCCATTGTTCGTTTACTCCTTGTGCGCCTCCCGGCGCTCAAAATGCACCGCGCTGAAAAGCCATGCCCTTGCGGGAAAGGTGGCACGCAGTGCCGGATGAGGATGCGCATTTTCGTGCGTTTGCCTCATCCATCTTGCTTCATTCGGCTGCTCCCTTCAAGGGGAAGCGCATGCGCCTTTTCTTACGCGTTGGGCGCTTCGGGGCCAGTCTCCGCAGGGGCAGCCTTACCGCCCTTCCGGTCGATGAGGGCGCTGACCTTCTCCACCAGTTCGGGGATCATGGTCAGGGCGCGGTCCACGGTGTTGGCCCCGTCGGACAGCTGGATGGTGCGGACACAGCCGTCCTTGATGACAAGGAAGGCCACCGGCTGGATGTTGACGCCCGCGCCGGAACCGCCGCCGAACAGGTCCTTGTTGGCAGCATTCTTGCCGTCAAAGTCCGTACCTGCGGATGCAAAGCCAAAGCTGACTTTGGACACCGGAAGGATGGTGGTGCCGTCCTCGGTGGTGATGGGCTTGCCCACGATGGTGTTGGAATCCACCATCTGACGGACCTTGTCCATCGTGACGTTCATTAAACCCTGGATCGGATGCTCAGCCATAAAATCGGCCTCCTTATTTCAATGAGTGGGAAAAAGCGGGAACGCTTTTTCCGGAACTGCCCCCGCCGCAGCGGACAGGCAGAACACACCATACAGTTATATTATAACCAAATTATAGGAAGACGTCCAGCACTTTTTCGCGCCAGAACTCGTAAAGCACACGCACTGCCGTAAAGACGATGGCATACGCCTGTGCCGACACCCGGAAGGACACCCGGTCCTGCACCGCCGGCTGGGCCGAGCCGAAATCCGGAAGCAGCCGCAGCTGCTCAAAATCGAGATAGACGAACCGGTCGAGGAAGCCCAGTGCCGGATAGAGCCAGGCGTTCAGCCTGCCATAGCTGCGGGCAGCTTCGGCGGGGTCCTCGCCCCGGACGCCCAGCACGATGTCGATCTTCGTGATGCGCAGCGACCCGATGATGGCTCTGGTCAGCCGGCCCGCCCCCCGCAGGATGGTGCAGAGGATGTTCAGGGTCAGCCGGGCCTTTTTGCGGGGCGGGGTCTCCGGCCTGGGCTTCTGGTCCACTTTCTGTTCGGCCGGTTTTTTCTTCTTTTTCTTTTTCGGCTTTTCCGGTGCAGGATACTGGAACACCGGCAGGGTCAGCCCCAGCGCACCGGCCCGGATGGTCAGCACATCGTTCGCCCACTGCACATCCGCGCAAAAGGGGCAGAACAGCAGCACCACCGCCAGGATCAGCACCACCAGGAGCAGGACGCCGATCCCTTTCAAGAGAACGAGCAGCACCGCTCCCAAAACGCTCAGAACACTCATACCTCTCCCCCGCTTTCTTCGCTGCTGTGGATGGGCGGCAGGTCGTCCAGGCTGGACAGGCCAAAGCACCGCAGAAACACATCCGTCGTCCGGAACGCCACCGGCCGTCCGGGCAGGTCCAGCCGTCCGGCCTCTTCGATGAGGCCTTTTTCCAGCAGGCCGGATACGCTGGACGAGGAGTCCACGCCGCGCACCTGCTCAATGAATGCGCGGGAGACCGGCTGGTTGTAGGCGATGACGGTCAGTGTCTCCATCGCCGCCGGGCCCAGCGGCACCGAGCGCCGGGTATCCAGCACCCGGCGGACCGGTTCGGCAAAGTCGGCCTTGGTGGCCAGCTGCCAGTGGGTGTTCAGGTGGAGCAGGCACAGGCCGCTGTCCTCGCGGGCATAGCGGGTGCGCAGCTCTTCCAGCACCGGCTCCACGCTGGAGACCGGCATCTGAAGCGCCTGGGCCAGTTTGTCGGCTCCGATGGGTTCCGCATAGGCAAAGAGCATCGCCTCCACGGCGGCTCGCAGTTTTTTCTGGTTCATTCGTTCTCCTTTGTGCGTTCCAGCCGCCCGCGGCGCATGGTCATCGCACCGTCCGGGCCGAGGGTGACACGCCCGCCGCGCACCAGTTCCAGCAGGGCCAGAAAGGTGGCCACATGGGTGCTCCGGCTCTGGCGGCGGGAAAACAGCTGCCCCAGCTTCCGGGCACCGCCCCCGATGAGCTGGCGCAGGATATAGACCACCCGGCTGTTCACCGACACCACTGGCGCGGACACCAGCGGCTCGAACTGCTGCTGGGTGGGCTGCCGGACGACGGCCGCTTTCCGGCCCGCCAGCGCCTGCCAGCAGTCCGCCAGCACCTGCGGCGAGTGGAAGAGGTCGTAGGTGTTGTCCTGCTCCACTTCCAGCGGTCTCCGGACGAAGACCGGGGCCTGCTCTCCTTTTGCGCGCAATGCCCCGGCCATCCGGCGGCACTGGTCGTACTCGATGAGCTGGCCGGTCAGTTCCTGTTTCATCCGCTCGCCCTCTTCGCTGCGGGGCAGCAGCAGATAGCTCTTCATCTCCACCAGATGCGCCGCCATCTCGATGAAGGCGCTGGCTGTCTCCGGGTCGGCTCCGGCGTCCGCCGCCACGGTGCGGGTGTACTGGTCGATGAGTTCCAGGATGGGGATGTTGTGCAGGTCCATCTTGTGCTTCTGCACCAGCGTCAGCAGCAGTTCCAGCGGGCCTTCGAAGTCCGCCAGATGGAACGTCAGCTCTTCTGCCACTCAGATCACCGTCCCGATGGATGCGTAATACATGGAATAGGCGATCTGGTCGATGTAGCCGGTGCCCAGATCCAGCAGATCCCACACGGCATCGTTCAGCAGGGTGAGCGGGCCGTCCAGAAAGCCGCTCCAGACCACCGCCAGCATGACGATGAGGATCACCCGCTCATATTTCATGATGCCGAAGTAGATGCGCTGGGGCAGCACCGCCAGCAGCACCCGGCTGCCGTCCAGCGGCGGCACCGGGATGAGGTTGAACACTGCCAGACTGACGTCCATCATGACCAGATATTGCAGGAAGCGGGCTGCAAACACGGTTCCGACCGTGACCGGGGCCCAGTAATACAGCAGCTTCCAGACCACCATCGCGAGATAGGCCAGGAGCAGGTTTGCCACCGGGCCTGCCAGCGCCGTGAGCGCCATGCCCGCCTTGGGGTTCTTGAAATTGCGCGGGTCGGTGGAGACCGGCTTTGCCCAGCCCACGCCCGCCAGCACCATGCACAGGGTGCCCATCAGGTCAAAGTGGCGGAACGGGTTCAGCGACAGCCGGCCCTCCCGCCTGGCCGTGGGGTCGCCCAGCAGCCAGGCCGCGAGGGCGTGGCCCGCTTCGTGGAACGGGATAGCGACCAGCGTCACCAGCGCCCGGATAAGATAGTACAGTCCGCGTGAGGTCATCGTATTCTCCTAACAGTGGATTATTTTGTCTTATTGTACTATGTTTTTCGATTTCAGACAAGGGCTTGGCCCACAGATAAAAAAGGTTACAGAAATTTCAAAAAAATGCTTGCAATTTCTGCCCGACTCTGGTACAATAGTCAAGCTGATTATTTTGAATTCCTTACTTCACTGCTAGGAGGTGCAAGTATCATGGCTAAGTGTGAATGCTGCGGCAAGGGCGTTACCTTTGGTATCAAGGTTTCCCACTCCCATCGCCGTTCCAACCGTACCTGGAAGCCGAATGTCCGTCGTGTCAAGGCGGTCGTGGAGGGTTCTCCCAAGTATATCTACGCATGCTCCCGTTGCCTGCGCGCTGGCAAAGTTACCCGCGCTGTCTAAGTAGCTGCATCTGCCGGTCACTTTGTCGAGTGACCGGCTTTTTTGTTTTCCAGGAGGAGGTTTTTCAGATGGCTCTGCCCCATGACCCCATCATGCTTTTGAGCATGGTGAACCTGAAGCTGCGCGACTTCTACCCCAGCCTCGACGCACTGTGCGACGACCTGGACGAGGACAAGGCCGCGCTGTGCGCAACGCTCGCTGCCGCCGGGTATGGATACGACCCGGTGCGGAATCAATTCGTATAAATTCAGGAGGATGCTTCCATGATGCAAGGTACCTATTATAAAGAGTGGAGCCGGATGCTCGGCCGCGAAATGGAGTTCAAGGTCTATGGCACGGCCGGTGTGCCGGTGCTGGCCCTGCCCGCCCGCGGGGGCCGTTTCTACGATTGGGAGAACAACGGGATGCCCGAAGCAGTGGCTTCCCTGCTGAGCAGCGGCAAACTCCAGCTCTTCACCGCCGACGGCATCGACGCCGAGAGCCTGCTGGCCGGGGATGCTGCACCCCGCCGCCGGGCCGAGATGCAGGAAAAGTATTTCAACTACCTGTCCACCGAGCTGGCCGCCCGTATCCGGGAACTGAATCAGACCGAGAAAGGCCAGCTCATCTGGTGCGTCGGCGTGGACACCGGTGCCTATCAGGCCGTCAACTGCCGCCTGCGCCGCCCGGAGGTGTTCGGCGGTGCCATCGGTCTGTCCGGCCTGTACGACATGAGCCGCTTTCTGGGCAGCGCCGAGGACGACCTCGTGCTCCGCAATGCACCCCTCGCCTACCTGACCGAGACCGGCCTCGTGGACAAAAAGGCCTTTGCCAAGGCGGAGGAGAACGACCTCATCCTCTGCGCCGGGCAGGGCAGCTACGAGGAAGAGGCACAGGCCGACACCCGCGCCCTCTCCGAGGCCCTGACCGCCGCCGGTCTGCCCGCCCACTGCGAGTTCTGGGGCAGTGATGTCTCCCACGACTGGTACTGGTGGGGCAAGGAGCTGCACCTGTTCGCAGAACGCATCTTTGGAGAAGGAGGAAGCCATGCCTGAATTTGTGATCGGTGCCCGCGGGCATGATTTTGGCCGTCACACCCCGGATGAGCTGTTCGCTTCCATCGGCAAGGCGGGCTTTGCCTGCACCCAGCTGGCCTACACCAAGGCCATTGAGGGCGTGAAGAGCTATGCCGATGTCACCCCGGAACTGGTCGAGGCCACCCGCACCGCAGCCACCGCTGCCGGTGTTTCCATCGCGGTGAACGGCACCTATGTCGAGCTGAGCTATGCCGACGAGGACAAGCGCCGCGCCGAGGTCGCCAAGGTGCTGAGCCAGATCCCGGTCGCCAAAGTGCTGCACGCCGGCTGCATGGGCAGCGAGACCACCAACATGGCCAAGCAGCCCGGCGTCACCCGCAAAGAAGCGCAGGAAGCCCTTCTCCGCAGCCTGGGCGAGATTCTGCCCGTCTGTGAGGAGCAGGGGGTGCTGTTCGCCGTGGAGTGCGTCTACTACCACGCTATGAACACCCCGGAGGCCGTCAAGATGGTGCTGGACACCATCGCCAGCCCCAATCTGCGCGTCCTCTGCGATTTCGCCAACTACGTCGGCCCGGAGGACGCTTCGCTGGACGCGCAGCGCCGCATCTGGGACAAGGTGGGCAGCTGGTACGGCGACAAGATCGCCGCCGTCCACTTCAAAGGCCAGAACTTCCGGCCGGACGGCACCCTGTACTCCACCAGCCTGGAGGATTCCTGCGTGGACTATGCAGGCGGCTTCGCCATGCTGAAGCAGATGCCGCAGGCCGCCTTCCCGGTCCTGCGCGAGGAAGCCGTCCCCGCCCGCGCCGCCAGCGACATCGCCTTTATGCGGAAATTCTGCGAATAAGCTTTTGTGTTTCAGGAGCTGAAGAAACTCCTTCCGTCATCGCTCACGCGATGCCACCTCCCTCTAGGAGGGAGGCTTTAGGCTCCCTCTCCGAGGGGGCTGTCACCGAAGGTGACTGGGGGAGTCTCTTCAGCTCCTTCTTTTTTTGTCTTCTGTGTTCACGAAAAATTCACAATTGAAATTTCATTTCCTACTTGTTCTGTAGGACAAGCTGTGCTACAATGCCTTTGTACGAAAGATACCCCCAAGGGGTAATTTGAAAGGAGTGGTTCCCATGAGCAGCGAGATGGAACCCTGCCCCCGCTGTGCCCTGCACGAAGCGTCCCCTGCCCCCTGCTGCGAAGATGCAGCCGCCGAAGCAGAGACCCTGCACGCCTGCTGCTGCCGCCGCAAAAAGCGGAGCGAGGAGGAGTACAAGAGCCTCATCCACCGGCTGAACCGCATCGAGGGCCAGATCCGGGGCATCCGCGGCATGGTCGAAAAAGACGTCTATTGTGCCGACATCCTCGTGCAGGTGGCGGCGGCAAACTCTGCGCTGAATGCCTTTTCCAGAGAGCTGCTCAGCCAGCATGTGCGCACCTGCGTCGCGGATGACCTGCGCGCGGGCAGCGACGAAAAGTTGGATGAGCTGCTGAAATTGCTGCCCAAACTCATGAAATGACCCTTTTTCGGACAAGCTGACCCATCGCAAGGAGTGAGACTATGGAACAATACAACGTTACCGGCATGAGCTGCGCGGCCTGCTCTGCACGGGTGGAAAAGGCCGTAAACGCCGTGCCCGGCGTCACGAGCTGCTCGGTGAGCCTGCTCACCAACTCCATGGGCGTGGAGGGCACCGCGAGTGCCGCCGCCATCGTCAAGGCGGTGCAGGATGCAGGCTATGGCGCCAGCCCCAAGGCAGGCGGGCCCACCGCCGCCCCGGACCCCAGCGCCGACCTTGACGCCCTGGCCGACCACGAGACCCCCAAACTGAAAAAGCGGCTCATCGCCTCTCTTCTCTTCCTGGCGGTGCTGATGTACTTTTCCATGGGGCACATGATGTGGGGCTGGCCGCTCCCTCACTGGTTCGACGGCAACCACGTCGCGATGGGCCTCGTTCAACTTCTGCTGGCGGGCATCGTGATGGTCATCAACCAGAAGTTCTTCATCAATGGCTTCAAGGGCCTCCTCCACCGCGCCCCCAACATGGATACGCTGGTGGCGCTTGGTTCCTCGGCCAGCTTCCTCTGGAGCACCTACGCCCTCTTCGCCATGACCCGTGCGCAGGTGGATGGCAACGACGCCCTCGTCATGCACTATATGATGGAGTTCTACTTTGAGTCGGCCGCCATGATCCTGACCCTCATCACGGTGGGCAAGATGCTGGAAGCCCGCTCCAAAGGCAAGACCACCGACGCACTCAAGAGCCTGATGAAGCTGGCTCCCAAAACGGCCACCCTCCTGCGGGGCGGCACCGAAGTCAGCGTTCCCATCGCCGAAGTGCGCAAGGGCGATATCTTTGTTGTCCGCCCCGGTGAGAACATCCCGGTGGACGGCATCGTACTGGAAGGCAGCAGCGCCGTGAACGAGAGCGCACTGACCGGTGAGAGTATCCCGGTGGACAAGGCCGAGGGCGACAAGGTCTCGGCCGCCACCACCAACCAGTCGGGCTTCCTGCGGTGCGAGGCCACCCGCGTGGGCGAAGATACTACTCTGGCGCAGATCATCCGGATGGTCAGCGACGCCGCCGCCACCAAGGCCCCCATCGCCAAGATTGCCGACACTGTGTCGGGCTTCTTCGTCCCGGCGGTCATCTCCATCGCAGTGGTCACCACCATCGTCTGGCTGCTGCTGGGCCGGGAGTTCGGCTATGCGCTGGCCCGCGGCATCTCGGTGCTGGTCATCAGCTGCCCCTGTGCGCTGGGCCTGGCCACACCGGTGGCCATCATGGTCGGCAACGGTCTGGGGGCCAAGAACGGCATCCTGTTCAAGACGGCCGCTTCGCTGGAAGCCGCAGGCCGCACCCAGATCGTGGCGCTAGATAAGACCGGCACCATCACCAGCGGCGAACCCAAGGTCACCGACATCCTGCCCGCCGAGGGCGTTTCCGAGAACGAGCTGCTGACCCTTGCCGCCGCGCTGGAACGCAGGAGCGAGCATCCGCTGGCCAAGGCCATCCTCGCTTACACCGAGGCCCATGCCATCGAGGCCCCGGAAGTCTCCGACTTTGCAGCCCTGCCCGGCAACGGCCTGACTGCAACGCTGGACGGCAAAGAAATTTACGCAGGCCACGCGTCCTTTCTTGCAACAAAGGCCGCTGTGCCGGAAAGCCTGAAAGCAAAAGCCGCCGCGCTGGCAAGCGAGGGCAAAACGCCGCTGTACTTCGGCGGCGCTGGCCGTCTGCTGGGCGTAGTGGCCGTGGCCGACACCATCAAGGAGGACAGCCCCCGCGCCATCCGTGAATTGCAGAACATGGGCATCCGGGTCGTGATGCTCACCGGCGACAATCAGCGCACCGCCGACGCCATCGGCCGTCAGGCAGGCGTGGATGAGGTCATCGCTGGCGTCCTGCCCGACGGCAAGGAAGCCGTCATCCGCAAGCTGCAAGCCTCCGGCAAGGTTGCCATGGTCGGCGACGGCATCAACGATGCCCCGGCCCTGACCCGCGCCGACACCGGCATCGCCATCGGTGCCGGAACGGACGTCGCCATTGATGCGGCGGACGTGGTGCTGATGAACTCCCGGCTCTCCGATGTGCCCGCCGCCATCCGCCTGAGCCGCGCCACCCTGCGCAACATCCACGAGAATCTGTTCTGGGCCTTCATCTACAACATCATCGGCATCCCGCTGGCCGCCGGTGTGTTCATCCCCTTCGGCCTGACGCTGAACCCCATGTTCGGTGCCGCCGCGATGAGCCTGTCCAGCTTCTGCGTCGTCAGCAACGCGCTGCGCCTGAATCTGTTCGACCTGCACAGCACCAAACACGACCACAAGATCAAGGCTTCCGCCCTGCCCGCTGCCGCGCAGCCGCAGGCTGAAGATACGACCGAACCCGTTTCGGAATCCACTGTCAAGGAGGAACGTTTTATGAAAAAGACCCTGCACGTTGAAGGCATGATGTGCTGCCACTGCGAGGCCCGCGTGAAGAAGGCACTGGAAGCTCTGCCCGAAGTCCACGAGGCCGTGGTCAGCCACGAGACCGGCACCGCCGTCGTCACCCTGAGCGCCGACGTCGCCAACGAGACCCTGAAGAAGGCCGTTGAAGACCAGGACTACAAAGTGACCGGCATCGAATAAGCCGCACCTGCCAAAAAGACCCTCTCCGTCCTTGCTCTGTTGCAATGCCCGGAGAGGGTCTTTTTATCTTTTATAATCTCTGCAATCGTTCTGCGCCCTTCGTCTTCAGCCAGCGGAGCGCAGCGCCATTGGCCAGAGCAAGGATGCCCAATGCTGCCATCCATGCGGCCTCGACCGGCACGAACTGCGCCAGCACCAGCACCCCCACGCCCAGCACAAAGCCAGCGGCCCAGTTGAGGAGCAGTGCCAGCAGAACGCTGGGGTTCTGCTTGATGACGGCCATCTCGCTCGTCCAGTGGAACCGCGGCATCGCCACGCCCAGCATCAGCCCAGCGGCGGCTGTGAAAACAACATCCAATGCCACCAGCAGACCCGCCAGCAGGACCAAAATCCACGGCGTACGCAGAAGCACCAGCCCGCAAGCCAGGCAGAGCAGCGCGGGCGGCAGGGTGACCAACAGATGCAGGTCCAGTTTCGCCCGCAGCACCTGCCATGGTGTCACCGGCAGGCTTTGCAGCTGCCACAATTGTTCCCATTCCAGCGAGACGGACGGCACGGTGAGGAGGTTCATCCCAGCCACCAGCACCACCGTGAAGGTCAGCAGCACCGCGCCCAGCTCCCGCACGGGCAGCCGCGCCGCCAACGCCCGCAGTGCGTCCGCCTTGTATCCCATTGCGCCGCTGAGAAGCAGCAGCGCCAGCGAACCCATGGCGCAGTTGAGCAGATAGGACGCGCTGCTGCCCAGATGGAGCAGTTCCCGGCGCAGCAGCGTCCGCCGCAGCGAGGAACGGCGGGCCAGCCGCGCCCGCGTCCGTTTCACGGCCCCGCGCCGGGTCGTCATCAGGGTCAGATACGGCCCGGAAAGCGCCCTGCCCAGCGCCGCACAGAGCAGCAGAAGCCCCGCCGCCAGCAACAGCAGCGGAAGCGGTTCCCCGCAGGCCGCACCTCCCAAAAAGCGCCCTGCACCCGTTAAGGCCGTGTTGTTTTCTCCCAGCGCCGCCTGCCCCAGCACCTGTTCAAGCTGAGCCATTCCCCGCTGGTAGGCGAGACCATACACCACCGCAAGCCCCAGGGTTGCCGCAATCGTTACCAGCGTTTTGTGTGCGGCCCGCGCAGCGCAGAGAGCGACCGCCCACCCCAGCAGCGCCGCCAGAAGGGTCGCTGCCCCGGCCAGCACCAGCGCCATGGGAGCCGCGCTCAGCAGCCCACCCAGCGGAGAAGCTGCATACAGCCCATACACTACTTCTGCCGGGACCCAGAGCAGCAGCAGATAGAACAGGCACATCGCGTACAGCCCGCTCATCCGGACGGCAAAGATCATCCACGGCGGGATGGGCATCGCCAGCAGCAGGTCGTTGTCCCTGGCCTGAAACAGGCTCCCATAGCTGGAAAACGCCCCGGCAAACACGCCGACGGCCAGCGCCAGAAGCTCCATCGTCAGGAAGTACAGCGCCTCCTGCCCGGCGGGCAGCAGCAGCTCTCCCAGCGGCCACGCCAGCGAGAAGAAACTGCCCATCACCAGCAGCACGATGCCCCCATACAGCGCTCCGAACGCCAGCCGGCCCGCTCTGGTGCGGTGTCTGCCGGTGCTGGCGCTCCGGACAAGGAAAGCCCCCTGCTCCCGCAGCTGTTTCCGGAACAGGGCGCGGAACAGACGTCTGGTCTCAGTGTCCATCCTGCACCCCTTCCAGCTCCAGAAAGACCGATTCCAGCGAAGCATCGCCCCGCACCTCGGCCATGGAGCCAGCCCGCACGAGCCGCCCCTGCCGGAGGATGGCCACCTGGTCGCAGAGCTTTTCGGCCACTTCCAGCACATGGGTGGAAAAGAAGATGGCCCCGCCTGCATCGCAGAAGGCCCGCATGGTCTGCTTGAGCTGGTGGGAGGCCAGCGGGTCCAGCCCCACGAACGGCTCATCCATCAGGATGAGTTTGGGCGCGTGGAGCAGTGCCGCCAGAATGGCCAGCTTCTGCTTCATGCCGTGGGAGTAGGAGCTGATGGGCTGGCCCAGCACTTCGGTCAGCGCAAAGCGCTCGCCGTACACCCGCACCCGCTCGGCGCGGGCAGCCTCGCGGACGCCGAACACGTCCGCAATGAAATCCAGATACTGGATGCCGGTCATGTAGCCATAAAGGGCCGGGTCATCCGGCAGATAGGCCAGCTGACGCTTGGCCGCAAGCGGGTCGTCCCGCATGGAACAGCCGTTCACCCGCACCTCGCCGCGATCCGGCTGCAAGATGCCGCAGCAGCATTTCAGGGTGGTGGTCTTGCCCGCCCCGTTCGGCCCGATGAAGCCGAAGATCTCTCCCGGCCGGATGGTCAATGTGAGGTCATCCACCGCCGTTTTCTCGCCGTACTGTTTGGTCAGATGCCGGATCTCCAGCATTCGGATCTCTCCTTTCGGTCTTGACGCGCTCCCGTTTGATAGCCAAATCGTATCACCCGCGGAAGTGCCTGTCAAGCATTTCGGCGCAAGTCGGGATGCAAAAGCGGCACCAGCCCGCAAAGCAGTTTTGCTTTACAGACCGGTGCCGCCTTGTTTTCATTTCAGAACTGCGACATTTTTGATGCCGTATCGTGCAAAAAGTTTCAGTGCTGCCGGGCCGATGCGTTCTCCGCTCACCACGATGGGGATCGCCGGCGGGCAGGAGACGGTGGGCATCGCGCAGACGCGGCCCAGCGCCGTTTCGGCGGGAACCACCTCCTGCGGGGCGAACACTGCCTGCCGCACGGTGCAGACCGGCGCAGCCTCCGCCGCCAGTTCCGTGAAGACATCCGCTTCCGGTTCCGGCAGAGCCGGGGCCGACGGCAGAGCCGCGCAGAGCCGTGCCACTGCCGCTGCCAGCCGCTCATAATCCTGCGCCGGGTTTTCGGGGGTGAACATCAGCACCACATACCGAGGGTCGGCATATTCGCACTCGATGCGGTCCTGCCGCAGAGCCTCGGCCAGCGCGGTGCCGGTCATGCCCAGTGCCGCCGCATCCAACGTGAGTTTGAGCGGCTCACGGGCGGGGGCATCCACCGCCAGCGGGAGTGGACAACCTGCCGCAGCGGCCTGCTCGTTCAGCACCCGGCGCATTCTGGTCAGCTGCCCGCAGCAGGAGTAGAGCCGCAGCGGATACCCCTCCGAAAGATACCGGTTACACCGGTCGAGGGATTGCAGGATCAGATAAGACGGGCTTGTGGAGCCGAACAGCGCCAGCGCATTGCGGACTGCCGTTTCCTCCTGCACGGGCGCTTTCGGCCCCAGATGCAGGTAGGCGCCGCCGGTGAGGACAGGCAGGGTCTTGTGCCCGGAATCGCAGCACATCGCCGCCCCCAATGCAATGGGGTGGCGGCTGCCGCCCACCAGAAAGTTCAGGTAGGCACCGTGGGCGTTGTCCACCAGCAGCGGCACACCGTGCGCATCGCAGACCTTTGCAAGGGCCGCGATGTCCTGCATCCCGCCGAGGTAGTCCGGGCTGGTGAGGTAGACGCCGAAGGGGGTTCTCCCCTGCCCGGCCAGCCGGTCCAGCGCGGCGGCAAGCTGAGCTTCGGTCACGGGGCAGCTGCACAACGCCCCGGCTGCGTCCGGCGCGGGCCAGAGCCACTGGATGTCAAAATCCAGCAGCGCGGCGGCATAGAGCAGCGCTTTGTGGGCGTTGCGGGCCGCCAGCAGCACCGGGCGCTGCCCGGCGGGGGCCGCCTGCATCGCCAGGCAGAGCATGGCCCGGACGCACTGAGACGAACCCTCGGTGCTGTAATAAGTGTGGGCCGTGCCGAAGAGCCGGGTCGCGTTGGCCTCGCTCTGGGCGATGATGCCATCGGCCTCGTACAACTCATCCGCGCCCCGGATCTCGGTGATGTCCAGCCCTTCAAACCCCAGCAGGGCCTGCCCTTTATGGCCGGGCATGTGAAGGCGGGACGTCCCGGACTTTGCGTAGTTCTGCACAAAGTCCACGATGGGCGTGGTCATGCTCATTCGCAGGCTTCGCCGTCCGCGCAGGCGTTGCAGGTGCTGCCCAGTTCGATGGGCACCTCGATGCCCTGTGCGGCCAGCTCCTGGTTCTTGGCCACCTGGATCATGATGGCGCACTCCATCCGCTTGCGGAACAGCTCACAGCCGTACTCGTACACGCCGGTGATGCTGCCGGTGGCGTGGTATGCGTTGGCCGCACAGCCGCCGGAGCAGTAGAGCTTGGCCCAGCAATCCTTGCACTCCGGGCGGGCGTAGGCGTTGCAGTGCTTGAACTCATCCCGCACGGCGGTGTTGGTGACGCCCTTCCAGATGTCGCCCATCCGGTACTTGGGGTCGCCGACGAACTGGTGGCAGGGGTACAAATCGCCCCAGGGGGTCACGGCCATGTACTCGGTGCCGGAACCGCAGCCCGAAATGCGCTTGTAGATGCAGGGGCCGCCGGTCAGGTCGATCATGTAATGGTAGAAGGTAAAGCCACGGCCCTCGCGGTCGCGCTTGAGCATTTCCTTGGCCAGGATCTCATACTGCTCCTTCAGGATGGGCAGGTCAGCTTCGGTCAGGGCGCTGGGGTCGTCCGGCTTGCAGACCACCGGCTCCATGCTCAGCTCGGTGAAACCGAGGTCTGCCATGTGGAAGATGTCGTTGGTGAAGTCGGTGTTGAAGTGGGTGTAGGTGCCGCGCATGTAGTAGCCCTTGTCGCCGCGCTTCCGGACGAACTCCTGGAACTTGGGCACGATGGCGTCATAGCTGCCGTGGCCCGCGTAGTCCTTGCGGAAGCGGTCGTGGACCTCCTTGCGGCCATCGAGGCTCAGGACGACATTGTGGCACTCCTTGTTGCAGAAGTCGATCACATCCTCGTCGATCAGCATCCCGTTGGTGGTCATGGTGAAGCGGAAGTTCTTGTTGTGGATCTTCTCCTGTTCGCGGCAGTAGGCCACCAGCTTCTTCACCATCTCAAAGTTCATCAGCGGCTCACCGCCGAAGAAATCAACTTCGAGGTTGCGGCGGGTGCCGGAGTTCTCGATGAGGAAATCCATGGCGCGCTTGCCCACCTCAAAGCTCATCAGCGCACGGTCGCCCTGATAGCGGCCCTGCGAGGCGAAGCAGTAGGAGCAGTTCAGGTTGCAGGTGTGGGCCACATGCAGGCAGAGCGCCTTGACCACGGTGTTGCGGTTCTTGAAGTCGAAGGCCATGTCGGCGTAGGTATCGGGGCTCCACAGCTTGCCCGCCTGTTCCAGCGCGGCCACATCCTCCAGGCACTGGCGCAGGTCGGCCTCGGTCACGTCGGGGCGGTCGCCGTACTTTTCGAGCATGGCCGCTACGATCGCATCGGCGGAGCGCTCCTTGTACAGGGCGATGACGTCATACGCCACATCGTCTACCACATGCACCGAGCCGCTGCAGGTGTCCAGCACGATGTTATAGCCGTTCAATTGATACTGATGTACCATTTTAGTCTCCATTCCATTGTTACATAAAAAAATGCCGCCCGGCAAAGGCGGCATCCGATTTGCAGAAATTACTTGTTGCTGTTCTCGCACTTCTGGTTTGCCACGCCGCAGGAAGTCTTGCAAGCGGACTGGCAGGAAGTCTGGCACTCGCCGCAGCCACCGGTCACAACGCTCTTGGTCAGGTCACGAGTAGCGATCGTCTTGATACGTTCCATAATATATAACCTCTCTAGCTCAAAAGATTTGATGCGCAGAACCACCCGCGCACGATATTATCTTTGTGTATAATACCACGGGCCGGGCTGGATGTCAAGATTTTTGTCACAGTTTGGCGGGAAGTGAAATGTTCACAGCAAAATACAGATGAGGCCGCTGCACCCATCGTTGATGACTTTTTCCAGTGTATCCTGCAGGCGGCCGCGGGCTTCCTGCGGCATGTGCAGCAGCTTGTTCTGCAAGCCCTCGTTGACCAGTTCATGCAGGCTCTTGCCGAAGATGTTGGATTCCCACAGCCGTTCCGGGTCGGACTCAAAGTCGCCCAGAAGGCTCTGCACCAGATCCTCGCTCTGCTTTTCGGTGCCCACGATGGGGTTGATCTCGGTGTGGATCACGGCCTTGAGCATGTGGATGGAAGGGGCGCTGGCTTCCAGACGGACACCGTACCGCCCGCCCTGCCGGATGATCTCCGGTTCTTCGAGCGAAAGCTCGTCGATGGTGGGCATCACGATGCCGTATCCGGTGGCCTCCACCTGTTCCAACGCACTGCGGATCTTTTCATATTCGCGCCTGGCTCTGGAAAGCTCAATGATGCAGGGCATCAGGCCCGCTTCATCGCCGATGGCAAGGCCGGTCTGCTCGCTGAGCACCCGGTAGAACACATCCGGCTTGAGCAGAACCGTCACCCGCACGATGCCCTCCGAGAGGTCCATGCCGCTGAGGGTGGAGCGCTCCACCGAATCGCTGGCAAGGGCTCCGGCGCTGTTCTGGGCCGGGACATCTTTCATGCGGGAGATCTTCTCCGAAAAATCCAGCGCGGCTGTGTAGATCTCCGTTTGGAGCCAGTGGCCCCGGTCCAGCATGGTGACCCAGCGCGGGATGGCAAAATCCAGCTCCCGCACCGGGAACTCGTAGAGCACCCGCCGCAGGATCTCGTGCAGGGCGGCGCGGTCCAGGTCGATGCAGCTCACAGGCAGCACACTGCGCCCATACGCCTGTTCCATCTGCGCCGCAAGGGCCTGCGTTTCCGGGGCGTCCGGGTGGGTGCTGTTGAGCAGGATGACAAAGGGCTTGCCCAGCGCTTCCAGCTCCTCCACGACCCGCTGTTCGGCGGGAAGATAGTTCTCCCGCGGGATCTCGCTGATGGTGCCGTCGGTGGTGACGACGATGCCGATGGTGGAGTGATCCCGGATGACCTTGCGGGTTCCGGTCTCGGCGGCAAGGTCGAAGGGGATCTCTTCCTCAAACCAGGGGCTTTTGACCATGCGGGGCTTTTCGTTCTCCTCGTGGCCCATGGCCCCCTCCACCATATAGCCCACGCAGTCGATGAGGCGGATGCGGCACTCGCCGCCGCCTTCCAGCTGGAGCGGGACGGCATGTTCCGGGATGAACTTCGGCTCGGTCGTCATGATGGTGCGCCCCGCCGCCGACTGGGGCAGTTCGTCCCGCGCACGGAGGCGGGCGTTGTCCTCCTCGATGGCAGGCAGCACCAGCTGCTCCATGAATTGCTTGATGAGGGTGCTCTTTCCGGTGCGCACCGGGCCCACCACTCCGATCAGGATCTCGCCGCCGGTGCGTGCACCGATCTCGCGGCAGACCGTGGCTTCCAAACGTTCCTGCTTTTCCAAAATGGTCTCCTCCTGTCCGCATCTGGCGTTCTCAGAGACACTATATTCTCAAAACGCAAAAATAGAACCCTCTCCCAGCGCAAAAGGCTGACGGAGAGGGTTTCCTTTTTTATTAGAGCAGCTTGATGGCCACAGCCTCGCTCGTGCGGTCCTGGGCATCATTGGCCTGCTTGGGGTCATCCAGCATGTAGCGGAGCAGCAACACCTCGGCCACGTAGAGCACCGACACCTTGATGGGGATGCTGCCGGAATCCAGCGGGCTTTCCTGTGCGCCGCAGAGCAGCACCACGTCCGCCAGTGCAGCGCCCGGCGAGTCCTCGTAGTGGGTCAGAAGGACGATCTTTGCGCCGGATGCCTTTGCGGTGCGCAGGGTCTCCATCATGTCGCGGGTCGCGCCCGAATAGGAGACGAAGAGCACGACGTCCTCCGGCGTCATCAGGCTGGCGGAGAGAAGCTGCAAGTGGCTGTCTCCTGCCGTGCGGAACTTGTTGGACAGGCTGGAAAAGCGGGCACAGATATCATTGGCCAGCAGCATGCTGCCGCCCTGCCCCAGGCAGAACACCTGCCTTGCTGCCCGCAGCAGATCCACGGCCTTGTCCACCGCATCCGGCGAAAGGGCGCTCTGGGTGCCATTGATGGCCGTGAGGAACAACGCGCTCGCATGCTCACAGAGCTTGTCGGTGGTCGTGCCCGGTTCCGGCTCCTGCTGATTGATGAGCGAAGCGGTCACATTGGCCTGGGCCAGCGCGATGCGCATCTCATGATATCCTTCGAACCCCAGCGCCCGGCAGAACCGGAAAACGGTCGCCTCGGCCACCTTGCACTCCCGCGCCAGCGACGAGATCGAAAGATACTGCGCCTCGTCGGCATGGTGGATGAGGTAATCCGCCACCATCCGCCCGGATTTGGTCAGCTCGTCCTGCCGCTGGTGCAGCAGCTCCCAGAAATTAGTAGACATGTCAGCTTTCTCTCCTACTTTTTCCCCGGCATCCGCGTCTGCTCCGCCGCACACGGCGCGGACACTTTTGCCTGGACTCTTTCTTAATGAAAGTATAAAAGAATCTTTCCTCCTTGGCAAGAGCGGCTTTCACCACAAATCACCGCCGTTTTCTGTGCAGAGCGTCCAATTTCAGCCGGAAAGTACGACTCATTTCCGAAAATTCTTTTCAAAATTAGACAAAAACGCCCCTTTTGTTTGCGAAAACTTTTTTCAAGCTATGTAAAAGTTCGTGTTTTTACAATGGTTACAAAATGGCTACAATCACCAAAAAGTCCGCTGTTTTTTGAAAAAGAGTCGTTCTCTTCGCTTGATTTGGTAGTTGTTCACAAGAAAGTTTTTTCAAAATTGTGCATTGCATAGATAGACAAAATGAAAATATTTTTCTATAATAAAGGCAACAACAGCGGCTCGACACGATAAGCCGCAAACATATGATATGCAAGGAGAATCTCGTTATGAAAAACTGTATCTCTCGTCGCTCCTTCCTGAAGGCTGCCGGCATCCTGAGCGCAGCAGGCGCACTGGCCGCATGCGGCGGTTCCTCTTCTTCCAGCACCGCAGCGTCTTCGACCGCCTCTTCCGCAGCTGCTTCCGGCACTGCTTCTGCCGGTGCAAGCATCAAGCTGTGGACATACCCCATCGGCGGCTGGGGCAAGGATGAGACTGTGCAGGAGCTGATCTCCAGCTTCAACGCAAAGTATCCGGATATCAAGGTCACTGTCGAGTATCTGGACTACACCAACGGCGACGACCAGGTCAACACCGCCATCGAGGGCGGCAGCGCACCCGACCTGATCATGGAAGGCCCGGAGCGTCTGGTTGCCAACTGGGGCAAGAAGGGCGTCATGGCTCCCCTGAACGACCTGTGGACCGACGATGCCAAAAAGGACATCTACGCATCGGTCGAATCCGCCTGCAAGAACGAGGCCGGTGACTACTACGAGTATCCCCTGTGCATGACCGCACACTGCATGGCCGTCAATATGACCAAGGTCAAGGAAGTGGGCGCAGACCAGTACATTGATACCGACAAGCACACCTGGAGCACCGACGGCTTCCTGAAGACCGTTGACGCACTGTACAATGGCGGTTACGAGAACGTCGCAGCCATTTATTGCAGCGGCCAGGGCGGCGACCAGGGCACCCGCGCCATCATCAACAACATGTACGGCGGCACCTTCACCGATGCAGCCCACACCAAGTACACTGCTGACTCCCCCGAAAACATCAAGGCCATCCAGGCTCTGTACGATGCAAAGGGCGTCAACTTTGATGCTTCCATCAACGGCGGCGAGGAGATCACCCTGTTCCGCAACGGCACGTTGCAGATGGCATTCTGCTGGAACATCGCACAGCAGCTGAACTCCGACAACAACGACGCCGGTCTGACCAACAGCGGCGACGAGATCTTCCCCATGGCCTTCCCCACCGAGAGCGGTGACCCGAAGCTGTGCGGCGGTATCTGGGGCTTCGGCATCTTTGACAATGGCGACGAGGCCAAGATCGAAGCAGCCAAGACCTTCATCGACTTCATCGCAGCAGACCCCGACCAGGTTGGCGCAAGCGTTCTGGCTTCCACCTACTTCCCCGTCCGTGAGAGCGTTGGCGACATCTACGCCGGCAACGACATCATGAGCGAGTACACCAAGTTCATGTCCTACCTGGGCGACTACTACCAGATCACTCCGGGCTGGGCAACGGCTCGTACCGAGTGGTGGAACATGCTGCAGCGCGTCGGCACCGGCGAGCCTGTCGAGCAGGCTGTTGCGACCTTCGTTCAGAATGCAAACGCTGCCGCTACTGCTGAGGCATAAGCTGCACACCACATCCTGACCGTCATCTCTTGATAAAACCCTTGCCCCTTCCTCGAAAATCCCGGCGAGGGAGGGGCAATTCTTTTGCAAAAAATCCGTCGGGAGCCGATCAAAACGAAAGGTTTGGTGATTTTCTTGGCTGCAAAGACTGCATCAATCAAAGAGCCGAAGCGCAGCCGCGCACTGGTCCGGCAGGAGACCATCGCATCCTACCTCTTCCTTCTGCCCAGCCTGATCTTCTTCTTGGGATTCGTCATCTACCCCATGGTCCTGTGCGTGGTCACGAGCTTCTTCGATTCCACCATGAACCGCGCCGACATCTTCGTCGGCCTGGCGAACTACAAAGAGCTGTTCGCAGACCCCATCTTCATCGGCGCATTGAAGAACACCATCATCATCGTCGTGGTCTCCGTGCCTGTTACCTGTGCATTCTCGCTGTGGGTCAGCTCGGCCATCGTCGATCTGCCGGAGTGGACCACCAGCCTCTTCCGCTGCGTGTTCTATCTCCCCGTCGTCACCGGTTCGGTCGCCGTTACCGTCGTGTGGAAGTGGATGTACAACAACTACTACGGCATCTTCAACTATCTGGGCAAAACGCTCGGCCTCATCGACAAGAACATCAACTGGCTGGGCGATGAGCGGTTCGCTTTGGGCTGCATCATCCTCATCCTGCTGACTACCTCCGTGGGCCAGCCCATCGTTCTGTACGTCTCCGCACTGGGCAACGTGGATCAGTCCATCGTCGAGGCAGCCGAAGTGGACGGTGCCAACGATTTCCAGGCGTTCTGGAAGATCAAGTGGCCCGCCATCATGCCCACCACCCTGTACATCCTGGTCATCACCACCATCAACTCCTTCCAGTGCTTTGCACTGATCCAGCTGCTGACGTCCGGCGGCCCCAACCACAGCACCGACACCATCATGTACTACATCTACTACACCGCATTCAAGCTGTACCGCTACGGCTACGGCAATGCAATGGGCGTTGTGCTGGCGGTCATCATCGCCATCCTGTCGGCGGTCCAGTTCAAACTGGGCAATCAGGACAATTAAGGGAGGTGCCAAACAATGAGTGCAACTGAAAAGAAACAAAAGCCGTTGAAGCGGCACCCCAGCAAGCTCAAGAAAGCCAGCGCCTACACCATCCTGACGCTGATCCTGATCAGCATCGTTGCGGTGACGTTTGCTTTCCCGCTGTATTGGATCATCACCGGTTCGTTCAAGACCGGCGCTGCCATCAACTCCACCACCCCGGAGTGGTGGCCCCATGAGTGGGTGCTGACCAACTACCAGAAGCTGTTCGCGGGCAAGAGCGCTCCGCTGTGGCAGCTGGCCGTCCCCTTCAGCGCACGATTCAGCAGCGACGGCGAGCCCATCTATTTCTCCGTCGGCCCCACGGCTCCGGCTGCGCTGCGCTGGATGATCAACACCGTGTTCATGGCTGTCACTTCCATGATCCTGACCTGCATCACCGCCGCCATGGCGGGCTATGCGCTGGCCAAGAAGCGCTTCGTCGGCCGCAAGGTGCTGTTCACCCTCATCGTCTGCGCCATGGCGCTGCCCAAGCAGGTCATTCTGATCCCCCTGCTGCGTGAGATGAGCTCCCTGAACCTGTATAACACCATCTGGGCCGTCATCTTCCCCATCGTCGGCTGGCCGTTCGGCGTCTTTTTGATGAAACAGTTCAGTGAGGGCATCCCCACCGAAATGCTGGAAGCGGCCCGCATCGACGGTGCGAGCGAAGCAAAGACCTTTGTCAGCATCGTTCTGCCGATGGTCAAACCGGGCGTCGGTGCGCTGGCCATCTTCACCTTCATCAACAGCTGGAACGACTACTTCATGCAGTTGATCATGCTGTCCAGCACCAGCAACCTGACCATTTCGCTGGGCATTGCAAAATTGCAGGCAGAGAACAGCACCGACTTCGGCCTGATCATGGCCGGTGCCGCACTGGCCGCAGTGCCGATCATCATCATCTTCCTCATCTTCCAGAAGTACTTCACCAAGGGCATCGCAATGGGTGCGGTCAAGGGCTAAAATCCCGACCGCCGCCTGCGGCGGAAACAGGGAGGGATTTTTGGCGCAGCGGTCTGCAAGACGCAAGGCCCGCTCAAGGGCCGAAGCGGATGCAGGGCACCGCAAGAGGGCACTGCTTCCGCTGCCCGAACAGAGAGCGTACGAGCTTGCTGTTTTGGCGCAGCGGTCTGCAAGACGCGAGGCCCGCCCAAGGGCCGAAGCGGATGCAGGGCACCGCAAGAGGGCGCTGCTCCCGTTGCCCGAATAGAGAGCGTATGAGCTTGCTGTTTTGGTTTCCCTCCCCCAACAAACAACGTCTGAACCATGATTCGATAGAGAAGGAGACAAGTATCATGAAAGACATTTCCAAGTATCAGGGCGTCATCCCTGCGTTCTATGCCTGCTATGACAAGGACGGCCACATTTCCGTGGAGGGCGTCAAGGCCCTCACCCGCCACCTGATTGCCAAGGGCGTCAAGGGTGTGTATGTCGGCGGCTCGTCCGGTGAGTGCATCTACCAGCACCCCGATGAGCGCAAGCAGGTCCTGGAGGCCGTGATGAGCGAAGCCAAGGGCAAGATCACCGTCATTGCCCATGTCGGCTGCAACAACACTGCCGACAGCGTCGAGCTGGCAAAACACGCCGAGAGCGTGGGCGTGGACGCCATTGCTTCCATCCCCCCGATCTACTTCCACCTGCCGGAGTATGCCATCGCCAAGTATTGGAACGCCATGTCCGCTGCTGCCCCCCACACCGATTTCGTCATTTACAACATTCCCCAGCTGGCAGGCACGGCACTGACCATGAGCCTGCTGAAGGAAATGCTGAAGAACCCCAACGTGGTGGCCGTCAAGAATAGCTCCATGCCCACCCAGGACATCCAGATGTTCAAGGATGCCGGCATCGCTGCCCGCGGCGAGGGCAATTTCGTGGTCTTCAACGGCCCGGATGAGCAGTTCGTTTCCGGCCGCGTCATCGGCGCCGACGGCGGCATCGGCGGTACCTATGCCGTCATGCCCGAACTGTATCTGGCCATGAACGAGCATATCAACAAGGGCGAGATCCAGGAAGCTCAGGCTCTCCAGTACGAGGCCGACCGCATCATCTACAAGATGTGCGAGGCACACGGCAACCTGTACGCCGTGCAAAAAGAGATCCTGCGCCGGATGTACGGTCTGGAGCTGGGCGGTGTCCGTGAGCCGATGCCCAGCCTCATCCCCGAAGACGAGCCCATCGTGGCCGAGGCACAGGCCATGATCGAAGCTGCCATTGCGAAACTGTAAATCTGCAAACTGAAAAAGCGCCCCCTCTTCCGTCTCGTTTCTGAGGGGAGAGGGTCGGCGCTCTTTTTAATGGAGGGACCTTATGATCTGCGATACTCTGGAGCACCTGACCCTGTATCAGGGCTTCCACAAGAACCTCGACACGGCCATCACCTTCCTGATGGCCTGCGACCTGAACACCCTGCCGCTGGGCCGCACCGAAGTGGACGGCGACACGGTGTTCATCAACGTGATGGACGCCGAACTCCACCCCAACGAAGGCTCGCACCCGGAATACCACCGCATCTACGCCGATCTGCAGATCGACCTGACCGGCAGCGAGGGTTGGGGCTACGAGACCGCACCCGGCACCGAAGTGAAGCCCTATGCCCCGGACATCGGCTTCCAGGACAGCCCGGACGCCGTGTTCGGCACCCTGGGCGGCGGGCGGTTCGTGCTCTTCTTCCCCGGCGAGCTGCACAAGCCCGGCGTTGCACAGCCCGATTGCCGGAATGTGCGCAAAGCAGTCGTAAAGATCAGAATGGAGGATAAATACCATGGATAAGGAAAAACTGTTTGCTCAGATCAAGGGCGGCCTGATCGTCTCCTGCCAGGCGCTGGAGCACGAGCCGCTGTACACCAAGGAGGGCGGCGTGATGCCCCTGATGGCCAAAGCCGCCGCCATGAGCGGGGCCGTCGGCATCCGCGCCAACACCGTGCGCGACATCACCCAGATCAAGGCCGTCGTGGACCTGCCCGTCATCGGCATCATCAAAAAGGACTACCCCGGCACCCCGATGTACATCACCGTGACCATGAAGGAAGTGGACGAGCTGGTGGCCTGCGGTGTGGACATCCTCGCCGTGCAGGGCACCGGTGCGCTCCGCCCGGACGGCTCCACCTCTGCAGAATTCATCCGCGCCATCAAGGCAAAGTATCCCGACCAGCTGCTGATGGCCGACTGCGACAATTTTGAAAATGCCATGGCCTGCGCCGAAGCCGGTGCTGACTTTGTGGGCACCACGATGCGCGGCTACACCCCGGAGACTCAGGGCATCAACGACATCGACTTCGCCTTCGTCCACAAGCTGGCCGCCGAGTGCCCGGCCAAGATCATCGCCGAGGGGCACATCCACTATCCCGAACAGGCCGTCAAGGCACTGGAAGCCGGTGCATTCGCCCTCGTGGTCGGCGGTGCCATCACCCGCCCCGCTGAGATCACGGCCCGTTTCACCGGTGCCATCAACGCCATGAACCACTGACGCGGAGACGTTTTTATGAAGACAAAACAGTATCTTGCCATTGATATCGGCGGCACCTCCGTCAAACTGGGCATTGTGGATGAGACCGGTGCCGTGCTGGCCAAAGCCGAGGAGAGCGTCAGCTTTGACGGCTACGAGACGCCCATCCTGACCACGGTGTGCAAGGCAGCCAAAGCCTTTGTAGAAGCGCAGGGCCTCTCCCCTGCCGCCCTTGTCGGCGTGGGCGTTTCGGCCACCGGCCAGATCGACAGCCGCGCCGGAACGGTCGTCGGCACCTGCGGCAATCTGCCCCACTACATCGGCTCCCCCATCAAAGCGGAACTCGAATCGCTGTTCGGCCTGCCCGTGACCGTAGCGAACGACGCCAACTGCATGTGCCTGGGCGAAGTCTGGGTCGGCGGCGCAAAGGGCTATACCGACGTCATCGGGGTGACGCTGGGCACCGGCGTCGGCGGCGGCATCCTGACCGGGGGCCGCCTGCTGGAAGGTGCCCGTGGTCTGGGCGGCGAGCTGGGCCACTACCGGCTCCACGCGCTCGATGGTGTGCCGTGCACCTGCGGAGCTGCGGGCTGCTGGGAGCGCTACGCCGCCACCACCGCACTCGTTCGTGCTGCGCAGGAGAAAGACCCCGCCTGGACGAATGGCCGCGCGATCTTCGCCGCCGCGCAGGCAGGCAACGAGACCGTTCTTGCCCTGCTGGATCACTGGACAGACGAGATCGCGCAGGGGCTTGCCGGTATGGTGCACATCTTCAACCCCCAGCTGATCCTGATCGGCGGCGGCGTGAGCGCCCAGCAGAAGCTGCTCATCGACCCCATTGCGGACAAGGTGAAAGCCTCCGTGATGCCCGCCTTTGCCGAAGGGCTGGAGATCCGCGCCGCCCAGCTGCACAACGACGCCGGAATGGTCGGCGCCATCTACTATTTCCGCCAGAGTCATCCGGAACGATAACTCAAAAAGGAGTGTATTTGCGATGAAAACTCACATTCTCTGCCTGGGCGACTCCAACACCCACGGCTATTGTGCCGACCCGAAGGACAACGCCGACGGCGGCATCCGCTTCAACGAGGACGAGCGCTGGACCTGCCGTTTGCAGACCGCACTGGGCAGCCAGTACCTCGTCACGGAAGAGGGCCTGTCCGGCCGGACGACCGTTTTCGTAGACCCCATCCACGAATCCATGGACGCTCTGAGCGTCGCGTATGCCCTGCTGAAGAGCCATGAGGTCATCGACCTGCTCATCATCATGCTGGGCACGAACGATGTCAAGGAGCGCTTTGGTGCCAACGCCGCCTGCATCGCTGCGGGCATGGAGCGGCTCATCCTCAAAGCAAAGAGCGTGGACTGCTGGGGCACCAAACAGCCCAACATTCTGGTGGTGGCACCGCCCCGCATCAAGGAGGGCTTCCACGACGAAGTCATGGGCGACGGCTGCGTGGAGAGATCCCGCGGGGTGGCCGCGCAGTTCCAGATGATCGCCGCGCGCAACCATGTGCATTTTCTCGATGCAGAGGGGTGCGAGTTCAACCAGATCGACTTCATGCACCTGACCCGCCACGGCCACGCACAGCTGGCTGAAAAGCTGGCCGAAGTGGTGCCGACGCTCCTTTGAGCGAATAAAACCCTCTCCGCCACGCTGACGCATGCCTGCTCCCCCGAAAGGGGGAGCTTTTTGATGCCGTAACATACAGCACCAGACCCCGCCCTTTGGGCGGGGCGGCATTGCGAAGCAATGACGGAGAGGGTTTTTATGGTTTGTTCAGATGTAATCCGAGATGTACGGGATCTTGTGGAAGAGCACATCGTCCAGACGCTCAACGGCCTCTTCTCTGCCCTCGATGCGCTCCAGCTCATACAGACGTTCTGCCGTCTTATAGCCCAGCAGCAGGGTGGAAAGGGTGCCGATGCCCATTTTGAGATGATGCTCCGGCGGTTCCTGCGTCTGGGTGCATTCGCCGTTTTCGAACTTCACCGTGAAGGTGCGGTCGTTCCATGGGAGGAGCTTGTCCTCGATCTCCAGCGCGATGGTCAGGGTGCCGCCATCCGGGTCACAGGGATAATCGGCGAGGAAGTCTTCCACGTCGATGATGCGGCCCATGGCATAGGGGCGGATGCTCTCTTTGATGTCGCCATCGTCCATCTCAAAGGCGATGGGTTCGCTGAAATAGGTGCTGCCGTGCACCTCGTCGATCATGGAATCGTGGGCGTGGATGTACTCCCACAGGCCTTTCTGCGCCTCGCGGTTCAGATAGACCATTTCCTTGATGTGCATGATGTCGTTCTTGATGAGGTAGACCATGTAGCCGCAGGGCTTATCCTTGACGTTGTAATAGACGGCCACATTGGTGTCGTCCTCATCCCAGCGCCAGTATTCCTCCCACGCGAGGCTGTTGCGGAACAGGCACCCATGGGTGATAGACGCAAAGTGGGAGTGCAGCTCATGGAACTCGGTGTTGTCCCAGGAGACGCGGCGGACGTAGCCGGGCGCTTTGACCTTGGTGGGGATCTGCCGGTCCTTGATGTTGAACGAGATCTTGTTGGAGACGATCTCCCACCCCAGATGATGGTACAGCGGGATGGAATACGGGTAGAGCAGCGCGAAGGATTTGCCCTCCTCGTGCATCTGGGTCAGGCCCTGGATCATCAGCTTTTTCATGATGCCCTGCCCGGTGTATTCCGGGTAGGTGCAGACGCTGGTGACAAAGCCGACATGGTACACCGTATCGTAGATGTTCATCTTCAGCGGGTAGACCGCGAACTGCGAGATGAGGTCTTCGCCATCGAAGCAGCCCAGCACATCGGCGCGCTCCAGCACCGGGAACTTGGACTGCTTGATCTCATCGTCCTTCCAGCCGGTGGCGGTCAGTTCCTCTTCCGTGACCTGAAAAGTATACCGCAGCAGCGCGTTGTACTGGTCCAGATCCTTCGGTTCGAGGTAGCGGGTGGTATAATGTTCTGCGGCGTTCATGATAACGTCCCCGAAATCACGGAGTCAGACGGTTGGGGCCGCGGAACAGGAACTCGGCTTCCTTGATGGGCAGACCGCAGAGCAGCATGGTCAGGCGGTCGATGCCCAGACCGAAGCCGCCGTGCGGCGGGCAGCCATACTGGAAGAACTCCAGATAGAACTTAACGTCCTCGGCCAGACCCTTTTCCTCGGCCTGCTTCTTCAGCACCTCATAGCGGTGCTCGCGCTGTGCGCCGGTGGTGATCTCGACACCGCGCCAGATCAGGTCGTAGCCCTGGGGCACACCGTTCTCGTCGCGCATGTGGTAGAACGCGCGCTTCTCGGCAGCGTAATCGGTGATGAACAGGAACTCGTGGCCATAGTGCTTCTTGACCCACTCATAGCTCAGGCGCTCGGCCTCGGTGGTCAGGTCGCCCTTTTCAGAGTCATCGACGGTGTAGCCGAACTCCTCTTCCAGGCCCTTGTACAGGTCGGCCAGCTTGACCACGGGGAACGGCGTCTCCGGGACGATGACCTCCTGACCGAAGGCTTCCTGGATCTGCTCGCCGTATGCTTCCTTGACGGCGGCAAGGCCAGCCTTCAGCAGTTCTTCCTCCATCTTCATGACATCGCGGAAGGAGGTGATGTAGCTGAACTCCAGATCGAAGCCGGAGAACTCGGTGGCGTGCTTGTTGGTGTAGCTCTTCTCGGCACGGAAGACGGGGCCGGTCTCAAAGATGCGCTCGAAGCCGGCAGCCATGGCCATCTGCTTGTAGAACTGGGGGCTCTGCGCCAGGTAGGCGTTGCGGTCAAAGTAATCGACCTTGAACACCTCGGAGCCGCTCTCGCTGGCCGCAGCGATCAGCTTGGGGGTATGGATCTCGATAAAGTTCTGGTCCAGCAGGAACTTGCGCATGGCGTTGACCATGCAGCTCTGGGCCTTGAACATCAGCTGGTTCTCATCGGTGCGCAGATCGACCCAGCGGTAATCAATGCGCTGGTCGATGCTGGAGCGCTCGACGGCCTTCTTCTTTTTGGTCGCAGCGATTTCCTTGCGGACGATGGGCAGTGCATCCGAAATGCTCTCGATCTCGATGGCGGTGGGGATCATCTCGATGCCGCCCATCTTGACGTAATCGTTCTCCACCACCTTGCCGGTGACGGTGATGACAGAATCCGGGGTCAGCTGGTCGATGGTGTCCACCAGTTCGGGGTGGTCGGCCTTCTCGACGGTGATCTGGAGCTTGCCGGTAATATCTTTCAGCACGATAAAGGCCATGGCTTTGCTGTTGCGCAGGTTCTCGATAAAGCCCTGGACTTTGACCGTATTGCCAATTTCCTTTTGTACCTCGTTGATGTAGGTGCGGTTCATGGAAATCCTCCTTCGTATTCTTGTGTACTTTTTTATTATAGCCTTTTTGTGAGAGAAATCAACCCAAAACCCCCATCTTCGTCCGCAACTTCTCCCCGCTGCGGCCCATTCGTTCACGCTTTGCGCTGTCCCTTACCCTTTTTTCTTTTCGTGCAGGGTGCCGGTGCCGCCCTCGACGACGCCTTCGTGGTCCAGCACGGCGACGATGGTGCCAAAGAAGCACTTCACGTCCATGCCGAAGCTCAGATGCTCCACATAGTAGCCGTCGAGCTTGGCCTTCTCGTCGATCTCCAGCTCATCGCGGCCGTGGATCTGCGCCCAGCCGGTCAGGCCGGGGCGGACATCGTTGGCTCCGTATTTGTCGCGCTCGGCCAGCAGGTCATACTGGTTCCACAGCGCCGGGCGCGGGCCGATGACCGCCATGTCGCCCACGAAGATGTTCCACAGCTGGGGCAGCTCATCGAGGCTCGTTTTGCGCAGAAAATGCCCCACCCGCGTGATATACTGGTCCGGGTCCTTGAGCATGTGGGTGGGCATATCATGCGGGGTATCCATGCGCATGGTGCGGAATTTGAGGATGTTGAAATGCTGTTTGTGGATGCCCACCCGCTTCTGTTTGAACAGGATGGGGCCCGGCGAATCCACCTTGATGGCGATGCAGAGGATGAGCAGCAGCGGCGATAACACGATCATGCCGCAAAGCGACAGGATGACCGCCAGCAGCCGCTTGATGCCGTTACGATACATAGAACTTTCTCTCCCTTATTCGTTGGTGTAGATGGAACGGTTCTAGTATACCAAGCTCTCCGACATTTTTCAATTCATCGCGCAAGGTTTTCCGGAACACCCGCATCCGGAGTATGGGCAGCCCGCCGCCGGGCAAACGCCGGTTTTGTTGCATTTTTCAGCCGGTTTTGCCCCTTGTTTCGGGCGGCGTTCTGCCGTATCATACCACTGGAATGACGTTGTGCGTTTTTTATCATAAAGGAGGGTCCCATCATGATCCAGAGATTTTCTTTCGGGCATCCCATCCCCACCGGGAGCGTCGAGCAGGTGCTCCCCCTCTGCGGAGGCAGTGTCCCCTTTCTGACCCCGGCCGCCGAAGGCTGGACGTATCGGATGCGGGAAGACTGCGTCGTCTATGGCCTGGGCGAGATGCCCCGCGGGCTGAACAAGCGCGGCTGGCATTACATCGCCAACAACACCGATGAATCGCACCACACCGAGGACAAGCTCTCGTACTATGGTGCGCACAATTTTCTGCTCATCCGGAACGGGGAGGACTGCTTCGGTCTCTTTGTGGATTTCCCCGGAAAAGTTCATTATGACATCGGCTACACCCGGCACGACACGCTGTGCTTCCACACCGAGGAGCCGGACTACGAGCTGTACATCCTCTCCGGCGGGGACGAGAACGCGCTCTGCAAAGAGTTCCGTGCCCTCATCGGGCGCAGCTACATCCCGCCGAAGTGGGCGTTCGGTCTGGCGCAGAGCCGCTGGGGCTACAAGACCGAAGAAGATGTGCGGGAGGTCGCCCGCCAATACAAGGCAAACGGCCTGCCGCTGGATATGATCTGCATGGACATCGACTACATGCAGGGCTACGCCGATTTCACCGTCAACCGGGAGCGTTTCCCCGACCTGAAAAAGCTCTCCGATGAGCTGAAGGCGGAGGGCATCCGGCTGGTGCCCATCATCGACGCAGGGGTCCGCATCGACGATGCCGACGCGACCTGCAAAGAGGGGCTGGAAAAAGGCTACTTCTGCAAAAAGGCCGACGGCCTCCCCTTCGTGGCGGCGGTCTGGCCCGGCAAGGCCTACTTTGCCGATTTCCTGCGGCCAGAGGTGCGGGAATGGTTCGGCGGGCGGTACAAGGTTCTGACCGACCTTGGCATCGAGGGCTTCTGGAACGACATGAACGAACCGTCCCTCTTCTACACGCCGGACCGGCTCCGGGCCTTTCTGGACTCCATGGCCGTTCTGCGCGAAAAGGACAACATCGAGCAGGAGGAATTTTTCAGCCAGGTCGTGGGCGGCGCGATGGGCCTGATGAACAGCCCCGAAGACTATGCCAGCTTCTACCACGAAGTGAACGGCCAGAAGATCCGTCACGACAGGGTGCACAACCTCTACGGCGGCAGCATGACCCGCGCAGCGGGCGAAGCTTTCGCAAAACAGCACCCGGAAAAGCGGATGCTGCTGTACAGCCGTTCCAGCGTGATTGGTTCGCACCGGTACGGCGGCATCTGGCTGGGCGACAACAACGCCTCCTGGGGGCAGCTGCTGGCCAACATCCAGATGATGCCCAGTGTGCAGATGTGCGGCTTTTTGTATGCCGGTGCCGACCTGTGCGGCTTCAGCTCTGACACCACGCCGGACCTTGCCCTGCGCTGGCTGGAATTCGGCCTCCTGACCCCGCTGATGCGCAACCACTCCGCCATCGGGACCCGGATGCAGGAATACTACCGCTTCCCGGAGATGCTGCCCGCCATCCGCCGGATGCTGCACCTGCGCTACGCCCTGCTGCCCTACCTGTACAGCGAATTCATGAAGGCAGCGCTTGAAAATGGTTCCTACTTCCGCCCGCTGGCCTTTGATTACCCCGCCGACCCCGACGCCCGCGAGGTGCAGGACCAGCTCCTGCTCGGCGAAGGGCTGATGGCCGCGCCCATCTACACCCAGAACACCCATGGCCGGATGGTCTATCTGCCGGAGCCCATGAAGATGCTCCGCCTGCGCAGCGTGGACGACTACGACGAGGAAGTCCTCCCCGCCGGGCACCACTACCTGCGCTGTGCGCTGGATGAGGTGCTGCTCTTCCTCCGGCCCGGCTGCATCGTGCCGGTGGCAGCACCGGCCGACAACACCGCCCAGCTGGACGACACGCATCTGACCCTGTGGAGTTATCTCCCGGACGGAGGCTCTGCTGCCTACCGGATGTACACCGACGACGGCTTCACCACAGACTATGACGCGCCGGAGCACTGGCGGCTCATCCGGAGCTGAGCCGTCCGCACCGGAAACGCAGCCTTTCGGCTCGATTTTATCCAATTTTTGCTTGTAATTTACGTTTTCAGGGACTATAATAAGAAATTGCGCCGCCCTCTCCGGAAGGCGGCGCTTTCTGATGACAAACAACGATTTTTTGATCCCAGCCTGATGCAAGGAGGAAGCGATTCATGGCACAACTGACCCGGACGGGCGATTTGACCAGCGGCCCGCTGCTGAAAAAGATCATCCTGTTTTCCCTGCCGCTGGCAGCATCCAGCATTTTGCAGCTCCTGTTCAATGCTGCAGACGTGGTGGTCGTCGGACGGTTCGCGGGCAGCACCGCGCTGGCCGCTGTCGGCTCGAACGGTGCGCTCATCAACCTGCTGGTCAACCTGTTCGTAGGGCTTTCGCTGGGCGCGAACGTCGTCGCAGCCCGCTGCTTTGGTGCCAAAGACGAGCGCGGGGTGCAGAACACCGTCCAGACCTCTGTCACGCTGGGCCTCGTCAGCGGTGTGCTGCTGGCCTTTGTCGGCTTTTTCGCAGCACGCGGCCTGCTGGAACTGATGTCCTGCCCAGAAGACGTCATTGACCTTTCGACGCTGTATCTGAAGATCTACTTCATCGGGATGCCGATGACCATGCTGTACAACTTCAACGCCTCGCTGCTGCGCGCTGTGGGCGACACCCGCCGCCCGCTGTACTGTCTGGCTGTGTCCGGTGTCATCAATGTGGTGCTGAACCTCGTCTTCGTCATCCTGTTCCAGATGAGCGTGGCGGGCGTGGCGCTGGCCACCATCATCAGCCAGACGGTCTCCGCCCTCATGGTCACCGTCCTGCTCATGAAAGAAGAAGGCCCCCTCCACCTCGACCTGCGGCATCTGGGCTTCCACAAGGGTGCGCTGGTGCAGATCCTGAAGATCGGTCTGCCCGCCGGTCTGCAAAGCACCGTGTTCAGCCTTTCCAATGTCGTCATCCAGTCGGCGGTCAATTCCTTCGGTTCCACGATCGTGGCGGGCAACTCGGCCGCTGCCAACATCGAGGGCTTCATCTACACCGGCATGAACGCCTTTGCTCAGGCTGCTGTTACCTTCACCAGTCAGAACGTGGGCGCCCGCCGGTATGATAACCTCGACCGCGTCATGCGGAACTGTCTGCTCTGCGCCGTGGTGGTCGGCATCGTGCTGGGCGGTGGTGCCTACCTTGCCGGTGAGGGGCTGCTCCACTTCTATTCCACCGATGAAACGGTCGTCACCGCCGGTCTAGCCCGGATGAAGGTCATCTGCACCAGCTACTTCCTCTGCGGCATCATGGACACGCTGGCCAGCTGCCTGCGCGGCCGGGGCTACTCCGTCCTGCCCATGATCGTCAGTCTGGTGGGCAGCTGCCTGCTCCGTCTGGTGTGGATCGCCACCATCTTTCAGCTGTTCCGCTCCACGACCACGCTGTACATCAGCTACCCCATCAGCTGGCTCCTGACAGCTTCCGTCCACCTCGCCTGCCTGCTGGTGGTGCGGCACAAAATGAACAACGCAGGGCAGCCGGTAAAGATCGCGGCTTAAACTCAAAAAAGAACAGGGCTGCGGCAGCTTTCATTCTGGAAAGCGTTCGCCGCAGCCCTGCTTTTTCATATTCTTTTTTCGAGTAGATACCGGTCATAGCCGCCGTACATCTCCCGGCGGGCTGCAATGGTGAAGCCGCAGGCGAGCGCGTTGTTTAAGCTGTACTGATTTTCCGGGCTGACGGTGGCCCCGATGCCCACGATGCCGGGCCGCAGAAGCGGCAGGGCGGCTTCCAGCAGCTTCCGCTGCAAGCCGTTGCCCCGCCAGTCCGGGTGGACGACGGCGCTGTCGGCATTGGCCCAGTGGTCCCACTCGGCCTGTGGGATGCCCAAAAAGGCCGCATAGTTGTGCTCGCTCTGCCCACAGTAGCGCAGGATGAAATAGGCCCCCAGCCGCTCTCCATCGAACACGCCCAGGCACAGGTCGTGTGCAAGATAGGCTGTGATGTTTTCCTGTGTGTCGGGCACGAACTGCTCCGGGTGCGGCATGGCGGCCCGCACCTCATTTTGCAGCGCGTAAAACGCGGCGGCGTCCGCCGGGCCGCACCGGCGCACCGCAACGGGAAGTGCGGCGGGCTGACCGCACACTTTGTTCAGCAGAAGTTCCATTTCCAAGACCCTCCAAAATAAAATCATACTTTCTTCCGGATTCCAGTAGAATTGCCGTTTGAAATCATCTCATCTTATGTTATAATGAATACAAGAAAATTTGTCCAGTAAAACTTTGGGGTTGCCGGGCAGTTTTTCGGAAAGTCCAGGCGGGAGCTTCCCGCCCGTGAACCGGAGGATACAACCTATGAAAGATTCCAGCTCTTCGTCTATCCGCCTGGGCGGGGCCGTCATCAGCGACCGCATTGTGTCGGCCCTGCTGGAGGAACTGCGCACCGGGCGCTACGCCGACGCAGACCGTCTGCCCGCAGAGGTCGATCTGGCTGCACAGCTCAGCGTCAGCCGCACGGTCATCCGCGATGCTCTGAGCGAGATGGAGCGCGCCGGTTACATCGAGCGGGTGCGCGGCATCGGCACCGTGGTCAACCGCACGGTGCTCAACCTGCGCAGCCGGTTGGACCAGAAGCTGGAATACTACCCGCTGATCCGCAGCTTTGGCAGCTACCCCCACGCCGATGGCATCCAGATCTATCCCATCCGCGCCGGGGCCGAGCTGGCCCGCGACCTGGCCATTGAACCGGGGGATGAGGTGATCTGCATCAAAAAGCGCATCCTCGCCGACACCACCCCGGTCATCTACTCCATCGATTATCTGCCCCGCGCCCTGTTTGGCAACCGGGACTACACCCGCATCGACCTGAGCGGCGGGGTATTCGATATCCTGGAGCAGGAGTGCAGCCAGCAGATCTCGTCCAACGTGGCGCACCTGAAGGCCAGCTGCGGCGATGAGTCCATCCGCGCTGCCATGCGGCTGGCACCGGGCGAGGCCATGTTGCTGCTCGACGAGATCTGTTTCAACCGGCTGTGTCATCCGGTCATGCGCTCGCTCAGTTATTACACCAACTTCTTCGATTTTTCCATTCTGCGAAAATTACTTTGACGGAGGTAAAAATCCATGCGCCATCTGATCGACCCCTTGGATCTCAGCCCGGAAGAGATCACTTCCCTGCTGGATCTGGCTGACCGCATCCGCAGCGACCCGGCTGCTTACCAGGACGTCGCGGCCCACAAAAAGCTCGCCACCCTGTTCTACGAGCCGTCCACCCGCACCCGCCTCTCCTTTGAGGCGGCCATGCTGAACCTGGGCGGCCATGTGCTGGGTTTTCCGAGTGAGAACGTTTCCAGTGCCTCCAAGGGCGAAAGCGTTGCCGACACCATCCGTGTGGTCTCCTGCTACGCCGACATCGTGGCCATGCGCCACCCGAAAGAAGGTGCGCCCCTGCGCGCCAGCCGCTACTCCCGCATCCCGGTCATCAACGCGGGCGACGGCGGCCACCAGCACCCCACCCAGACCATGACCGACCTGATGACCATCCGCACCCGAATGGGCCGTCTGGACGATCTGACCATTGGCCTGTGCGGCGATCTGAAGTTCGGCCGCACCGTCCACTCCCTCATCAAGACCATGGCCCGCTGCAAAAACATCCGCTTCGTGCTCATCAGCCCGGAAGAGCTGCGTGTGCCCGATTATATCATCAAGGATGTGCTGGAAGCCAACGGCATCGCCTACCGCGAGACCCGCAGCCTGGAGGACTCCATGCCGGAGCTTGACATCCTCTATATGACCCGTGTGCAGAAGGAGCGCTTCTTCAACGAGGAAGACTACGTCCGCCTGAAAAATAGCTACATCCTGACCAGCGACAAGATGGCGCTGGCCAAGGAACACATGGCCGTGCTGCATCCCCTGCCCCGCGTGAATGAGATCGCACTGGACGTGGACGACGACCCCCGCGCCGCTTACTTTGAGCAGGTGCAGAACGGTGTCTACGTCCGCATGGCGCTCATCATGACGCTGCTGGGTCTGGCCGACCCCAAAACCAAGGAGGAACATTGAAATGCTGAACATTGATGAGATTCAGAATGGCATCGTGATCGACCACATCAAGGCAGGCACCGCTATGGGCCTGATGGATCTGCTGGGCATCAAGGGCAACCGCACCGCCAATGTAGCGCTGATCCAGAACGCCCGCTCCCACAAGGCCGAATGCGGCCGCAAAGATATCATCAAGGTGGAGGGCGATGCTTCCTGGCTGAACCTGGACGTCTTGGCTTACCTGGACCCCAACATCAGCGTGACCATCATCCAGGATGGCAAGGCGGTCAAGAAGGAGAAGCCCCAGCCCCCCAAGCGTCTGGTCAACATCGTGCGGTGCAAGAACCCGCGCTGCATCTCCTCCATTGAGGAAGAGTGCGACCAGATCTTTGAGCTGAGCTCCAACGGCAAGTATCGCTGCATCTACTGCGAGCAGGAGCTGCAGGTCAAACCGGAATAATCGGTACAAATCATAACCCCGCGTGGAAACGCGGGGTATGCAGAACGGCCCCATAGGGGCCACAATACCAGCCGCGCCTAAAGGCGTACAAAGAGCGACGTCAACCGCATACTGACGTCGCTCTTAATATTTTTCTGTCTACTTGACGTGGTGCACTTCAAGTGCTTTTCTTCAACGAAGTAGACTACAGATGTTTTTTGTTTAGAAAAAGCTCACCTGGCTGCTCTCCGGCAGGTCGCCGAGGGCACCCACCTGGCGCAGGCGGTCCAGAATGGCGTTGCTGACGCCGGACGCCTGCTGCAATTCCTCGATGGACAGATACTCCTGCCCCTGGATGGTCGCTTTTTCCAGTGCATCGGCGGCGGCACCGCCCAGACCCTTCAGCGACGAGAACGGCAGACGGACTTTACCGTCCTCCACGATGTAGCTGGAACCGCGGCTCTTGCCCAGTTCGATGGGCAGGAACTCATAGCCGCGCACCAGCATCTCGTTGACGAGCTGTAGCGAAACGAGGACGTCTTCGTCCTTGGCGTTTTTCTCTTCCTTCAGGCGGCGCTTGACCTCGTTCATGTGGGCGCGGGCCACTGCGGCACCGCCCACAGCGGCTTCGTAGTCGATGTCGTCGCCGCGCACCGTGAAGTAGACCGCATAAAACGCCTGGGGCCGATAGATCTTGAACCACATCAGCCGGATGGCCGACATCAGGTAGGCCACCGCATGGGCTTTCGGGAACATATACTTGATCTTCCGGCAGGACTCGATGTACCAGTCCGGGACCTCGTGCTCCCGCATGGCTTCTTCCCAGCCGGGCTTGAAGCCGCCCTTGGCCACCTTGCCCTTACGGACGGCCTCCATGATATCAAAGGCCATCTTCGGTTCCAGCCCCTTGCGGAGCAGGTAGAGCATGATGCTGTCACGGCAGCCGATGACCTCGGCGATGGTGCAGGTGCCGCTACGGATCAGTTCATCAGCGTTGTTGGTCCAGACATCCGTGCCATGGGACAGGCCGGAGATCTGGATCAGCTCGGAGAAGTTCTTGGGCCGGGCCTCCACCAGCATTCCGC
>ERZ1026890.257-NODE-257-length-39882-cov-7.204183_pt1 | contig 39882 bp, 30 predicted proteins | sample MGYA00380175_ERZ1026890 | MGnify/ENA primary metagenome ERZ1026890 (study PRJEB33269, sample SAMEA4719811) | human gut metagenome | biome: human-associated habitat; feature: organic feature; material: feces | place: Cameroon | collected 2013-10 ...
ACTATCTGGTGCTGGGCTTCGTCAACGGCATCGCCTGCGGCTTCTCCATCCCCATTTCGTGGACGTTCGGCGCGAAGGACTACCGTGAGATGCGCCGTTACACCGCCAATGCCGTCTGGCTGTCGCTCTTCTTTGCGGCGGTGCTCACCGTGGTCACGGTGGCCATGACCCGCTCCATCCTGGTCTGGACCAACACCCCGGACAACATCATCGACCTGGCGGATGTCTACATCCGCACCATCTTTGTGGGCATCCCGTTCACCCTGTTGTACAATATGACCAGCGCCCTGATGCGCGCTCTGGGCGACAGCAAGCGCCCGCTCTACTTCCTGCTGGTGGCGAGCTTCCTGAACATCGGGCTGGACCTGCTCTGCATCATCGTGTTCCGGATGGGCGCCTTCGGTGCGGCGTTCGCCACTGTGTTCAGCCAGGCCGTGGCCGGTCTGGGCAGTCTGCTCTATATCCTCAAACATTACGGGGAGCTGCGCTGGTCCAGAGAAGAGGGGCAGCTCAGCAGGACGCACTGCGCCAAGCTCTGCAGCATGGGCATACCCATGGGCCTGCAGTGCAGCATCACGGCCATCGGCAGCGTCGTGCTGCAGGGTGCCGTCAATGGTCTGGGCAGCGACATCGTGGCAGCACAGACGGCCGGCGGCAAGGCGGCGCAGTTCCTCTGCGTCCCGCTGGAGAGCATCGGCACGGCCATGACCACCTACGCCAGCCAGAACATGGGCGCACACGACCTGAACCGCGTGAACAGGGGCGTCAATACCGCGCTGGGCATCGGCGTGGTGTACAGCATCGCGTCCTTCCTCATCCTGCGCGTGGCGGATAAGCCCCTCATCGGACTCTTCTTGGAGAGCGACCAGACCGAGATCATGGCCAATGCCCAGAGCTTCATTTTCTGGAACAGCGTCTTCTACATCCCGCTGGCGGTCCTCATCATCTACCGCTATACCATCCAGGGGCTGGGCTATTCCAGCCTGGCCATGTTCGCCGGGGTGGCCGAGATGGTCGCCCGTGCGCTGGTGGGCGTCCTGTTCGTGCCGCTGTGGGGGTACTTTGCCGCCTGCATCGCCAGCCCCGTGGCTTGGTTCTTTGCCTGCTTCTTCCTCATCCCGGCCTACATCGTGGTGTACCGCCGCCTGAAAAAGGAAAAGCTGGTGCCTCGCGCAAACCTGTAAGGATCAAAAGAAGCGTTTTGCGATGACTGCATTGCAAAACGCTTCTTTTTATATTATACTGATTATAATTATGCCACAGAAAGGGCGGTGGAGCCGATGGAGCAGGAACTGGAACAGATCGAGGGTACGGTCGAAGACATCATCTACGAAAATACGGACAACGGCTACACCGTCTTTGAGATCTCCGGCGGCGGCGTCCTCACGGTGGTGTGCGGCGTGGTGGGGGAGCTGCATGCAGGCGAGAGCGTCGTCTGCCGCGGCAAGTATGAAAACCACGCCACCTATGGCCGCCAGTTCCACGCGCAGGAGTGCGAGACCGACATGCCCAAGGATCTGGAAGCCGTCTATGCCTTCCTCGCCAGCGGCTCGCTGCCCTACATCGGGGCGCGCACGGCCACGAAGATCCTCGACAAGTTCGGGGCACAGGCACTGGAGATCATTGCGAATGACCCGGCCCAGCTGACCACCATCTCCGGCATCTCGGCGGACAAGGCCGACCGCATCCAGCAGGAGTTCAAGCGGATGTTCGGGATGCGGGAGCTCATCGCCTATCTGGCGCAGTTTGAGATCAGCCCCCGCCGCGCGATGGAGGTGTTCCGGGTGTTCGGCCCCAGCGCCATGAACGCCATCTCCTCCAACCCCTATCTGCTCTGCGGCGAGCCGCTGCAGCTGGATTTCCGCCACGCCGACAGCATCGCCCAGTATTATCACATGGAAGGGGACTGCACCCAGCGGCTGGAAGCCGCCCTTCTGCGCACCCTGCGCCACAATGCGGGCAACGGCCACACCTGCCTGCCCCGTGCGCAGCTGCTGGAAACGGCCTCCAATTTCATCCACCAGCCGCCGGAAAAACTGGCTAAAGCGCTGGACCAGTGCATCGAAACGGACGAACTCAGCGTCCGGATGTTTGAGGGCACACCCTACATCTACCTGCCCGACCTGCTGGCCGCCGAACAGGACATCGCCGACCGGCTGGCCCTGCTGGCCAAGCGGGAGAAGCAGACCGTCCGCGACCTGGACAAGAACATCCAGGTCTTGGAGCTGACCCAGGGCTTTGCCTATGCACCGCTGCAAAAAGAGGCCATCCGCAAGGCGATGACCGAGAACTGCCTCGTCCTCACCGGCGGCCCCGGCACCGGCAAGACCACCACCGTGAATGCCATCCTGCAATTGCTGGAACATCAGGCCGAGCGGGTGGCCCTCTGCGCCCCCACGGGCCGTGCGGCCAAGCGGCTGAGCGAGCTGACCGGCCGGAAGGCCTCCACCATCCACCGCCTGCTCGAAGTGGACTACACCGGCGGCGTGGTCAGCTTCATCCACAACGACAAGAACCTGCTCAAGTGCGATGTCGTGATCCTCGATGAGATGAGCATGGTGGACGTCAAGCTGTTTCAGGCCCTCATCGCGGCGCTGCGGTACAGCTGCCGCATCTTGATGGTGGGCGATGCCGACCAGCTGCCCAGCGTCGGCCCCGGCAACATCCTGGGCGAGGTCATCCGCTCCGAGCGGGTGCCCACCGTCTGCCTGAACGAGATCTTCCGGCAGGCCAAGCGGAGCCTCATCGTGGAGAACGCCCACCACATCATTTCCAGTGAGCCGCTGCAAAAAGGCGGCAAGACCGACGACTTTTTCTTTCTGGAATCGGATGGCGATGCAGCCCAGAAGCTGGTCTGCGACCTTGTCACGACCCGCCTGCCCCGGAGCTACGGCTTCGACCCCGTCCGGGATATCCAGGTGCTCTGCCCGACCAAGCTCGGCCCCACCGGCACCCAGGCGCTGAACGTGGAGCTGCAGAACCTGCTCAACCCGGAGCAGAAGGGCAAACCCCAGCTGCAGAGCGCGGCCCGCGTCTTCCGGGTGGGAGACAAGGTGATGCAGGTGCGCAACAATTACGAGATCGTCTGGCAGCGGGTCGGCGGGGAACAGGGCGTGGGTGCTTACAACGGCGACATCGGCATCGTGGAGTCCATCAACATGCGGGAGCGCTCGATGGTGGTCCGGATGGACGACCGGCGGCTGCTCTACCCGGCGGAGAACCTCAACGAACTGGAGATCGCCTACGCCATCACGGTGCACAAGAGCCAGGGCAGCGAGTTCCCGGCGGTGATCCTGCCGGTGGCGCAGGTGCCGCCCCGGCTGTGCTACCGGAACCTGTTCTACACCGGCGTCACCCGCGCACGGAAGCTCTGCATCGTGACCGGGCGGCGGGACGTCGTGAACCGGATGATGGGCAATGTGCGCCAGAACCTGCGGTACAGCGGCCTGTGCACCCTGCTGCAGCAGGCCCTGCCCGCCGAACAGCAGAAACTTGAGGAATGACGCAGGAAACCGCTGCTTTGTGCAAGAACGCGGGTGTACTTTTCCGAGCGGTTATGTTATACTATAATGTGTTTGATTACCCGGCCGGGGAGACCGGCATTCAGATAGGAACAGGGAAAGCAGAGAAAGGATCTTCGTATTATGGCACAGAATGATATCGGTATCGACCTTGGTACCACGACCATCATCATCGCGCAGGAGGGCACCGGCGTGGTGCTCAATCAGCCCAGCGTGGTGGCGGTGGATACCCGCAAGAACTCGGTGCTGGAGGTCGGCGACAAGGCGCTGGCCATGGTGGGCCGCACCCCGAACTATATTTCCGCGATCTTCCCGCTGAAGGACGGCGTCATCAGCGACCACACCATGACCCGCGAGCTCATCTGCCGGTTCGTCAATCAGGTGTACAGCTCCCACATGGTCAAGCCCCGCGTGGCGGTCTGTGTGCCTGCGGCCATCACCGGCATCGAGAGCGACGCCGTGGTTGAGGCGGTCATGGCAGCCGGTGCGCGTCAGGTCTACCTCATTGATGAGCCCATCGCCGCAGCCCTCGGCTCCGGCATTGACATCACCCAGCCCGACGGCCGGATGATCATCGACATCGGCGGCGGCACCACGGACATCGCGGTGCTGAGCCTGGGCGGCAAGGTCAAGGCCACCAGCGTTCGCGTGGCGGGCAACCACTACGATGACGAGATCTTGAAGCATGTGCGCAACAAGTTCAGCATCGCCATCGGTCAGCGCACCGCCGAACAGCTGAAAAAGAACGTGGCCTGCTGCCCTCAGAAGGCCGATTTCAACGAGACGATGGAGGTCAAGGGCCGCAGCCTGCTGACCGGCCTGCCCATCCGGGTGAACGTCTCCACCAGCGACCTGTATGAGCCGGTCATGATGCTGAGCGAGCAGATCGGCACGGCGGCCCATCAGGTGCTGGAAAAGACCCCGCCGGAGCTGGCCGGCGACATCTTCCGCAACGGCGTGGTGCTGACGGGCGGCGGTGCCCAGCTGCACGGCCTGCCGGAGTACCTGAGCCAGGAGCTCAAGGTCAACGTGGAGGTCTCGCCCGACCCTGTGAACTGTGTGGCGCTGGGCACGGCCATGAGCCTGAGCGTGCGTGACCGGCTGGAGACCGGCTTTACGGATGCGACTCCCCGCATCGGCCGCCGCTGAGCGAAAAAGACGTACTTCACGGTTTGGAAAAAATTGCGATATTTTTTGTTCATCGTTGTTGAATCGGGCCGGAAAATATTGTATAATGTTTTCAAATCGGTTTTTGCGGGCGGAGCCATGCGCTTTGGCCGCAGAAGAATAAATGACTAGGAGGAAGAACATGAATCTGGGTTCTGATGTGGTTATCACCATTACCGGTATCGTATTGGTGTTTGCCATCCTTGTCCTGCTGATGGCGATCATCACGCTGGAGGGCAAGATCTTCGACGGCATGAATGTCAGGAAGGCAGCAGCAAAGGCTGCACCCAAGGCTCCCGCTGCAAAGCCGGCCGCACCTGTTCAGCAGGCTGCTGCTCCTGCTCCTGTGGTGGAAGAGGGCATCCCCGGCGATGTGGTGGCTGCGATCATGGCAGCGATCCACGCAATGGGCAACGGAAAGTACACCCTCAAGGCCGTGCGCCGCAGCAAGAATGGCTGGGGCAAGGCCGGTGTCAACGACACCACCGCACCTTTTTAACACAGGAGGAAGAACATGACACAGTTTATCAGCACTCTGGTCGGTATTTTCCAAAGCTCTGGCTTTGCCCGCTTCGGCGAGCCGGGCGGCTACCTGTACGCAATCATGATTTGCGTCGGCTGCTTCTTGCTGTACCTGGCCATTGTGAAGGAATTTGAGCCCCTGATCCTGCTGCCCATGGCGTTCGGCATGATCCTTGCCAACCTGCCCGGCAGCGGCATCATCCACATGCAGTATTTCATCGGCGATGGTCTGGAGCACCCGATGTGGGTCGAGATCCTGAACAACGGCGGTCTGGCCGATATGCTCTACATGGGCGTCAAGCTGGGCATCTACCCGCCGCTGATCTTCCTGGGCATCGGCACCATGACCGACTTTGCACCCCTGATCTCCAACCCCAAGAGCCTGTTGCTGGGCGCTGCAGCCCAGTTCGGCATCTTCGGCACCTACATGGGTGCCCGCCTGCTGGCAGCCACCGGCCTGGTGGACTTCACCCAGAAGCAGTCTGCCGCCATCGCCATCATCGGCGGTGCAGACGGCCCGACCGCGATCTTCGTCACCTCCCGTCTGGCACCGGAGCTGCTGGGCAGCATCGCTGTGGCAGCATACAGCTACATGGCGCTGGTGCCTGTCATCCAGCCGCCCATCATGAAGGCTCTGACCACCAAGAAAGAGCGTACCGTCGTGATGAAGCAGCTGCGCACCGTGACCAAGACCGAGAGGATTGTCTTCCCCATCATGGTCACCATCATCGTCTCCCTGATCGTTCCGGATGCCGCTGTCCTGGTCGGTATGCTGATGCTGGGCAACCTGATGAAGGAGTCCGGTGTCGTGGATCGTCTCCAGAAGACCGCCGGCAATGAGCTGATGAACATCATCACCATCTTCCTGGCGCTGTCCGTTGGCTGCACCACCTCTGCCAACACCTTCCTGAACACCCGCACCCTGTTCATCATCGTGCTGGGTCTGATCGCATTCTCCTTCGGCACCGCAGCCGGTGTTCTGTGCGGCAAGGTCATGTATGCACTGACCGGCGGCCAGGTCAACCCCCTGATCGGTTCCGCAGGTGTTTCCGCTGTTCCGATGGCGGCCCGCGTTTCTCAGAAGGTCGGCCAGAGCGAGAACCCCTCCAACTTCCTGCTGATGCACGCCATGGGCCCCAACGTCGCTGGCGTGATCGGTTCCGCCGTTGCTGCTGGTATTCTGATCAACATCTTCGGCTAAGCCCTGTTTTGGCAAATTGAAGATTCCAAACCGCCCATCTGTCGGCACTGCGCCGCAGATGGGCGGTTTTTTATGCGGTAAACTCTGTGCAATAGGGATGAAATGTGATATACTATATCTTAGTGATTCATGGAAAATAGCTTAAAGAACAGGTGAAACAATGGCAATTGATCTCAGGCAGGAATTTTGCGCGCTGCGCGATACCTACATTGAAAAACAGTTCGGCCGCCTGAACGCGATGCAGCGGGAGGCTGTGTTTACCACCAACGGCCCGCTGCTGATCCTGGCAGGCGCCGGAAGCGGCAAGACGACCGTGCTGGTCAACCGCATCGCGAACCTCATCCGCTTTGGTGCGGCGCACGGCTCCCAGTGGGTGCCCCGCGAAGTGACCGAGGACGACGTCAAGGCGCTGCGGATGGCGATCATGACGAACACCGATGCCCCTTCCTGGCTGGACGGGATGCTCCGCAAGGATGCGGTGCGCAGCTGGAACGTGATGGCGATCACCTTTACGAACAAGGCGGCAGGGGAGCTGAAGGAGCGCCTGCGGAACATGCTGGGCGGCGAAGAGGGCGATGAGGTGTTCGCCTCCACCTTCCACTCGGCCTGTGTGCGCATCCTGCGCCGCTGGGCGGAGGAGATCGGCTACCCCCGCAGCTTTACCATCTACGACACCGACGATGCCCAGCGCGTGATGAAAAGCGTGTACAAAGAGCTGAGCATCGACGACAAATTCTTTCCGGTCAAGAGCGCCATCAACCAGATGAGCCGCTGGAAAGACCAGCTTGTCAGCCCGGAAGAGGCTCTGCGCACCCCGGCGCGGGATACGAAAGGGGCGCTGGCGGCCAAGGTCTATGCAGCCTACGAAAAGAAGCTGAAGGACGCCGGTGCCTTCGATTTCGATGACCTCATCTACCAGACCGTCCAGCTGTTGGCCGGGCACGAGGAGGTGCGGCAGTTCTACCAGAACAAATACCGCTATCTGCTCGTGGACGAATACCAGGACACCAGCGTGGCACAGTTCCGCCTGGTCAGCCTGCTCACCGGGCCGGAAAAGAACATCTGCGTCGTCGGCGACGATGACCAGAGCATCTACCGGTTCCGCGGTGCCACCATCGAGAACATCCTCAACTTCGAGCGCATCTATCCCGGCACAAAGACCATTCGTCTGGAGCAGAACTACCGCTCGACCTCCAATATCCTGAACGCCGCCAACTGCGTCATCCAGCACAACACCGAGCGCAAAGGCAAGACCCTCTGGACGAAGAACGGTGAGGGCGACAAGGTGCAGGTCTACACGGCGGAGAACGAGCAGGATGAGGCCATGCACATCGCGGACGTCATCGGCCAGCACCTCAAAGAGGGCGGGCATCTGGCAGACCACGCGGTGCTCTACCGAATGAACGCGCAGTCGGCCCCCATCGAAAGCTACTTTACCCGCGCCGGTATCCCGCACAAGATCGTGGGCGGCCAGCGCTTCAACGACCGCAAAGAGGTCAAGGACATCCACTCCTATATGTCCATTGTGGCCAATGCCCGCGACGATGTCCGCCTGCGCCGCATCATCAACGAACCGGCGCGGAAGATCGGCAACACGACCATCGAGGTCATCGCAGACCTCGCCGCGCAGGAGAACACGAGTATGCTGGAGATCATCAGCCACGCCGACCAGTACGCGCGGCTGGCCCGTTCCATCATGCCGATCCTGAAATTCTGGCAGATCTACGAGAAATTGCAGGAGTCGCTGGAAACACGGACGCTGGATGAATTTGCGTCTGACGTCATTGAGCTGAGCGGGTACAAGGCCATGCTCGAACAGGAGATCGCCAAGGGCCACGAGGACGCCGCCGACCGGCTGCAGAACCTGGGCCAGCTGGTCAATAACGTGAAAAACTACTGCGACCAGCACGGCGAGGAAGCCACGCTGGAAGGCTACCTCGAAGACATCGCCCTCATCAGCGACATCGACAGCTACAACGAGAGCAGCGACCAGGTGGTCCTGATGACCATCCACTCGGCCAAGGGGTTGGAATTTCCGTATGTATTCCTCATCGGCATGGAGGAGGGCGTCTTCCCCAGCGAGATGAGCAAATACTCCGAGGCAGACCTCGAAGAGGAACGCCGCCTGGCCTATGTCGGCATCACCCGCGCCAAAAAGGAGCTTTACATCTCCAACAGCGTGACCCGGATGCTCTACGGCCGTACCCAGCGCAACGAGCCCAGCCGCTTTTTGCGCGAGATCGAGCCGGAGTACATCGAGGAGACCCGCAGCCCGACGCTGGAGCGCCGCTCTCAGCTGGGCGGCTGGGGTTCGGCCTACAGCGATACCGTGCCGGGCGGCGCGTCGGGCTACTCCGGTGCCTCCGGCTGGGGCCGCAGCCGTTCCGGTTTCGGTTCCGGTTCCGGCAGCCGCTCCGGCTACCTGAACGCGGAGTACAACGGCGGCAGCCGCGGTTTTGGCTCCGATTACGCCGGGCGGGGCGCGTCCGGGTCGGCCAGCGCGGACAGCCGCAGCCGTTCGGGCGGTTTTGGCTCCGGTTATGGCCGCGCCGCAGCCCCCAAGGCTCCGGCGAAACCGGTGCAGTTCACCGGGGCACCGGCGGCAAAGCCTGCCGCCAGCACTCCGAAACACTACGAGCCGGGGGATATCGTGGAGCATAAAGTGTTTGGCCGCGGCAAGGTGCTCAAGGTCAAGCCTGCCGCAGGCGACCAGATCGTAGAGATCAACTTTGAAAAGGTCGGCGTGAAGAAGACCATGGCAAACTTTGCGCCGCTGACAAAAATAACGGAGGAATGACAGATGATGACAGTCCGATTGATCGCGCATACGCCGGAGCCGGAAAAGGTGGTGGCCGCGGCGGCGAAGCTCTGCTATTCCGACGCCCACATCACCGACCTGCTGGACGGCCTGACCGAGGAGAAGACGGCCAGCTTCCTGACCATGCTCAGCGACCTTGGCCACGCCAGCCCCATAGAACATGCCAGCTTCACCTTTGGCATCGAGGGCGTCAGCCGCACCCTGCTGGCCCAGATCACCCGCCACCGCATTGCATCGTTCAGTGTACAGAGCCAGCGCTATGTCCGGCTGGACGATTTCCGTTATGTCATCCCGCCGGAGATCGAGGCCATCCCCGAAGCGAAGGAAGCCTTTATCGCCAGCATGAACGAGGACGCGGCGCGCTACCTCGACCTCGTGAAAAAGCTGGAGGAGGGCCACACTGCCCGTCTGATGGCAGAGGGAATGCCCGAAAAACAGGCCCGCGCCAAGGCTTCCAAGCAGGCCAACGAGGACGCCCGCTTCGTGCTGCCCAATGCCTGCGAGACCAAGATGGTCGTCACCATGAACGCCCGCAGCCTGCAGAACTTCTTCCATCTGCGGTGCTGCAGCCGCGCCCAGTGGGAGATCCGGGCGCTGGCCGAAGAGATGCTGCGGCTGGTCTACCCGGTGGCACCCCATCTCTTCCGCACGGCTGGCCCGGCGTGTGTTTCCGGCCCCTGCCCGGAGGGCAGGATGTGCTGCGGCAAGGCCGCTGAGGTGCGGGCGCAGTATGCCGCTTTGAAGGGGGAACCCGTATGAGCCACGGAAAACTCATCGTGCTGGAAGGGCTGGACGGCAGCGGCAAGGCCACCCAGGCCAAGCGTCTGGCCGCAGCACTGGCCGCCGAGGGCAGGCTGGTGCGGGAGATCACCTTCCCGAACTATGCCAGCGATTCGAGCGCGCTGGTCCGGATGTATCTGGCCGGACAGTTCGGCGCGAGACCCGACGACGTGAACGCATACGCAGCATCGAGCTTTTATGCGGTGGACCGCTATGCGGGCTACAAAGCCGACTGGGGGAGATTCTACGAAGAGGGCGGCATCCTCATCGCCGACCGGTACACCACCTCCAATGCGGTGCACCAGTGCTCGAAGCTGCCGCCGGAAGAATGGGAGCAGTTTCTGCACTGGCTGTTCGATTACGAGTTCCATCTGCTGGGTCTGCCCGCACCGGACTGCGTGATCTATTTACAGGTGGATCCTGCCGTGAGCCAGAAGCTGATGACCCAGCGCTACCACGGCGACGAGAGCAAAAAGGACGTCCACGAAAAGGATGTGGAGTATCTGGCCCGCAGCCGCAGAGCGGCTGAGTTCTGCGCCGCTCACCTGGGCTGGCAGACCGTGCCCTGCACCTGCGGGGACGGGATGCGCAGCATTGAAGAGATCGGGCAGGAGGTCCGCCGGCGGGTGGACGCGGCCCTTGCGGAATAACGCACAATCGACCTGTGCCGGGCAGGCGCAGGGATACCCATGCGTAGGAGGTAGGTGTTTTTATGTACCGTTTGATGCAGCCGTCCGACCGGGCGGAGATCCTGGCGCTGTGGCAGCGCGAACATGGGGAGGACGAAATGTTCCTCGCTAACGCCATCGAGCGCTTTGCCGGGGAGCAGAATGTCTATGTAGCGGAGGAAAATGACCACATCGAGGCCATGGCCATGGCGGTGCCGGTCTCGCTGCAGGGGCGGCCCGGCTGCTGCCTGTACGGCCTGACCGGGCAGGGCAGCCTGATCCTGGCGGGCCTGGTAGACCACCTGTGCACCCAGCAGAAACTGAAAGGGGCCGGGTTCGTGGTCGTTGTGCCCAGCGGGAACGAGCAGGCGGCGCTGCTGCAGGATAAGGGCTTTCAGTGGGCCTTCCCGCTGCGGTGCCTGCCCCGCGAGGTGGACCGCAACCTGTGGAGCCAGGCCGAGTTCGACACCGTCACGGCCAAAAAGCTCTGTGAGCTGCGGGCGAGATTCTGGCCCGACACCGTGCAGCTGCCGCCGGAACAGATGGCCGTGGTGCTGGGGGATCTGTACTCCCGCGGGGCCACCCTCGTCTCGAACGACAACGGCTACGGAATATACTTCCGCAAGGAGGACACCCTTTATTTTGTGGAGATGATGGCCACTGGCGACCGCGCCGCAGAGATTTTGATGGAAGCGGCCCGCGAAAAAGAGGTCATTGTGGAAAAGGCCGTCATCACCGTGGGTGCCGCGCAGAACCTCTTCCTTGGCGAGGGCACCCGGCAGGATTATGGAATGATCCGCTTTGAGGGCGAACCCTTTGATGTGAGCGAGAGCTATATGCGGCTGATGTTGGACTGAAAGGAACATGCAGATGGCAAGTAACCATACGAGACCCCGCAAAAAAGGCGGTGCGCTGAAGATCCTGCTCGTGCTGCTGGTGCTCATGCTGGCGGCGGCGGGCGGCGCATTTCTGCTGGCAAAGCGCGAGATCGACGGCGGCACCCGGCAGGATGCCGTGACCGTGGAGATCGCGCAGGGCAGCGGTGTGAGCACCATTGCCCGGCAGCTGAAGGAAGCGGGCGTCATCCGGTTCCCGCAGCTGTTTCGCTGGTACGTCAGCCGCAAAGACGCGGCGGCGAAGCTTCAGTACGGCGAATTTTCGCTGGAACCCGGCAGCTCCTACGATGCGCTCATCGAAGCGCTTTCTGAATATGCCAAAGCGGAGAGCGTCCGCCTGACCTTCCCGGAGGGCACGACGGCCATTGCCATCGCACAGAAGATGGAACAGGCCGGGCTGTGCACTGCAAAGGAGTTTCTCGAAGAGGCCAACACCGGCGATTTCAGCGAATACACGTTCTGGCAGTATGTCCCCGATGACACGGATGCCCCAGACCGTTTCCTGAAATGTGAGGGCTATCTCTTCCCGGATACCTACGAATTCCTCGCGGATGATACGGTGCACAACTACGTTGCAACGTTCTATTCGCATTTTGACCGGCAGTTCACCGACGCGATGTACAAGGAGCTGGATCAGCAGGGCTTGAGCCTTTCGGAGGTCATCACGCTGGCATCCTTCGTGCAGGAGGAGGCCGGCAACGACCAGGACAACAATGTGGCCCAGGTCTTCCGCAACCGTCTGGCAGAAGGCTCGCCCTACCCCAAGCTGCAGAGCAACACGTCCAGCTATGTCCAGAGCGATGCAGACAACAACTACCTCTGGAACTGGGTGGCCCCCTGGTACGGCGGCTGGGAGAAGATCCCCGAAAACATCCGCAATGCCTACGACACCTACACCTGCACTGGCCTGCCCGCCGGGCCGATCTCAAACCCCGGTCTGGCCGCCATCCGGGCTGCGCTGGCCCCCCAGCCCGATGCGGAGGTCCAGGACTGCTATTTCTTCGTGACCGACCTCAGCGGCCAGTATTACTACGCCCGCACCTATGCGGAGCATCAGACCAACTGCCAGAAGGCAGCGGATGTGAACCGTTCGATCGCGGCAAAAAAATGAGAGCGAAGCCCTTGTGCTGACGGAAAACGCAATGGTTGACCGGTTTGCCAGGGGCTCTCCCTTTGGGAGAGGGTAAGCTCGTTTAGGAGAATGATTATGTTACAGATCCCGGAACTTCTGTCCCCCGCAGGCGATTTGGAGCGCCTGCGCTACGCCATCAACTACGGTGCAGATGCCGTCTATTGCAGCCTGCCCGAATTTGGGATGCGCTCAGCCCCGGCCAACTTCACGCCGGAACAGCTGACCGAGGGCGTCATCTATGCCCATGCCCGCGGCCGCAAGGTCTATCTGACCATGAACACCCTGCCCACCAACGAAGAGGCCGACCGTCTGCCGGACGCCATCCGGAGCGCGGCCGCAGCGGGCGTAGATGCCTTCATCGTGGCAGACCTGGGTGTGCTGGAAGCCTGCAAGCAGTTCGCGCCGGAGATTGATGTCCACATGTCCACCCAGACCGGCATCACCAACTGGGCCGCTGCCCGTGCGGCCTACAACCTGGGAGCCAGACGGGTGGTGCTGGCCCGTGAGCTGACGCTGCAGGACATTGCTACCATCCGGGATAAGACCCCGCCGGAACTGGAGATCGAGGCCTTTGTCCACGGTGCCATGTGCATGAGCGTGTCGGGCCGGTGCCTGCTGTCCAACTACCTGACGGGCCGCGACTCCAACCGGGGCCAGTGCGCCCAGCCCTGCCGCTGGAAATACTACCTGAGCGAGGAGACCCGCCCCGGCCAGCTGTATGAGATCGGCGAGAACGAAGACGGGAGCTACATCCTGAACGCCAACGATATGTGCACAGCACCGTTCCTGGACCTCATCTGCAAGGCGGGCGTGGACAGCCTGAAGATCGAGGGCCGCGCCAAGACGTTCTACTACGTCGCCAGCGTGACGGCCGCCTACCGCCGCGCACTGGACCAGTATCTGGCCGACCCGATGAACGACAACTTTGAGCTGCCGGACGAGGTGCTGGCCGAGCTGACCCGCACCAGCCACCGCCACTATTCGCCGGGCTTCTACTTTGGCCGCGAGCAGGCCAAGCAGGCCACCGACAGCGCCACCTACATCCGCGAGTGGGAGTTCGTGGGCACTGTGGACAGCTGGGAGAACGGCATCGCCAGCTGCCAGCAGCGGGGCAAGTGGAGCCTGGGCGACACGTTGGAAGTGCTCTGCCCAGATGGCCGCAGCATCCCGCTGCACCCGGAGTGGATCCGGAACGAGGCAGGGGAGAAGGTGGAGTCCACGCCCCATGCGATGGAAAAATACACCATCCCCACCCCGGAACTGCCGCCCATGAGTCTGCTGCGGCGCAAGGTCTGAGATCTCCGTTCCATACAGCAAAAAAATCCCGCCATTTGGCGGGATTTTTTTCGTCAGAGCGTATCCAGAACGCCGCGCGCCTTCCGGATGGTCTCTTCGCTCGTCTGCCACAGCTCGAACTCGGAGAAACCGGGCAGGCCCATGGGGACGCCTTCCCGGCGGAAGGTCATCCGGCTGTCCAGCACCTGCTTGCCGGAAAGGTGGAAGCTGTGCGCACCGGTCTGTTTGGCCAGTGCAGGGAGGTTGGCCGGAGAGACGCCTGCGCCCACCAAAATCTCGATGCGCCCGGCGGCGCAGTCCACAAGCTGCCGGAGCAGGGGTGCCCCGGCGGGGGCGCTGGCGGCCTGGCCGCTGGTCAGGATGGTGGAAAGCCCCAGAGCGCAGGCCGTGTCCAGCGCCGCGAAGGGGTCGCGGCAGACGTCAAAGGCACGGTGGAGGGTGAGCGCAATGGGGCGGCCCGCTTTGGCGGCGGCTTCGCGGGCGGCCTCGTAGATGGGGCGCAGGGCCTCTGCATCCAGTGCACCGTCCGGGGTCAGCACACCGGTGACGATGCCGTCTGCCCCGGCGGCGACGAGTGCGGCGGCAGATTCTTTCATCTGGGCCAGCTCCCAGCGGTCGTAGCAGAAATCACCGAAGCGGGGGCGGAGCAGGGCGCGGACGGGCAGGCCGGTGGTCTCCTTGACCTGCCGCACCAGCGCAAGGCTGGGGGTGGTGCCGCCCACGATGAGGTCGGCGCAGAGCTCCAGCCGGTCGGCCCCGCCGCGCTGGGCCGCAAGGGCACTGGCGGTGCTGTCAACACAAACTTCTAATGTATAGGGCATGAAAAACCTCCTTTGATACAGCGGCCGGAATGGTCCATCAACAAGACCCGTCAACAGAAACTGCTGACGGGTCTTGTTCAGGAACAACAGGTCACTTTACGGATTCGAGGAAGCGTACGAAGCCTGCACGGCCTGCTTCGTCCAGCTTGTAGACACCGGCATCGGTCAGGACCTCAGCGAAGACATGGCCGACCTCGTCCTGCAGGATGAGGTGGACCGTATCAGCATTCAGCTCCGGGTGCCGGGCGAGGACCTCCTCGGCCCAGGCAGCGTGTTTTTGCAGGGCTTCGGGGTAGTCGGCCGTGGGCACATGCGCGGTCAGCAGGTCGGCCAGATCGAACAGCTCCTGCTTCAGGCGGCTGGGCAGCACGGCCAGACCCATGACCTCGATGAGGCCGATGTTTTCCTTTTTGATGTGGTGGAGCTTGGCGTGGGGGTGGTAGACGCCCAGCGGGTGTTCCGGCGTGGTGATGTTGTTGCGGAGCACGAGGTCCAGTTGGAATCTGCCGTCTCGCATCCGGGCGATGGGGGTAATGGTGTTGTGCGGCTCACCGTCGGTCTCAGCGTAGACGAAGCAGGCTTCGTCGGTGTAGCCGCGCCATGCGGTCAGGATCTTGTCCGCCAGGTCCACCAGACGGCCATCGTCCTCGCAGGTCAGGCGGATGCAGCTCATGGGCCAGTGGACGATGCCGGCTTCGACATCCTCGTAGCCGGGGAAGGTCCAGCTCTTCTCGATGGGAGCCTTGGCCATGGCGAACTCGTAGTGGCCGCCCTGGAAGTGGTCGTGGCTCAGGATGGAGCCGCCCACGATGGGCAGGTCGGCGTTGCTGCCCACGAAGTAGTGCGGGAACAGTGCCACGAAGTCCAGCAGCTTGCGGAAGGTGGCCCGCTCGATCTTCATGGGGGTGTGCTGGCTGTTGAACACGATGCAGTGCTCGTTGTAGTAGACGTAGGGGCTGTATTGCAGATTCCACGCGCTGTCGTTGATGGTCAGCGGGATGATGCGGTGATTCTCGCGGGCGGGGTGGTTCATCCGGCCCGCATAGCCCTCATTCTCCACGCAGAGCTGGCACTTGGGGTAGGCGCTCTGGGGGGCCAGTTTGGCGGCGGCGATGGCCTTGGGGTCTTTTTCGGGCTTGGAGAGGTTGATGGTGATGTCCAGATCGCCGTAAGGCGTTTTGGTGACCCACTTCAGGTCCCGCTTGATGCGGTAGCGGCGGATGTAGTCGGTGTCCTGGCTGAACTTGTAGAACCAGTCGGTGGCAGCCTGGGGGCCTTCCTCCTCGTACCGCTCCTCAAAGTTGGCGCGGACGATGGAGGGGCGCGGGGTCAGGACGCCCATGAGTTTGGTGTCAAAGAGGTCGCGGGCGGTGGAGTTGTCCGCGCACACACCGCGCGATACAGCATCGTCCACCAGCGTTTTCAGGATGGATTCGAGGTCTTTGTAGCAGACTTCGCCCTCCGGCTCGGTGAAGCTGTCCAGCTGCATGGTCATGAGCAGCTGGTTGCGGATGTAGATTGCATCGTCCGGCAGGATGAGGCCGGTGTCCAGACCATAGTTGACGAGCTGCTGAATGGCAGTGGAGATCACAGGACAGCACCTCCTTCCGGGCGGATGGAGAGGATGTGGCAGCGGCCCTTGCCGAGGATGGCCTCCATCTCAGCCTTGAAGGAATCGAGCCGGGTCAGCGGTACAAAGGCCTGCACGGTGCCTGCGAAGCCGCCGCCGTGGACGCGGACTGCGCCCTCGCCGTGCAGGAAGTGCTTGGCGGCAGCGATGGTCACGGCCACCTCCTGATGCTCCTTATACCCGGCGGGGATGACGTTCTGCAGGTACTCCCAGCTGCTCAGACCGGACTCGGTGACCAGCGCAAGGAAGGTCTCGAAGTCGCCCGCGCGGAGGGCGTCCACCTGCTTTGCGACCCGGTCGTTGTCGGCGTAGACGTGGAACGCGCGCAGAACGGCGCGGTCGCCGCACTGTCTGCGGCACTCCGGCAGTTTGGAAAGGAAGGTCTCGAACGGCACATCGCGCAAAACTTCGCCGCCGCAGACCGCTGCCACGGCGCGGCAGTCGGCCGGGATGGCGGCATACTCGTCGGTCAGGTCGGCGTGGTCTGCACCGGAATCCAGGATGCAGAGCGCGAGGCCGGCCTTGGAGAAATCGACCTGCACAGGCTCGACCACGGGGTGGGCCGGGTCGGCAAAGTCGATGGTGATGATGTTGCCGACGCTGGAAGCCATCTGGTCCATCAGGCCGCAGGGCTTGCCGAAGTAGACGTTCTCTGCCCACTGGCCGATCTGGGCGATGGCGATGGGGGAGACCTTTTCGGTCATGAAGCAGTCGTTCAGGATGACGCCGATCAGCACCTCGAAGGCGGCAGAGGACGAGACGCCGCTGCCCTTGGGCACGTTGGAGGAGATGTAAACATCCAGACCGGAGAGGCTGGCCCCGCGCTCCTGGAAGGCCTTGCACTCGCCGCGCAGGATGGCGGCGCTGGTGTTTTCCTCTTCCTTGCGGGCCGTCAGGTCGGCCAGGTCGATGACGCACAGGTCATAGCCCTCGCTCTGGACGCGCAGCTGGTTCAGGCTGTTGGGGGCGGCGGCTGCAATCATATCAATGTTGACGCTGCCGGCCAGCACACGGCCGTGCTGGTGGTCGGTGTGGTTGCCGCCGATCTCGGTGCGGCCGGGGGCACTGTACAGCCCGGCCTCGGTGTGGGCACCAAACGTTTTTTCCAGCCCGTCCAGCACAGCAGCGTAGCGGGCTGCCTGTGCGGGGGTCTGTTCGGGGGCGCAGCAGTACAGCGAGGCCAGACGCTCGGTGTGGGCGCCGCCTGCCAGCTCCTGCTTCCAGACAGAAACGGATTTCATCATGGCGAGTTCCTCCTCTGAACAAATCGTGCAAACTTCGTCACAGCCCATGCGGCGGGCTGTGGTGGATCTTTTGATACTCCTATAATAAAGAATCTGTGCCCAAAAGACCATGCGTTATTGTTGCATCTGAATGCAAAGTTGCCAGAAAATCCGGCACAAAATTTGTGCAGAAATTCCTGCAACAGAGCTGAAAAAATCCTCCAAACCGGAAAAGCATTGGCCACAACCCACAAAGAACGGTCAGCTGCGGGTCGATCAGGGCCAGAGTTCCGATATGGAGGATTGGATTTTGCCAGCAGGTCAGTGGAAGTCCGGGCCGGTGAGGCCGTCGAGATTCAGCATCCCTTCCAGTGCGGCTACATCGGCGGAGACGTCCAGCGCGTCGGACTGGAACAGCTTGTCCAGCTGGTTTTCGAAGGCCGTGATGAGCAGGTCCATCGAGCGCTCGATGCTCTGTCTGGCGTCGGTGATGTTCTCGCCCTGCACATCCTGCGCCGAGAGCTGGGCGTAGGTGTTCAGCAGCTTGAGGGCCGTGGGCAGGTAGTAATCCATGAACTTTTGCAGCTGGGCCTTTTTATCCGGGTCTTTCTTGGCCAGAGCAAAGATGCGGGCGCTGAGCTCTTCCAGCCGGGAGATCTTGGCCGTCATCACCGGGTCGGGGATGGCATCGTTGGCGCGGCGCAGCTGCTGCTGAAGGGAGGCGTACAGGTCTTCCGGTTCCGCTTCCGGCTCCGGCTCCGGGGCCTTGGGCGGCTGGGGTGCGGCCCCGCGCACGACAAGGGTGTCGGTGCGGTAGTCGATGTAGGCATCGGCCCCGAAATAGCCGTGGTCGATGGCGTGTTCCACCGCAGCGCGGCCACGGACTGCGTCGATGCCGACCGCCGCGAACAACTCGCCCAGGGCGATGTTGTCCCGGTCGCCGACGATCTTGTCGAGCTTGCGTTCCAGCTTGCGGGCGCGGTCCATCCGCAGGCCGGTGAAGAGGGCTGCGCCGCCGCCGATGGTCTGGGCCAGTGCCGTCAGCAGCTCACCCCAGTCGATCTCATGGTCCCAGCAGAGCTCCTCCATGACATCGGCCAGGTCGCCGATGCCCACCAGCAGGAAGATGGCACCGAAGATGGTGCACAGGGTGATGAGGGTCTTGTGCCACTGCTTGGCGCTCTTCTGCTCGGCGGTGGGGACATCCGGAACGGAGACCGTCTCGCTGCGCTGGCTGGAGGCGGCGCTCTGTGCGGTGCGGGCGTCCTCTGCGTGGCTGTCGCGGGCGGGGTCGGCGTTGGTCTGCTCCTTTTTCTCGGCATCCCGGTCGATGGCGCGCAGGATGAAGAACAGGATGCCCAGCCACGGCGACATGGCGAACAGCACCAGCAGAAGGATGGTGGGGAGATGGGCAAGGAAATGGTTGCTGCGTTTTGGCTCCATGGGGCAAATTCCTCCTAAAATGAAAAGAACCGTGTTCCACCTTATTATAGCGGAACACGGCTCTTTTGTTAAGGGATAATTTATCTGGGAGTAAAAGCCTTATTTCATCAGGCTGCAAACAGCTTCGGCATACGCGGCGGGGTCATCCACAGGCAGGCCCTCGATGAGCTGTGCCTGTGCATAGAGCAGGTCGCTGTATTTCTTGAGCTTCTCGGTGTCGCCGGCCTCCTGTGCGGCCTTGAGCACGGCGAAGACGGGGTGATGGATGTTCAGCTCCAGCACCTTGTCGCTCTTGACGCCCTCGCTGCCGGGCTGCTTGGAGAGGACCTTTTCCATCTCGATGGAGAGCGGGCCGTCTGCGGAGAGGCAGACCGGGTGATCCTTCAGGCGGGTGGAGACCTTGACCTCCTTGACCTTGCCGTCCAGTGCATCCTTCATGGCATCGAACAGGGGCTTGTTCTCGGCGGTGGCATCCTCGGCGGCCTTCTTCTCGTCCTCGGTCTCAAGGCCCAGGTCGCCGCTGTTGACGTTCTTGAACTCAACGGTGCCGTCCTTGCCCTCGGCATCCTTGCGGGGATAGGTGCGCAGGATCTGCAGGCAGAACTCATCCACATCCTCGGTCAGCAGCAGCACGTCGTAGCCCTTATCCAGCACCAGCTCAGCGGCAGGGAGCTTGGCCAGACGGTCGGTGGAGTCACCGGCTGCAAAGTAGATGAACTTCTGCTCAGCGGGCATCTTGTCCACATACTCCTGCAAAGTGACCATCTTCTGCTCCTTGGCAGACCAGAACAGCAGCAGGTCGCGCAGCAGCTCGCCGTGCATCCCGTAATCGGAGTAAGCGCCGAACTTGATCTGGCGGCCGAACTCCTTCCAGAAAGCCTCATACTTCTCGCGGTCGTTGGTCAGCATGGCGTGGAGCTCGTTCTTGATCTTCTTTTCCAGAGCGTTATGGATCAGCTTGAGCTGGTTGTCCTTTTGCAGCATCTCACGGCTGATGTTCAGGCTCAGGTCCTGGCTGTCCACGATGCCCTTGACGAAGCTGAAGTAATCGGGCAGCAGGTCGCCGCACTTTTCCATGATGAGCACACCGGAAGCGTAGAGTGCCAGACCCTTTTCGTAGTCCTTGGTGTAGAAGTCGTAGGGGCGGTGGCTGGGCACAAAGAGCAGGGCGTTGTAGTTCGCGGTGCCCTCGGTGCGGCTGACGATGACGCGGGCGGGGTCGGTATAGTCGTTGAACTTATCCTTATAGAAGGCGGCGTACTCTTCGTCGGAGACTTCGCTCTTCTGCTTCTTCCAGATGGGCACCATGCTGTTCAGGGTCTCCAGCTCGGTGTAGGTCTCCCACTCCGGCTTGTAGTCATCGGGCTTGGGGTCCGGTTCGGGCTTCTGGCGGCTCTTCTCGCGCTCCATCTGGATGGGATAGCGCACATAGTCGCTGTATTTCTTGACGATGGCCGCGATGCCGTATTCATCGAGGAAGTTCTCGTAGTTGTCGGTGTCGGTGCTGGGCTTGATGTGCAGGATGATGTCGGTGCCCACGGTGTCCTTTTCGGCCGGGTTCATCTCGTAGCCGTCCGCACCGCTGGATTCCCACTGCCAGGCCTGGTCTGCACCGTAAGCTTTGGAGATGACGGTGACTTTGTCGGCCACCATGAAGGCCGAGTAGAAACCGACGCCGAACTGGCCGATGATGTCGATGTTCTCGTCCTTGTTCTCTTTCTTGAAGTCGAGCGAGCCGGAGTGGGCGATGGTGCCGAGGTTGGACTCCAGCTCTTCCCTGGTCATGCCGATGCCGTTATCGGAAACGGTCAGGGTGCGGCTGTCCTTGTCGCGGGTGAGCAGGATGCGGAAATCGCCTTTGTTCATGCCGACGGAGGTGTCGGTCAGGCTCTTATAATACAGCTTGTCGATGGCGTCCGAAGCGTTTGAGATCAGCTCGCGCAGGAAGATCTCCTTGTTGGTGTAGATGGAGTTGATCATCATGTCCATCAGCTTTTTGCTTTCCGCCTGAAATTCTTTCTTCGCCATAATACAAAACCTCTTTTGTTCAGATTCGGTGCCAGAAAGCCGGAGTTTGGGATGACGGCTTAGCACTCATAACTTTCGAGTGCTAATATACACCGCTTCGCATCAAAAATCAAGGGGTTTCATAAAAAGTTCAGAAATGTTTGCGGTTCTCTTTGCATTCCGGCTCCAAACCCATTATAATAGTCCCGACAAAGTCGGAAAGGAATGACTTCGATGCAGTTTGAAATGTGTGCGCTTCCCGGTGGAGGGAAGCTGGAACTTTATCTGCGCAGCCCAGCTCCGGCCATGCCGAACGCGCTGCGCCGTCCGCTGGTGCTGGTGGTGCCCGGCGGCGGGTACGAACACGTCAGTGCCCGCGAGGCCGACCCGGTGGCGCTGCAGTTTGCAGCGGCAGGGTATCACACTGCTGTGCTGACCTACAGCGTGGGCGAGGGGGCACGGGATCACCAGCCGCTGCGCCAGCTCCGCGCGGCCATCGGGCTGCTGCGGCAGAACGCAGAACGTTGGGGCATCCTGCCGGACCGGATCGCCGTTTGCGGCTTTTCGGCGGGCGGGCACCTGGCGCTGTCCGGTGCGGTGCTCGACTGCCCCGGCGAGGCAGCAGACCGCAGCCGGAAGCCGGATGCCGTGCTGCTGGCCTATCCGGTCATCACGGCGGGGGAGTATGCCCACCGGGGCAGTTTCGTGCAGCTTTCGGGCAGCGAAGACCGGGCGGAGCACCAGAGATTCGGGCTGGAAGGAAAGATCACGCCGGATACACCGCCGGTCTTCGTCTGGCACACGATGGAGGACGCCACCGTGCCGGTGGAAAACACCCTGCTCCTCCTTGCAGCGCTGCGGAAGAACCATGTCCCCTGTGAGGCGCATCTGTTCGAGAAGGGGGTCCACGGCACCAGCATCTCCACCGCAGAGGTGGATGCCGCCAGCGCCCACCGCTCCCATTGGGTGCAGCTGGCGGTGGAATGGCTGAACGACACCTTCGACTTCCATCTGGAATAAACTGGATTTGTACAGTTCTACAAAAAATTCATGAAAAAATAGTTGACCTGCAACAAATTTTAGCGTATACTGGTCAGCGAAAACAAACGCCGGGCATACCGCCCGGAAGGAAGAGGGAACATTTATGGCAATGCGGCCGGAAATTTCTGTCAAGAACCTGATGATGCAGGCATTCCTGACGGGCTGGGAGCTCTCCGACAAGAGCATCTCGCAGGATGAATATCTTCAGAGCGCCATTCAGGTGATCGAGGTGCTCCAGGTGGAGCCGGAGAGTCTTTATGCCGAGGAAGGCCTCGGCCTGCCGGACGGCGAAGAGGTGGACCATCTGGACGACCTGCTCCGGGCAGACGGCCAGTGGATCTATTACGGCGTCGAGGCAGAGAACTTCTTCCTCATCCAGTGGTATCCGGATGTGGAGTCCGCCAAGGCCAAGCTCGCGGAGCTGGACGCCATGGGCGACGGCAGCCGGCAGTATCTGGTGGACATGAGCCTGAAGCGCGAGAACCCCAGCAGCGCCGAGAACTTCGGCAATTCCAACCCCGTCCAGCTCCGCTCCTGATGTTGATTTTTAAGAGGAAAGGGACCCCAAGCAATGCAGCTTTCTCAGACTGAACGTGAGCAGCTTTACGCCATCCTGGAACAGTACGACCACCATCCCAAAGTGCAGGAGATGCGGGAGTTCATCCAGCATGGCGATGTGACCACCTATCAGCACTGCAAAAATGTGGTGCTGGTCAGCTTCTGGCTCAACCGCCGCTTCCATCTGGGTGCCGACGAGACCGCGCTGGCGGTGGGCGGCTTTCTGCACGATTTTTATCTGTACGACTGGCACAAGACGAGCAGCTTCCATGGCATCCGCCGCCTGTTTGAGATGCACGGCTTTTCGCACCCCGGCTCGGCCTGCGTGAATGCGGAGCACTACTTCCACATCACGAAGAAGGAGCAGGACATCATCCAGAGCCACATGTGGCCGCTGACCTTCCGGCATGTGCCCACCTGCCGCGAAGCCATCATCGTCTGCCTGGCCGATAAGTACTGCGCTGTGGTGGAGAGCATGTTCCGCCGAGCCAAAGTCGCCACCACTGTGGGTGCGGATGGGGCCGACGACACCGAGTGGTAATCACAAAACAATAAAAAACCTTCCGGCAATTGCCGGAAGGTTTTTTTTCGTTGTGATGGGATTTATTCCGACCGCAGGGCCTTGACGGGGTCGGAACGGGAAGCGCCCTTGGCGGGAATGAAGCCGCCGAGGATGGTCAGCACGGTGGCCAGAACGATCAGCACAAGGGCTGCGTTCAGCGGCAGGCGGGCGACCACGTTGGTGCCGTTGGAGATCTTCTGGATGAGCATATTGCCGGGGATGAGCAGGATCTCGCTCAGCACGACGCCCATCACGCCGGAGCACAGGCCGATGATGAAGGTCTCGGCGTTGAACACCTCGGAGATGTTCCGCTTGGACGCGCCGATGGCACGCAGGATGCCGATCTCCTTGCGGCGTTCCAGTACGCTGATATAGGTGATGACGCCGATCATGATGGACGAGACCACCAGCGAGATGGAGACGAAGGCGACCAGCATGTTGGAGATCATGTTGATGATCTCGGTCACGGAGGTCATCAGGGTGCCGACGACGTCGGTGTAGTGGATGACCTTGTCGTCCGCGCCCTGGGACCGCATATTGTTGTTGTAGGCGTCGAGTTTGGCCACGACGGACGCCTTATGGTCAAAGTCCTGCGGATAGATCTTGATCTGGCTGGGGGCGTCGAGGTCGGCATAGCCCAGCGTCTGCAGGTTGCTGTCGTAGGTGGCGGTGGAGGAGAGCATGGCCGACTTCATCAGGTCGGTCAGGTCGTCCTCGCTCATGTTGAACTGGATGGCCTTCTGGAAGGCTGTGGCGTCGATCTTCAGCGCGCTCTCCATCTGGCTGCCCAGCTGGGAGAAGCTCTGCTGCATCTGGCTCTGGATGTTCTGGCTCATCTGGGTCATCAGCTTGGTCATGGCCGTCTGCATCGCGCTGCCCAGCTGGGTTTGCAGCGTCTCGGAGATCTGCGACGAGTAGCTTTCCATGAGGGTGGACATCGCCGTCTGCATGGCCTCCGAGAACTGGGCCTGCAGGGCGTCCTGGTCGAACAGTTCGCCCATGGCGTCGTTCATCAGGGTCTTAAAGGCATCGCTCTTGAGGTACTGGGAGAAGCTGATCTTGTTCAGGTTCAGGATGCCGTTCCCGATGACATAGTCCTTGTAGCCGACCAGAACCTTCTGGGCCAGCTCCTGCATCTTGTCTTCGGAGACGGAAAGGTCCATGTTGGCAAAGAGGTCGGTCAGGATACTCATGTCCAGGTCAGGCATTTCGGTCAGGTCCAGATCCAGCTGGAAATCGTCGGGGTCGATCAGCGAGCCGAGATCGACCGAACCGTTGTCCAGATCGAATGCACCGCTGAGGTCGAAGTTCAGCTTGCTGGTGTCGAACTGGAAGGCGCTCTTGAGCCTATCGGTGTCGATGCGGAACAGGCTGCTCATATCAAAGGCGGAAGCGTCTTCGGTGCCGAAGGGTTCGCCGTTCATCACATTGATGGCAGGGGAGGCCAGCTGGTCTTTGACCATCTGAGAGTCGGCTGCGGCGGCGATGACATGCTGGGTGAGGGCGGCCGGATAGGCGATGCCGGAGGACAGCATGGAAGCAGAGGCATCCTCTTTGGGCTGCACGACACCCACCACGGTCAGGGTCTCGCTGGATGCGACAAGGCTCTTCATGAAGTCCTTGTCGTCGGACTTGTCCACCCAGGCGTTGTGGTCGTCGTCGCGCAGATAGCGGTCGGCCGCGTTGACCAGTTTGAACTGGATGCCGATGAAATCGCTGTACCGATAGGTCTTGAAGTCGGTGGGGACATCGACGTTCTGGTTCTGGGCGAACTGCTGGATCATCTTGTCCAGCTCGGCGCTGTCCCGCAGGCCGAGGGCGTACAGCGCATAGTCGGTGATGGTGCCGTCGGCACCCAGCACGGCAACGCATTCGTTGTACTTCTCCGGCCAGCGGCCCGCCTTGACCTCGTACTGGGAGTTGTAGAGTTCATCGCTTTCGGGCAGCTGATAGAACACGCTGGTGTTCATCATGGAGGACATCATGCTGTTGGTGGAGCTTGTGGAACTGATGCCCAGGCTGGAGAGGGAGGAATCCGGGTTCACCTGACGGATGGAGCCATCGGCGTCTTCCCGGTAGATCTGGGGCTGCACATTATAAGAATACTCGATGGAGGTGGCATCCTCGGCAATGGTGCAGTCGTCGCTTTCGAGATAGGTCTTGAGGGACTTCAGGTCGTTGGAGGTGATGCCCGCTACCATCTGGGTGATGAGCTGCCGCACCGGGACCATCCCTTCCCCGGCGGTCGTGCCGGAAGCGGACGCCGACGAGCCGGAGGTGAGCATCGAGGTCAGGTCCATGCCGCTGCTGAGAATTTGCAGCGGATATTCGGACAGGGTGGAGCGTTCGGTGTCGTCGATATACTGGTTGACGCCTGCCGACAGGGAGATGATGAGTGCAATGCCGATGATGCCGATGGATCCGGCAAAGGCCGTGAGCAGGGTGCGGGCCTTTTTGGTCAGCAGATTGTTGAAGCTCAGGCTCAGCGAGGTGAGGGGAGACATGGACGAGCGGCCCATGCTCTTGTGCACCGGCGGGGCAAGCTGGGCGGTGTCCGGCTCGAAGGGGTCGGTATCGGAGCGGATGACGCCGTCCTTCAGCTGGACGATGCGGGTGGCGTACTGGTGGGCCAGCTCCGGGTTGTGGGTGACCATGACGACGAGGCGGTCTTGGGCCACTTCCTTCAGCAGCTCCATGACCTGGATGCTGGTCTCGCTGTCCAGTGCGCCGGTGGGTTCGTCGGCCAGCAGGATGTCCGGGTCGTTGACGAGAGCGCGGGCGATGGCCACCCGCTGCATCTGACCGCCGGACATCTCGGTGGGGTGCTTGTGCAGCTGGTTGCCCAGACCCACTTTCTGCAGCGCCTCGGTGGCCCGGCGGCGGCGCTCGGCACCCGATACGCCGGAGATGGTCAGTGCCAGCTCCACGTTGGCCAGCACGGTCTGGTGGGGGATGAGGTTGTAGCTCTGGAACACGAAGCCGATGGTGTGGTTGCGGTAGGAGTCCCAGTCGCGGTCGGTGTACTTTTTGGTGGAGATGCCGTTGATGATGAGGTCGCCGCTGTCGTACCGGTCCAGGCCGCCGATGATGTTCAGCAGGGTGGTCTTGCCGGAGCCGCTGGGGCCAAGGATGGCGACGAACTCGCAGTCGCGGAGGTTCAGGCTGACCTTGTCGAGGGCTGTCTGGACCAGGTCGCCGGTCTTGTACTGCTTGTGGATCTTTTTGAGTTGAAGCATGGATTCTGCCTTTCTGCAAACACGGCTGAGGGGGAGTGCCAAAGCCGCCGGAACAAAAATATCACTTCATTTTATCAGAAAAATGTGAACAAATCGTGGCATCCCGCCGGCTCCCGACAGGGGAAGTTCTGGAAGATAAGAGAAAATTACTGTCCCTTGCTTTTGGGCGAAAAAGGTGGTATCCTTGACAAAGAAAAGCAGTTTCCATCGGCTTTTCTCTGGCGAAAAACGCGAGATGAACCGGGCAGAGCAAACACCAAAACGACACATTTTGACGCTTTTTAGGGGATTGCATCTCTCTGTGCTGCTCTATAAAATAGGAATGAAAAGCCATAGACCGGAAGATTATGGCAGCCACAGCAGCAAGGAGGAGTCTTTTATGGAACGAACGTATGCCCCGCTGATCCGGCAGTTCTCGTCGATCAAGGGCTATCAGGCCGCGTATACGCTGGTCTACGCGCTGGATGCGTCAGAAGGCGGCTGCCACCTGACGCTGGACCGGAAGGGCGAGCGGGAACAGCAGGTCAGCGAGTTTGTTCCGCTGCATCCGGAGACAGGCTACCGGCTGCTGCAATATCTGTGTGAAAATGCCGTGCAGCCGGAGATCTGGGGCGATGTGATCGCAGACTGGCTCCCGGTGCTGGAAGCAGAGCAGAACGGAGGTGCCGCAGGTGCCCGGTGAGCGGGATGCGGAGAACCTGCGAGTCGCTCTGATGAGCTACGACGACCGGGAACTCCGCATCCGGAAGTTTTATCTGGAAGAGCAGAGCACCATCATCCGATGCACCTGCTTCCAGAGCGGGGAGCCGGTCCTGCAGGCGCTGCGGCAGGAGCGGTGTTTTGATGTGCTGGTGCTGAGCAGCCAGCTGGAGGATATGGACAGCCTGACCTTCCTCGAAAAGCTCAACCGCCTGCCCAGCCACCCGCCGCTCCTGTTGCAGGGCGACGGCTGGGCCGACGACATCACCGCCGCCCACCTGCAGCCGGGCAGCCGCTTTTACGGCGTCGGGCACGACCATCTGCGGGATCTTCTGCGGGGGCTGCTGGGCGTCCCCGGCCGGAACTCGATGCAGATCGAGCGGTTCTGCACCCACCTGTACGAGCTGTGGAAGCTCCCGCAGCCGGACACCAATTGCGAATACCTCACGCTGGCGGTACAGATCGCCTGTTCAGCCGATGGAAAACTGGCGCTTCGCAAAGAGATTTTGCAGGGCGTCGCGGAACAATATCACATCACGGTGGCCGCTGTGGACAGCGGCCTGCGCCGTCTGGTCGAAGGGCTGGAGACACGGCACCCGGTGGAATGGGAGCGCTTCAAGGCGGAAAACGGCCTGACCGGGCTCAAAGTCACCACCGGCAGGCTGGTCTACTCGCTGCAGCAGACCGTGCTGCGGCGCGGCATCATCGTGCGGGAACAGCGGTAAGGAGGAACGGTGGATATGTGCAGGCAGGACGAAGCGGGATTTCCGCAAAAACAGTTGGAAACAGCGTTTCTGCACTCACTGCGCCTGCTGGAACAGAACCGGGAATATTTACAGATGCACTTACAGCCGCTGAAGGATGCCCGCACGGCCCAGGCGCTGGAGGACATGGAGCAGGAAGCAGCCCGGCTGGAACGGACGTTCCGGGAGTTGATGGAGCTTTCGGCTCCGGAGGAACCGGTGCAGAAGCGGCCGGTGGACCTGTGCCGCCTGCTGGCGCAGCTGGAAGGGCTGCGCGGCGAGATCGACGTCCAGAGCAGCACGAAGCTCACCGTAGACTGCGGCGGGCTGGAGCAGTGCCTTGTCTGGGGCGACCGGGAAATGGCCGAACAGATCTGCTTCCACCTGCTTTCGAACGCCCTGCGTGCCGCTGCGCCCGGCGGGAACATCCAGGTGTGCCTGCGGCAGACCGGGCAGGACATCCGCCTGACCATCGAGGACGATGGCTGCGGCCTGCCGGAAGGGGAGGGCTGGCTCGAAAACCGCCGCCGCTTTCTGGGCGGTGCGCAGGCGGGGCTGCTGCTCTGCCACCGGTATTGCCGCCAGCTGGGCTGGGAGCTTGCCCTGCTGCCCCGCACACCGCAGGGCGTCCGGGCAGAGCTGACACTGCCGCTGCCCACCCGGCCGTTCCCCATCGAAACGGCGGTCGAGTTCCGCTCGCAGCCGTCCCACCCGGACGAACACAGCACCACCGCGCTGCAGCATCAGCTCCGCCGCGAGCTGTATCTGCTCACCCGCAGGCACTCAGGGAATTGACCTGTGAGTTGAAAAAGACCGCAAATCGTGATATACTATCTACGACGAGGTGATGAAATGTTGCACTTTGAGTGGGATGAGAAAAAAGCAGAGATCAATCTGGAAAAGCACGGCATTTCATTTGAGACAGCGGCAAAAGTGTTTCTGGACGAAGATCGGCTTGAAATCTACGACGAAGTCCATAGCACGGAGGAAGACCGTTATATCACGATCGGCCGGGCAGGAGAGATCCTGTTCGTGGTTTACACCGAGCGGACGCCAAAGATCCGATTGATCTCAGCGCGTCTTGCAACGCCGAAGGAGAGGAGGCTGTATTATGGTGAACTTTGAACTACGGGAAGCAGTACTTTCAGAGAAAGAAAAAAAGGAACTGGAAACAGCCAGAACACTTCCGATCACTTACGACGAAGATTCGCCGGAGCTGGATGAAACGATGGAACAGGCGTTCCGTCAGGCTCGCAGAAAAAAGCCGTACAGCGGAAAGCCGCTGACAGTGTATGTCTCTCCCAAGACGATGGAAAAGGCAAAGTCCCTGGGAGATGACTACGAAGCCGTCCTGGGGCGGCTGCTGGACAAGGCGGTAGAAGAATACCTTGCAATGTGATCACGAACGCGCTGCGCATCGGGCGGGATGGACTGCCCACCGATGCGCAGCGCGTTTTGTCTGCCAAAATCCACTCTCAGTAAAGAATCTTAGCTGTTTTATGGAAAAATACGGCCGAAAGTTCCGTGAAATTAACAAAATGTTTAACTTTCTGAGCAGAAAATACTATTTTTTGCGTGTAAAATGGGGAACACTAATTGATTGTTTTCGCAGTTTTGAGTATAATACAACTGTATGCGAGTCCTGCAAATGATTCGCTAACGAACTACTTTTCGGCAGAGGACAGCAGAGCGGCCCCTGCCCGAAAACTGGCAGGAAGTTCCTTCAGGAGGAAAGAGAAACGTGAGAGTAGGTCTTGACATCGGCAGTACCACCATCAAGTGCGTGGTGCTGGATGAACACGATTCGATTGTATATTCGACATATGAACGTCATTACAGCCATATCCTGGAAAAGGCGCAGGAGCTGCTGCGCCGGATCGACGCCGAGCAGCTGCACGGTCAGAAGGCGCTGCTGAGCATTTCCGGCTCGGCGGGCATGGGCCTGGCAGACAGCTGCGGGGTGCCCTTCGTGCAGGAGGTGTTCTCCACCCGCGTGGCGGTCAAGCGGTTCGTTCCCGCAACGGACTGCGTCATCGAGCTGGGCGGTGAGGACGCGAAGATCCTGTTCCTGACCAACGGCACCGAAGTCCGCATGAACGGCAGCTGCGCCGGCGGCACCGGTGCGTTCATCGACCAGATGGCCACCCTGCTGAAGATGAGCGCTGACGAGATGAACAAAGCCGCCGAAAAGGCTGAGCGCACCTACACCATCGCTTCCCGCTGCGGCGTGTTCGCCAAGAGCGATGTGCAGCCCCTCATCAATCAGGGGGCCCGCACCGAGGACATCGCCGCCAGCATCTACAAGGCGGTCGTCAACCAGACCATTGCCGGTCTGGCACAGGGCCGCCCCATCCAGGGCAACATCCTCTACCTCGGCGGCCCGCTGACCTTCAGCACCGTGCTGCGCAAGAGCTTCGACGAGGCGCTGGGCGTCACCGGCACCTGCCCGGAGAACAGCCTGCTATATGTGGCACTGGGTGCGGCGCTCTATGCAGACAAAGAATTCAACCTCTCCGCGGTGGCCGGGGCGCTGGATGAGTACGCCGCTACGGCGACCTACGCCAGCGAGCCTCCGCTCTTCGCCAACAAGGAGGAGTACGAGGCCTTCCATGCCCGCCACATGTCCCACAGTGTGCCGCATGTGCCCTTCAGCGCACAGTGCGGCCCCGTGCACATCGGCATCGACTCCGGCTCTACCACCGTCAAGCTGGTGGTCGTGGACGAGAAGAGCCAGATCCTATATACCAACTATCAGCCGAACCTCGGCAACCCGCTGCCCCTCATCAAGGAGCAGCTCATCAAGATCTATCAGGAGCACCCCGGCCTGCACGTGGCCAGCGTGACCACCACCGGCTACGGCGAAGAGCTGGTCAAGAATGCCTTCCGCTGTGATTACGGTCTGGTGGAGACGGTGGCGCACTTCACCGCCGCCAAATATTTTATGCCCGATGTGGACTTCATCATCGACATCGGTGGCCAGGATATGAAGTGCTTCAAGATCGAGGATGGCGCTATCAGCAACATCTTCCTGAACGAAGCCTGTTCCTCCGGCTGCGGCAGCTTTTTGCAGACCTTCGCGCAGGCGCTGGGTTATGATGTCAAGGAGTTCGCCGCGCTGGGCCTGTTTGCCGACCGCCCGGTGGACCTGGGCAGCCGCTGCACCGTATTCATGAACAGCTCGGTCAAGCAGGCCCAGAAGGACGGCGCATCCATCCAGAACATTTCGGCCGGTCTGTCCATCAGCGTCGTCAAGAATGCGCTGTACAAGGTCATCCGCGCGTCCAGCCCCGAAGAGCTGGGCCGCAAGATCGTCGTGCAGGGCGGTACCTTCTACAACGAGGCTGTGCTCCGCGCCTTCGAGAAGGAGATGGGTGTCGAGGTCATCCGCCCCGACATCGCGGGCCTGATGGGTGCTTACGGTGCGGCACTGTTCGGCCTGCGCCAGAGCGCCAGGAACCACAGAGAGACTTCCTCCGTGATGACGCTGGAGGAGCTGAAGAGCTTCGACCAGAAGGTCGTCAGCGTCAAGTGCGGCGGCTGCGGCAACCACTGCCAGCTCACCGTGAATACCTTCGCCGATGGCCGCAAGTTCATCTCCGGCAACCGCTGCGATAAACCTGTGACCGGCAAGAGCGAGGACAACAGCCTGAACCTCTATGCCTACAAGCAGCAGCTTCTGGCAGGCTACAAGCCGGTGCCCGGCAAGCGCGGCTCCATCGGCATCCCGCTGTGCCTGAACATGTATGAGATGCTGCCGTTCTGGCACACCTTCTGGACCAGGCTCGGCTTTGCCGTTCACACCAGCCCGGTGTCCAGCCGCGGGCTGTATCTGGCCGGTCAGGCCACCATCCCCAGCGATACGGCCTGCTTCCCGGCCAAACTCAGCCACGGCCACATCAAGGCCCTGAGCCAGATGCAGCTGGACGCCATCTTCTACCCCTGCCTGACCTACAACTTCGACGAGGGGCTGGGCGATAACCACTACAACTGCCCGGTGGTCGCGTACTATCCGGAAGTTCTGGCTGGAAACTGCCCGGAGCTGGAAGGCAAGAAGTTCATCTATGATTACGTGGGCATCCATCGCCCGAAGGACTTCGTCCGCAAGATGGCCAAAGAGGTCCTCCCGCGCTACTTCGGCGGCATCTCCGAGAAGGAAGTGCAGGCCGCAGCAGACGCCGCTTACGCCGAGCACGAGGCCCACATGGCCCAGATCCGGGTCAAGGGCAGCGAGATCATCGACGAGGCCCGCCGACAGGGCAGGCGCATCATCGTGCTGGCCGGCCGCCCCTACCATGTGGACCCGGAGGTCAACCACGGCATCGACCACCTCATCACCCGCCACGGCGCTGCCGTCATCACCGAGGACAGCATTTCGGACCGGGTGGAAAAGTTCCCCACCAGCGTCCTGAACCAGTGGACCTATCACAGCCGCCTGTATGCAGCGGCCAAGTACTGCACTACCCAGAAGGATATGGATCTGGTGCAGCTCGTCTCCTTCGGCTGCGGCGTCGATGCCATCACCACCGACGAGACCCGCGAGATCCTGCAGGAGGGCGGCAAGCTCTACACCCAGCTGAAGATCGACGAGATCACCAACCTGGGCGCGGTGAACATCCGCCTGCGCAGCCTGTTCGCGGCGCTGGATGAGCGGGACGAGGACCGGAAATAAAACCCTGACCTCTCAGGCGCGGCATAGATACAGGACAGCGCCGAGTGCCCTAAGGCAACGTTACAATGATACATAGGAGGAACCTATGGAATACAACTATCCCAAATTCACCCCGGAGATGAAGAAGACCCACACCATCCTCATCCCCAACATGGCTATTACCCAGTTCCGGCTGCTGGAATACGCGCTGCGGTTCGATGGCTACAAGTGCGAGATCCTCGGCAACTGCGGCAGCGCCGTAGCTCAGCTGGGTCTGAAATACGTCCACAACGACACCTGCTATCCGGCGCTGCTGGTCATCGGCCAGTTTCTGGACGCCCTGAACAGCGGCAAGTATGATCTGGAACACACCGCCCTGCTCATCACCCAGACCGGCGGCGGCTGCCGTGCGTCCAATTACATCCACCTGCTCCGCAAGGCGCTGGTCAAGGCGGGCTACCCGCAGATCCCGGTTGCCAGCCTGAACTTCTCCGGTCTGGAGAAGGACAGCGGCTTCCAGATGACCCTGCCGCTGGCGCGCCGGGCCATCGCCTGCATCTTCTACGGGGACCTGCTCTGCGCCCTGCGCAATCAGGTGGCTCCCTACGAGAACGTGAAGGGGAGCGCCGACAGGATGGTGGACCTCTGGGTCGAGCGGCTGGGCCGCGTCCTGCTGGCGGGCAAGGGCTATACCTCCAAAGAGATGAAGCATACCTTCCCGCTCATCGCAAAAGAGTTTGCCACCATCCCCGTCACCCGTGTGCCGAAGGTCAAGGTCGGCGTCGTCGGTGAGATCTACGTCAAATACAGCCCGCTGGGCAACAACGACCTGCAAAAGTTCCTGGAAAGCCAGGATTGCGAGGTCAACTTCCCCGGCCTGATGGGCTTTGTGCAGTACTGCATCTTCAACATGGGCGAGGACCATGTCCTCTACGGCGGCAAGCTGGCCGTCAAGGTCGGCACCGACCAGCTGCTCAACTGGCTGGACAGCGTCGAGCGCGCCATGCTCAAGGCGACCGCCGATGCCGGGTTCTATGCGCCCGGCCCCTTCAAGGAACTGGTGGAAAAGCCCCACGGCATCATTTCGCTGGGTGCCAAGATGGGCGAGGGCTGGCTGCTGACCGCCGAGATGATCGAGCTGGTGCAGGGCGGCTACGGCAACATCGTCTGTGCCCAGCCGTTCGGCTGCCTGCCCAACCACATCGTGGGCAAGGGCATGGTGAACAAGATCCGCGCCCTGTACCCCAGCGCCAACATCACCCCCATCGACTACGACCCCAGCGCCACCAAGGTCAATCAGGAAAACCGCATCAAGCTGATGCTGGCCGTTGCCAAGGAGCGCCTGAACGCCCCCGCTGCTCCGGCCCGGCCCCTGACCGCCGAGGAGATCGCGGGCGGTGCGCCGCGCGTCGAGACCACGGTGTGATCGGCAAACGAACAGACAAAAAGGCCCCGTGCAGACCAATGTGTCCGCACGGGGCCTTGCTTATGCGCCGGGAAACAGAAGAGAGATCACTTCTTCAGGTAGATGTGGTGGGGCAGACCTGCAATATACAGCGGAGTCAGCTCGGCCTGGATGAGGGGACGGGCATAATCCAGGAACTCCTCGGTCATCTGGGTGTGGTTGGCGTTCATCCAGCTCAGCGGCACCTTCTTTTCGAGGTTTGCGACCTCGCTGATGGGGTGCAGCTCGGTGGTGCACTGATAGGGGTTGTTGGAGATGCGCTTCAGAGCGACCATCTGGCCGGTGACGCCCTCAAAGGCAGCCTTGGCGGCAGCACCGCCGACCTGATAGGCCTCGGTGATGTCGGTGCGGCTGGTCAGGTGGCCGGCGCAGCGCTGCAGGGTGGAAAGCTCGATGCTGCGGGTCTTGGTGTCCAGATTCCGGGCCACGACATTTGCCAGATAGCGGGCGGTGCCGGTCAGGGCCTTGTGGCCGAAGGCATCGACTGCATGCACATCGTCGGCCAGCTCGCAGACATAGCGGCCATCCTCCAGCTTGACGCCTTCGGAGACGGCGATGACGATGCTGGGCTTCTTCTCCTGCATGGTACGGACCTTCTCCACGAAGTGGTCCACATGGAAGGGCACTTCGGGCAGGCAGATCATGTCCACGCCCTCGCAGTCATCGCTCTTGGCCAGAGCAGCGGCGGCGGTCAGCCAGCCGGCGTTGCGGCCCATGATCTCGACAACGGTGACGTACTTGGTGCCGTAGACGGTGGCATCCCGTATGATCTCCTTCATCACAACGCCGATGTACTTGGCAGCGGAGCCGTAGCCGGGGGTGTGGTCGGTGACCATCAGGTCGTTGTCGATGGTCTTGGGTACACCCATGAAGCGGATGCTGCTCTGCACACGGTTGCCATAGTCGGCCAGCTTGCCGATGGTGTCCATGGAGTCGTTGCCGCCAATGTAGAAGAAGTAGCCGATGTCCAACTTCTCCAGAATGGCGAACAGCTTCTTGTAGACCGCCTCGTCGTCGTGCCAGTCGGGCAGCTTGTAACGGCAGCTGCCCAGGAAGCTGGACGGCGTACGCTTGAGCAGCTCGATGTCGAGGTCGTCGGTCAGGTACTGAGACAGGTCTACAACGTTTTCCTCCAGCAGACCGGCGACACCGTTGCACATGCCGTAAACGACCTGTGCGCCGCGGTTCTTGCAGCTCTCAAAAACACCTGCCAGACTTGCATTGATGACAGAGGTGGGGCCGCCAGACTGGCCAACGATTGCATTTTTACCCATGATGATTTCTCCTTTTCTTCTGTTTCGGCTTTATATTATCGTGCAGGAGCACGAAAACAGACTGCGGGAAAGAGGATGCGCGTGGGAACTTACAGGCGGATGTGACGCGGGGTGCCGTTGACGTAAACAGGCGTCACCTCGTCCAGGATCAGCGGGCGGGCATATTCCTCAAATGCCGCCGTGACCTGCATCCCGTCCGGGGTGATCCAATCCAGCGGGACCTTCTTCTCAAGGTTCGCCACCTTCTGGACATCCACGGCCTCGGTGATGCACTGATAGGGGTAGTTGGAGATGCGCTTGAGCGAGATCATCTTGCCGGTCTCGCCCGCAAAAGCAGCCGCAGCGGCCGCACCGCCCACGGCGTAGGCCTCGTTCACATCGGTGCGGCTGGCCAGATGGCTGGCGCAGCGCTGCAGAGTCGAGAACTCGATGGCGCGGCTCTTGCAGTTCAGCCGGTCGTGGATGAGGTCAGACAGATAGCGGCTGGTGCCGCTGAGAATGGCCTTGTGGCCAAAGGCGTCCAGCTGCCCGGCGGTGGAGACCAGATCGCACAGATAGGTGCCGTCGGCGGTCTTCACGCCCTCGCTGGCTGCGATGATGACATTGGGCTTGCTCTTTTGCAGCTCGTCCACCCTGGCCAGGAAGCGGTCCGCATCAAAGGGGACTTCCGGCAGCAGGATGAGGTCCGGGCCTTCGCAGTCATCGCCGCCGGCCAGGCAGGCCGCACCGGCCAGCCAGCCTGCGTGGCGGCCCATGATCTCGGCCACGGTCACGCTGCGGATGTTGTAGACGGAAGAGTCCCGGATGACTTCCTTCAGGATGGTGGCAATGTACTTGGCTGCCGAGCCGTAGCCGGGGGTGTGGTCGGTCAGGCACAGGTCGTTGTCGATGGTCTTGGGCACACCGATGAACCGGACGCTGCTGCCCACCTGGGCACCGTAACGGGAGAGCTTTGCAATGGTGTCCATCGAGTCGTTGCCGCCGATGTAGAACAGCGCACAGATGTCGTACTTGTCAAACAGGGTGAAGAGTTTAACGAACGGGGCGGCGTCCACATCCGGGTCAGGCAGCTTGTAGCGGCAGCTGCCCAGATAGCTGGACGGGGTGCGCTTGAGCAGCTCGATGCTCATGCGGTCGTTCAGCAGAACGTTCAGCTCCAGCATCTCTTCCTTGAGCAGGCCTTCGATGCCGTACTGCATCCCGTAGACCTTCTCAGCTCCCAGACTGATCGCGGCTTTGTAGACGCCTGCCAGACTGGAATTGATGACGGCTGTGGGGCCGCCGCTCTGGCCAATGATGACGTTTTTCGCCATGAGAACCTCCTTCTTATCCAAAAAACTGTTACGTCCCGCAAAACGGATGGCTGCGTTCGGAAACTGTTCCGGGTGCCCTGCACTGCTCCCGGAACAAGCGCAGCCATTCGCCGCAAGTCGTACAAAAAGAATGCAGGATGTGCAAGCACTTCAATGAAAACGGCACAATTCCTGCTACTCTTCTATTGTAAACCATTTGCCTGTTGTATGCAAGACCTGATTGGTTGCACAGGCAAAAAAATTATGATACAATAATGGTCATATGGCACAAAAAACGGTGCGATCCCGGAATGCGATGCAATTTTTGAGGGATACTACCCGTAAATATAAAAAAGGCAAGGGGAACGACGATGGGAATTTCACACGAATATCATTCGGCGCATGGCCGCGCCAGGCGCAGCCGTGCAGGGACCGGGCTGCGGCTGGCAGGGGTCATTGCAGCCATTCTGCTGCTCTCGCTGGCGGTGACGGCCATTCTGGAAAACGGTCCGAAGGAAAGCGAGCAGCCGCAGCCCGCGACTTCCAGCGGCATGGCCGAGAATATTCTGGCTCCGCTGCCCATGCAGGGCGCAGCGGCCGACAGCACAGCGGGGGAGAGCGGGGAGACCGCAGCGGACTCCGGCAGTGCGGGCAGCACGGCGGATACGGGTGCCGCGGCCGTGACGCTGGAAAACTTCGGCCCGGCCCGGCAGACGGCGGGCGGCTACACGGTCAAGGCGCACGACAGCAGCACCATCCGCCAGCCCAGCTGCGGGCAGGTAGACCTGAGCTATTTTGCGGATGCAGCCTTCCTCGGTGACAGCCTGACCGTGGGCTTTTCCGATTACAACATCAACCTGGGCGGTGCGCTCATCTGCGGCTACACCGGCGTCGGCCCGGACGCCATCGTGAACCGCAGCGCCGTCAAGAGCTCCACCCGCGGCGAGGAGGTCGCGCTGGATGTGCTGGCCGCTGCCCACCCGAAAAAGCTCTATCTTCTGCTGGGCACCAACACCCTGACCACGCTGGGCGCGGCAGACCGCTTCCTGGCCTACTACGGCCAGATGCTGGACCTGCTGCGGCAGACGCTGGGCAATGACTGCGTCATCTACGTCCAGTCCATCCCGCCGGTGCGCCCGGCCGCTGCGGCGGAAAAGCCCGGCCTTGCGTCGGACGTCATCCGCTCGGTCAATGAGCAGCTGGCCCTGCTGGCAGCGGACAAGGGCTGCGTTTACCTCGACCTGTGGGAGACCTTCGCCGACGGCGAGGGCAACCTGAAAGAGGTGCTGGCCGCTCCGGACGGCATCCATTTCTCGGCAGGCAACGGCTACGGTGCCTGGGTCACCTATCTGCGCAACCACGCGAAGTATTCGGCTGCCAATGCCTGGACGCCGGGCAGCGCCTACGCGGCAAATTAAGCACAAAAAGGAACGGCACACCGTCTGGTATGCCGTTCCTTTTTTGCGCCTGCTTATTCGGCCCAGAACACCCGGCCGTCCCGGCGGGGTGCGGGCTGCGGAGCTTCGCCGTCGATGGTACCGACGACGCAGTGGCCGATGCCTTCCCACTCGCCCTCGACGCCGAGATCTTTGAGCAGCTGCTTGTACTCCGGGCGCTCGAACTCCTCCTTGGCGCGGTGGATCCAGATACTGCCCAGGCCCAGTGCATGTGCGGCCAGCATCAGGTTGCCCATGACGAGGCTGCCGTCGTAGATGCCGGTGGGGCAGCTCTTGTCTGCCAGCACGATGAGGACCGCCGGGGCACCATAGAAGGGGTCTTTGCCTTCCGGGAAGCCGCCGATCTCGCGGTTCAGGGCAGAGAGTCTGTCGCGCAGCTCCTTGTTGGTCACGGCCAGAATGATCGCGCCCTGTCGGCCTCTGCCGTTGGCGGCGTAAAGACCGGCCTCGATGATCTGCTGAAGCTCCTCCTTGCGGGGCATGTCGGGCTTGAACTGCCGGATGCTACGGCGGGTCTCCATGGCTTGAAGGATGTCGTTCATAACAAAACCTCCCTGTTTGTGTCTTTCATGCGGCACAGCGCCGCAGTGAGATGGAGTTTTCTTTATTATACAGAGAATGGAGCCGGTTTGCAAATGGAAAGGCAGACAAACACAAAAAACGGCACCGCAGGCCGTGGGGCTTGCGGTGCCGTTGATCTGTTTTGGAAGAAGGGGAGCGCTTACTTCAGCTTGCTCTTGGCCTTCATGCGCTGGTCGTGGTTCAGGATCTGCTTGCGGATGCGCAGATTCTCCGGGGTGACTTCCAGCAGCTCGTCGGGTGCCAGGAACTCCAGGCAGCCCTCCAGGCTCAGCTTGCTGATGGGCACCAGACGCAGAGCGTCATCGGAGCCGGAAGCACGGGTGTTGGTCAGATGCTTGGTCTTGCAGACGTTGACATCGACGTCCTCGCCGGAAGCGGTGTAGCCGATGACCATGCCCTCGTAGACCTTCTCGCCAGCGCCGACCAGAAGGGTGCCGCGCTGCTGTGCATTGAACAGACCGTAGGTGACAGCCTCACCGGTCTCAAAGCTGACCAGAGAGCCGGTGGAGCGGTTGGCGATCATGCCGGCCCAGACGTCGTAGCCGTCGAAGATCTGGTTCAGGATGCCCTCGCCGTGGGTATCGGTCAGGAACTGGTTGCGGTAGCCGAACAGGCCGCGGCTGGGCATCCGGAACTCCAGACGGACACGGTCGGTGCCCAGAGACTCCATCTGCTGCAGGATGGCCTTGCGGGTGCCCAGACCGGTCATGACAGCGCCCTGATACTGGGTGGGTACGTCGATGACGACATGCTCCATAGGCTCGTAGGTCTTGCCGTCGATGACCTTGGTCAGAACGTGCGGGGGAGAGACCTGCAGCTCGTAACCTTCGCGGCGCATGGTCTCGATCAGGATGGACAGGTGCATCTCACCACGGCCCATGACGCGGAAGGAATCGGTGGTGGCGGAGTCCTCCACCTTCAGAGCGACGTCCTTCAGCAGTTCTTTCTGCAGGCGGTCACGGATCTGGCGGCTGGTGACGAACTTGCCCTCGCGGCCGGCCAGCGGGCTGTCGTTGACGGAGAAGGTCATCTCGACGGTGGGGTCGTTGATCTTCACGAAGGGCAGCGGCTCGACCTGAGAGGGGGAGCACAGGGTGTTGCCGATGGTGACATCGGGCAGGCCGGAGAAGGCGACGATATCACCGGCGGTGATGTTGTCGCACGGCTGACGGCCGTTGGCCTGGAAGTCGTACAGCTTGG
>ERZ1026890.260-NODE-260-length-39806-cov-22.394531_pt1 | contig 39806 bp, 28 predicted proteins | sample MGYA00380175_ERZ1026890 | MGnify/ENA primary metagenome ERZ1026890 (study PRJEB33269, sample SAMEA4719811) | human gut metagenome | biome: human-associated habitat; feature: organic feature; material: feces | place: Cameroon | collected 2013-10 ...
AACCAAGAATGACAGGACCAGAATCTGTAGTGTTACCATTACACCATATCCCAATGTTAAAAATAAAGATGTTGCTCTTTTGAGGAGCTTAGTTGGGATACTCGGACTCGAACCAAGAATGACAGGACCAGAATCTGTAGTGTTACCATTACACCATATCCCAATATGTTTGCCGCTAAATAATGGTTGACTGTGTGGGTCGTTCCCTTATTTGCGTGTGCAAAGTTACGCATTATTTTTCAAATACCAAAGCTTTTTCCGTATTTTTTTATTTAAATGTTGATTTTATCCATACATCTCCCTATAGTATATCACGTCAAGACTGACAATATGTCGCCATTTATTCGCGTAATCTGCTCTTTTCTGACATATTGTCATATAATTATTGCTTAGGTATGCAGTTTGTTTATATTGACGATGAAAACAATATAAAACAAGAAAAATAAAGAAAGGAGAACAATAATATGACATTCGACAAATTCACAATCAAAGCCCAAGAGGTTGTTCAGGAGGCTGTCAACATTACACAGCGTCAGGGACAGCAGAGCATTGAGCCAATACACCTCCTCAAGGGTGTGATGGTGAAGGCCAAGGACGTTGCCACGTACATCTTCCAGAAGCTCGGTGTGAATGCCAATCAGGTGGACATGGTGGTCGACTCTGAGATTCAGCGTCAGCCGCGTGTGCAGGGTGGGCAACCATACCTCAGCAATGACGCCAACAGCGTCTTGCAGCGTGCGCAGGACTTCGCACAGAAGAATGGCGACGAGTTTACAAGTGTTGAGCCCATTCTGCTCGCCTTGCTGCAGGTAAACTCCACGGCAAGCCGCATCCTCAAGGACGCCGGCATGACGGAGAACGAGACAGTCAAGGCCATTCAGGAACTTCGTCAGGGTCAGAAGGTGCAGTCGCAGTCGGCTGACGAAAACTTCCAGAGTCTGTCTAAGTATGCCAAGAACCTTGTGGAGGAGGCACGCCAAGGCAAGCTCGACCCGGTCATCGGTCGTGACGACGAAATCAGACGTGTGCTGCAGATTCTCTCACGCCGTACCAAGAACAATCCTATATTGATAGGTGAGCCGGGTACGGGTAAGACAGCCATCGTGGAAGGACTGGCTGAGCGTATCGTTCGTGGCGACGTGCCCGAGAACCTGAAGGACAAGCAGCTCTACTCATTGGATATGGGTGCGCTTGTTGCAGGTGCCAAATACAAAGGCGAGTTCGAGGAGCGTCTTAAGAGCGTCATCAAGGAGGTAACCAATTCTGACGGTCGCATCATCCTCTTCATCGATGAGATTCATACGCTTGTCGGTGCAGGTGGCGGCGAGGGCGCCATGGATGCTGCCAACATCCTCAAGCCTGCTCTCGCCCGTGGCGAATTGCGTAGCATCGGTGCCACGACGCTTAACGAGTATCAGAAATATTTCGAGAAGGACAAGGCTCTCGAGCGTAGGTTCCAGACCGTCATGGTGGACGAGCCTGACGAGCTTTCTGCCATCAGCATTCTGCGTGGCTTGAAGGAGCGTTATGAGAACCATCACAAGGTTCGTATACAGGACGATGCCTGCATCGCTGCCGTTAAGCTCTCTGAGCGTTACATCTCTGACCGCTTCCTTCCCGATAAGGCCATCGACCTTATGGATGAGGCTGCCGCAAAGCTCCGTATGGAGCGCGACTCCGTTCCTGAGGAGTTGGACGAGATTACGCGTAAGCTGAAGCAGCTCGAGATAGAGCGTGAGGCCATCAAGCGTGAGAACGATACGGACAAGATTGCACAGCTCGACAAGGACATTGCCGAACTCCGCGACCAGGAAAGCTCGTTCCGTGCAAAGTGGGAGAGCGAGAAAGCACTTGTCAACAAGATTCAGCAGGACAAGCAGCAGATTGAGCAGCTTAAGTTTGAGGCTGAGCGTGCTGAGCGTGAGGGCAACTACGAGCGTGTGGCTGAAATCCGCTACGGCAAGCTGAAGCAGCTCGACGACGACATCAAGAGCATACAGAACCAGCTGAAGTCTACGCAGGACGGCAACGCCATGATACGTGAGGAGGTCACCGCTGACGACATCGCCGAGGTGGTAAGCCGCTGGACCGGCATACCTGTTACGCGTATGATGCAGAGCGAGCGTGAGAAGCTTCTTCATCTTGAGGAAGAGCTCCACAAGCGTGTCATCGGTCAGGATGAAGCCATACGTGCCGTGAGCGACGCCGTAAGACGTTCGCGTGCCGGACTGCAGGATCCGAAGCGTCCTATCGCTTCCTTCATATTCCTCGGCACAACGGGTGTCGGTAAGACGGAGCTGGCAAAGGCATTGGCTGAATACCTCTTCAATGACGAGACGATGATGACGCGTATTGATATGAGTGAATATCAGGAGAAGTTCAGCGTAAGTCGTCTTATCGGTGCGCCTCCAGGATACGTAGGCTACGATGAGGGTGGTCAGCTCACAGAGGCTGTGCGCCGCAAGCCTTACTCCGTAGTGCTCTTCGATGAGATAGAGAAGGCACATCCCGATGTCTTCAATATCCTCTTGCAGGTGCTCGACGACGGCAGGCTCACGGACAACAAGGGTCGTACGGTGAACTTCAAGAACACCATCATCATCATGACTTCTAACCTCGGCAGCCAGTACATCCAGGGTCAGTTCGCGGGCATCACGCCTCAGAACCGCGACCATGTGATCAGCGATACGAAGGAGAAGGTGATGGAGATGCTCAAGAAGACCATCCGTCCTGAGTTCCTCAACCGTATTGACGAGACCATCATGTTCTTGCCGCTTACAAAGGATGAGATTGCACAGGTAGTGACGCTCCAGATGAACGCCGTTAAGAAGATGCTTGAGCCGCAGGGCTTCACGCTCAACGTAACGCCGGCAGCCATCAGCTTCCTCGCCGACGAGGGCTTCGATCCCGAGTTCGGTGCACGTCCTGTAAAGCGTGCCATCCAGCGCTGCGTCCTCAACGACCTCTCCAAGAAGATTCTCTCCGACGAGGTTTCAAGGGAGAAGCCCATCACCATCGATGCCGACAACAACGGACTGGTGTTCCGCAACTAACTGTTGATTACCACATATACACACAAAAAAGGTGCTTGCGATCATGTGTCGCAAGCACCTTTTTTGTGTTTGTATGTGGAAAGTATTATATAGAATCTTTCGTTTCGTCTAACAACTTGTCAAGTTGTGCTTGCAGTTCTTCACGCTTTGGCAGATAAAGTTGGTAACGTGCCACGAACAACTGATTTGTTATACCCTCCAAGGCATATCTTGATGGATTCCTTATAATAGAACTGCATTTCAAGTGCATTATCACACTTCAACAGTTCATAATAATGGCTCCATGTCAATTTGTGGGACAGTGTCCCACATTTTGGGAATGCCAAGTATAACTTGCGCATATAGGTAAGGTTTGTACGGTTGAACCCTTTTCCGTTTCTTGCTGTCAAATCCTTTGCAAGGTTTACAAGTAACCTTTTGCCATATTCAGCTCTTTGTTTACCACCTTGTTCATATTCAACGATATACTTTCCCGTTTGCCAGTTGGCATCAAGCAATTCTGTATTGATTGCAGTAATGGCTTTTGACTTTGCCTCACCCCATAGCGTGGTTATGTTGTCTATCAATTTCTGATAGGCAGCATCATTTGTGTTTGTCAAACCTTTATTCTCCATGCCAATATAATGCAGCTTTATGTCTTCTTCTGATAATTCATGTATATCAATCATAAGCAACTTCCGATAAGTATGTATTATGTGAATATTTCACAAAGGTACGAATTAATACTGACAAACATTCACTGGCAACTCGAAAACTGCGTTTGTTTATGTCTGATTTTTACGTATGCAAATATCGTACAAGCGGTAAAAAAGTGTTACAAAATAAAAATTGATTATAGAGATTCAAAAAGCTGTTTTTGTGGGGTTTTACTGCGTTATTTACAGTTGCTGTTAGCAATAAAGCCTCTTTTGCATGCTGATAGTTCTGCTTTTAGAGGGAAAGCGAGGCTTTGTTGACTTGCAATAGTGGCTGTATGGGTGTGCAAAAGTGGCTTTATGGCAATGTAAAAGGGCTTGTTTTGAACCGTCGTTTGTGGTGTGTTATGCTTGTGAAAGACGTAACGTGTTGTGTGTTAGTAAGATAAGACAAATCGCTCAAAACTCGAAAATTTCGCACCAAAGATTTTGTTGTGCGCTCAACTGGGAGTATTGAGCGTTAGAAATGCAAATATTGTGTCGGACGTTAGGCAGGGCTTTGACAAATCCTAACTGAACAATTCACAATGCGCCATGGCGCACAATTCCTAATTCGTCCTCACTTCTCCTCTGAACGTAGACGCTGGCAGCTGGTCGGCGTTTACGAGGTTTGCCCTTGTGAAAGGTTGCCAGGCGTAGCGGACGTAGCGGGGGTGCTTGATGGTGGGGGAGGTGAGGCGGACCGTGTTGCCTTCGATGGTGGCGGTGGCAGGCTGGAAGAGTCCGTCCTCCTCGGCTATCTCGAAGCATGACGGGGCTTTGCCGTCGGAGGTCTGCAGACCGTCGGCGTAGAGGAAGCTGACGATGAGGGCGTCTGCCTGACGCGTTACCGAGCTGAAGACAGGACCGGAGGGAGTGATGTGCTGTCCGTAAGTCTTGGCGAGAGCCCAGCGTGCAAGACGTTCGCCAATCGGTTGCTTGCATCGCGGATGAACGTCGAGCGAGTCGCCATGGTCCGACGAAACAGCCATGCCCGTGTTGCTAATCTCCTTCATGAGGCGCAGCTGACTGTCGCGGAACCACGGCCATGACGGACGGTTGAGGCTCGAGAGCTGCACGAAGTAGAAGGGCATGTCTGGATTGTTCCAGTTCTGTCGCCATCCGTCAACGAGCAGACTGAACAGCTTGGCGTGAGCGTCCTTGTTGTGTGCGTTCGACTCGCCCTGATACCATATCACGCCCTTGATGGGATAGCGCTGCAGGGGCAGGATGCCGCTCTCGTAAAGATAGCAAGGCTCGTAGGGATGACGACCGAGCTTGGTCTGGTCGTTGGTGAGATTCTTGGCTGCACGTCCGCGCACCCAGTCCTGTATGAAGTCGTTTTGAAGCCAGTTGCTCAGGATGTTGGGGAACGAAGTCTCCAGCGAGTTGCGGTCCACCCATGCTTCCGTCGGCGCTCCGCCCACGGCGTTGCATATAAGTCCGACGGGTACGCCGAGCTTCTGACGCAGCATTCTGCCGTAATAATAGCCCACGGCAGAGAAGCGTGAGGCAGAGGCGGGAGTGGACGGTTGCCACGTGGTCTCGTGGAAATACTGCAGGTGATTGAGCGAGTCGAGGCACGAGGCGGGCCAAGCCACGTCGTACGTCTCCCATCGTCCCTTCATGTCGAAGAGTCGGAGCTGCGGGTCGTCAGCTGCCGCAATGTCCTGCTTGCCGCTTTCCGCCTGGCAGAGCATGAACGCCATGTTTGACTGTCCGGAACACAGCCACACCTCGCCCACGGCTACATGGCTGAACACCTTGCGCTGCTTGCCGGCTGTGATGGTGAGCGTAAGGTCTTCGGTAGCCTGAATGGGGCTGAGCACGACGCTCCATTTGCCTTGGTTGTCCGCAGTGGCTGAGGCTTTCTGACCGTCGATCTCCACGGTTATCTTCTCGCCCGTATTGGCTGTTCCGTGAATGTCGAGCGGTACGTCGCACTGCAACACCATGTAGTCAGCGTAGAGCGACGACATGCTCAGTCCGCCGTAATTGCCCGTGATGCCGCCGTAGACGGTCTTGGCAAGTATGCCGGCGCCTTCGGGGTTGGGATGGATGGCGTCGGGGAGGAGGTTGGGGTAGGGATAGAGCGGTTCGTGGAAGTCGATGAGTTCGGCTCCGCTTACACGCGCCACGGTTTCGATGGAGGTCTGAATTTCGTCGTGCCATTGCTTCGTACCCGACTGGAAGCGCGGATGGCGGTCTGCGATGGGCGTCATGCGAGCCAGTATGAAGCGCACCTTGGGGTTGGCGGCACGCAGCGAGTCCATAATGGAGAGATAGTCCTTCACAAACTCGTCGCGATAGTTGGGCCAGTTGCGTGGGTCGGTGTCGTTGATGCCGAGATGAATGACGGCGATGTCGCCCTTGAAGCGCAGCGCCTCCTTAAATTCCGGCTGCTCCACGTAGGGACGATGACCTTTATAGAGAAGCGTGGCACCCGGCTTTCCGAAGTTGCCCACCACATATCCGTTGCCCAGCATCTGTTGCAGCTGAACTGGATAAGAGAAGTGTTCGCGGTCGGCGATGCCTGTGCCGTAAGTGATGCTGTTGCCCACGCAAGCCACGCGCACAGGCTCTGCAGCGACCTTCTTGCGCTTGGCTGCAGCTGGGAGTTGGAGGGTGGTGAGGCAGAATAATACCAGCAACAAGGTGGATAGGGTTTTGTTGGAAATGATTTGTTTTAGTGTCATAATATGGTCTGTATGTTTTAGTCAGGTTTCGTATATTATGCAAAGGTATAGAATGTTTTGAATTAGGAAAGCCTGTTAATTGAAGTTTTTTGATTACTTTTGTTTATCCGATAACTACAGACGTAAAGACAGTAATAGCCTCCTCCTACGGTTAGCCTTCTCTTCTCATCTTATTAGTTTTGAACCCTCTTGTGTTTTTATATGTTTTTCCGATTGTGGAGTCAGGTTTTTGTCAAAGCCCTGCCTTCCGCAGCAACCCATCGCTAACGGATAGAATCAATACAATCTGCGGTGTGCGGACGGATGGCTTCAGCTCGCCGCCGATATAGAAGGTGCCGAGCGTGGTGGGGACTGCCATTGCACCGGCTCTTGCCAGCGCCTTGTCTGCAAAACGAGTGGGCTTCCATTTCTGCGTTACGAGGTCCAGTTCATAGAGATTGCCGCTGAAGCTATACCATTCTATAGGCTGAAGCAGATAGTCAGCCTTCTTGATGCGCTCATATCTGCCGCTTATGGCATCTAAGAAGATGTCCTTATTGACGCCACCTGTGGCAAACACCTTGCTACCGTCGGTCCATACCACGCCGCCGGAGAGAGTCATCGGTTCGCCTTTTGCCGAACGGGGACCTTCTATGCTTGTCCATGCCTTGTCCGTATAAGGCACGGTGGTGTCAAGGCATACGCCGTCGGTGTTTACCACACTCTTCTCGCCGTCTGCGAAAAAGCCACCCCATACATACAGCTTGCCGTCCTTGGCAGCGCAGACGGGCTGCACACGCGGCGAAGAAGGCATCGTACAGAGATTGGACCATACGTAATTCTCAGTCTTGATGTCAGCCGTTAATACTCCTGCTGAAGGCTTGCCGTTTTGATTTCCTCCTACTATATACACGTTTCCGCGGTCGATGGCAGCCGCCATGTTGTCCACCGTGCAAGGCAGGTCAGCCATTCGGCGTACTTCGGCACGGTCGCCAGCGGCATTGAGATGTATGCTATAGACTGTGTTGAGGCTGTGTTCGTTGTTGTTGCCGCCGATGAAAAGGAGGCTGTCACCGCTTGCGATGGTGGCTCCGTAAGCAGCCGGTTCGGGCAGGAATCCCACAAGTTGCCAGCGGAGGACAGCGTTGTCCAAGGGTGCCGCATAGATGCCGGCATAGTAAGTCTTGTTGCCCGGCGTGGGGAAATTACAACCGCCAGCCATCACAATATAGTCGCCTATCTGTCCGGCGTAACATGCCGACACGCCAAGCGAATAGCCCGGTTCCGTAGCAGGGAAGCCGAAGACGTTGCGAACGCTCTGCGCTGACGTGAGGGCGGACAGAAGGAGCAACGTTGATATTACGAAATTTCTCATTTGCTAATACAAAAAAAGTGGAAAGTGACGGAATCTTGCCATTCGCATGGCAAGATTCCCCACAATCCACTCGTCACTGAATACTATATAAAGAATTTTACTTTTCCTCAAGTTTCTTGAGAATCTCCTGACAGAGCATGTAGCTCTTGATCATCATGCGCGGAATGTGGAACGGACCCTTGAAGAGGTTGCCCTTGGCGGGCTGTGCCACTGTTCCGTCGCGGTGGAGATAACCATACCATTCGCCGTACTCCGGATCAGGGAAATGAGCGTAAGTCCACTCGCTGATGCGCTCGTGGCGGTAGAGATATTTCTCGTCGCCGGTAGCGAGATAAGCGTAGAGCGATGCGATGATGGTCTCGCACTGCGGCCACCAGAACTTCATGTCCTGCGAATAGTCCTGTGAAGGCAGGTTGAGGCAGTCGCGGAAGTTGATGATGCCGCCGTACTCCTTGTCCCATCCCCAGTCCCAAGACCAGTCGAAGATGGTGAGCGCCATGTCGAGCATATCCTTGTCCCAACCGCGGAGCTTTGCCTCCTCCATGATAAACCATACGGTCTCGATGCAATGACCCGGATTGATGGTACGTGTCATGTTGGTGTTGACAAACTCGCCGTTCATGCCTACGGTTTCGAGCAAGCACTTGAATTCGGGGTGGATGAAGTACTTCTTGAGCTTCGCTATCGACTCGTCAATCTGTGCTGTGAGCTTCGGATCGTTCACCACCTTGCGGATGCACGAACCCACGTTGATGAGAATCATGATGATGCTGTGGCTCTGGAGCTGCACGTTCGGCTCGAACTTCTCAGGCAGGAAGCCCGGAGTGTTGAGGAAGCGCTGTGTGTCCTCGAATATATGGAGCGCGCGCTGTGCCCAGTGCTGGTCGCCTGTGGCAAGAGCATACTCTGACATTGCTATCGAGGCGAATGTCTCTGAGAAGACATAGCGGCGCTTGCGGAGCGGCTGTCCGTCAGCGGTTACAGAGAAATACATGTGTCCCTTCTCGTCGAAGCAGTGCTTCTCGATGAATTCGAGTGTTGACTTGGCTGCGTCGAGCCACATCTGGTTCTTCTCTACGTTGTTGTATGCGAAAGCGCATATAAAGGCGAAGCGTCCCTGAAACCACACCGACTTGGTGGAGTCCATCAGCGAGCCGTCACGGTTTACACAAGTGTAGACACCTCCGTTCTCACGGTCCCATCCATGCTCCATCCAGAACGGCATGATGTTCTCTGTGAGGTCCTTCTTGTAGGAGTCTGCCCACGACTGGATATATTCTTTTACGTTCATTTCTTTTTTTTGAGTTAACGAGTTAACAAGCAGCGAGTATACGAGTCGTATGACCAACAACTCGCCTGCTTGTCTACCCGTCTGCTTGTCTACTAAATATTAGAACTTGTTGGCGCGCTCGAAGAAACCGATTTCCTCCAGCTCCTTCTTCATCTGTGCTTCCTCCTCGTCAGTCATGTTGCGGAACGGCACACGGTTAGGTCCGAGGTCGAATCCGAGGAGCTTCATGATGCGCTTTCCGCCTACGATGTTGCCGCGGAAGTGGCAGATGACGTTTATAACCTTCTGAGAGAAGTTCTGTTTCTCGCGGGCAGTCTCGATGTCGCCGTTGTTCCAAGCCTCGATGATGCTTGTCAGCTCACGACCGTTATAGTTGGTGGTGCCGCCGATGCCGCCGCGTGCGCCGCCCTGTGCAAGGCTGGGGAGGATGGTCTCGTCCTGTCCGTGGAGCATGTCAAACTTGCCACCGCCATAGAGACGGCACTGGTTATACTCATACAGCGACTCGTATGTATACTTGATGCCGGCGAAGTTGGGGATGCGTCCGTCCACAGCCTTCAGCAGGTCAACCATGGGAAGGAATGCGCCGTTGAATGCGGGGATGTGATAATAATAGAAGGGCAGCTCAGGAGCAGCCTTTGCGATGGTCTCGCAGTACTCGACGAGTTCCTCAATGCGGCCGATCTTCGGGAATGGAGGAGCCATCGAACCGATACCCCATGCACCGATTTTCTGGGCATGTTCGGCAAGGCGCACGCTCTCACGCAGGCAGCAGCTGCCCACATGCACAATCACCTTAAATCCCTCTGGAGCTACAGACACCCAGCGCTCAGCCAGCTGCATACGCTCTTCGGTGGTGAGCATATAGCCCTCACCTGACGATCCGTTGATGAACACACCCTTGAGACCGTTCTTCTGCAACATCTTTGCATAAGCCTCGATGGGTTCGAGATTGACATCACCGTTGGGATGGAACGGTGTGAAAGGAGCGTCAATAAGTCCGATGATCTTTTCCATAGTTTTCACTTTTTTATTTAGTTTGTTGTTTAACTATATTATTATGTACGAATAGTTGTCTGTTTTTATTATTGCCCGTGGATTACTCCATGTTGTCGGTTGTGGGGCGCAGGCACGAAAGCTGGAGCATGAGTGCGAGGAGCACGATGCATCCGAGAATGGCGAAGCCAAGTCCGAGGTTGCCTCCGTCTGTCCACTTGCCGAGGACGTGTGTAACGGCAGCTCCTGCGAATACGCCCACCATGTTCATCACGCCGTAAGCTGTGGCACGATAACGGGCAGGGATAATCTGGCAGAGGATGGGCATGTTGTTGGCGTCGAACATACCGAAGCCCATTCCGAAGAACAGTCCGGCTCCGACGATGGCGATGACGCTATGTCCGAAACCGAGGAGCACAAGGGCTGGAATGGTCATTCCCAGTCCGATGGCACTCGTATATATACGTCCGCGTATGTTGCGCTTCACCCAGTTGTCAGACAGGATGCCTCCCACGATTACGCCAATGAACGAGCTGGCGGCTATGGTGATGGTTGACATCGGACCAGCTTCGGACATCGGAATGTCAAGATTGGTGGCGAAGAGTGTCGGCAGCCAGTTCTTTGTAGCCCAACCCGGCAGACTCGGTACGGCGAAATAGATGAGTATCACCCAGAAAGCCCAGGTGGAGAACACCACAGCAAGGCCGCGCCAGATGCTTTCTTTCGGCGTCTGCATTTCGGGTCCGGCTACCTTCGGCTGCTCCTTACGCTTGTCCATAAGGCACAATGCCAACACCACGGAGTAAGCTATGCCGATGATTCCGAACCAGTGGAAGGTGCTGTGCCATGAGAAGGTGGCTGCTATCGTGGCGCCGAAACCTCCCACTGCCTGACCTACATACAGTCCGGTCATGTGGATGCCGATGGCGAGTGAGCGCGATTTGCCCTCATGCCAGTCAGCTATGAGTGAGAGTGCAGAGGGTATGTAGAGTGCTTCGCTGATGCCCATCAGCGCGCGGAGCCAATAAAGTTGTGTGAAATCTGTAGCATATCCCATAAGATATGTCACCGCCGACCATACAAAGAGGCTTCCTACGACGAGCCATTTGCGGCTAACGCGGTCTGCCACCACTCCTGCAAACGGACTTACTATGCCGTAAATCCAGAGAAAGACAGCCATCAGCGCACCGAAAGCTTCCGCCTTGTTGAGCTCGGCAATGTCCGCCTTCATGGCCTCCTGCATCGTGGAGAGCATCTGTCGGTCCATGTAATTAAGAAGGGCGACAACCCACAGGAGAGCAACAACAATCCAGGGGTAAAATTTGTTATGTCTCATTAGTTTTCAAGATTTGTTAGTATGAGGTTTGTTTTGTTATTCGTTCTTAGGCTTTAAGCAAGTGCAAAATTATAACTAATTTTTGAGAAAACAACCAGTTAGACGAAATAATATTCAAAAAAAGTATTACTTACGAAATATTTTTAAAAAGTAACGGTGGGTTATCTCAACGTAGATAACACAAAAAAACATAAAAGACATGGGTATTTTACTGCCTTTATGTCGGAATTCAGATAATTAGCATTAACTTTGTAGTCTTTAAATAGTATAATAATAAGGTGTGTAGGGCAACAATCTGACAAAGCGTCAATAGCGTTCCCTGCCTGCCATTTTTTTAACGAATAATCAACAGACATCTGAATGGAAACAAAGAACAAGCTCGTTGACGCAATAGTCAAGGGTATTCAAGAGAAGAAAGGACAAGACATCGTAATCGCTGACCTTCGTGAGGTGGACGGCTCCATCGCCAACTACTTCGTAATCTGCCAAGGTTCGTCGCCTTCGCAGGTGGAAGCCATCGCCGATTCAGTGAGCGAGACAGCACGTATCGATGCCGGCGAGAAGCCTATTAACGTAGTTGGTCTGCCGCAGGCTTACTGGGTGGGCATGGATTACGGAGACGTTCTCGTACATATCTTCATACCTGAGGCACGCAATTTCTACAACCTCGAGGACCTTTGGCAGGACGCCGCCGTCACTGAGGTGCCCAACATCGACTGATTATAGGGCGGCAGAAATCCATACGGCATGAGTTCTTTCATGTGATAAATAAAACTTCTTAACAGTAAAACATGGACAATAACAACAATCCCGGAGGAGACAAGCAGCCGAAGATGCCCAAGTTCAATATGAACTGGCTTTACACTGTCATCATCCTCTTGCTTGCCATACTCTTCTTCACGGACGGTGGCACATCGTTCCTTGGGGGTGTCACACCCGATCAAGAAGCCACTTATACGAAGTTTAAGACATACGTGGACAAAGGCTACGCCGAGAAAGTGGTGGTCAATAAGGACAAAAGCACCCTGCGCATGTATGTTCGACAGAAGAACATACGCGATGTCTTCGGCAAAACAGCCCAGCAGGTGGGTGCACATCCGTGCGTAAGCGTAACCTATGGTTCGCCAGACGCGCTCGATACGTATCTCGCTAATGCGCTTAAAGATCGCAAGATTGTGGATTACAGCTATGAGATGGACTCTAATTCCGGACTCATGACGCTGTTCTACACCTTCGGACCGATTCTCTTCTTCGTTGTGCTTTGGATCTTTATGATGCGCCGCATGGGCGGTGGCGGAGGAGGCGGAGGCGTCTTCAACGTCGGAAAGTCAAAGGCTCAGATGTATGAGAAAGGCAACGACCTTGGCATTACGTTCAAGGACGTAGCCGGACAGGCTGGAGCCAAGCAGGAGGTGCAGGAGATTGTAGACTTCCTTAAGGAGCCGCAGAAATACACTGACCTCGGAGGAAAGATTCCTAAGGGAGCATTGCTCGTAGGCCCTCCGGGAACAGGTAAGACGTTGCTGGCGAAGGCTGTGGCTGGCGAGGCTGGTGTACCGTTCTTCTCAATGAGCGGTTCTGACTTCGTCGAGATGTTCGTCGGCGTTGGTGCAAGCCGCGTTCGCGACCTCTTCCGTCAGGCAAAGGCAAAGTCGCCCTGCATCATCTTCATCGACGAGATTGACGCCGTGGGACGTGCACGTAGCAAGAACCCGTCAATGGGTGGCAACGATGAGCGTGAGAACACGCTTAACGCGCTCCTTACCGAGATGGACGGATTCGGCACCAACAGCGGTGTTATCATCCTTGCTGCTACCAACCGTGCTGATATGCTCGACAAGGCGCTGCTCCGTGCAGGACGTTTCGACCGTCAGATCAATGTGGATCTGCCCGACCTTACCGAGCGTAAGGAGATTTTCCAGGTGCATCTCAGAAAGGTGAAGATTGACGAAACCGTGGATATCGACTTCCTCTCACGTCAGACTCCGGGATTCTCCGGTGCCGATATTGCCAACGTCTGCAACGAGGCTGCCCTCATTGCCGCACGTCATAACAACAAGACCGTGGGCAAGCAGGACTTCCTTAACGCCGTGGACCGCATCATCGGCGGTCTTGAGAAGAAGACAAAGGTGATGACCAACGACGAGAAGCGCACCATTGCCCTTCACGAGGCTGGACACGCCACTGTGTCATGGTTCTGCGAACACGCCAATCCGCTCGTTAAGGTGAGCATCGTTCCCCGCGGTCGTGCATTGGGCGCCGCATGGTATCTGCCCGAAGAACGACAGATTACCACCAAGGAGCAGATGCTTGACGAGATGTGCTCGTTGCTCGGAGGACGCGCCGCTGAGGAACTCTTCACCGGTCATATATCCACTGGAGCCATGAACGACCTCGAGCGTGCCACTAAGTCGGCATTCGGAATGGTGGCATACGCCGGTATGAGCGACCGCCTGCCGAACATCTGCTACTATAATAACGATGAATATCAGTTCCAGCGTCCTTACTCGGAGACCACTGCAAAGACAATCGACGACGAGGTGCTGAAGATTATTAACGACGAGTATGCACGCGCCAAAGCCATCCTTAAGGAGCACAGCGAGGGACATAACGAGCTGGCTGAACTCCTCATCAAGCGTGAGGTGATCTTCGCAGAGGACGTGGAACGCATCTTCGGAAAGCGTCCGTGGGTAAGCCGTTCGGAGGAAATCATCGAGGACAACACGCCGAAACTGGAGGATATGCCGGAAGAGGTGCGTCAGGCACAGGCTGAGCATGAGGCTTCTGTCAAGGACAGCCACAACACAGAGTCTGACAACAAGGACGACGAAACTAATCAAAACGCATAGCCATTATGAGCGACAAAATGAAAAATCTTATAACACGAGCCATCACAGGCGTCTTCTTTGTAGCGGCTGTGGTGACGTGTTTCCTAAGGCCGGAGGCGATGATATTCCTCTTCGCCTTGGTGACCGGACTGACCGTATGGGAGTTTACGGGCATTGTCAACAACATTGAGAACGTAAGCGTCAACCGCTTCCTCTCCACCGTTGCAGCCGTCTACTTCTTCCTCGGCATGGCTGGCTACTGCTCGGGCATCGTACCCTCGGCAGTATTCATTCCCTATCTGCTCACCGTAGTGTATATGTTCATCTCCGAACTCTACACCAAGGCGCCCAATTCCATCAATAATTGGGCGTACACCATGCTCTCGCAGATGTATATTGCCTTGCCGTTTGCCACTCTCAACGTGCTGGCATTCCGCGGCATCGGCGATATGGTCTACTATAATTACCTGATTCCGCTGAGCGTCTTCATCTTCCTTTGGACCAACGACACCGGCGCTTATCTCTCCGGATCGCTCTTCGGAAAGCACAAGCTCTTCCCGCGAGTGTCTCCTGGAAAGAGCTGGGAAGGCAGCATCGGAGGTGGCATTCTCGTTCTCATCGTGGCTACAGCCATAGGTTGGTATGAGAATTCAGGCATGCATGACGTGGCTGAAGGCTTGGCAATGTCGGTGCCAGCATGGATGGGACTGGGTCTTGTTGTGGTGTTCTTCGGCACATGGGGCGATCTCGTTGAGTCGCTCTTCAAGCGCACCGTGGGCATCAAGGACTCGGGCAACATCCTTCCCGGACACGGAGGAATGCTCGACCGATTCGACTCTTCCCTCATGGCAATCCCGGCAGCGGTGATTTATATCTACACGCTGACGCTGATTTAACCCGCACGCTTATACATTATAATATATATAGTATAGAATGAAGATAGGAATAATTGTGGCGATGGACAAGGAGTTCGCTCAACTGCAGACCCTCGCCACCGACAAGAATACAGAGAGCCACGCACATTACGGCTTCGTCACTGGTCGCATCTGCGACAACGAAGTCATCATGATGCAGTGTGGCATCGGAAAGGTTAACGCTGCCATAGGAGCCGACCAACTCATCAGCTGCTACCATCCTGACATCGTCATCTCCACCGGTGTGGCTGGTGGAGCCGACACAAGTCTTGAGGTAATGGACGTGGTTGTATCTACGGAGTGCTGCTATCACGACGTTTATTGCGGCGACGAATGCGCAAAGGGTCAGATTCTTGGACAGCCCGCACGCTTCGCTTCCAGCAAGGAGCAGGTGGAAAAGGCGCTGAGTCTGGATTGCGACACTCGTGTCCGCGGCGGACTAATCGTCACTGGCGACTGGTTTGTTAACACTCGCGAGAAGATGCAGAGCATCCTTAACGACTTCCCTGACGCAATGGCAGTGGACATGGAGAGTTGCGCCATCGCACAAACATGCCACAAGACCGGCGTTCCCTTCGTCAGCTTCCGCATCATCAGCGACATTCCTCTCAAGGATCACAAGGCGCAGATGTATTACGACTTCTGGGAGCGCATGGCTGAAGGCTCGTTCGAGGTGACCAAGGCGTTCCTCGCTAAACTCTAAACCAATCAAACAAGACATTATGGACAAGATACCAAGTTTCACTATTGATCATAACCACCTTCTGCGTGGCATATACGTTTCGCGTAAGGACAACATAGGCGGCGATGTTGTCACCACCTTCGACATCCGCATGAAGGAGCCGAACCGCGAGCCGGCGCTCCATGCCGGTGCGCTCCACACCATTGAGCACCTCGCTGCCACATACCTGCGCAACGACCCTCAGTGGAAGGACAGCATCGTTTATTGGGGTCCGATGGGTTGCCTTACCGGCAATTATCTGCTCATGAAGGGCGACCTTCAGCCTCGCGACATCGCCGATCTCATGAAGCGCACCTTCGAGTTCGTGGCTTCATTCGAGGGCGAAATCCCCGGAGCTGCACCCAAAGACTGCGGCAACTGGCTCCTACACGACCTGCCGATGGCACGTTGGGAGTCGCGCAAGTTCGTTGACGAAGTGCTCTCGCAGCTTAAGGACGAGAATATGATATATCCTACTATAGAGGAATAATCATCGCATTCTGCTTGCAGAATCGTCATAAAGCATATCCCCATAATCAGCTTTTCGCTTATTCTTAGATAAGAAAAGCCGATTATGGGGATTACTTTTTTATGTCTATCGTGAATTATTCATACCTTTTTGCATTTTTACGCCTTGTTGCTTTGACAAATCGCAAATAATCTTTAAATTTGCGTTTTCAGAGTGAAAGCAACAGATGTCGAATCATTAAACAGACAAGGTTATGAATAAACTTTTACTATCATTTGCATTTTGTCTTACCACCATCACCTCGTTTGCCCAGGAAGCGGCAGACCGAATGATGGTGCATCAGAAGGATGGCAGCGTACGTAGCTATGCTATTAGTAATGTTGACAGCGTGACGTTCGGCAAGAGCGATGTGCAAGGCGACGTCACCGTCACCGTTCTTGCTACTATGGGAAGCCTGGCGTACGGTTCTGCCACAATGCCGGAGGGCTGCCGAAACGGCGATATTGCTCTCATTCCCAATGACGGCACCGTCACCGACTATGCTGCTTACATCAGAAGCCATTCCACCATAAAGATGACACAGGCCACCAATACGTGGTCTTACTCCACCCTTGAACCCGCTGGTCGCTACATCGTAGCGGCACAGGCGTATGACGATATGGGCGCAGTGGTAAGCATGGGATATACCGAACTCAATCCCGGTACGGGTGATGTGGTGGATCTCGGTGAGGGAGCCAACACCTACATCGTCCCTGCAAAGGGCAGATACAGCTTCATGCCTCTGCATATCGACGGATCGCGCATCTCCGGCATCAGCAGCGTAGACTGGCTTTGGAGCACACGCACCAGCAATCAGAACAGCGCTCAGGGCCTTGTCTCTGACATACAGATAGAGGACAACGGACGTATCAGCTTCGATGCTACGGGCGAGAAAGGCTCAGTGGTATTCGCTGCGTTCGACGCTGACAACAAGGTAATATGGACTTGGCTTATCTGGTGTACTGACAAGCCCGCGACAATGCGATACGCCAACGGCGTGGAGTTTATGGACCGCAACATGGGTGCTATTAGTGCCAACCCCGAGGACGGCACCGACACATGGGGACTTCTTTGGCAATGGGGACGCATAACGCCGTTCTTCGGTGGCTATGCAGAGAACGAGTGGGAGGCAAGCGACGCTTTCAAGGAGTCGAAGGCATGGACTGTCGTCAATCAAGCCTACGACTATCAGTGGGCGTATAAGCTTGAGGGCACCAGCATAGAGGGCGCCATCGCAGCTCCGTTCACGCTGTTCAATGACGACCTTACGTGCGACTGGCATGTCCCAGCAGACCTCACGCTCTGGTCATCCACCATAAAGACCAACTACGATCCCTGTCCTGCGGGCTATCGTCTGCCATCTGCTTCGGAGCTGGCTGTTCTTTACGACATCGATTTGGCTGCTGACGGTAGCGGCTACACCTATACATATAACGGCAATACGGCTTGGTGGCCCTCATCGGGTAGCGGTCGCGAGTTCGACACTGGCTGCAACATCATCGGAAAGAGCACCTTCTTCCTCTGGTCTGCTTCAGCCGAATACGTCAACAACTTCCTCATGGGCTATTCCGACTTCCCCGCTGCCTATCGCTTCACTGCCAACAACAATACGCGTTACAACAACGTGGTGGGCAACCGTTCCTTCGCCCATGCCATCCGCTGCGTTGTAGACAGTAAGTGATATAGGGTGTGCTATGACAAAAACAAAAAAAAACTCACTTTCTCGCGAAAGTGAGTTTTATCAACAACAAAATTCATTCATTTTCGCCACGCCTCTGCGCGACTTACATAACCTTGATAATTGATCTTTCTTTTAGTTTTCTGTCTTAAATAACATTGCTTAATGTGTATGAAACGTAATCTGATGTATTTTTATTACTAAAATCTATAACTCTCTAATTACCTCAATCTTATTATCTATTACCTATAGATTATTTCTTGTTTTTTTTCTGAAAGCAAAGTTAGCGGTTTTGTCTCAAACTGACAAATTATTTCAACAAACCCCCACTTTTAGTCCAAGAACACCGCATAACGTCTTGTTTTGATTGTCCAAGACACACCTTTAGCCCTTCTTCTCCAATATTTTGAGCACGTCACATTGTGCAAAAACCTATGCCAAAACTAATAATAATGCGATGATAGTGACGTTATTCGACCGATTTGAGTTAACTTTGCACCACACAAGAAAACAATAAACGTTTATATAAGAATATGAAGACCTTCAAACGATTCCTGCCAGACCTACTGGTAGCATTGGTTTTTGCTGTCATCGCGTTTGCCTATTTCTTCCCGGCAGACACCGAAGGACGCATCCTTTATCGTCATGACTCCTCCGCAGGACGCGGATCTGGAGTGGAGCTGACGGAGTATTATCAGCGTACCGGAGAACGTACACGCTGGACCAACTCTCTCTTCGGAGGCATGCCTACTTATCAGATGGCTCCTTCTTATGACAGCCAGTCCGTCCTCAATCAGGTGGGCAATTTTTATCATCTCTGGCTTCCCGAGAACGTCTGGTACGTCTTTGCTTACCTTCTCGGATTCTACATCCTTCTCAGAGCCTTCGATTTCCGTCGCGAGCTGGCTGTGCTTGGTTCCATAATATGGGCGTTCAGCTCCTATTTCTTCATCATCATAGCCGCCGGACACATCTGGAAGGTCATCGCCCTGGCTTATCTGCCGCCGATGATAGCGGGCATTGTGCTTGCCTATCGTGGCAAGTATCTGTGGGGATTCATCGTCACAGCCATATTCACGGCGCTTGAGATACAGGCCAACCACGTGCAGATGACATATTATTATATGTTCATCATCCTCTTCATGGTCATCGCTTACCTCGTCGACGCCATCCGCAACAAGCGCCTCGCGCAGTTCGGCAAGGCCACTGGCGTGTGCTTCGTGGCTGCTGCCATCGGCGTGGTCATCAATCTCAGCAACCTCTATCACACTTGGCAATACACACAGGAGTCGATGCGAGGCAAGAGCGAACTGGTGAAGAAGAACACCGCCAACCAGACATCAAGCGGTCTCGACCGCGACTATATCACGCAGTGGAGCTACGGCATCGACGAGACGTGGACTCTCCTCGTGCCTAACGCCAAGGGTGGAGCCTCTGTTCCTCTCGCCATGAACGAGAAGGCTATGGAGAAAGCTGACCCTCAGTTCTATCAGATTTATCAGCAGTTGGGTCAGTATTGGGGCAATCAGCCGGGCACAAGCGGTCCTGTGTATGTGGGTGCCTTCGTGCTCATGCTCTTCATCCTCGGACTCTTCATCGTGAAAGGTCCGATGAAGTGGGCGCTGTTCTTCGCCACATTGCTCTCCGTGCTCCTCTCATGGGGCCGCAACTTCATGTGGTTCACTGATCTCTTCATCGATTACGTTCCGATGTACGCCAAGTTCCGAACCGTGGCGTCTATCCTCGTCATAGCTGAGTTCACCATCCCGTTGCTTGCCATGCTCGCCCTGAAGAAGATTCTGGACACCCCCGACTTCTTCACCAGCAAGACTAAGCTCTATCTCGGTACGGCTAAGAACAACATCCTCTCATGGAACACCACCAACATGACCTTCGTATGGGCAAGCTTCGCAGCCACAGCCGGCATGGCTCTGCTCTTCGCCATCATGCCCTCGGTGTTCTTCCCTGACTATATCTCGGCTTCCGAAATGGAGCAGATGCGTCAGATTCCGGCAGAATATCTGAATCCGCTTATCAGCAATCTGCGCGACGTGCGCATCTCCATCTTCACCGCCGACTGCTGGCGCACCTTCTTCGTAGTGGCTGTCGGCACAGCCGTTCTGCTCCTGCTGCGCTATAAGAAGCTGCAGCCGAAGTGGGCTGTCGGCGCCATCATCGTGCTCTGCCTCGTGGATATGTGGCAGGTCAACAAGCGCTACCTCAACGACGAGATGTTCGTGGAGCGCAGCGTGCGTGAGGAGCCGGTTCATGAGACTGCCACCGACCGTCAGATTCTTCAGGACAAGGGTGCTGACTATCGCGTCCTCAACCTTGCCTCCAACACCTTCAACGAGAACGAGACGTCGTACTATCATAAGTCTATCGGTGGCTATCACGCTGCCAAGCTGCGTCGTTATCAGGAGATGATCGAGTATTACATCGCCCCCGAGATGCGCCAGATGATGTCTGCCATAGCTGATGCGCAGGGCGACATGACACGTGTTGCAGGCGACTCTATCTATCCTGTCCTCAACATGCTCAACACGAAGTACGTCATCCTTCCCTTGCAGGGTGGTCAGACTGTGCCTGTGCAGAATCCTTACGCTTACGGCAACGCATGGTTTGTGGACAATATCCGCTACGTGGCCAACGCCAATGAGGAGATTGAAGCTGTAGGCAAGATAAATCTGCGCCATGAGGCAGTGGCTGACAAGAAGTTTGAGGAGTCCCTCGGCAAGACAGTCGCCAACAACAACGCCGTGGTAAGCCTCAAGAAGTATGAGCCTAACGAACTCGCTTACGAGGTGCAGTCTGAGAAGGGCGGCATCGTGGTGTTCTCCGAGATTTATTATCCGGGATGGACAGCCACAGTGGACGGTCAGGATGTGCCCGTAGGACGTGTCAACTACATTCTGCGTGCCATCAACGTCAAGCCGGGCAAGCACAACGTGGTGCTGACCTTCAAGCCGGTATCCGTGAAGCGCACCGAGACAGCCGCTTACGTGGCTTACACGCTCCTCATCATCGCCATCATACTTGGCGTGGTGTTCGAGGCAAGACGCCGTTCAAAGGAAGTTAAGGAGAAAACTGCTGAATAATATGCAGCTCCAGACTCCCGTCATCATACAGCAGGCCCCGTTCAGCATCTCTCCAATGGAGAGCATGCTCTTCGTGGGCTCCTGCTTTGCTGACAACATAGGCCGCTTGTTCGTGGAGGATAAGTTTCGAGCCACGGTCAATCCCTATGGCGTGATGTATAATCCGGCAAGCATCCTGCATACCGTCGAGCGCCACCTCGCCGACCATGATGCTCCCCGCACAGCCGTCTTCACGCTCGGCACTAACCACGTCTACATCCTCAACGAGACGGGCGAGATAGTGGACAACTGCCAGAAGCGTCCGCAGCGTCTCTTCACGGAGCGCGAGCTGACGGTAGACGAGTGCGCCTCTTACCTCCGTCGTGCCGTGGAGGCGCTGCGTGCGAAGCGTGATGACGTCCGTGTCATTATCACGGTCAGCCCTATCCGCTATGCCAAGTACGGCTTCCACGGTTCGCAGCTTTCCAAAGCCACGCTGTTATTAGCCGCTGACAAGTTAGTGAAGGAGTATGCGTCAGACCGGGCGTCGAAGGAGAAAGCATGTGAAGTGACGTATTTTCCTGCTTACGAAATCGTAAACGACGAACTGCGCGACTATCGCTTTTATCGTGAAGACATGCTCCATCCCTCCGACCAAGCCGTGAAGTATATCCGGCAACGCTTTGCCGACACGTTCTTCTCCGACAATACGCGCGAGTTTCTGAAGAAGTGGCAACCGATAAAGGCAGCCCTGTGCCACCGTCCCTTCAATCCTGATTCGGAAGAATACAAGGCTTTCCTCGCAAAGGCAAAGGAAGACGAAAGAAGGTTGGTGGAAGAATTTGATGGTAAATAAAAGGCTCATCCGATATTTAGAATGATGTGATAACTCTAAATATCGGATGAGCTTTTTTTATTTCTTTGCAAGCAAATGCCATGCTTCACGCACCCAGAGTACGAACGAAGACCCGATAATAATTATTATCCAGTCCGTTAGTTTCAGTCCCTCCACATTGAAGAACTGCTGAAGACCAGGCAATTCCACCATTGCTATCTGACCTACGAGGATGATAGCCACAATCGTAAGCAGTCCGTTGCATCCCTTGAAGTGCAAAGCACTCCTGCCGGTCTCGAATGCACGGGCGTTGAAGAGATAGAAGAAGTGAGTCATGACAAAGACGGTAAAGAGCAATGTCAGCTCGTATGTGGATATATGACCCTTAGCGCCCAACTGTATAATCAGCAAATCGGTAAGCTGTCTTACTTCTGCATGCTGGAATATATACAGCATTCCAAGCAGCATCAGGAAGAAGAAGCAGCCCACACCTATAACCTCACGAAGCATCGGCTTGTTGAGGATAAACGCATTGCGGTCACGAGGCTTGTCTTTCATCACGCTCTCGGATGGAGGCAGGGAGGCGAGAGCCATGGCTGCGAAGGTGTCCATGATGAGGTTTATCCACAGCATCTGCGTAACCGTAAGAGGCGACTCCGTGCCCATGAAAGCGCCGCAGAGTACGAGCAGACAAGCCGTAACGTTAACGGTCAGCTGGAACAGGAGGAAACGCTGGATGTTCTGATAAAGCGAACGTCCCCACATGACGGCCTTACCGATACTGCAGAACGAGTTGTCGATGATGGTAATGTCGGACGCTTCCTTCGCCACGCTCGTGCCGTCGCCCATCGACAGACCCACGTGGGCAGCACGCAAAGCAGGTGCGTCGTTGGTTCCGTCACCCGTTACGGCAACCACCTGATTCTTCTTCTGCAAGGTCTCCACCAGGCGTTTCTTGTCCATAGGACGTGCGCGTGAGATAATCTTCAGGTCAAGGATGCGCTCCTCGAGCTCCGCATCCGACAATGCCGCAAACTCCGGACCGGTGATGATGTTGCGCTCCGTGTCCTTCGCGTCATCCCAAAGACCTATCTGACGTGCTATTTCCTTTGCCGTACCAGATGTGTCACCCGTGACAATCTTCACGCTGATGCCTGCATCCACGCATTCCTTAACCGCAGCAGGAACGTCCTCTCTTACGGGGTCAGCAATGGCAGCCACTCCGATGAAGCAGAGCCTGTCTGCAACAATCCTGTTGCCGTCAAGCGCCTTGTCGCCGTCGTTCAGTATCTGATAGGCAAAGCCAAGCGTGCGCATGGCACGGTTCTGATATTCTGTCAGTTGCTTGTCTACGTCCTCCTTACTTACTGACATCTTTTTGCAAAGACCGAAAACAATCTCAGGAGCACCTTTCACATAAAGCACCTTCCTGCCCTTCAGGGCTACAGACTCTACTATGGTTGCCATATACTTGCGCTCCGTAGAGAACGGCACCTCCGCAACAGTCTTTACGCTCTCACGCACAGAGCGATAGTCCGTGCCCTCCTTGTTCAGCCAGAGAAGCAGAGCGCCTTCCGTAGGATTGCCGAGAATCTGCGGCTTGCTCTTGTCAGAGAAGTCGATGGAAGCCGTAGAGTTAACGGCAATGCCCTCATCCAGCACCTCCTTCGGCGTATCGCCATACACCTTCATTTCGTCCACGCTCATCAGATTCTGCGTCAGCGTTCCCGTCTTGTCCGTGCAGATAACGGTGGTGGCTCCCATCGTCTCACAGGCATGCATCTTTCTTACAAGGTTGTTGGTCTTGAGCATGCGGCGCATGCTGTAAGCCAAGCTCAAGGTAACGGCCATCGGCAGTCCCTCAGGCACAGCCACCACCACCAGCGTCACGGCAATCATCAATGTCTGAAGGACGTATGCTATGAACGGCGCCACCTCTTCCATCGAACCGAAGCAGTCCGTGCCGTTGCTGACGAAATACATTATTATACGTCCCAAAACAATCAAGGCTCCAATGGCATAGCTTATCCAGGTTATCCACTTGCCCAATCCGTCAAGCTGCTCATTGAGCGGAGTCTTCACGCTGTCGTCTATCTGTACTGCCTCAAACACCTTGCCCTGTTCGGTCTTGTCGCCTACGGCCCGTACACGGCAGATGCCATGGCCTTCCATTACCTTCGTACCTTTCATCACATGATTGGTGGGGTAGGTGGCAGCCTTGTCGAAGTCTTTCTTGTCCACGCTCTTCAGGCAAATCGGTTCGCCCGTCAATGTAGATTCGTCCATGTGCAATGACGTGGCTTCCATCAGTTCGCTGTCAGCCGGTACCTCCTCGCCGGTATTGAGAATGACGATGTCGCCGACAACGATGTCCTTGCGTGGAATCTGCGTAGTGTTGCCATTGCGTATCACCTCCACCGGTTCGTCGTCGTTCACCTGATTAAGAATGGTGAACTCCTTGTCTGCCTGCAATTCAAAATAGAAGGCAAGTCCCGTTGCAAGCAAAATGGCAACGAATATGCCTACCGGTTCAAAGAATACTTTAGCTCCCTGTCCGAGTCCGAAGTATTCATAGCATGATATACCTATCGACAATGCACCGGCAATCATCAGGATGATGATGAGCGGGTCGCCGAACTTCTCCAAGAACTGTTTCCACAGAGGTTCCTTCTCCGGCGGCGTCAATACGTTAGCCCCGTTCTTTCTGCGACTTTCTGTCACCTGACCGTCAGTCAAGCCAGTATAGTGATGTTTCTGTTCCATATTTATAAAACGAAAAACAAGTAGAATTAGTACTTATATCTGCAATTTTTTTAGATTTATTATGAAGGGTTTACGTCGATATAGCATGACAATATTTGCATTTCTAACGCTCAAAACTGCGAGCTCAGCGCACAACAAAATCTTTGGTTCGAAATTCTTGAGTTTTGAGAGGTTGAGGCTAATGTGTTTATACACAATGGATTATACGTATTTGTGGGCGGGTAGGCAAAGCAACGGGCATATCAAACAGCCTCTTTATGTTGTCATAGAGCCACTTTACCACTCTAATACATCAACTATTCCACACTCATAGAGCCTCTTTTACGCTCTTACTGCTCCTCTTTTAGAGCGTAAAAGAGGCTCTATGGCAATTCTCAGGTGTCACCATTGCCACAAAAGCCTACAAAAACAGCAAAATAAAACTCTAAAATCAATTTTTATTTTGTAACACCTTTTTACCGTTTGTGCGATATTTGCATGGCGGACATGAAGGCATGTTTTTTTTGACAAGAAGACATGAAGACGTGTTTTTGACAAGAAGACATGAAGTGAGAATAACCTTATAATAATTGAACGAGTTTGCCCTTAAATCCAATTGAATTTCGTAAATTTGCAGTAAAGCTAATGCTGTATATTCAGAATGACACGATAAACGAGCCGATAAATGATATGGCAAATATTGCCAAACTGACTGATAGACAGCGTAAAATCTATGATGTAATAAAAAGTGGCACGATAAATGACCAAGTAAATGTCCCGATAAATGTCCTGATAAATGTCCCATATCTTGCCACGTTGTTTGACGTCTCTGAAAAGACAATCAAGCGCGATCTGTGTATTGAATGAAAATATCCAGAACAACCGAACCACCCAAAACGATAGTAATATGAAAGTTCAGATAAAAAACAATAAAATATACGCTCCACTTAAAGATAAATGGTTAGTTGCAAAGCCTGAAGAAGAAGTACGCCAAAAGTACATCTGTCGTTTGGTTGATAGTTATGGTTATGATCTTAATCAGATGGACCAGGAATTGAAAGTTACAAACTCTCAACGTGGTCAAGGAGCAGCACGAGCAGATATCGTAATTTGGAAATCAGCCAAAGACAAGGCTGATAGTAAAAATGCTTTTATCGTAGTTGAATGTAAAGCAGAAAGCGTTACCATTCGTAAGGACGATTACTATCAAGGATATAATTATGCATCTTGGGCTGGAGCTGATTTCTTTGTGACTACCAACTTGAAAGAAACTAGAATCTTTAAAGTCATAAAAGGTGAACTTCCAAAGAAACTTGAAGAAATTGTTGATATACCATCTGCGGAAAATGCTACTAACGAGAAAAAGGTGAAAGAATTGTTGAATCAGACAAAAGCTTTTACTCGTGATGAGTTTTCACGCCTGCTCTACAAGTGTCATAATATTATCCGCAACAATGACAAGCTCTCTCCTGAAGCAGCATTTGACGAGATTAGCAAGATTCTTTTTATTAAGATTCGCTACGAACGAGACAATACAGGTACACAAATATTCTCTAAGGACGCATTTGTAAAGCTTAAAGATGCATATAATAGCATGAAGTCTAAAGATGCTCCAGAATTTTATCAGTTCCTGTTCGAAAAGACAAAAGAGGACTTTGCTAAAGATAATCTCTTTGATCAAAATGAGACAATAAGGATTCGAGAGACAAGTTTTGAAAAAATTGTTGAGGAGCTACAGGTTTATAACCTTTCCACAACATCAGATGATGTAAAAGGCATCGCATTTGAGAAATTTCTTGGACGTACATTCCGTGGAGAACTTGGGCAGTTCTTCACGCCACGAACTATTGTTGAGTTTATGGTATCAGTTCTCGATCCTCAAGAAGGCGAGTATGTTTGTGACCCTTGCTGTGGAAGTGGCGGATTCCTTATCCGTTCTTTTGAGTATGTACGCGAACAGATTGAATCCGAATTGGAACAACGTAAGGAAGAGATTAAGAATAAACTCATCCCTAACAATTATAATGATCTGAAAACAAAAGAACAAGAAGTAATTGATGCTAAGATTTCTGATGCATTCTCTAAAATGAATTTTGAGGCAGACATTAATAATGATAAGGGAAGACTTCGCAGTCTTTCTTTTGACTGTATATATGGTACAGATGCAAATCCTCGCATGGCACGAACAGCGAAGATGAACATGATTATGCATGGAGATGGTCATGGTGGAGTACATCATCATGACGGACTTCTCAATGTTAATGGTATTTGGGACGGAAGATTTGATGTCATTCTTACCAATCCTCCATTTGGAGCTCGTGTGGATAAAGACAGCATTATTACTGAGGCAGATAAATTTACTGACGATGTCAAGATCAAAGCGTATGTAAAGCGATATGGAGAGGAGTATCTTACAGCTCTTAAGCAGGTGAACGATCATATAGGCGAACCGCTTCTTAAGCAATTTGAAGTTGGAAAAATGAGTGCCCTTACAGAAGTTCTGTTCATAGACCGCTGCTTAAATCTACTGAAGCCAGGAGGACGGTTAGGCATCGTTCTTCCTGAAGGTGTATTGAACAATACCAACCTTCAGAATGTACGTGAATACTTTGAAGGACGAGCTAAGATTCTATTAATTGTTTCTATTCCACAAGAAGTATTCATGGCAGCAGGTGCAACTGTTAAACCAAGTCTGATGTTTTTCAAGCGTTTCACAGAAGAGGAACAAATCCAGTATGACACAATAAAGCATGATGCATACGAAGAAGTGCGTGACAAATATATCGTAGAATTAAACTCAATAGAAGCAGATTTAGCCAAAAGAGGAAAAGAAGCATTACCTGCAACAGAGAAAAAGAAGCTACGCATAAGAAAAAAAGAGATTGAAACTACCATTGATGCAGAAGCAAAATCTCTTATCAAACAGCGTTTCGACTATGTAATTCCAATTGCCGATATCAAGCGAGCTGGCATAAACTCTATAGGTGTCAAGATTGAAAATGACCTTGAGCCCCTTTTAGATGAGTTCACTAAATATCGCAAAGAAAATAATCTTTGGCACGTACGACATGCTAAGACATCATATCAATATAATTATGATGGCAACATGACTCGTATACAAGAGTTTGACGGTATGGTCAGCGAACCAGAAGTATTCTATAATGTAGATTAGTACAATATGACAAAAATAACAAATAAATTTCTCCATTTTGCAAACTATAAGGACATACCAAACTGGAGTGTCCAGTATGCTGATGAAGAAGATCTTGGTTTTACCAAGAAATATCCAATGGCAAGAATTGGATCGTTTCTTGTAAAGAGTCAAGATGTCATTGAAGTTCAGGACGATATAGAATATAAGCAAGTAACTATCAAAATCAATAATGGTGGTGTTGTTCCTCGCAACGATGGAGCAACCATCAAAGGATTGAAAATAGGAACCAAGCGCCAGCATGTAGTACATGCTGGACAATTTATCATGTCTAAAATAGATGCTCGTAACGGAGCATACGGAATTGTACCAGAAGAACTTGAAGGTGCTATTGTAACAAATGACTTCCCAGTATTCGATGTTGATGCAGAAAAGATTGTCCCTCAGTTCTTGGTTCTCATTTCAACAACAGACAATTTTATCGAATTTGCACGTAAATGCAGTAGTGGTACTACTAACAGAAAGCGAATTGACATTGATGCTTTTCTTAATCAGCAGATACCACTGCCAAGTATTGATAAACAAGAAGAAATATTGAAAGAATATAATGCCATTATTGAATCTGCCATACAAAAGCGGAACGAGATACAATCTTTGGCAAGCGAATCTCAAGAATTTATTCATAACAAGCTTGGTATAAAAGTGAAAGAAGCTAAAAAAGTTGAATCTCAACTCCAATTTATCCATTTAAAAGACACCATGACGAGATGGGATGCTTTTGTAGAAACTTTTGCAATAGAAAGTAACTACAAAATAGAGAACTTAGGTCGGTTCCTTCTCAGTATTTCCACAGGAATGACTCCGCCAACCTCACATCCCGAATATTTTGATGGTGACGTAAAATTCTTTACTCCATCAGATTTAGGAAGTGAGAAGTATTTAGATTTTTCTTCTAGAACAATCAGTAATATAGCTATTACTAATAAAAAGGCGAGAATCTATCATAAGGGAGATATTCTTTTTGTTGGAATAGGCTCTACTGTAGGAAAAGTTGGTATTGTAAAAGATGAAATAGTTTCTTCTAATCAACAAATTACTGGTTTTACTGTTGATTCAAAAAAAATAAATCCAGAGTATGTATATTATTACTTGCTCTACAATCGCGAAATCACTACAGCAGATCAGTCAAAAACCACTCTACCTATAGTAAATCAAGACAAAATATGTAAGATACCAATAGTTGTACCTCCTATTGAGGCACAAAAAGAAATCGTTGATTTTCTTGATAATATGTATAAAACAGCTAAGAATAACGAAAAGGAAATACCTCTCTTAGAAAGAAAAGCTCTAATGTCTTTTGAATCTCAAATATTTTGATTAGTTATGAAACTCAATAAAATACATATTGACAATTATAAAAATCTTGCCCATGACTTTTCTTTTGAGCAAGCAGATAAATATATTGCCTTAATTGGCTTGAATGGTTCTGGTAAGAGTAATGTGCTTGAATCTATCAGTTTTTTGTTTAGTCAAGCGATGGGAATTACATTCCCTTTTCCAATAGCCCACTATAACCTTACATATGATATCCGGAATCATAGTGTTGTAATAGATGAAAGCAAGTCCTTAGAAAACGGGGCGATTGTTCCAGACGATTTACCATCTTCTGTAATTGCCTGTTATAGCGGTGAAGATAATCGTCTTTGGAATTCTGGCTTTAAAAATTTCTATGTAAAATTCTTCAATGATGCAATTAGTGGCGGCGAATATAAACCGCAAGTTCTGTATGTAAATAAATATTGCTGGAAAATTGCCTTTTTATCTCTACTTTTTAGTGAGAATGATGAAGTTAAACAATTTATATCTGACAAACTAAAGATAAATGCAGATTCTGTAACAATCAATTTCAAAACTAAGGCGGGAGGTAATCCTCAACAAAACGATGCTTCAAATTGGTACCAAAGAGTCATTGCTAAATATAACGAGGAAGCGATTAGTATAAATGATCTAAAGGGAGATGAAGACATACTGCTATCATGTGAAAAGTATCCATCGCTTACAGATGACCAAATTATTTTTTATTATTTGTACTTTCTCCATATACCTGATAAAAATGGTACCTTTGGTTTGCAAGCAGATAAACTTATTGAATCAATTGACATCAGTCTTAATGGTTATAGTTTTAATGATTTAAGTGAGGGAGAGAAGAAACTCATTCTTATTGAGTGTATAATAAAAGTACTTGGTGATGAGCATTCTCTTGTACTTTTAGATGAGCCTGATGCTCATACACATATAGCAATGAAAAAAGATATTCTTAAACTCATATCTGAGTTTGAAGGGCAGACAATCATGACCACTCATTCTCCGATGTTTCTTAATAAACGTTGGAATGGATATAATGAAAAAAATGTCTTTTACATGAATGAAGGTAAAATAGAAGATCCCGAGCCGTTAAAGCATTTATCAGAATTAACAGATAATGAGATTGACTATTTTGAAGGTACATTCATATTAAGTTCGAAAAATATCCTCGTTACAGAAGGAACATATGACGGATTATATCTAAATAAAGCTATTTCTATCTTTGAAAAGGAAGATGTAAAATATAGTAAATTAAGAGATATTACTATCGTTTATTCTGGTGGGACAGGTAATGCATTTACTTTTTATGAGCAAATACTAAAAGACACTTCAGATTTACATGATAGAATCGTTTACTTATTCGATTACGACAAAGCAGGTCTTACTGGATGGAAAGCAATAAATGAAATTGCAGACCCAAAGGTAACACCTATATTCTATCAAGAAGACTATTCTGTCGTTTTGGATACAAATATGCAAAATAATAACATTGCGCCTAAAGATACGATTATGGTAGAAGATCTTTTCGCTCCACAATCTTATGAACCAAAAGTTAAAGTTGTTCATGATATGAATACACATAGAGAATTTCGATGCAATACACAAGGCAAAACAACTGATGCAATCAAATCCTTTATTGAGAAGAACTATAATTCTTTCGAAGATGAATGGTTGGTGGGATTCAAGCCTACTCTTGACAAGTTAATAGAATTATTTAATCTGTAAAAATGCAATATGAAAGGCGACGCACAACCCCTGATAAAATTCTTTGATGGATCTGACAAGCGATTCATCATACCTCTGTATCAGCGCAACTACGACTGGAAGGAGGAAAACTGTGAACAGTTGTTTCAAGACTTGATGAAGCTCCATAATAGTGACCGTAAGAGTCACTTCTTTGGTAGTATCGTGTCAAGCATTCAGACGGGAACAGAAGACAGGTTCATCATTGATGGTCAGCAGCGAATAACTACTGTTTCGTTGTTGCTGATAGCCATGGTCAATGCCAAGAAGGAAGGACGGATAGAGGCTGCTGATGCAAAGCTTGTTGAGAAAATCTTCAAGCGTTATCTTGTGGATGAATATCAGGAGGATGAACGTAAGGTGAAACTTAAGCCCATCAAGAAAGATATGCAAGCATTTGATGCGTTGCTATATAAGCCCAAAGACCAATATATAAAGGAGTCGAACGTGACTCGCAATTACGACTTCTTCTATAACAAGATAACAGGTGTTGGTTTAACCCTCGACGAGCTCTTTGAAACCATAAAGAAACTTGAAGTTATCAACATACGTCTTGACGAAGATGATGACCCACAGTTGATTTTTGAGAGTCTGAACTCTACAGGTCTTGATCTGAGCGAAGCAGATAAGATACGCAACTATCTCTTGATGTCACTCGCCCCTGCAGAACAGGACGATCTTTATACTCGGTTCTGGAATCCAATAGAAGAATTTACCAAGTACGACCCATCCTCTTTTGTACGTGATTATCTGACTATGAAGCAGGGTAAAATAGGTCGTATTGATAAAATCTACTTCATATTCAAAGAGTATGCAGAGACTGCAGACATTGATAGGGCAACACTCTTGGAAGACATGCACCACTATGCCAGGATTTACAGCCAAGTTGACAATGCAGCAGTAGGTACAGCCAAGCTAAATAGAAAGCTGAACCAGCTCAGAACGTTGGATTCTACTATTGCTTATCCTTTCTTTATGGCATTCTTCGACTATGCAACTAAAGTAGGATTGTCGGAAACAGAAATCTACCAAGTTCTTGATGTCATAGAAGCCTACTGGGCACGCAGAATCATCTGCAATCTTCCATCGAATGCTTTGAATAAGGTTTTTGCCACACTTCACAGAGATGTGTTGAATCACGTCAACAGATCGAGTGACGAAACTGTACCTTCATATATTAATGTGCTGAAATACGTACTGCTAAAGAAGGGACGTTCTTCGGTATTTCCATCAGATGAGGAGGTGAAGGGCGATTTCAAGACTCGCCAAGTATATAAGATGCCTGTCAATGCTCGTATGTTTGTACTTGAACGCATGGAGAACCAAGATAATAACGAACGTCATGATGTGGTGAAGGAACTGACCGAAAAGAATATCACGATTGAGCATATAATGCCACAAACCTTGTCAGATAAGTGGAAAACTGCGTTGGGTAATGATTGGGAAAGAATTCATGAGCAATATCTGCATACGATGGCAAATCTTACCCTCACAGGATATAATTCTCAATATAGCAATCTTACCTTTATTGAGAAAAGAGACATGGAGAAAGGTTTCAAAGACAGTGTGTTCCGATTGAACAACTCTGTGAAATCGTGCGAACAATGGACCGAAACGGAACTGAAAGCACGTCAGAAAGAACTGCAGAATGTGTTTATGCGGCTTTGGCCTATGCCTACAACATCATTTGAACCGTTGAACCGTGAAGCAGAATCTGCATCACTTGACGATGAGGATTATGAGTTTACAGGCAAGAAGCTTCAAGCGTATATACTTCATGGAGTTAGATATACGGTCAATACTTGGAAAGAAATGCTCATTCAAGTATGCGGACATATTCTGATAGAAAAGCGTTCAACCATAGAATGGCTTTGTGCAAACGAAAAAAACGGTTTCTCAACTACGCAAGATGGATGGAGACGCGAACTTGTACAAGGAATTTATGTATGGACAGACAATAGCACAGTTAGCAAGATAAACATACTTCGTGGAATGTTCGAAGAATGCAATATCCCAGCATCAGAACTCGTCTTTGAATTCCGTTCTGAACAAGAAGAGGATGAAGAATAATTGCTTGTAGACTATAACTATTAGTGGTGCAATAAATTATCGGTCGTTAGGATTTCTCTTTGCCGTACGACACTGAGAAATCCTAATGACCGATTGTCCCTTGAGAAATGGTTCTCTTGAGACCTGATGTAAAGCTTTTTGTTTACTGCTTCAAACTATATACCTCCTCGAGTGATAATCCTGTCATTTCTGCTACAAGTTCAGCAGACATGCCCTTGTCAAGCATTTTTCTTGCAACTTCCGCACGTCCTTCTGCACGTCCTTCCGCTATACCTTCCGCACGACCTTCTGCACGTCCTTCTGCAAATTTCTTCTTCTCTGCCGTTCTTATGGCATTCACTATATCGCGGTAGGCATTGACGCTGTCTTCATATAGCTTTAGTTCACTTTCGGTACGTGGATTTATGTATTTTTCTATCATAATGCTGCATTTATTATTCCGTCCTTGTTTATCTCCCTCATTTTATCCAATAAATACGCTGTATTGGATAAAAAAGCCGTTTTTTATCCACTACGATGTAGTATAATGGATAAAAAACGGCAATTTTCGCTAATCCTGCATCAGCGACGTAATCTGTTTTTCCAGAATGTTCTTTGCTCGGTCGAGGAACGATGGGGCGTGATGAGGTCTTTGTGGTCTTTCGTGAGACTCGTGGATGTCGTCTGGCTTGTCGTTCTCCGGATTTTCGGTTATGATGTGCAGAGGCGGCATCTCCGTTTTTGTCTCGTTCTCCTTCTTTGCGTCTGATGAGGCTGGCTCCTCATCCTTGAAGGCGTCAGTATTTATCGACCACGACTTCTTCTTGTAGGGTTTATATAGCTTGGCTACGAGGTTGTTGAAGTATTCGTCGCTGCCGATAGCGTCCTTGGGCACCTTCTCCGTCTCGAAGTCATCATCGAAGCCGGTGGCAAGAATCGTTACCTTGGCGTCAGCGTCCAGTGAGTTGTCGTCGCTGATGCCGTTTATCACCTCGATGTTCGGATTGAGGGCGTCCATGAACGAGTCCACCTCCTTCATCTCCTTCACGAGCAACGGATGCTTCTCGCTGGTGTAGATGTTGAAGAGGAGTCGCTTGGCGCGTGAGATGTTGTTGCCGTAGAGTAGGGGAGAGTCCAGGGCGTCGATGATGGCTTTCTCCACACGCAGCTCGCCCGAGGCACGTCCTATCGCCATTATCGCACCGCCGCCACCGCGCATTGTGGTCTCGATGTCGCGGAAGTCAAGGTTGATGGTGCCGTTGATGGTGATAAGTTCTGAGATGCTCTTCGTGGCATCGCAGAGTATCTGGTCGGCATGCTTGAACGATTCCTTAACGCTCATGTCCGAATTGGCGTAGATGTCGCAGATGCGTTCATTGTTGATGACGAGCAGCGCATCCACATTCTTTCGCATCTCCTCCACACCCTTCAGCGCCTTTATGATTTTCAGACGCTTCTCGAAGAAGAAGGGGATGGTCACTACGCCGATGGTCAGCAGATCCATCGACTTGGCTATGCCTGCGATGAACGGGGCGGCACCGGTTCCGGTTCCGCCTCCCATGCCCGCTGTCACGAACACCATCTTCGTGCCGTCGCTGAGCATCTGCTTTATCTCGTCCGTGTGTTTGCGTGCTTCCTCAAGGCCGACGGACGGATCGCCGCCGGCTCCGAGTTCGCCGAGAGGAATCTTCACGGGCACTTCCGACTTGGCAAGTGCCTGTGTGTCAGTGTTACAGACGGCGAACGTAACATTGACGATACCTTCCTTGTACATGTTGCCGACGGCGTTACATCCGCCGCCGCCTACTCCGACAACCTTAATGATATTCTTCGACTTGTCTTCCACTTTGCTGGCAAAGTCAACAAGGGGCGTTGCGTCTGTTATTTCATTGTCTGTATCCATTTATGCTTGTGTTTTAGATTTTCTTGTTTTCTTTTTTATGCTTGAGGTGCATCTCGTACGCTCTTGCAAGGCCGCCCTCGCTCGTCTCCTTATAGAGCGACGGGAGGTCATGGCCTGTCTGCTTCATCACCTTCACCACGCGGTCGAACGATACGGTGTGTGTGCCGTCAGAGAAGGAAGCGTACAGGTTGGCATCAAGGGCGCGTGTGGCTGCGAAGGCGTTGCGCTCGATGCAGGGAATCTGGACGAGACCGCAAACGGGGTCGCAGGTCATGCCGAGGTGGTGTTCCAGTCCCATCTCCGCTGCATACTCAATCTGCGACGGGCTGCCGCCGAACAGCTGGCAGGCTGCGGCTGATGCCATGGCGCAGGCTACGCCCACCTCGCCCTGACAACCTACGTCGGCGCCTGAGATGGAGGCGTTGGTCTTAACGACGTTGCCAAAGATGCCGGCTGTGGCCAAGGCGTGCAGGATGCGGATGTCGCTGAATTTATGTCCCTTTGCCAGGTGATAGAGCACGGCGGGCAGGACGCCGCACGATCCACAGGTGGGCGCTGTCACTATGGTGCCGCCGGACGCATTCTCCTCGCTGACGGAGAGGGCGTATGCGTAAACCAAGGCGCGTGACTGGAGCGACTGCTTGTATCCGCTTGCCTTCACGTAATAGATAGGACCCTTGCGCGGCAGGTTGAGCGGACCGGGGAGCGCTCCCTCATGGTCGATGCCACGCTCCACGCTCTCCTGCATGGCACGCCACACCTCCATAAGATAGTCCCAGATGTCCTCTTCCTCACACTCGTTGACGTACTCCCAATATCCTCTGCCGTTCTCTTCGCACCATTGCTGGATGTCGGTGAGGGTGTTCTTCTGATACACCTCGCGCTGGTTGTTGAGCCAACGGCTGTTCTCGCCTTCGGAAAGGGCACCGCCACCGACGCTGTAGCATATCCATTCGTCCGTCTTGTTCTTCTCCTTGTCGAACGCCACGAACTTCATGCCGTTGGGATGGAAGGGCAGGAACACGCGGGGCTGCCACTCGATGCGCAACGGAGCGATAGGGCGCAGCACCTCGTCAATGGCAACGTCGGTCATGTGACCTCTGCCCGTGGCTGCAAGGCTGCCGTATAGCGTCACCTCAAAGGCTGCCGCATCTTTGTTGTGCGAAGCGAATGTCTGTGCTGCTTTCTGAGGACCCATCGTATGACTGCTCGAAGGACCCTTACCTATTCTGTATAGCTCTTTTAATGATTTCATTGTTTGTGTGTAAGAGTTTTAAATAAAACCGAATTAGTATGTTGTTGTTTACAAAGTTAATATAAATAATTGATAGCTGCAAAGCAAAGTCTTGCTTGTTCTGTTCAAATTGAGTTTTTATTAATTCTCAAATGTTAAATATATGTTAAATACAATTTAGGGATATTTAGAAATTCACGTCTTTACGTTATTGTTTATAGAAGGGACTGAGAACTGAAGCCATGGGTTCGGTGATCTCTTATACATATATATAATGTGTAATCAGATTTTAAAGGAGATAATCTTATGAGGAAGTTTGTTTTGATGTTGACGGCTGCGATGTTTATGCTTGCCACGTCGGTGTACGGAACAGAGAAGAGCAAGAAGAAGTTGGACGTAAAACCTTTCAACGTGATTAACGTCATGGGCTCCATTGAGGTGGTGTATGAGCAGGGCAGTACGTATGAAGTTTGTCTTGTGGGCGATGCTGCCGCTTTCAATCAGATTAAGGTAGGGAGCAACGGCTCTGATCTGAACATATCGAAGACAGGCAATATGATAGGCAATGTGTATGTCGATACTTCAGAGTCGTCGAAGAAGTGTGATGTTATTGTAGAGGTAAAGGCGCCGGACGTGAGTGTGTTTAATATTGCTGGCAGCGGACAGCTTGTTGTTGGCAAGATGAAGTCGACGGCTGTTACGTTCAATCAGGCTGGTTCGGGCAAGATTGCCGTAAGTCAAGTCGTAGCCGACCATGCTAACTTTAACAATGCTGGTTCGGGCAGAATTTTTATCGATGATGTGAAGGCTGATTATGTGGGACTGACGATGAACGGTTCGGGCACAATCACCAGTCGGATTGGCAAGGCAGATAACTTGAATTGTGTGCTTACGGGGTCTGGATGTATTTCCGTTTCGGGTAAGGTTGGCAGCTACAAGAATACGGTGATTGGGTCGGGCACTCTGAACGACAGTATGTTGAAGTACGATAAGCTGATTGATTTGGGACGTAATGTGAATGTAGGCAATACTTATAATTCGCGCAGACAGGACTCACCCGACGGCGTTATCAACGCTCGTCCGTAAGGACATTGCCCCTACGCTAATGCTTGTAAAAATAGAATATAGCTAACGAATATCTACAACCGTGGACCAACTACAGTTTGAACAGATGTCGCCACAGCTGCGCAACATAGCTCAAGGTTATGCCCGTCGCTATCTTGCGTGTGCCGATGACGCGGACGATGCGGCAAGCGACGCGATGCTTAGGCTTTGGGCTGTGCACGACTCTCTCCGCGACACAGCCCATGCCGCTCGTCTTGCCGCCGTCGTCGCCCGCAATGTGGCCATCGATATGTTGCGACGGAGACGCCAGACGAGCATAAGCGGTGATGAGGCGCACACATCCTGGCTGCTGCAGCAGGAGCCTGACGGCGCCACTCCAGAAAGCCAATTAGAATGGAAGGAGGACGAGCAATGGCTAAGGCAGCGCATCGAACAGTTGCCGCCGAGAGAGATGCAGGTGATGCACCTACGCCAGACAGAACGCCGCACCAATGAGCAGATTGCCGCAATATTGGGTATCAGTAAGGATTCTGTGGCAACTGTGCTGTCATCGGCACGACGAAAATTATTCAAACAGATAAAGGAAAGGAACAAAATATGACAGACCGACAAATCATATCACTTCTGAAGCGTTATATGGAAGGCGCCACCACCGTTGAAGAGGAAACAGCCTTGGCTGAGTTCTTCGGTATGGCTACTGATGCCGACCGTCCTGATGCCGTATCCGCCGACGACTGGAGAACGTATAAGGAGATGTTCGGCATGTTTGCTTCCGAAACGGTTGCTAAAGATCAACAGGAGGAAGCTGCGGCTGACGCTAAGCAGCGCTTCACGCTTCGTAAGGTCGCTCTGTGGATGGCATCAGCTGCTGCAGTGGCTTCGCTCGTGTTCGCGGTTTCGGCATTGCTCCCTGACTATACGCAGTCAGTCCAGCCGTTGGCTCAGCAGACAGGCAGGCTTATTCCGGCAGATTCTATTGCTGACAGCATTTCAGCCGAACAGCCGCAGCGTGTTGTGGCAGACAGTGTGAAGCAGCAGCCTGAGAAACAGCGTATGCGTAAGACGCTTCGTCCTTACTGGCAGCCAAGACCGCCGAAGGTGTATGTGGCTGATGCCGACAAGGACGCAACAATGCCTGCTGACAGCGCCGATATAGAGAAGGCTGTGCGTCAGGCAGACATTCTGCTGCATGCAATAAATGCAAATCAGTCGGCAGAGATTGGTCAGCTTGAGCTTCAGGCTATGGAGATGTTTGAGGCAGACGAGTATGATGCTGACGAGTCAGAGGCAGAAGACACGGGCAATGGCATTACACAATAATCCACGAAATATATCGAATAAAAACAAAACCCTATAATATATATAATGTATGAGACAGATTTTAATAATGGCAATATTGATGTTGCAGACATTTGCGGCTTCCGCACAGAGTAACATCGAAAAGGTTTTCAAGATTGTGTTGCATGATCCTTCCGTAGAGATTCTCGCAAACACCGACTATAATGTCGTTTGTCTGGATAGCGCTCCAAGCTATTGCAAGTTCACGGAATTCACCATTCCGACAAAAAAGAAGAAGTTATTCGCACAAATAGAGAAAGAATTGCTTCTCGAAAAGGCGAATGCCTATGATGTGTTCATAAAGAAGCCGGGCTGCAGTTCTTCGCTCACAGATAACCGTATTTACGCCTATGGAGCCAACAATGAATACAGCGTAGAGCTCGGTGCGCACAAGTCACATATATATTATGGTATGTGTTTCAAGGATGCTGCCGACCCTATGCGCCGCCACGCTTATCTTGCTATCTGGTTTAATGAGAACAACAAGTATCATTGTTATTATTATCATATATATGGCGTGATACCGGCTCGTCTCAACGAGTTGAAGTTGGATGGTAATTCAAATTTCAAATTCAATTCACTGCCGAAGAGTATGACACGGCGCACGCAGACTGTCATAGATGACAATAGGGTGACTACAACCACGTATGATGACGAAGGCAACGTGAGAGTTGTAAAGTCGCACCCATTGTCGGAGGTGACGAATGACGTAAAGACCGATATCGACTTTATGCTTATGTTCGGCAATCTGCGTGTTGCTTTCCTCGACGCCATAAAGGATGCCGATGCAAAGACTCTGCAGACTGGTATAGTGGTGAAGATAGCGCGTCTGTGTAAGGAGCATAACAAACTGCTCACCGATAACGAGAAGAAAACCTGCATATCCAACATCGATGAAATGAAGAATACGTTGAAGAAAGTCAACTCGGACAGCTTCCTGGACGGAGTTCTGCAAGAGGCGAGGATTGCGCTGGAGAAATAGGAAATAAGCAATCAAACCTTCATTTTGGTGCTTTATACCCTTAAAAAATGCCCTCTTGCTTGATTTTAGTCAATTTAAAGTCTAAAAGTATATACTTTTGCAAACTTTTTTGTCGAAAGTCTTGCGGGTTTAACTTTTTTGCTATATCTTTGCAAACGCTTTCGAGAAACAACGAAACCTTAAGCAAAGCGAGTTACGGTTGTGTTAAGAAGGCGTTAAATAAAGAAAGAGTTCTTTGAAAAGATTTACATAAACAGACAAGTAGTACAAGAA
>ERZ1026890.264-NODE-264-length-39364-cov-94.601593_pt1 | contig 39364 bp, 29 predicted proteins | sample MGYA00380175_ERZ1026890 | MGnify/ENA primary metagenome ERZ1026890 (study PRJEB33269, sample SAMEA4719811) | human gut metagenome | biome: human-associated habitat; feature: organic feature; material: feces | place: Cameroon | collected 2013-10 ...
GATATCGTCTAAAGAAAGTAGTTATAAACGCTGTTTCTTCCTCTGTAGTGCACTCCCCTATTTTATGAGAGTTCAAAATCCTCCTAAGTTCATTTTTATCTGATGTAAAGCTCATTTCTTCTCCTCCTATTATTTTCTATATTTTATCAATTCTTTACCACTCATAAATATAGGCGCACCATCAACATATTCCCTATCATCTATTCGTTTTTGGGAAACCAAACGATGGACGTCAAGATTACCTAGCGTTACTTCTTCATCAAAGATATAACAGAAATAGTTACCCTTTGGTTCCCTTGGATAAAGGGTTTCACGCATTCTATCCTTTTTGATATAAGCATGGTGGTGCACATGGAATACACGATACTTATTTTCATGTTCACATCCATATTCATAAAGCACAACAAATGGAACCGCCATTCTATCAAGCTGAGCCTTAATCTGACCACCTTCACGCTCTTTACCAACACGAATATTGTAGATAAGCGTACCCTTGTCATTCTGTCCTAGAATCCAATTGAGGTGAGCCTCATCATGATAGCAACCTACCAAAATTGTCTTATCAAGATACCTCTCAAGATAGTGCATCGTCAAGAACGAAGATGGTACCAGCATACCCTCTGCCAAAGGAGAAACCTCCGGCAACAACTTTTTGGGATCATCCCCTATCTTGCATGGCACTACATAAAAAGAATCTTTCAATTGAGACAATATTGTGGCATTTTCACCAGCAAACTGCTCACCATTATCCAAAGCTAAAGAGTAGTACTTCTGAGTCTCTCTGTCATCATAAGGTGTAAAGACCTTGCCTAGCAATTGCTGAAAATGGTCCTGTATATATCCCACAGCACTAACTCCCTCCTTAGCTGTCATCGCATAAAAGTCAAATTTAGAATTAAGCATCTGTTGGATTTCCTTTCGGAACATATACCTCACCTTATCTTTCCACGCTTTCTTTTCTCCCTGCTCATTACGCCCATACAAGGCAACAACGAAGAGAAAGTTTACATCATAGTGAGCTATCAGGAAAGTGTCTCTATCAAACAAACGGTTGTCAAACTGGCGAGACAAAAAGTCCTGCTTTCTATTATCAGTCAACTTGATATCATCCTCAGCCTTCAGCGTTTTCTGCTCTGCTGAAATGAAAAAGTTAGGAATTACATTATAACCTTCCGTAACATCATCACGAAGTCTAAAATGGTCTTTCTGCTCTTCCTTATCCCCATCATTAAACAAATCCAGATTCCACTGAATAACATTTCTTGCATAAGTAAACTGCTTATATACAGATTCCTTTCCTATCTTATGCCCACGCTTATAGTACTTAGAATCACCTATATAATATATATCTTTCTCCTCTTCATTATTGGTAAGGTTCTGGTATGTATACATATGATCTACCCTCTTGCCATCACCTTGGTCTTTCAAATCTGCTGGCAGTTTTTTATCACCCACCAATTCATCAATAATAGCCTCGAAAACGATATTGAAATTCTTAACCAGCAGATACTCCTTATCATCCGTCTCTACATTGATATCCTTACTATGAGCAAAGAAAGCATGACAAAGTTCCCATAAATACAAAGCTTTATCGGAAAAGTACTTATATTTAATTTGCATCAAACGCACCTCGCCCATACCATTAAGATACGTATTAAACTTTTCTCCAGTAATCAGAGGAAAGTTTACATTTATCTGAACAGGGAAGCCATATTTATCATGTATATAACGCAAGATAGAGAAAAAGATGACAAGCAGTTCTTCATCAAAATTAATCTGGCGTTTCTTGTTGACAGGATTCAGATAAACAGGCTGGTTATTTTGAATGATAGCCATTGACTTATTAATCGTTTTGGGCCAATTAATCTTATTATATCCAGAATGAACGTTTCTTAGCACAAAGAAAAAGAAGTTTTGGTTCTCCCTGTTAAACTTTTGCAAAGCCAACAAAATATCAAGGAAGGTGTTACATTGATGCAACCTTCCATGCCCCATTTGTTGTGAATTCTGCTGTCTAACAATAGTATTATCAACCTTACTATCACGAAAAACGCAAATTGCACGATATATCCAAACAGACAATTCATAGATGAAATCATGTTCCTCCTGAGTTAACAGATTTTGCTGTTCTAAGTTTACTATATCCTCAGGTTTACAATGTCCGAAGATAAGCTCCTCACCATCTACATCTTCCATCAAGACCTTAGGAAGTATGAACACACAGTCCTTCAGCGTAGGGTTATAGTAATACCCCACGTAGTTAACGCTAACCATACCGTTAACGTCCCTCAGATTAGTAATTCCATCAAGTGTTTTTCCTAAAACCTTGATGGGATATTTATGTTCCTCTATGATAATATGCATAAGTACTTTTTATTCTACGTTATTCTCACCGATTGGTTTTATCTCCAGATTGTTCAAGAAAAGGGCAGCCTTCTGCTCATTGATATCTCCGTTGCTTTGGAAATATTCATGAAATTGAATGGTCTTACCATCCTCGCCTTGGAACATCTTGCGGTCATAGCCGTAGTCTTTGAATACATCATTGTACAGATAGAAAATAACCTTGCCGGCAAATTTCTCTGCATCAACAACATGATTATTTGCACGACAGAAATAGAAACCAAGTTTCTTGTCCTCAGATTTCGTTACTTCAAATATCTGCTCATTGACAGCCTCCAAGAAGTCTGACCATGAATATTTCTTTCCGTCCACTTCTATATTCCAATTCTCTTTTTTGGTATCTATAGGCATATACTTCCAATCCCAACGACGCTTAAAAGCGGAATCAATAGGGAAAAGAGACTGGTCACTGGTATTCATGGTTGCCCAGATGTAGAGGTTGTTAGGCAATGCGAGCACAATTCCATTCTTAATATCCTCTACGATATTACCATCATAATCATCGTATATGGCATTCAATAAGTCAGGAATATTAACCTTTTCAAACTCTTTGCTAAGATATCTCTGGATATCTGTATCTGCGACAATAGGGTATGTAGAGTAGCCATCCTCATTTCTATCCAGCAACTGAAAAAGGTCACCAAAAATCTGTGCACAATTACCACGGTTTATCTCTTCAATAATAAGATACTGAGCCTTGGCTGTTCCATCTTCAGCACTGCAATAGAATTTCCACGCTTTAACATAAGCTTTCAAAAAAGCCTGGGCCACAAAAGCATATTCTATCTGCTTTGTACAACTTTTCTCGTTTCCTTCCTTATCGTACTTTACATCCTCATTCATAGTCGGCTTATAGCATCCTACAAATGTAGAGTAATCGCTATCAGGATGGAATGTGGTACGAATCTTGCTCTGATTCTTCGTATCACGTTTAATCTTAAATGATTTTCCTGTTCCTGGGGCACCATAGAAGATTTGCTGTAGAGGCATCAAACAACTATTTTTACAAGATATTTCCTCTATTTCATCTTCTTTACCATCATTATATGGTGTAGTTACATTTTTAATTTCAATATCGAAAATGCCACCTTCAGCTTTTTTGATATGAAGTTCAGAATATCCCCCTGCCATATAATTACGAACAGTAAACTTCGCTTTACGTTCTTTACCTGTACTATCTAAATAAACAACATCCTGCATCAAGCCATTAAAATAGAAGCGATTATCAACCTTTCCATTTTTCTGGATAACATTTTTACGAGCATTCCAAACCTGTGTCATTGTATCTACAGACTTCCCATTTTCTTTAAATAAAGCATCAAGTAAAGTCAATTGGTCTACCACAAACTTACTAGAATACTCTATAATGCAATGTATAGCTGATTGATCAAATTTTCTTGGTAAGATTGAAGCAATAAACAATATTGCCTGTGAAAGATTTTCTTTGTGAAATCTTACAGTAATATGTTCGCCAGAATCTTCAAAGAAAGCATAATGCTCATTATCCAAGAACAAATCTGTATTCTTGGCATCTCCAGCGTTTGGTTGTCTATAGCTGGCATTTGTATCATTTATATGTTTTACAATCTCATCCATTTTCTATAGTTTTATTGATTCCTGTATTTTGCTAAAGCAATCTATTGGAGAAACAGCAATATTTAAATCCAGAAGCTTCGTTTTACTCTCAATAATGGCAGCATTGAGCTTTTGAATATTGCTGTTCATCTTCTTCATATAAGGCATACACTGTGAGCATATTTTCAAATTGGCAGAAGAGTCAGACATATCAAATACTCTATAAACAGAATAGTTAGTTTCAGCACTAAATTGATTAGCAAATTCAACCTCTTGATTGCTGAAAACAACACTCTGGCTGAAATCAAATTTTGTTGACTTAACATCAACATACTGTTGCATATCAGAAGTTCCATACAAAATAAAATCGTATGGCAAACCAGATTCTCTGCTTTTATTCATCCATTCAAAATGATCTAACTCCTTAGCTGATTTTAATCCTTCTAAATACTCATTTACTAATTCTTCACCTTGCTTACCTACTAAAGCAATATGCTTTTTTGCTTTCTCTAAATCAAATGGTTTGTATTTTTTACTTACAGCACCAGTTTGAGAGATTATTTCAATCTCCTTTTGAATACCAATACTTGACTTGTTTATCTTACTCACCATGATATTCTTTAAGCTGGCATAAGCTTTATCCTCATCTTTAATGATGCGAACATTATCCTTAACCAAGGTCTTGATAATTGCAAAATCTTCAGAATTACTATTAATAAGCCAGAACACCAAATCTTGATTTTCTAATCCAGACCAAAGGAGATACCAGTCTGCACTCTTATCTTCCAAGGCAAACTCTCTAATTTTTGAGACAACAGATTCTTCGCCAACACCCCCTTTGCGTATTTTAGGGCTTCTAAAAGTTCCATCAGGATTCTTAATTCTGTCAAAATAACAATCCAGTATTTGACAATAATCCCCATAAACTAACATTGCCGTAGTAACGACATTATCTCCTAAGAATTGGAGGACATCTTCAAATAGCCCAATGTGAGTTTGATTACTTGTTTCACTTGTACCCAATTCTACGCCGCTTAATTTCTTTAAGCCGATGCGCTTTTCTATATCAAAAAAGAAGAAAAACATATCATTCATGAATTATATTGTTTGTAATAAGATAATATAAAACTGCATAAATCGTATTTACACTGACAGCATTTCCAGCTTGCTTATACAAAGAACCATCAGCAACACCTGCATTACGACCATTTAGAGCAAAACTAGCTGGGAAACCCTGCAACATAAACGCTTCTTCCGGTGTTATTTTACGAATTGGCAATTTTGCCAGTTCTGCTTTTGTCATCGTTTCTACAGGATTTATCTCTCCATGAGATTCTATGAAATCTTGACTATAATAGTTGTCTTGACAAGCTCTATGCATTTTGTGCATTGTTGCAGTCAGAGGTCTAGCGATTTTCATATTAATATCTGAACGAGATTTGAAATTAGCTGACCCATCAGCCAATATAGTTGGTTTGATTTTTTCAGACAAAAAGTATTTTTGATTAACTTTTCTCTGAAGCAAATCATTAACTGTTCTATAATGACTTACACTTAAATTAGCATATACATTTTCAAAAGTCTCAGCAACATTACTACTAGAAAACATATCCTCAAAGTTGTCAGGAAGAGGTTCAGTTGTTGCAAAAATCAAAAGCCTATTTCGAGTTTGTGGAAGATGAAAATTTGCCGTATTGAAGACTGCACTAAACACTCTATATCCTAACAATTCTAATTCTTCATTTATTCTCTGATAGGTTCTTCCTTGGTCGTGATTCTTCAGATTCTTAACATTTTCAAGCAAGACATAACGAGGTCTTCTTGCTGAAAGAATGTCTATAATACGAAAAAACATCTGTCCTCTATCCTCGTTAAATCCAGCTTGCTTCCCCATCATACTAAATGTTTGACATGGGAATCCACCAGTTAACAGATCGAAGTCTGGAAGATTTTCTATATTCTCAGTATTCTTAGTAAATTCAACAATATCCCCCATAGCAACTTCCTCATCCAGCTCTGGTCTAAAATTAGCACAATATGTTGTCACTGCCTTAAGATCTATTTCTGAATAGCCAACGCAGTGAAAATTCATAATATGGTCTTGCGTAAGAAGATCCATCGCTCTTCTAAACCCGCCTATACCTGCAAATAATTCAAGATGTCTCATTTTATAAATTTCATAATGCCATCACCGATAGCTTTGGCAAGTTTTACAGGAACTGCATTCCCAACCTGTGCATACCACATATTTTGAGAACCAGTTATTACATAATCATCTGGGAAAGTCTGGATACGTGCAGCCTCTCGAGGGCTCAATCCTCTTGCATCCCAAGGATGTATATACATATTACAATCAAACCTCATGTGAGAAGTTATAGTCTTGCAAATTTGCGTTTCATCCAATTTGAAATATTTATCCTTAAAAATATCATTTCTTCTTTTATAAGGCATAATATCTGCTATTGACTCATGCAACGAATTTGCTCCTTGTGGCAATCGTCTATATATCTCTATATCACGCTCATTATTATACCGGTTCTTGTGATTGTAGAGTTTTTTGATATCTTTATCTCCATTGATAAACTTATAAAAATCATTATGAATATATGTAAATTCACATTCTGTAAATCCAGACTCTGCGCACTCAATACCTTTAGCACCTTTTTCTTTCTTAGCAACAAGATGTGGTAGTCCTTCCAAAGCGTCTTTCAACACAAATGGTTTTCGCTTATGCTTAAATATCTCCTCAAAAATTAATTTAGGAGAAATATTAACTCTATTACCAATCATGATAAAGCGCTCTCTATTTTGAGGAACACCATAATCTTGTGCTTTCATAAGGGCATAATCAAATTGATATTCATCTCCGAGATACTCTTTAAAATTCTCTTTAATTTCTTCAATTTTGTTCATCATTCCCTTGACATTCTCCATTATAAAGAATTTAGGCCGAACATTTCGCAAGAAAATCAGATATTGCTTATAAAGAGAATTGCGAGGATCATCTAATATACGCTGTCGATTCGCCATAGAAAAGCCTTGGCATGGAGGTCCTCCACAGACTAAAGTTATATCAGATAACAAACTCCGGTAATCATCAAGATGCTGATTGAGTACAGCAATGTCACCTACAAAATAATGCTCATCTCCCAATTCATGATTAAACTTATAAGTATAACAAAACTGCTCTACGATTTCATTTACAAACCATGGAGTAAAGCCAGCTTGCTGTAATCCAAGACTTAGACCACCACAACCAGCAAATAAGTCTACAAATTTATATTGCTTCATATTTCTATTTCATCTTTATTATCTATATCTTCTAAAAAGATTATGAATATACAAAAGTAAGCATTTTTTTTCGTATTTGCTTAAAAGCACATTCCTTTTCAGGACTTTTCAGGACTTTCAGTCAACTTGATTATAAAAATTGGGAAAACGAGGGTAAAAAACGCTGTATTATTTGGTTATCTCATCATTTATTCATACCTTCGTAGCAATATAATTTCATCATAACATGCAGAAAGAACAAGTTCATACTTTGGCTGCTATCCGTGAATGCCTGGCTAAGAACATGCCGGCTAACGGAAAGGCGATACTTTTCGGCTCACAAGCTAGAGGTACCGCCAGGGAGGATAGTGATTGGGATATCCTAATCATCTTGGATAAAGAGGAGCTTCTTCCTGCTGATTACGACAACATAACCTACCCTCTCACCATGCTAGGTTGGGATTTAGGAAAGGAGAGCAATCCTGTGATGTATTCTGCCAAGGAATGGCAAAAGTATAGGAATACTGCTTTTTGTAAGAACGTGAAAAAGGAAGGCATTAGATTATTATAGACAAGAAAAGCTATATACTACTGAATATCAACAAGTTCTAGCAACACTGTATTTCACGGTGTTGCTAGAAATGCTTGATTGTACTTGTCACGATTGGCTGTGGCTTGAGAATAATGATAGCAGCGAAAAACAAAAAAAGTCAAGTCTAGCGACGCTGCGAAACGCAGCATTGCTAAACCTAACTCTTAAGCTTTCTTTCATTACTTTTCCTTAACTCACATGTTGCTCATTACTCCGAGCGATGTACCAATGGCTGTAGTCATACAAAAGTTACTTACCTGCGTTCTTACCATTCCGTGGAGTGCACTTTACTTTACGATACTTAATATTCCCTGTCCATTTTTTTTGTGAGTAGTGATTAGTGAGTAGTGTGTAGTGAGTAGCGAAGGAATGGTAAGTAACTCTTGGCTTTCTAAAAAATCAGAGGGGGACGATTTCTCTGAATGACGGTGCAAAGGTACAACTTTTCTCGGATACCACCAAAAAACACCCTGCACAGTTCCGTTAAACAGAATTAACATTTGCAACGGATTCAGTTAAAAATAAAAACTCATAGATCTTTGGGTGAGAAAACTATGAGATGATACCAGGAACTCTATGAGATGATATCTGGAACTCTATGAGATGATATCAGGAAAAGCTTAGTGCGTTTTTGCTCTCATTTTACTCAAAAACGTTACAGTTACAGTTGTGACAGTTTTTTTCGAAGGGGGTACCCCGTTTTTTGCAAGTTTCAATCTGTAAGTAGTATATAATAACTTATATATATATATAATATAAGTTCCTTCTATATAACGAAAGAAAGAGGGGTGCGAGAAAAACTGTCACAACCGTAACGTAACGCTTTTTGCCTCACCAAGCGTTCATCGAGAAATCGCACAGAGGGCAACAGAATGTCTATTTATTTCACACAAAGATAGTCATACAACTAAAGGGTATACAGTCGTACAACTAAAAGATATATAGTCGTACAACCAAAAGGTATATAGTCGTACGACTAAAGGGTATACACTCGTACGACTAAAGGGTATACAGTCGTACGACTAAGAGGTGTATACTCGTACGACTATTCAGGTTGTAGTTGTACGCTTTAAAGGTGTTGCGACTAGGCTCAGCAGACGTGCTGACTGCAGTCAGCAGACCTGGCTACTAGGCTCAGCAGGTCTGCTGAGCCTAGTAGCAACAGTCAAGAAGATACCTTCCCGAACCCCGAAAGAGACCTTTTTGAACCCCGAAAGAGATATACTTGAGCCCTAAAAGAGACGTACTTGCAACCACGAAGAGACGTTCTTGCAACCAAGAAGCCCTACGCTTTATCAAGGAAAAACCAACTCATAATTGGTGCTTCTGCCACCCTCTCCTGTGGGTCTCAATATGCCCTTGGCTATCAAATCCTTGATGTCACGATTGGCCGTGTCCTGAGAACAATGATTTATCTTATACCATTTGGAGGAATTCAACTTGCCTTCAAAACCATCAAAAAGCATGTTGAGAACCTTACGCTGACGCTCGTTGATGGAAACCATGCGATGCGCATCCCAAAACCTGGACTTGCGCAATACTCCTTCTGTTTTCGCAAAAGCAGCTTCCAGCGCTAACTTCAATGTCTGCAAAAACCACTGAATCCAAGGCGTCACGTCAAGACCACCCTTCTGAGCCTGCTCCAGATATTGATAATAATCTTTACGATGATTCAGAATCTCAGAAGAAAGACTATAGTAACGCTGGGAGGTCTGATCGGCACGAGACAACAACAGCTCTGTCAATGTTCGGCATATACGACCATTGCCATCATCGAAGGGATGAATCGTTACAAACCAAAGATGCATAACGGCTGTCTTCACCAATGGATCAAGCGTATTTTCGGCATCAAACCAACAAAGAAAATCTGACATCATACATGGAACGTCCTTACTTGCGGGAGCCTCATAATGTATCTTCTCATGGCCTAAAGGTCCAGAAACAACTTGCATAGGCTCTTCTCCCTGACGCCAATTACCCACTAGAATTTTATGGATACCACTTCTTCCCGTAGGAAACAAAGCTGCATGCCAGGAGAACAAGCGTTCGGCATCCAACGGCATATCGTAATGCTGCACAGCATCTACCATCACCTGTACGACTCCTTCTGTATAATGATCAGAGCTTTTCAATCCTTCATACTCCAAACCTAACTGTCGTGCAACAGACGAGCGGACACTGTCTCGATTCAATTCCTCGCCTTCAATTTTTGCAGAGTGTACAATTTCCTGAGTCATAGACTCCAGCATAGACAGATTCTGTTCTTCAAAACCGAACATGGAAACTCTACCCAGCAATTTGCCTCTCAGCAGATTGATTTCTGCCAGGATATTGCTGAAACTGGTATCATCCCATTGCATGCGGGGCCAGCCTTCCTGTTGCCATATATATTTAGTACCTCTCATCATTGTAGTCTTTTTAATAATGATTTCAAATTCTCCCTGCAAAAATATACATTTTTATCGAATACTGCAAGTTTTGCGGAGATTATTTGCCTTATTCTCCGCAAATTTGCGGAGAATAGCCATGAAAAGGATAGGAAAAGGCATCATGCAAGAACTCCTGATGCATTCCGCTAAGCCCCCGAAATGCAATACAAAATAGCGGTAGAATATTTAGCCTTAAGGATAAATAAATTTAGCCTTAAGGCTAAATATTTTTTGCCTTAAGGGAAAATATATTTTTGCTTTTGAAAAGGCTTCATGACACATTGCTCTCCAATCTTACCGTCGTTTTTTTCAATATCAGAAGAAGTTATTGTCGGTTTTTCTCCACTATCCGGTAATTTGTCATCGGCAACACTAGGAATAAACAGCGTCATCTCTACCCTATCGGGACGATTTGCTATATTTATTCTCCGTTTATTTAAATAAATTTCGAGCATCAGGAAGCTTGACTCCTGATGCTTCCGCAGTAATCTTCATCCCTATTTACATTGTAATGGATAAATAATAGGAAAAAATAAAGAGGACCTATAAGGTGTCTTTAATGGACAACCTCATAAGTCCTCCCTTGTTTTGTACAAGTAGATGCTTTTAATGCTTATGGTATCACAACTTTTTTACTTGTTCCATTTGTATATTTCACAATGTGTAGTCCTTTCTTATCCGATGGAATTCTGCAACCCGACAAGTCATAATGAGCTATCACCGTCTCACCTTCAGTGGTCATTACACTACTAATGCCACTAGGAACAAATTCCTGAACATCAATGAAGTCTTTCCATACCTCAGCATGGGCATAAGCATCCAATGACCCTTGTGGCACATAAAGCGTTGTCAGTTCCTTGTCTGTAAGGTTTAAAGCTGATAAAACACGATCTACATATATGTCCAACCACGGGTTATACACACTCGTTGTCATCTGACAAACAGGCGGTATGTTGCGATAAACATAAATCTTACCTATAGTATCAGCAGAAAACACGATTTGACTAACCAGATCTTCTATATATTTACCAATCTCCAATGTCTTGAATTTCCAAGAATGATGTAATTTATATTCTGCTAAATTACGACCATAATAGAGATTTTCCAGAGAGTCAGTATCTACAATCCATGAATTTCCTTCCACGTGCAGGCTATCCGTTCCATCTTCCAATCGTAAGGTTCTCAGAGAATCCCCATATATGGTTGTTAAGGTGAGAACTGAATTTGGAATAGATAGATTGCGAATAGCGGTAGCTTTGAAAGCATCACCATAAACAGTCTTCACCCCCTGTGGCAGAGTTATCTGAGCCAAACTAGAGCAACCACTGAAAGTATATGCCTCTAAACTTTCCAAAGATGCAGGCAAGTTCACCTCTTTCAGCCCGGTACAACCACTAAATGCTCCCTGGCCGATGAAGGTAACACTATTAGGAATCGTGATACTCTCCAAACCTAAAGTATTCTTGTTTTCGTTCAATAAATTATATGCAAAGGCCTCGCCTGCAATACTCACACAATCATCTTTTACGACAATATGAGTATTTGATGGAATCACGCCTTTATAAGAGTATAGAACATTACCGACGTAAACTATTCCGTCAGCTTGACGCTCCAGCCACTTTGTGCCGTCAAAAGCACCTGTACCAATTTTTTGCAAGTGAGAGAATCCCTGGATATTATCCAATTTGCTACAATCGCAGAAGGCATTATCACCTATAGTAGTCAGATTCCCTGGCAATGAGATAGAGGCCAAACTATCGTTGTAGGCAAAGGCATAATTACCTATATGAAGCAAATTGTCTGGCAATTCAACAGATGCCAATCTACTGCACGAAGCAAAAGCACTTTCATCAATAAAAGAGCCTTCAGACACCTGTTGGCTAGTACTTCTTGTTTCGCCTTTTTTCTTCCATACCAGTTTTTTTAAGTATTGACATTGGCTAAACGCACTTTTGTCAACGAAGCGGGTATTCTGCGATATATAAACAGTCTCGATGCCCTGACAGTCACTAAAAGCATACGGAAGGATCCGTTGAACCGTATAAGGGACAACCAAATGTTTCAGCTCCTCTCCTTGGATAGTCAAAGACCAAGACCCTGGCTTTGATCCTTTATCCCATACTATTTTGCACCACTGTTCCAAGGTGCCCTCATAGGTAATATATGAATATCCAGCAAAATAGAAAGCACTATTCTCTGCTCGTTTGAAGTTCTGACCCAATGTAAGTTTTTTCAACTTACTGCATGCACTGAACGCTGCTTCTTTTATAGTTTCACACCTTATGATGGCTGAGGTAAACTTACAAAATGAGAAGGCATCATTGCCTACATATTTTACTGTTGAAGGTATCTCAATAGATTGGAATCCTTTAAAGCAGGTAAAAGCATAAGCTGGGATGGAGTCAACACCAGCTGGTATCACCAAGTCTGTCACTAGATGATAACGTTCCAACTTTGTGTCGTCTGTCACAAAGAAATGACTGGCGTTACTTAACGGATTGGTATCTTCAGGATAACCACTTACCAAGAATTTGGTACGACACCAGTCTTTCAGCGTTCCATTATAGTAAACATGCAGGTTCTTCAAATTATGAAAGGCAGCATCACCCACGCTCTCGATGTTTTTACTCAATACAATTGCCTTCAACGACTTACAACTAAAGAATGTACTTTCCTCTATTTTCCTTACTCCATCAGGAATGACAATGGAGTCTATCTTACAATCAGAAAAAGCGGCGGAACCTATTGTCTGTAACCCAGCAGGCAGGCTTACTGTAGATAAACCAGAATTACTGAATGCCCCACCGCCGATACTCTTAACAGTCGTAGGCAACTTTATAGTAGATAAAGAGACGCATCCCCAGAAGATTCCATTAGGAATCTCCGTCATACCATCAAATAATTGTACAGAAGAAAGAGTTTGACAATTCTCAAAGATGCCATTTCCTAAATGTACAGCACTGACAGGAATGGACACCTCAGTGATTCCCGTGGCAGAAAAGGCATATTCCCCAATAGAATCGAGCGTGGCTGAAAATGTCACGTTTTCCAAAGCACTACATCCTTGAAAAGCATTATTAGCAATAGTATCAACAAGTAGTGTTGTACTTTTCAACGTAGTACAATTGCTGAAACCTTCAGCTATGCCTGCTGCCTTAGCTATAGTCAAAGAAACGAGGTTCAATGATGATCCCCAATCCCAAGAATTATGCAGAGGCTTTCTACCGATATATAGGTCTTGGACAGTACATCCTATATTGTTCAACACTATATTAGTCATGCCGTCTTCAATCCTAAAAGACAGGAACGAACAACCCAAGAAAGCATCATTCTCGATATTCTCTACAGAAGGAGGAATCGTGATTTTCTGTAAAGATGTGCAATTATTGAAAGTGTCCCATTCGATTGTCTTCAAACTGTCTGGCAACGAGATAGACTCTAATGAAGTACAGTCTTGAAAAGCTTGACTACCTATTGTTCTAATGGTATTCGACCATGAAACACTCTTCAGCTTCTGACAGTTTTTGAAACAACACCATGGTACTGAATCAAGGTTGCGAGGCCAAACCACGGAAACGAGCTCGCTGCAATTTTCAAAAAAAGGAGAGTTTTCATCATCTATCTCACCATTGAAATCCTCCGAAAAAGTGACTGATGTAACTTTCGAGTTTTGGAAAATATCACCCTTAACTCTCACAACAGCGTATTCATTTCCGTTAAAAATGACACTACCTGGCACCACAATATCGGTTTGGTCTCCCGACAATCCCACAGCTACAGCTGACTTTTCACTCCCATCCAAGTTGTACTCCAATCCTTGGATATTTATACCAGCAAACAGCTGTCCACTTGTCGATAACAATACGATAAAAAGTAGAAGTTTTAAAAATCTCATAAGCCATAATACCACAACACTATAATTAATATTTTCATAAGTTCCTGAGCAACTTCTTGTTGCTCAGAAACTTGCCATATATGAAGATTCAATTAACCTAGTGTTGCAATAAAATCAAACAAACCCTCATAAGGCACGACAAAGATACAGATAAAATTTGAGAAACTCACAACTTTGGCGATTTTTTTCAAGAACAGAGCAATTTTATACCCATTTAGTTTAAACCCCTCTGTCTTACAAGAACGCAATGGTCAAACCCGCCATCACGATGCTTACCATCGACATCAGTTTTATCAAAATATTTAACGATGGACCCGATGTATCCTTAAACGGATCGCCCACCGTATCGCCCACTATCGTGGCCTTGTGGTTCTCGCTACCCTTGCCGCCAAAACTGCCCTCTTCTATCATCTTCTTCGCATTATCCCATGCGCCTCCAGAATTTGACATGAATACGGCTAGCGTGAATCCGGCAGCCAGACCGCCCGTAAGAAGTCCCAATACGCCGGCTACACCCAAAACCAAACCTACTACAATAGGAATAATAATGGCCAGCCACGATGCTGGCTATCGGGATGAGCCAAAAAACTAATGGAATGTTGTTCATAACGGTATAATTTATTTTGATTAATACATCACCTTGCGGGTGATTACCTTGCCCTTTGCATCAATCTGCTTCACGATATTAACGCCCTGACGCTTATCATCTTGCAAAGCTCCATTCAAGGAATAGATTTGCTGCTGAATGATGGCTGCTGAAGAGGATGAAGAAGAGGAAGGAGAAGTGGCTTCGATGCCCTGGATGCCTGTGATTGGCTCGCCCTGATACCAGTGGGCGATGTCTTCAGCAGACAGGGCATAGTTGTAGATGCGGAGATCGTCGATGTTGCCCTTGAACAGTGGATCGGCACTAAACTGGCTCTTTCCTACATAGCAGCGACTCAGGTTCAGCATGGCTGGCGTGCAGGTCATCTGCTTGCTGCCCTTCTGCTTGCCATCCACATAAAGCACTGCCTGCATGCTCTCATCAAGGCTGACTACCACATGATGCCAACCGGTCTGCAGACGAGATGCCGAAAGTATCTGCTCTTCTCCATTCTGCTTGATAACAAAGCGCATCTGGCTGCCATTGCTTGGCGTGAGGAACATATATTCGTCGGTGCCATTGCCGAAATCGAAGATGCGGGTCCACTGTGCACCAGTGTTCTTCCAATAAACCCAGGCTCCGATGGTGAAGCAAGTCTGATTAGCCACCTGGGCTGGCAACTGCAGGAAGGCATCCTGACCATTGAGCACGAGGCTCTGGGTGCCCTCTTTCTTGGATGAAGAAGCGTAAGAGATGGTTCCTGCCGACACGGCATCCATCAGATTAATGGTGGTATCGCGCAGACTGCCCTCCATGCTGTAAGAAGCCACCAGGGCAGCCATTTCAGGCAATTCCACCTGCACCTCATCGCCAGCCTTCGACATGTTGCTGGAGTGGTCGATGGCCTTCAGCTTATATAAATAGGTATGGCCCGGCTCGCAAGTGTTATCTACGAAAGCGGTATCCTTCACCTGTCGGCCTATCACCTGCCACTGGGCATCTTCTGCATCGGCATTGCCACGAAGCACCATGTAGCCCTCCAGATCCTTGTCTGTATTGGCATTCCAGGAAAGGAGCACGGAAGCCGTCTGAGCCTCTGCCGTTAATCCCTGCGGTACCTTAGGAGCCACGGTTTCGCAAGCCGCACCATAAGGCAGGATGCGCCAGCGCTGCTCCGCATTGCCTGTAAAGGCATGCTGCTGCACGTTGGTGCCATCGGTGGTGTTCATCACCTGAAGATACAAGCCTGAATGGCGGGAACGGATGTAATAATCGCCATTGCCGGCATATTCAAACGACCACTGCTCGTTGCTGCCCACGGTGCCATTATAAGCTATCAGCGTACCGCCAGTTACGGTTGACCAGTTGAGCACATCGGCATACATTTCCTTATTATTGGCACACTGCAGGGTGAAATATCCAAAGTCGCCACCGATGCGGGAATCCACGGCATTGACCACCCATTTCTGGAAAGACTTCGACTTGGAATAGGTGCCCTGGGTAAGGTTGGTGCCCGCCTGTACAGGATTGCCCGCTGCCTGGAGCACCTTTCTTGATTTCTTGTTCATGAGCACGTAATCGCCATTGGTGATAGGATATGGAGGAACATCCTCGCCGCTGGTGATGCGCACCATGCGCTCGGCATTGGTCTGTCCCTTCTGATAGCCCGTACCGCCTGGCATGGTGATGGAGAAGGCACGCATCGGTCCGTAGCCATTGAAATAGACATCACGGCCCTTGGATACGAAATCATAGGAATGGGTAGTTGCCTGGCGCTCGGAAGAACCGATGAATCCCTCTACCTTGCCATCAGGCAGGCGATAAACGGCGGCTGAGGTCCAACTGCCACGGTCTTCGGCATAGCCCAACCGGCTGCCTCCTGCAGTGTTTGCCTTGCAGAATTCGCCTCTTGCCACGCCATCGAAGCTCCACCAGATACCATTCTCCATGCCATATTCCACGCCTACGATGGCCTCACCCACATTGTGAAGCTCATCAGCCGTAGCCACCTTGCCATCGTTCTTCACGGTCTGGAAGAAAAGGGCATAGTTATCGAAGGAACCCGCCAACTGATGGGTGTTTCCCTCGTCAAGATAATCCTTGAGTGCATTGTACCAAGGCAAAGCCTCATCGCAATTGAGCGTGTTTCCGCCACAGATGCGGATTCCGGCGAAATCAGCATCTGCCTTGATGAGTTTGCAGATGTTCAGGAAATCGGCCTTTGTGCCTTCGTTCCATGCCGTATAATCAGGCTCATTGAATGGTGCCACACTCTCTACGGTGAGTCCTTTCTGCTGGGCATATTTCACGGTGGCCTTGATAACGCGGAACCACTGCTCAGGCTTGCCCTTGTAGTTGGCTGCATTGAGCGCCTCGTGGTCGCAGTTGATTTCCACCGAAGTGGCACCAGAGAGCTTGATATGTGCGATGCGGGAATTGAGGGCAGTTTTCTGGGCAGCAGAAAGCTCGCCATCCTCCCCCACCAGGTCGCTAGGCTGGAAAGAAATTCTACCCGTAGAAATCAGATTCTTGCCGATATGGTTGGTTCCTCGGCGCACGTTACCCTCGTCGTCCCAAGCGGTATCCATGCCCCAGCGCACAACAAATTCTCTGCCTACATCGTTCCAATCGAAAGGAACGGTGGTGGAACCTACGTTTGGCTGCAAATACATTGAAGCGTGCGATGGTCGGAAATCTGCGGTCTGAGCCTGGGTATTCTGTGCATACTGTGAGAATGCTGCCAATCCCAAAGCAATGAATAATGTCGTTTTCTCCATTTAGTTGAAATGTTTTTTACGTTTATAATATGTTAGTTTGTACTAAGTTGCTGCAAATATACAATAAAATATTGGTTCTGAAAAATATCTAGCCATTCTTTCGTGAATTTTTGAAGAATATTTTGTTTTCTCATAAAAAAGCAGTAACTTTGCCGATTCAAGGACAAAAGAGAAATCATAATTATATAATAATATCATTAAAAAGTAAAATAAACAACCAAGTAATGAAGACTCATACGACATCAATAACAAGCCACAATAAACATCACTACAGGGAACTGCTTTCCATCGGTATTCCTATCATCATCGGACAGCTAGGTACCATCATCCTGGGATTCGCCGACACGCTGATGATCGGTCATCACAGTACGCCCGAACTGGCGGCAGCCGGACTGGTGAACAATATCTTCGGTCTCGTATTCGTATCCTACATGGGATTCACCTACGGACTCACCCCTATCATCGGCAGGCTTTACGGAGAGGAACGCACAGACTGCATCGGACAGAAGGTGCGCAACTCCTTCTTTGCCAACATGATTACGGGCATCCTCTTCACCCTGGTCCTCATCCTGCTCTATTTCAACCTGGGGCGCATCGGACAGCCGGAGGAACTGCTCACACTCATCCGCCCCTACTTCCTGGTGAACCTGGCATCGGTGCTCTTCATGGGCATCTTCTTCACGATGAAGCAATTCCTGGATGGTATCGGACAGACCAAGGTGGCGATGTGGGCGATGATTGGCGGAAACGTGGTCAACATCCTGGGCAACTGGGTTTTGATTTACGGTGTTGCGGGATTCCCGGAGCTGGGTTTGCTCGGAGCGGGCATCTCTACCCTGGTAAGCCGCATCCTCATGGCGACGGCTATGGTGGGCATGGTGATGGTATGCAGGAAATTTGCTGATTACAGGCACAATATCATTCATAGTGAAATCAACAAGGTGGATTTCAAGGAGATGAACCGGTTGGGATGGCCTGTGGCATTGCAATTGGGTATGGAATCGGCTGCCTTTACGCTGAGTTGCGTGATGGTGGGCTGGCTGGGCACTATTCCGCTGGCGGCTCACCAGGTGATGATTACCATTTCGCAGCTGTTCTATCTCGTGCTTTCGGGTATGGCGGCAGCGATGGCTATCCGCGTGAGCCACTTTATGGGACAGAAGGACTATGCTGCGGTGCGCCGCAATGCCTACGACGGATTCCGACTGAACCTGCTGTTCTCGCTGTGCATGGGATTGCCGGTGCTCTTGCTCCGCCACCAGATAGGCGGATGGTTTAACGACAATGCTGAGGTTCAGGCTTATGTGGCGGTATTGATTATCCTGATGATGGTGTATCAGTTTGGCGACGGCCTGCAGTATACCTTTGCCAATGCGCTGCGAGGCATCGCCTGCGTAAAACCGATGGTGCTCTATGCCTTCATCGCCTACTTCGTCATTTCATTGCCTTTGGGCTATACCCTCGGTTTTCCATGCGGCATGGGCTTGCTGGGCATCTGGATAGCCTTCCCGTTTGGTTTGACCATAGCGGGCGAAATGTATCGAAGAAGATTTGAGAAAGAATTGAAAAAGATAGAAAAGGAATAAAGAATTAGGCACGGATTTATAGACTGAGGGAAAAGAATTAGGCACGGATTACACGGATTACACAGATTTATAGAGACATGCTCAAAACGAGAGATAACTCAAAAAGAGTTATAATCTCGAAAAAATCCGTGTAATCCGTGTAATCCGTGCCTAAAAAATCTGACGGGATTTACTCAGCAACCTGCTCAGCACGATCATCTACGTTCTCACCCTCTGTTGGAGCGAGAGTAGCCTTGAAATCGGTGATGCCGTACTTGGCAAGAATGTTGTACCACTGGAGGAGCTTCTTGATATCGCTGTCGTGTACACGGTCGCGGTCGTAGTTAGGAAGAACCTCTGCGAAGTAATCGTGGAGCTCAGCAGCTGGAGCCTTCTTGTAGTTGAAGGCGCTAGGCTTACCCTCTTCCTTCTTGCTTACGCTGTCGAGAACCTCCCACAATGGAACCTCGTCTGCATCAGTATACATAGCGATGTCGCCAAGGCTAGTTACGCGGTCTGTTGCGAAAGCTGGCACACGCTTGTGAGTCTCGTCGAGAGTCTCAACGATAAGAGTTCTGTTACCTCTTGAAACCAGTTTGTAAAGGCCTGGCTTGCCTGCAATTGAAAGGATTGTTTCCATTTTCTTTTCTTATTCTATTTTTATATGATTTCTTTTATTTCAAATGATTCAGCAGATTCACTACCTGCTCTTCCACATCCCTCACTCCATCATTCACGATTTCAAAATCAGAACGGGCTTTGAGTTCTTCCTGCGGCATCACGGCATCTATCCATTGCTGCGCCTTCTGCTGCGAGATATGATCACGCTGCATGATGCGTTCGATACGCACTGGGATGGGAGCTGTGACACAGACCACGAAATCGAAGTGGGTGCGACGATAGAAACCGCTATCAAAGAGGATGGCACTCTCCAACCAGCTGCAATCGCTTTTTTCGAAATCGCGTGCCACGGCTGGATGCACCACATCATTCACTGCCTGCTTGTTTGCCTCGCCGGTGAGGATAAACTGGGCAAGCACGGGCTTCTGCAAGATGCCATCGGCACTATACACCTCCTCGCCCACCAACTTCTTCAAGTCGGTCTGCAAGTCAGCATCCTGCCTCATCAACCGCTTAGCCCCGGCATCGCAGTCGTAAACCCTGATGCCGTGCTTCTCCAGGATTCTGCACACATAGCTCTTTCCGCTACCTATGCCCCCCGTTATAGCTATCTTCATCATAGTAGAAAAACTATCAACTATAAACTATCAATTATAAACTATCAACTATAAACCATCATTGCTGTTCCAGCAGATAATCCACCCTATCTATTTCGAGCGATGCCTTGCTCACGGAGCGTGGCACACTGCGAAGCTGCAAAGTGCATTTATCCGACGGATTGGCTGCTAACTCTTCGTAATCTACCACCACCTTAAACAGGTTTGGCTTGATGGTACGGAAGAGACTGGCTCCGATGGTAAACCTCACTGTCACCTTGGAAGGGAAGGTTCTGAGCACCATGCCCGGAGGCATATTGATGGCAGTAATCGGCACTTCGATAGCTTCTTCGGTCAGCACATCAGGATATACCGACAATCTAACCGTAGACGGAACGATTTTAACGCCACGAATCTTCCTGATCTTCACCGCCTGGCGGATGGTATCCTGAAGATTGCGGTAATTGAAAGGTTCTATCTCTACCGTCTGAAGCTTGTCAAGCTGCTGCTTGTTGGCATACACGGTGACTATAGACGGATAGAATTCCGTATGAGCCAGATAATAACTCTTGCTGGTCGTAATCTTACCCCTGAACACCACCGGCACCTTCTTGGAAGTTCCATAGGTGAAATAGAAGTCGAATGCACCCGGTTTTACCTGCAGCAGTTTACTGGAACCATACATCTGCGAGAGCACCTGTTTCTGCACATCCGTCAGCGGTATCACTCCCTTGCCTTCATCCTCATCAGCATAGTTGCTGAATCGGAAGACGAGAGGACGGAAATCGTAGGTAACGAGCGTGAATCCCTTATCCCTCACCGTAACGCGCACGGTATCAGGCAGTTCACCCGTTATCACGGCATTTCCAGGCACGCCGGTCAAGCGCATAGGAATCTTGAATTCTCTCTCCATGGTCTCATTGAGCGTCATCAACAACCAGAAGGCGCCGCTGAGAGCGAGAAAGAACAAAAAAATCAGAAACTCCTTATTCAGGCCACTGAACAGGAAGTTTCTGACAGCTTTCAATATGTTCCGAACACTACGCATGAGAGTTCCTAGTGAATCCTATTTATGCGTTAGGAGTCTGGCTGGCAGCATCGGCAAATACATAGCCCTTGGCTACAGTGATGACCACGCCACGTGCAATCTCCACATCAACAGTGTTCTGCTCAAGGTTTACATGCTTTACGGTGCCATAAACACCGCCACCAGTAACCACCTTAGATCCCTCGGCGAGAGAGTTCTGGAACTTGCGTATCTCTTTCTGCTTCTTCTGCTGAGGACGAATCATGAAGAACCACATGATAGCGAAGATGGCTACCATCATAATGAGGAAACTCATGCTGCTACCACCAGCAGCTGCTTGCAATACCAAATTTGTCATGTCTTTATGCTATTATTTTGTTGAATTATCTATTTATCTATCTATTCACTCTATCATACTCGGCATTATGCCATTTATAATGTACGCGTACATTATAATATATATTACTTATCGTAATGTGGGCGATGTGGATGGTTTGAGTGATTAGGATGCTGACCGCCTTTGTTGTTCTTGCGCTCAGGCATTTCCTTCTGGATGAGTCCGCGAGAGTTGAGGAAACGGGCGATGCTATCAAGCATACCATTCACATAACCACCGCTTCGAGGAGTGCTGTATACCTTGGCAAGATCCACATACTCGTTGATAGTAACGATGGCCGGGATGCCAGGGAAAGTCATCATCTCGGCGATGGCAATCTGCATGACTACCACATCCATGTAAGCCAGGCGTCCGAAATCCCAGTTGCGGCAGGCATCGCTGATGTAGCGCTGGTAGGATTCGCAATTGAGCAGGGTGGCACGGAAGAGCTTGCGGGCAAAGTCGCGGTCTTCTGCATCCTTATACTCAGGGAGCAACTCCTGGTTTGCCTTGTTGGCTGGGTCGAAGCGCTTGATGGTCTTCAGCACGAAGGTATCTACGATGTCCTTATCGTCATTCCAGTAGAGGCTCTTCTCTTCGAGCATGGCATCGAGTTCATCATTGTTCTGGATGAAAGCCTTGTAGGCACGGCGCCAGAACTCACGGTCGTATGCATAGTCATCGAGTTCCCCCTCTTCGTGATCCTTCGTCATGGAACCATCAATATAGCTGGTATAGAGATCGCTAGAGACAATGGCAGTATAGAGCTTGCGAACCACTTCGATATCCTCTTCCCACGAAGACTTCTTGATATCAATCCACTCTACGAGCATCTTGTTCTCCTCCAACTGCGTAGCGAAGCGGTTGAAAGCCATTCTTGAAGAAGGCTCTGGTGTACCCTCACGCTGAGCTCGTGCCACCTCAACGTCATAACGCTTGCGAGCCTCCTGGGTGATAGCCACCATGAGCTGCAACATGTAGTTGTACAAATCATACGACTTTGAGAGAGCAAACATGAGCTCCTTTTCAGCATTATCAATATTATGATTGCCGTTCTGATAGTATGCGTAGGTTAACTGCACAATCTTACGTCTAATCAAATCCCTATTAATCATTCTCTAATAATTTAAAAGATTTATTTATATATTTACCTAAAACACTGCAAATTTACATATTTAATATATAATATGCAAGAAAACGGGTAATCTTTTCTATTTTTTTAAGGTTAGAAGAGCGTTTTTAAATATTTAACGCATCTAAAGGAATAAAAAACGGGCTAAAACTTGCGTAATTCAAATAAAAGTAGTAATTTTGCACCCGCTTTGCGAGAAAACCTCGTGGGGCATGCTTAAAACAAAGCTAATCCGTGTGATGGCGAGTTAAGGCAAAATTATTATTCACAACTTAATTTAGAGTAACACAAAATGAAAGAGATTAATGTAACAGGTCAGAAGCGTACAGACCTTGGCAAGAAAGCTTCTAAGTCATTGCGTAAGGAAGGTTTCATCCCATGTAACCTTTATGGTGAGAAGAAGGATGCAAACGGTGCTCCTGAGGCTATGTCATTCGCAGTTCCATTCACTGAGTTGCGTAAGATCATCTACACTCCTCATGTATATGTAATCAACCTCATCATCGACGGTGAGAGCCACACAGCTATCATGAAGGAGATCCAGTTCCACCCAACAACAGACGCTCCTCTGCACGTTGACTTCTACGAGGTGAACGACCAGAAGCCTATCACTATCGGTATCCCAGTTAAGTTGGTAGGTCTTGCACAGGGTGTACGTGATGGTGGTCGTATGAACCTCTCTATCCGTAAGATCAACGTTACAGCTCCTTACCAGGTTATTCCTGAGCACCTCGATATCGACGTTACAGAGTTGAAGATTGGTAAGAGCATCAAGGTAGGTGACCTCTCATTCGAGGGTCTCGAGTTGGCTACAAGCAAGGCTGTCGTAGTTTGCTCTATCAAGATGACACGTAACGCTCAGCTCGCTGCACAGGCTGCTGCTGAGGAGGCTTAATCGATAGTCATCAAAGATTTTACGAACCTGAGTAAAGCATTATCAAACATTGGATAAATATTTGATTTGTGGGCTTGGTAACCCTGGCGATGAATACGCTGATACCAGGCACAACACAGGATTTATGGTATTGGACGCTTTTGCTAAAGCGTCCAATATTCATTTTGAGGATAAGCGATATGGCTTCGTTGCCGAGACCACGCTCAAGGGAAGAAAGATTATCCTGCTGAAGCCTACCACCTTCATGAACCTGAGTGGTAATGCCGTGAGATATTGGCTGAATCAGGAAAAGATTGACCAGAGCCGACTCCTGGTAATCAGTGATGAGCTCGCTCTGCCGCTGGGTGCTTTCCGCCTGAAGGCGAACGGAAGCAACGGTGGTCACAACGGCTTGGGACATATACAGCAGCTTATCGGCCAGAACTACGCCCGCCTGCGCATGGGTATCGGCAACGATTATCCACGAGGCGGACAGATAGACTGGGTGCTGGGTAAATACACTGAGGAAGACATGAAGCAGCTTCAGCCTGCCATCGACCTGGGTGTGGAGATTATCAAGAGCTTCGTATTGGCTGGTATCGACATCACCATGAACCAATACAATAAGCTAGGAAAGAAATAATCATGAAAGAATCAGCACGAATAGACAAGTGGCTTTGGGCTGCCCGCATTTACAAGACCCGCAGCATTGCTGCCGATGCCTGTAAGAATGGCCGCGTCATGGTGGGAGGCGTAACGAGAAAGCCTTCCTTCATCATCAAGCGTGGCGATGTGGTGAGCGTAAAGAAAGCCCCTATCACCTACTCTTTCGAGGTGCTCGATTGCATAGAGCAGCGTGTAGGAGCCAAAATGCTCTTCGGAGTCTATAAGAACGTGACCGATCCTAAGCAATATGAATTGCTGGAGATGAGTCGCATCAGCGGATTCGTAGATAGAGCAAGAGGCACTGGTCGCCCAACCAAGAAGGAACGCCGAGCCCTGGACGCCTTCGTTGATCCAGCCATGTTTGGATTTGACGAAGAAGGCTGGGACGAGGATGAAGAATAAAATAAAACTCCCCCTATACTTCAAAGAGTATAGGGGGAGTTTTCGTTACTCCCACTGAGCACTTTTCTTTTGCTGATTCTTTTCATAAAACATCAATCCTACAGCAAAAAGACATATCAAAATTAGTGCTCCACAAATAATTGCAAAATTAATTTCTTGTGTAGTCATAATTATCTTCCTTTCTTTCTTACTTTGCAAAGATACTACTTTTTATGAAACAATGCAAGAAAACGGGGATAAAAAAAATCTAAAAATATTCTATATGGTAACAATTTCGTATTTTTTCGCCCGATTTAAGCAAATAATCATTAATTTGTTTGGACTCTATTGTAAAAACCTATATCTTTGCACCCGAAAGATGAAGGTAAGGCATGATAAATGACTACCTCATTTCAGCTTTATAGTAACATACTATTTCAAAAGCTACGTGAATATTAACAGTTTTAAATTTATAATTTAAAAGAGTTATGAAGAAATTATTTGTTATGGCAGCTATGGCGCTGTCTTCAGTAGGTGCTTTCGCACAGCAGGCTGCAGGTACAACAACTCTCCAGCCTAAGGTAGGTTTGAACGTTGCTACAATTGGTGATAACGACTGGAAGGCTGGTTTCGCAGCTGGTGCAGAATTGCAGTATCAAGCTGCCAGCAACTTTGGTGTTGCTGTAGGCGCTCTCTACTCTGTACAGGGCTTCAAGGGTAAGGATGTAGAAATTGATACTCCTATCGGAGGCGGAACTATCAAGAATGACTATAAGTGGAATCCAGGCTACATCAATGTGCCTATCACTTTGAACTACTACCCAGTAGCTGGTCTTGCTCTCAAGGCAGGTTTGCAGCCAGGTTTCCTGGTAAACAAGGATGATGCAGAAGACGTTAAGACCGTAGACCTCTCTATCCCTGTAGGTCTCTCTTACGAGTACCAGAACATCGTATTCGATGCTCGTTACAACATCGGTGTAACTAAGATTGCAGATAACGTTGATCACTACAACAACGTAATTCAGATTACTGTAGGTTACAAGTTCTCTCTCTAATCAATGAACTTTTAGTAATCCCAAATAAAACAATCCCCGTTCTTCATTACGAAGAGCGGGGATTTCTTTTTTTCTCGTCATACCTATTTGAAATAAGCCTCACATAAACATTGAGTGAGGCTTACTATTTAAATGAAGCTTACTTCATTTTCTTTTTTAGAACATTCTTCCGAATGGACGACCACCACCGAATGGACGACCACCGAAGTTAGGACGACCACCAGGTCCGCCAGGTCCACCAGGTCCATCAGGACCACCCTTGCGAGCCTGCTTGCCACCAAAGAGATTCAAGCGATATACCACATGAAGCATCGCATAGCTGTTGATGGCATTATACTCCGTATCCGTACGGGATGTAGCAGAAATGGCACGGGAGAAAGTGCTCTGCTGACGAAGAATATCGTAGAACTGGAGCATGATGGTCAATGGCTTGCCCTTCAGGAAACCCTGAGAGAGCTGCGCATTCCATACATACTCATCAGTATTCATGCTGCTATCATTATATCCACGGCGACTGCTGATAGAGAGGCTTGAGTTCAAGCTGGTTCCCCAAGGAGCAGTAAGCGTCATGCTAGGACCATAAGAGAACTGCCAGGTATCGAGGTTGCTGTTAGGCTGCAACTTATTCTTGGCATGGTTATAATTCAATGTTCCATCAAGCGAAAGCTCCAGCCAGTTGTTGCGATAGCTGAAAGAGAGGCGCTCTCTCCAAGTAGTACTCCTGGTGGTATTCTTCTGAGAATCAGACTGCTTGTCGAGACTCAGATAGCTCACGTAGTTGTTGTAACCCAAGTTGGTGTCGGTATTCACGTTCCATACACCGGCACTGTCGATAGAGCAGTTGAACATGAAGGCTCCCATCACATTCCAATTACCATTGATATTCTCCGGACGAGTGATTCTTCCACCAGTCGTCTCATCGTAGGTCACCTTGTTGCTGATGCTATTGTTGGTGGTAGAGAAGTTGATGAAGGTCATGACACCCTTGTTGTGGTTCTGCACGAAGTTGTTGTAGAACAATCGGAAGTTCTGGGTGAACGATGGCTTCAGGCCAGGGTTACCCTTCGAGATGTTCAGCGGGTCGCTGTTATCTGTGATATCAAGCAACTGCGAGATGCTTGGCTGAGAAGTAGTACCACGATAGTTTACACGCAGATTGCTCATCTTTGAGAAGCGATAACGGAAATCGAGGGTTGGACTGATATTCGTCACGTTGCGAACGGTATCTACATGCACGCCCTGATAATCCTGGATATACTTCGACTGCTGAGGCTGAACCATCACACCGAAGTTCAGATTATACTTCTTACGGATGAATCGCATCATCACCTGGATGTCATGGTTATAGTTGCGATACTCAGAGAAACGGCTCAACTCATTATCCCTATAGTCATTGAGTTGACCGGCAAACGGATTCAGATAACTATCCCAACCACGATACTCATGATCTCCTGTCATTGCATTCTTGCTGAAATCGTAGGTGTTGCGGTCGCTCTTGGAGTAGCTGTAAGTAAACTTATAGCTGAACTGCAGGAAGGTTGCCTTCCAGAGTGGCTCACTATAGGTCAACTGGCCCGCATAACTGTAATCCTTTGAAGGAGTCAGGTTGTAGCGGTTGGTCTGATAGGTAGAATCCTTACCCTCCGCTGTCTGCACAAGATAGAGCTTGGCATTGTTGAGCGAGATGCTTTTGCTGTCCTTATCCGTATATTTGGCATCCATACGCAAGGTGATGTTACGTCCCTTGTTGCCCAACTTGCGGTTTACCTGCAACATGCCACGGATATTGTTGTTATCAGAATAGCTGATTCCCTGAGAAAGCTGTCTGTTCACCATAGCCTCAGCCTTGTCCAACTCCTCAATACCTTCCTCAGAAAGAGGGTCTTTGGTGGTGATGGTGTAAGGATCCTTGTTGTAAGATGCCGACTGGCTGCCGCTCAAACCATCGCTGGTGCTCCAGGAGATGGAAGGACGGAAGAGGATGTTGGTCATCGTATCAGGCATCCACTCCAATCGGATGTTACCATTCCAACTGTTGCTGCGGGAGAAACTCTGGCTCAGACTATTGCTGAAAGAGCTGCTGCTACCCATGAAGTTCTCGCTGGAACGACTGCTCCATACATCGCCATCGCTGTGATTCCAGCGAAGGGAAGTATTGAATTTGAACTTGTTCTTCAACTCATAGTTATAGTTGGCAGCTATCATCTTGCTGGCATTCAATCCGTTGGCACCGCCCCAGAATCCTCTGCCAGGACCACCGCCGAATCCACGGTCGCTGGTATTGTTGGCATTGGCAAAGAGCATGAATCGGTTGTTATCATTGAAATAAGCTCCCATGCCACGCATATTGTAGCGGCTCTTGTTGCCCACACCCAGGTCGATATTGGAAATCAAACCCTTGTTCATACCCTTCTTCACACCGAAGTCGAGCACGGTCTGCTCCTCGCCATCATCGATACCGGTTACCTTAGAGAGATCACTCTTCTCATCGTAGGCCTTGATCTTGTCGATGATGCTGGTAGGCAGGTTCTTCAGGGCAGTCTTGGTATCGCCCGTCATAAACTCCTTGCCATCCACGAGAATCTTCTTCACTTCCTTACCATTGATCTTGATGGTACCGTCGTCGCTGACCTCAGCACCCGGCAGGCGCTTCACCAGCTCCTCAACCACCGAACCTTCCGGTGTGCGGTAAGCCGCTGAGTTATAGACGAAGGTATCCTCCTTCAGGTTCACCTTCTGCGCCATGGCAGTAACCACGGCACCCTTCAGCATGATGGCATCCGCACCGAGAACCACATTGCCCATTGCCAGATTCTTATCGTCGGCAATCTGCACACGCTTCACGGTAGTCTTGTAACCCACACTAGAAATCTTTAGTAAATACTTGCCATTGGCAGGTGCATTGAGATGGAAGAGTCCCTTCTCGTTGCTAATGGCACCCGACACATAAGTGCTGTCGGCCTTAAGTAGCTGAATCGTTACTTGCTCCACGGGGTCCTTGGTATCGCGGTCGATAATCGCACCGCTTATCAGGCGTTCCTGAGCGAAGGATGCCATGGCGAAGATAGCCAGGAGCATCGTCAGAATTGTTCGTTTCATCATTTATTTAATGTTATTATTTATTCTATGCATTTTATAACTGCCTATTTTGACGCACGAAATATAACAAGGTTTAAACTTTTATCATTAAAAAGTGCTTTTTTATTTTGTTTTGTCTCTTATTTAACGTACCTTTGCAACATAATTTCAGATGAGCCAGCCAAAGATGGCTCATAAATAATGACCTTTAAAATGTTTATATGTTATGAATCAGAGAGTTATCATATCAACCCATCTAGAAGGCGAACTGGTGAGCGCCCTTGCCGAATGTGAACACGACAAGCTGTTTGTTCTTACTGATACCACTACCCAGAAAGAGTGCCTCCCGCTGCTGAAGAAATTCTACTGCATGAAGGAAGCACAGGTGATTACGATTCCGGCAACCGACAGCCACAAGGACATCGAGAGCCTCATGATGGTTTGGAAAGGATTGCAGGAGGGTGGCGCCTCTCGTCACTCTTGCATGATTAACCTGGGAGGCGGCATGGTGACCGACCTGGGAGGTTTCGCTGCCAACACCTTTAAGCGTGGCATCAACTTCATCAATATCCCAACCACCCTGCTTGCCATGGTGGATGCTTCGGTGGGCGGAAAGACCGGTATCAACTTCGGCGGACTGAAGAACGAAGTGGGCGTTTTCAACGACTCCAAATTCGTGATTCTCGACACTGAGTTCCTGAAGACCCTGGATGCCGAGAACATCTGTTCGGGCTATGCCGAGATGCTGAAGCACGGTTTGATTTCTACCGAGGCGATGTGGGAAGAACTGGTGAGCTTCGACCTTGCCAACCCCGACCTGAAGCAGTTGCAGCGTATGGTGGGCGACAGCGTGAAGGTGAAGGAGCGCATCGTGGAGCAGGACCCTCATGAGAAGGGCATCCGCAAGGCACTGAACCTGGGTCACACCTTCGGTCATGCCTTCGAGAGTTGGGCATTGAAGCGCAAGCCTATCCTCCATGGCTACGCCGTGGCATTCGGTTTGATTCCAGAACTCTACCTCAGTGTCATCAAAACGGGATTCCCTACCGAGAAGATGCGACAGACCGTGAACTTCATCAAGGAGAACTACGGTACGCTGAACATCACCTGCGATGACTACGATGAGCTGATTGAGCTGATGCATCACGACAAGAAGAACCAGAATGGTATCATCAACTTCACCATGATGGGAGGCATCGGAGATATCCGCATCAACCAGACGGCTACCGTTGAGGAAATCAAGGAAGCACTCGATTTCTTCAGAGAAGGATAGATCGCTTCGGCTTTCCGGTTTCGGTAAGCGGAAGATGATCTACATATCGGAATTCCCTTGGAATCCAATATTTATGATTTTTATGATCAGAAGATTTTTCATCAGATAAGAGGCGGCGGATAGTCGCCTCTACTTTTTTTATATCCTCATCCTCTGTCAGGAGAACGGCGATTTCTCCAAACTTCTCATCTTTCTTCTTGGCTATCATGAAAGGCTTTTCAAGATGAGGCTTCAAGAGAGCCTCCACTTCTTCTATCTGAATCTTGATACCACCGCTGCAGATTACATTATCCTTTCTGCCCTTGATTCGGAAACGAAGTTTTTCCACCTTATCATGTTTTTCCTCCTTATCATGTTTTTCCACCTTATTATATATATAGGGTTCTATTTCCACAATATCATTCGTTACCAGGGTTTCGGCACAAACCAGAGGAGCATCGATGACTAGACAACCTTCATCAGTCTGACTGATTTTCACGCTATCGAAAGGCTGATACCATTCGCTAGCCTCAGCGCCATTGATTCTTCGCAAGGCGATATGAGATAAGGTTTCGGTCATGCCGTAAGTGCTCCAGATGGCAATATTGCCAGGAAGCGAACGGAGTTCTTTTTCTAAAGATGCATCGATGGCACCGCCTCCGATAATAAGATGGCGGATATGAGTGAGTCGCTCCCGCTCCTCGGGAACCTGCAGGGTATTATACACCTGCATCGGAACCATGGCAGCAAAAGTAATCTCCCCGTTTACATCTTTTCCATTTGCATCTTTCAAATTGATATCCTTCAGCGGATGGCCACTAGGAGAAACTGAAATAAGATGGAGATGGCGCTCGATACTGCGCACCACCACCATCTTACCTGCAATATAATCAAGCGACATACAGAGCAGAGCACTGTCACCCGGCTTCAAACCCAGGAAATCACAAGTGATGCGGGCGGAGTTGAGCATTCGCTTCTTCTCCACCATCATCGGCTTGGGCTTTCCCGTGGAGCCACTGGTATGCACCAGCACCCTGTCGCTATCGTTATTCCATTCAGAAAGGAAATCTTCTAAAGTCATAATTTAAATTATACCCTGCTTAGCGGATTACAAATCCGCAATAGTTACCCAATGATGCGACGGATTGCAAATCCGCCGAAACAAATAGGGGTAAAATACTATATTATATTATTTTACAATAAAGAGTTTATCACCACGGATTTCCAATGGCATCGGGATGTTATCCGTAAAGAGCTGACCGGTGCCCAAACCCTGCGGCATCTCGACATTCGGACCATATACCTTGGCAGCATAATGGGCGATGGCATGGAGACCTATGTTGCTCTCCAATGCCGAGGTAATCCAACTGCCGATGCCTCGCTGGCTGGCCAACTGAATCCACTCGTTGCAACCATAGATACCCCCATGGAGCGAAGGCTTCAAAATGATATATTGTGGACGAATGGTATCGAGCAGAGCCTCTTTCATGCTTTTCACATTCACACCAATCAACTCCTCATCCAGGGCGATAGGTAGCGGAGTTTCCCTACAGAGCTGAGCCATCTTAGGCCACTGATGCTGCTTGATAGGCTGCTCGATGGAATGGATATCATACTTGGCCAAAGCCTCCAACTGGCTCATGGCATTCTCTGGCAGGAAACCGCCATTGGCATCCACTCGCAACTCCACCTGTTCCTGGGTATATACATCACGAATACGCTTGATGAGGTCGAGTTCTTTGAAGAAATCGATGGCACCAATCTTCAGTTTCACGCAATGGAAACCCGCCTGGAGTTTCTCCTCCAGTCGTGCCAGCATTTCCTCGTAAGTACCCATCCACACCAGTCCGTTGATGGTGATGCCCTCTTCTCCCCTACCGAAAGGAGAGTCGAAAAGATCTGTCAGGTTCTCCATTCCTGCTGGAACAAAAACCCCTTTCTGCTTCAACATTTCTGAAGAAGAAGAGGCTCCTTCAGCAGGAACAATTTCCAAGAACTTCTTCGCTGCATCGAAGAACGAAGCGAAGGCTGTTTCCAAACCGAAGGTGATGCTAGGGTAAGCACGAATCATATCGTATGGAATGCGTCCCATCTGCTCCACCATCTGGCACACCTGCCGAAGGGTCATCTCATATTCCGGTTTGGCATCGCAACTCAAATCTGGGAGCGTAGCACACTCACCCACTCCCTCTACTCCCGGCAATTCATCCGATGTAAGGGTGAGATAATAACTGTGTCTCGTGGTATATACACCACGAGACGTGCCTGCCGGCTGCTTGAAGTGGAGCGTGCGCTCCGAGATGTCTATCTTATACATTCTTTATATATCTATATATCTATGTATCAATACAATTGAATTCTTCACTCTTCGTTCTTCACTCTTCACTAAAAGAAAGTGCTCTTCACTTAACTTACTTCTTCTGCTTCAAGTCATAAAGGTCCTTGCGGCGGTCGCGAAGATTTCTTACAGCACCATAGGTATGAAGCTCGTTCAGAAGGTTCAAATCTACATCTGAAACGAGAATCATCTCGGTATTCGGTGTTGCCTCCGAACGCTTGCCGTCGTTAGGGAAGGCGAAGTCGCAAGGAGTGAACACAGCACTCTGGGCATACTGGATATCCATGTTGTGAACACGTGGCAAGTTGCCCACACTACCCGCAATGGCTACATAGCACTCATTCTCGATGGCACGCGCCTGGGCACAGACTCTTACTCGGGAGTAAGCATTCTGCGTATCGGTCATGAACGGAACGAAGAGAATCTGCATGCCATCCTCTGCCATTAATCTTGACAACTCAGGGAACTCCACGTCATAGCAGATTACGATACCAATCTTACCGCAATCGGTGTCGAAAGTCTGGATATGGCTACCGCCGCTCAATCCCCAGCACTTCTGCTCATCTGGCGTTACGTGAATCTTCTCATACATATCCACGCTACCATCTCTACGGCACAGGAAGCCCACGTTATAGAGAGAGTCGTCCTTGAGATAAGGCATACTACCCGTGATGATGTTGATGTTGTAACTGATGGCCAACTCGCGGAATCGGTCACGAATCTCATCGGTATATTGAGCCATCATGCGGATGCTCTGTGCCTCACCCAAATCGTTGAATCTCGCCATCAATGGCGCATTGAAATACTCTGGGAAGAGGATGAAATCGCTCTTGTAATCGCTCACGGAATCCACGAAGAACTCTACCTGCTCGAAGAGGTCGTCCACCGAAGCGTATGGACGCATCTGCCACTGTACCAGACCGATTCTCACGGTTGGCTTTCTATCTACATAAGAATCCGTAGGTGGCTGATAGTAGATGTTATCCCACTGCAGCAGGGTGGCGCAGTGTTCACTCTCCTCATCACTAGGAAGATAGTTGCGGATAACGCGACGCACGTGGAAATCGTTAGAGAGCTGGAAGGTAAGAACCGGGTCATAGATTTCGCGGTTTCTTACGTGCTCGATATACTCCTTAGGGCGCATCTTGTCGGCATACTTATGATAGTTTGGAATACGACCTCCAAACATGATAGCCTTCAGGTTGAGCTTCTCGCAGAGTTCCTTGCGATACTCATACATACGGCGAGCCAATCGCAAGCCACGATAGTCTGGGTGGATAAACACCTCGATGCCGTAAAGGATGTTTCCATGAGGATTGTGGGTATTGAAGGTTTCATTACCCGTAACCTGAGCATAGGTATGGTCGCCTTTCACCATATCATAGTTGACGATGATAGAGAGCGCACAGCCCACAATCTTATCATCCACGATGATAACCACCTGTCCCTCAGGGAAGATAGTAATGAGTTTCTTAATCTGTTCTTTTGTCCAGAATACATCTGAGTCTGCGTAAATACGCTTAAACGACTTGGCGAGCTGGTCATAATCCTCCATGTGGAGGTTGCGCATGCCCACCTTTTCGATTTTTCGAGTTGGTTCCATAACAACTGTATTTTTATTATTATCTAAATCCGGGTGCAAAGATACAGCAAATTATAGATACGACAAAGAGTTTTCGCAAATAATTGATATTTACGAAAACTCTTTTCATGAATTTTACATCAGGAAAGCCTTTTGGCTTAGAATTTAACGCAAAAACTTGGCATCTTCCTGTGGTATAGCCTCATCATGATCATCGAGATAGAGCAACTTCGTTGGATGATATTTACCACTTGCCACCGAGTATTCATCCTGGCGATAACGGGTCTGAATGCCACCGATGCCCAGCATGGTATGAAAAGCCGAAAGACTACTCTGCACCTGTTTTGACCGATTTTCTCCCAATGCCTTCAATATATCCGGATATTGTTTACTGAATCCTTCAGAAGTCCAGATGATGAAAGGCACATGCAGTTCGTAATCCGAAGCCTTCGGGGCAGCATGAAGGAAGAGGCAGCGCTCATCATCGAAAATATTCTCTCCATGATCGCTGGTATAGAGCATCGCTGATGTAGGCTGACCATATACCCCATCCGTCTTAGCCTGTACCCCCTCCCATTTCTGCAGACGTTCAATGATACCATGCAGGATATAATCGGTATATCGGATGGTATTATCATAGGCATTCAGGAGGTCACGCCGATTCTCTGGCTTTGCCTCACTCCTGCTATCAGGCTTGAAGTAAGCGAAACTACTGGGATAACGCTCCTGATAATTGAAGTGAGAACCATAGGAATGAAGAACCACGAAGAGTTTGCGATAACGGTAATGGTAATGGGCAGACGAGGAAGCATCAGCCAATGGCAATATCTCATCCAGTTTCTGCAACAGATCCTCATCATAATGGTTGCCTTGCGAAGCATCCTCTTTCTTCAGAAAATAATGCTCATCAGCCTGTTCTCCCAGAAAATCGATAAACGAATGATTGGGCAACTGGTTGCTGATAAACACAGTATGGAATCCGGCTTCCTTAAAGGCCGCCAGGATGCCTTTCTCATGAAAAAGTCGCTCAAAATCCTCGGCTGATGCAGCAGACAAGAGCATCGGTACACTCTTATGGGTGGTATTGCTCTGCGTTGTCACATTCGGGAAAGCTTTGATACCCGGTGTCTTGGAAAGCAGAGGATTGGTATCCCGCGGATAGCCATAGAGACTGAAGTTGTGGGCTCTCGCCGTCTCTCCTACTACCATCACATACACCTCGGGAGCCGTGGCAGAATGCTCACTCCTGGCATCAAACTTGAAGTCCCTGCTTGCCTCCCTGTAATTTTCCGATGCCGCATTGCGCTCGAAAGCCAGATAGAGATTGTAACAGACGTTGACAGGATAGAGCTGGTTGCGCATGCAGTAATCATCCACCGCCACATAGCATGCCAGCAGACAGAAGAGGCCGATACCTCCCACCTCCATCACCCATTTTCGAACGTGATGCTGAAATGCAGCCGATATCTGATGTTTCTTCCTGATATGGATAATGCCCAGAACCAGCAGTGGCAGATAGATGACGAAGACACCCACTACGGCTGGAGCCAGATTATCCAGGAGTTCCATCGCCTCACCCGCATTGGTGGTTACGAGATTCAGAAACATATCTACCGCTATCACTCCCGTTCCGAAAAGATAGAGCAACACCAGCTGGAAGGCTGCGAAAAAGATGAAGATGAACGCCCACCATACCATCTTTCCCGGACATTTGGCGACGGAAAAGAACCACATATACAGTGCCAAAGGCAGCAGCACGTTGACAGCACAAGCCCAAGGAGCCAGACACTCGGTAAAGCACAGGGCTATATTAGGCAGCAGCAGCGCCACCACCGCATAACCATAAAGAAAGACTCCCGAAGACACCTTATTATATATCGTTTTACATATCGTTTTACATATCGAATTATTCATAGCCTACACCTTATTATATATAGAGCATATCATGAAAAAGCCTCATCAAAATGCTTCGTTGATATTGAAGAGGAAACCGGATTGTCCCGACTTTCCAAAACCATAATCCAATCTTACATTCACATCCTTCTTGAATTCCCAGCGATAGCCCACACCGGCATTCGGCAGAATCTGCCGGCTTCTCATGGCAGAGAACTTAGGAAAAACGGTGCCGGCTCCTGCCCAGACCACAATGCCGTTGCGCTTCCACACATGCTGGCGCAGCTCCACCGTAGCCTCCAGAGAATGCTTGTCACGATAGCGCCCCTCGTAGTAGCCACGCATCGAACTGGTTCCGCCCAACTCCGCCATCATGCCCCACGAAGGATTTCCGAAATTAAGATTCGCTCCAAAATCCTCGGCAAGTATCGTTCCCTTACCCAGCCGCTGATAAGCATCAAAGCGGAATTTCGTACTGCTGAAGGCATAGTCATTGCCCATGAACTTAGGCCGGAACATCTGCTTGATATTCAGATAGATGCCCCGATGTGGATTGGTCAGGTTATCTCGATTATCATAAACCAGCGATACACCCGCTCCCACATTCCAGGTATGCTTATCCATGCCCTGCAACAGTTCCGGACGTTCTATCTGCTTTCCGATTACATAATCATAAGCCGCCATCGGTCCTACATAGAAGTTATCAGCCACCTTGATGAGGAAGCTTGCCTCCACCTGAGCCTGCCATCGTTTCATATCGCTCTTGTTGTCGTCGTTATCGCCCATCTCAAAACCCATTCCCCAGAAATCAGAAGGGAATGAATAGAAATAAAGGTGATAGTCTATGCGATAGCGCCCCTGGGGTGCGAGGTGGTTACCCCTAACACCCAACATATAGAACCCCACCGTGCTCACATCGCCAAAGAGCGATACATTGGAAGGAGGAAGAATGCTGTCGTTCACATCTGTACGATAGAGACCCGCCGCCACCATGCCCAAGCCAAACTTGGTATCTGATGCATAGTGCGGACCACCTATCACACTGAAGTCAAAACGCTTATGCTTCTTGTTCTTATTGGCATCATTAAAGTAATCAAGAAAACGAGTCATCCACGATTTCTTGGCTTCATGAATGGAATCAGCCTGCACGATAGTGCTGCTAGCCTTTTCAGAAAAGACACTATCTGCAGAAAATGGCTCCGAGGCATAGCTGCCCAATGCCACCATCGCAACAAGTATTGTCAGGATATGCTTCATAAAGTCGATATTTAAAAGTCAATATTTAAATGATTAATACACCATTGCCACATTATCAATCCACAGGGTATTGCCTGGCGTACCGATGTAGGCTCCGCCATGCGAAGAGGAAAACTGCAGGATGAGATGGCTCGGCGTATCGCCAGCACTCGCCCATCCCACTTCCTTCACAGGCACACACTTTCCCTTGCTGTTGCGGGCGTAATCGGTAGAACGGAGCCCCATCGTGGCTGCATCGTAACCGGCCATGTGGCGGATGTCACCATAATGAATGGTATAGGTGGCATTCTCCACCCATCCATTGGTGCTCTTGCCATACTTTACCACCATCGTTCCCACACGCTTGGCCGTGATGTTGCCCTGGGCATCTTCATGACGCTTTTGCAGATAGAGCACGGCGATGGCATAGTCGCGACCCGCCACGGTGGATGCACTGCTGAATCCGGTCTGCTTGATGCGATGAGCCACATTCGGCATGTAGGTCTTGTAGTCGAATCTCACAGCCTTAGGACGTGCCGTAAACGGGATGCCCCAGTTGATAGCCTTCGGACCATCCTTGGTACTGGTAATCGGTTCGCGCACATCGCCCAGAAAGAGGGAGCCGGCAGCCAGCACCTTGATGTTGATGAGTCCGAGCACCTTCACCTTTTCTATATGGGTAACCAGTTTGGCACAATATCCCCCCTCGTGTTTGTCGCGATACACCGAGTTGTTGGTTTTATAGATGCCCGATACGTGTGCCAGCACATTGGATGATCCCCATGGCGAACCGCCCTTGTTGGTATAAGGCGTATTTCCGTTGAGGGTCATATTCGGTCCCACGGCATAGATGGTTTTCTGATTACCGCCGATGATAGCCGATTCCTTGATATTTCTTACTACCCAGTGGTCCATATTTCCATATTTCAATGGAACCACCTTTTCCTGTCCCTTTATAGGGAGGCACGACAAGGCGGCAACCGCCATTGCTATGCCGAATACATTATGTTTCTTCATCTCAATACCTTTTATTATTCCTTCATTCATTCTAGGATATTCTTGTTACTATTCTAGGATATTCATTATCTAACTTGAAACTGCAAAGATAGAAAAATATTTTCTACTTTTGAGTTTTCCTTGAAATAAACATGAAAATATTAAGAAATTATAATAGATTTATAGGTTTTTAATCGATGAAAAGCAAAAAAGCCCTGCATTTGCGCTAACAAATGCAGGGCTTCTATATGATAGGATGTACTACTATCGGTTAGAATACATGTTGTCGTAGTACTTCTGGTAATCACCAGAGGTTACGTTGTCCATCCATTCCTGGTTCTCGAGATACCATTTTACGGTTTCCTCGATACCCTCCTCAAACTGGAGAGATGGCTCCCAACCGAGTTCCTTCTGAAGCTTGCGAGAGTCGATGGCGTAACGCATATCGTGACCCTTTCGGTCGGTTACATAAGTGATGAGATCCATATCCTCGCCTTCCTTTCTGCCGAGCAATCTATCCACGGTCTTGATAACCACCTTGATGATATCGATGTTCTTCCACTCGTTGAAACCGCCGATGTTGTAAGTCTCGGCAATCTTACCCTTGTGGAAAATCATATCGATGGCACGGGCATGATCTACTACATACAACCAGTCGCGCACGTTCTCACCCTTACCATATACTGGCAATGGCTTGCGATGACGGATGTTGTTGATGAACAACGGAATCAACTTCTCTGGGAACTGGTATGGACCGTAGTTGTTAGAGCAGTTGGTTACGATGGTTGGCATACCGTATGTATCGTGGAAAGCACGAACGAAGTGGTCTGAGCTTGCCTTAGATGCAGAGTATGGAGAGTGAGGATTGTACTTGGTAGTCTCCAGGAAGAACTCCTCGCCGTAAGCCTCGTGGTTCTTACCGCTGGATGCCTTGGTAGTGAAAGGAGCAGGAACGCCCTCAGGGTGAGTCATCTGCAATGCACCGTAAACCTCATCAGTAGAGATGTGGTAGAAACGCTTGCCCTCGTAACCCTCAGGAAGACTCTCCCAATAGATCTTTGCCGCCTGGAGCAGAGACAGGGTACCCATCACGTTGGTATGAGCGAAAGTGAATGGATCCTTGATACTTCTATCTACATGGCTCTCGGCAGCGAGATGGATGATGCCAT
>ERZ1026890.267-NODE-267-length-38647-cov-11.782390_pt1 | contig 38647 bp, 52 predicted proteins | sample MGYA00380175_ERZ1026890 | MGnify/ENA primary metagenome ERZ1026890 (study PRJEB33269, sample SAMEA4719811) | human gut metagenome | biome: human-associated habitat; feature: organic feature; material: feces | place: Cameroon | collected 2013-10 ...
AGTATCAGACCGCGCTGGAATTATATCGCTCACAGAGTGACTTCAATAATCTGGCAATCGGCCTGGTGGATGCTACCCGGGAGCGTACCACTAATGTTCTGACGGGGCTGTTGACTAAAACGCAGACCTTTAAAGAGGGCATGATCAACCTCTTCTCCACGCTTACTCAGTCGATAATTCAAAACCTCGTCGATATGGCAGCACAGGCGCTCGTAACAAATACAATCCTGAGCTCAATCATGAGCGTAGGTTCGAGTGTGTTTGGAGCTGTTGGAGGCGGTGCGGCGGCCAGTTCAGGAACAGCCATTGCCGACTATGGCAGTAACTTCCAGTTCAACGCTAAAGGAGGCGTTTATTCCTCCTCAGATTTGAGCGCTTACAGCGGTCAGGTCGTAGATAACCCTACGTTTTTCGCATTCGCGAAAGGGGCTGGGGTAATGGGGGAGGCGGGACCAGAAGCGATTATGCCTTTGACCCGCGCAGCTGATGGTTCACTTGGCGTGCGTGCTGTAAATAGTGGTGCAGCGGGAGGTGACACGGCACCGAAGGTTTATATAAACATCGATTCAAACGGTAACACATCGACACAGGCACCTGCAGGTCTGGAACAATTCGGTACCGATGTAGGCCGTTACGTCGATCAGCGATACAAGCAGAATGTCATGCGTGATATCCGACCTGGTGGTGATATCTGGAACGCAATGAAAGGAACCCGATAAACATGGCTATCGAAACTTTTACCTGGAGCCCCAGAGTCAGTCCGACACAAACCGTCTCATTCAGGACGAGAAGCGCCAAGTTTGGGGATGGCTACGAGCAGATCTCCGGCGATGGCCTCAATCCTCGCAGCCAGCAGTGGGAACTGAATTTTGTTGGGACTGAAGAATACGTTCAGGCGATCAAAACCTTTCTTGACAGGCATGGAGGAACAAAATCATTCCAGTGGAAACCTCCGCTTGAGCCGCTTGGGTTATATCGTTGTGCCGAGTATAAGCCCACTCCGATGGGAGGTGAGAACTACTCCCTTTCCGCAACTTTCCAACAGGCATTCAAACCATGAGTCTAAATGAAGATTATCAGAAGCTTGAGCCTGGCGATGAGGTCAGGCTTTACGAGGTCGATGGAACGGCCTTTGGAACAGGCGAGGTTCTGCGGTTTCACAGCTACAGTCTGGCACATACTGAAGCTGAAATTGTCGCGGCCGGGGGTGATGAAGATAAGCTTCCAGCTAAATCAATTTGGTGGCAGGGGGAGGAATACAAAGCATGGCCATGTCAGATTGAGGGGATCGAAGCTTCTACTAGCGGGAGCAGCGCGCAACCAAAATTATCGGTAGCAAACCTTGATAGCTCCATCACAGCTCTTTGTCTTGCCTATGACGATATGCTGCAGGCGAAGGTGACTATCCATGACACGTTAGGCAAATATCTTGATGCAAAAAACTTCGCGGATGGCAATGCGACAGCCGATCCCACGCAGGAAAAATTGAAGATTTTCTACATCGATTCAAAGAGTAGTGAAAGTAATGAAGTTGTTGAGTTCACACTCTCAAGCCCAATGGACCTGCATGGGCAAATGATCCCGACGCGACAGCTTCACTCCCTGTGTACCTGGTGCATCCGGAATAAATATCGCACCGGCGACGGATGCGACTATGCCGGAACCCGCTATTTTGATAAAAACAACAACCCAGTGAGCGATCCGTCGCTGGACGAATGCAACGGCACGCTGACGGCCTGCAAACTTCGGTTCGGTGAAAATAACGAGCTTTCGCATGGTGGTTTCCCGGGCACGTCTTTGATCAGGAGTTAATATGCGTCAGAAAACCATTGATGCAATTATGGCGCATGCTGCAGCAGAATATCCTCGCGAGTGCTGTGGCGTGGTGGTGCAGAAAAGCCGTGTTGAACGATATTTCCCTTGTCGTAACCTCGCTGCAGAGCCGACGGAACATTTCCACCTCTCGCCAGAGGATTACGCAGCTGCTGAGGACTGGGGAACGGTGATCGCCATAGCTCACAGTCACCCTGATGCCACGACTCAACCGAGCGAACTGGATAAAGCGCAATGCGATGCAACGCTTTTGCCGTGGCACATCGTGAGCTGGCCGGAGGGGGATTTACGCACCATCCAGCCACGCGGAGAACTGCCGCTGCTGGAGCGTCCGTTTGTGCTTGGACACTTCGACTGCTGGGGGCTGGTAATGAGTTATTTCCGGCAAACGCATGGTATTGAGCTCCACGATTACCGGGTGGATTATCATTGGTGGGAAAACGACTATCCGGACAACTTCTACCAAGATTGCTGGTATGAGTGCGGATTCCGTGAATTCGACGGGCCGCCGAAACCCGGCGATATGGTGATCATGCAGGTCCAGGCTGATAAGTGGAATCATGCGGGAATTCTGCTGGAGGGAAATATGCTGCTGCACCACCTTTACGGACACTTGAGCCAACGCGTACCGTATGGAGGCTACTGGCAAGAGAGAACGATGAAGGTACTTCGCCATAAGGACCTGTGCTAACCTTTGCTCAAAACAAAGGAGCGAAACCATGAAACTTGCCTTGAGCATAATATTATTATCAACATCTCTGAATTTATTTGCAGGAACTGTAAACGATTACCTTGATCGCCACTCAGAAATTAAATCTAATTCAGTTGCAGCCACTTACGTTAACCATTACGCATTTATGATTGCGATGATGGAAGCGCAACAGAAGCATAATAGATCTGACAATGAGTTTATCACCGGATTAGTTTCAGACAACGGTGATGTATATGCAAAGCTAGCGGTTAAAAAGCTTGCTAATGACTGTTTAATACAGCGAAGTATCGGTCAATCTGGAGAGTTAAATAATAAAGAATGTAATATTATGATTCGAGCGAATAAAGCGGATTAATAAGCATTTAAAGAATAGAGGGTACGATGCAAGAGGTAATGACGCGAATTGAGCTAAGTGGCGAGCCTGGTAAAATTTTTGGAAAGATCCACCACCGCCTTATCAATAAAGTATCTGAAGCTGGAACGGCCCTCGCTAAAACCATTCCGGGCTTTGAAAGTTATATGATTAGTAGTAAAAGTCGTGGTCTAACCTTTGCCGTTTTCAAAGGGAAGAAAAACATAGGAGTAGATGACCTTGGCTTCCCCGTTACAGGTGAAGTGATCAGAATTGTACCTGTAATCATTGGGGGGAAAAAAGCTGGTGTGCTGCAAACAGTTTTAGGTGCTGTGTTGGTGGCCGCTGGTGCTGTGCTTAGCTTCACTCCATGGGCTGCAGCCTCACCATTTTTATATAAATTTGGTGCTGCAATGATGCTAGGCGGAGTTGTACAGATGCTTTCCCCTCAACCAGCAGGTCTGGCCAGCAAACAAAGTGCAGATAACCGCGCATCCTACGCATTCGGTGGTGTAACAAACACCGCGGCGCAAGGCTATCCGGTACCGCTCCTGTATGGCCGCCGGCGGATAGGCGGAGCGATTATTTCTGCCGGAATTTATGTCGAAGATCAGCAGTAGATAACTAACCTTTTTTCTGGCCACCTTCGGGTGGCTTTTTTTATGGGCGCAATATGGCTACAGATAAAGTGTTAAAGGGCCGCAAGGGCGGCAGCTCCAGTTCACGAACCCCTACCGAACAGCCTGATGATCTGCAATCTGTAGCGAAGGCAAAAATCCTCGTTGCGCTTGGTGAAGGGGAGTTTGCAGGGCAGCTCACCGGCAAAGATATCTACCTGGACGGAACAGCCCTGGAGAATGCTGACGGTTCACAAAACTTCAGCGGGGTAACGTGGGAGTTTCGCGCGGGAACGCAGGCGCAAAAATATATTCAGGGTATTCCCGGTACCGAAAACGAAATCAGCGTAGGAACTGAGATATCAAGCGCCACAGCCTGGACCCGCACGTTTACCAATACGCAGCTTTCAGCAGTTCGCCTGCGTCTGAAATGGCCATCGCTTTTCAAACAGGAGGACGACGGCGATCTGGTGGGTTACTCGGTCAATTATGCGATTGACCTGCAGACGGACGGCGGCACATGGCAGACGGTACTCAATACCAGCGTGACCGGCAAAACGACGTCTGGTTATGAGCGCAGCCACCGTATCGATTTACCGCAGGCTGGCAGCACCTGGACAATACGTCTGCGTAAGATTACCTCTGATGCCAACAGCGCGAAGATCGGCGACACGATGACGCTGCAGAGCTTCACCGAGGTGATTGACGCCAAACTGCGTTACCCGAACACCGCTCTTCTCTACATCGAATTCGATTCCAGCCAGTTTAACGGCTCTATCCCGCAGATCTCCTGCGAGCCCCGCGGCCGTGTTATCCGCGTTCCAGATACCTACGACCCTGAAACCCGATCTTATAGTGGGACATGGACCGGGGCGTTTAAGTGGGCATGGACCGATAACCCTGCGTGGATTTTTTACGATCTGGTTGTTTCTGACCGGTTCGGCCTCGGGCACCGTTTGACTGCTGCGAATATTGATAAATGGACGCTTTATCAGGTTGCTCAGTATTGTGATCAGATGGTACCGGACGGCAAAGGTGGCAACGGTACCGAACCACGTTATACCTGCAACGTGTACATTCAGGACCGGAACGATGCCTACACAGTCCTGCGTGATTTTGCTGCTATCTTCCGTGGCATGACCTACTGGGGCGGGGATCAGATTGTGGCCCTGGCTGACATGCCGCGCGATGTTGATTACAGCTACACGCGCGCTAACGTTGTTGGCGGTCGCTTCACCTATTCGAGCAGCACCACGAAAAGCCGCTACACCACAGCGCTGGTTTCATGGTCAGACCCGGGTAACGCTTATGCCGACGCGATGGAGCCGGTATTTGAACAGGCGCTGGTGGCGCGATACGGCTTTAATCAACTGGAAATGACAGCCATCGGCTGCACCCGACAGTCAGAGGCGAACCGAAAGGGGCGCTGGGGTATTCTCACCAACAACAAGGATCGCGTTGTTTCGTTTGATGTCGGGCTGGACGGAAACATTCCGCAGCCAGGCTACATCATCGCCGTGGCAGACGAGCTGCTTTCCGGAAAGGTTATGGGCGGACGTATCAGTGCTGTTAACGGTCGCGTTATCAAACTTGACCGCGTGGCAGATGCAGCAGCAGGTGATCGCCTTATTCTCAACCTGCCTTCCGGAGCGTCGCAGAGCAGGACCATTCAGGCCGTGAACGGGGAATCAGTCACAGTCACCACAGCATACAGTGAGACGCCACAGGCCGAAGCTGTTTGGGTGGTTGAATCTGACGAGCTCTACGCGCAGCAGTATCGAGTTGTCAGCGTTTCCGATAACGATGATGGCACTTTCTCGATTACCGGCGCATGGCACGACCCGGATAAATATGCCCGTATCGATACCGGAGCCATCATTGACCAGCGGCCGGTGAGCGTGATCCCGCCGGGCAACCAGTCGCCGCCTGCGAATATTGTGATCAGCTCGTTTTCCGTGGTTCAGCAAAATATCAGCGTCGAAACAATGCGCGTGAGCTGGGACCAGGCGCAGAACGCTATCGCCTATGAAGCGCAATGGCGCCGCAACGACGGGAACTGGGTTAACGTGCCGCGCAGCTCCACCACGTCATTCGACGTCCCGGGGATTTATGCCGGGCGCTACCTGGTGCGCGTACGCGCAATCAATGCCGCAGAAATCTCGTCCGGATGGGGCTATTCAGAAGAGAAAACGCTGACCGGTAAAGTGGGCAATCCACCGAAGCCGGTTGGCTTCATCGCTTCTGAAAATGTGGTGTTCGGTATCGAGCTGAACTGGGGATTCCCGGCGAATACCGACGACACGCTGAAGACGGAAATTCAGTACAGCCTGACCGGGACGGAAGACGATGCGATGCTGCTGGCCGATGTACCTTACCCGCAGCGCAAATATCAGCAGATGGGACTTAAGGCTGGGCAGATTTTCTGGTACCGCGCGCAGCTGGTGGACCGCAGCGGCAACGAATCAGGGTACACAGAATGGGTGCGAGGACAGGCCAGCATCGATGTTTCCGACATCACTGATGTGATCCTGGAGGAGATTAAAGATTCTGAGGTATTTAAGGATCTGATTGAGAGTGCTGTAGACAGTAGCGAGAAACTGGCCGAACTTTCTGATGCGATTAAGGAGAACGCTGATGGTCTGGCTGCGGCAGTAGGCTCGAATAAACAAACAGCAGAAGCAATTATCGGCAATGCGCTTGCTATTGCTGATGTTGTCGTGCGGCAGACAGCCCAGCAGGGCGCTAACTCTGCGACCTTCGAACAACTCCGGGAGGTGATCGCTACTGAGACGGAAGCGCGCGTCACGGATGTTACTCGCCTTGAGGCAAAAACAGCGCAGAACGAAGCGGGAATTACCGAGGTAAGGCAGGCTCTGTCAGATGAAGCTCAGGCAAGGGCTACTGCTGTTGATCAGCTCACTGCGAGTACTCAGGTCATTTCTGATAAAGCTGATTCGGCTTCGAGTAAAGCTGACGATGCATCAGGTAAGGCAGATGCAGCTGAACAAGCCAGCTCACAAAACACTGCTGATATCACCACGTTGCGACAGGTTGTCACCGACACGACTTCATCAATGGCATCCCGCCTGGAGGAGCTGGGAGCAAGAACCGATACTGCCAGCGGCGGCATCCAGAATAACGCTATCGCGCTAATAACGAGTACGCTGGCGCAGGTTGATCAGCGGGTGAGACTCAGCGCGCAGTACGGTGACAGCAAGGCCGGCATCGATCGTATTGATAACGTCATGGCAAGCGACAGGGAGGCAACAGCACGTTCGCTGCTGAGCTTGCAGGCTGACGTGAACGGCAATAAAGCATCCATCAACAGCCTGAACCAGACGTTCTCCGATTACCAGCAGGCCACGGCCACGCAGATAAACGGCATTACGGCGACCATCAACGGGCACACTTCAGCGATCACCACCAACGCGCAGGCCATTGCGAACGTCAACGGCGACCTGAATGCGATGTACAGCATCAAGGTTGCTGTTGATTCCAATGGCAACAAGTACGCGGCTGGAATGGGGATTGGTGTTCAGAATACTCCATCCGGCATGCAATCACAGGTGCTGTTTGTGGCTGACCGTTTCGCGGTAATGGCGCAGGCTGGTGGGGCGGTGTCGTTGCCGTTCGTAATCCAGAACGGACAGACCTTCATCCGGGATACGTTCATCCAGGACGGTACCATTGAGAACGCCAAAATCGGCAACTATATCCAGTCGAATAACTATGTGGCTGGCTCAGTCGGGTGGAGGCTGGATAAGGCCGGTACGTTTGAGAACTACGGTTCGACAGCTGGCGAGGGGGCCATGAAACAGACCAACCAGACAATCAGTGTACGGGACTCCAAAAATGTGTTGAGGGTGCAGATCGGGAGAATCACTGGTACATGGTGACGGGAGGCCTCTTGTGGGGCCTCTTTTTTTCAGGAGATACGATGGTGGAATACGGTGTTCAAACATGGGACGCATCAGGCAAGGTTAACAACTATGGAATTAAGCCAGTCAGCGTTTGTGGCTTTCTGCAGTTGGCTGTTAACCAGAAAACAGGTTCTTTTTCCGTTGACCTTCCACCTGGTTGCAAACTGACCTACTTTCAGGTCATGAACGATGATAAGTGGGGAACGGGAAGGAGGAAGATCTCCATCTCCGGTGGTACTGCAACGGTGTCCTCAGTAGGGGATACAGACTACTCAGCAGGGACTGAACCCGCTGTTGCGGCTTATCTTATTTTCCAGATCGAGAGGTCATAAATGGCGCAGTACGGCGTTTTACTTGCGACTACCAGTGGCGAACTATGGGTGACAGCAAATAGCTCACCGCTGGCATTGCAGGCGCGCAAGACGGCTGCGCTACAGGGAACATCGGGTTTCAATACTAAGGTGACGCACACCTTTCCCTCAGGTCAGCCCGTTGTGGCCTTCGTTCATTGCACGGTCGAGGTGGAAATCACCCAGACTGTAAGCGGTAACACCATCACGATTGATTTTCTGAGACCTAATGCAACCGGCACAGCGTACGTTTATTTTTTCACAATTTTCCCCCAGACAAAGCCAGATTACGGGATGGCCGTGTGGGATGCATCGGGGACCCTGATTTTAACCCACGAGACGCGCACGCTCGGCGATGTCGTTACCATAGGTACTGCCGGAGTAGATGCAAGCTCAGGCTACAACATCAACACAACCCGGGCGGGGAAGTGGGCCTGCATGCCTGTTATGCTCGGTCTGATCACAGGGGTTGTTTCAGCGGGCGGGCAACCGCAGCCATATGTGGCAATTTACAAAAGCATGGCGAAACTTGAGGGAAGTAACACCCGAATTTACGCCAGACCGCAAACAACACCCAGTGGCAGCCTGCAAAACGTTGCGTATTCAAACATGAGAAACGTCATTATGGCCATTAACTGCGCCAACTATGATTGATCGTTTTCAACGATCAATTTTGAATAATTGATCTTCCAAATCAATTATATCACATTGATTCATATTGCTATTGTGTAACCTTGTGAATGCCATGGGTTATAACCACTATGAAAAACATGATTCTTTGCCTGGCGGTGGCGGTTTTGCTCTCCGGTTGCGCTGGCGTTATTGAGAAACAGCAACCTGTGTGTTCCGGCACAGCCCTTATCGGCGGGCAGGAAAACGGCGTCCAGATTTACGGAGTGCGTAAACAAAACAATCAGACCCAGTACCGCGCCGGTTACCCCTTTAACTGGACCTGGGTTAGCGCCAACACGTTCACCAGCACCACCTGCCATTAACTCATTCTGTTTCAAAATAAACCTCGCTCCGGCGGGGTTTTTTATTGCCTGGAGAAAACATGATTTATACTACTGGCACTATCGCCATCAGCGGAAACACCCTTACAGGTACCGGCACAAACTTCACTGCTGCTGGTTCTCTTATTCGTAACGGATGTACCGTTATTGCAATGACCAGCCCTGTGCAGGTATTTCAGATTACCACCATTGGCAGCGCAACAAGTCTCACCGTAACGCCAGCTGCTAACCCTGCAATCCCTGCTGGAACAAAATATGCCATTCTTCTGAGCGACAGCCTGAGCGTTGACGGTCTGGCGCAGGACATCGCTGAAACATTCACTATGTACCAGCGTTACATGAGCGGTTTCGCTGATGTGATGAACGGTACTACAGACGTCACTATCACGATTAACGGTGTGGCCGTCACAGTACCAGGCCAGAAATCACTGGCGAAGAAAGGGGCTAACAGCGATATAACCAGCCTAAGTGGCCTGACTACCGCACTCAGCGTTGGCCAGGGTGGCACTGGTGCGAAAACCGCCGCAGACGCTCGCACAAACCTTGGTTTAGGAACATCAGCAGTACGCGATGAGCAGACTTCATCAACCGATTTCACTGATAATCGGGTTTTAGTAACAGGGAAAGCTTTTGGGCTTGGTTCACTGGCTGGAGTTCCGGGTGCGCAAGGGTATGCTGCCAGGGTGGCATTTTATGGCGGACTTGGTAGTGACTGGGGTAATCCTGGTGGGATTGAATACTCCGGGTTTGGTGTGATTCAGTTGCCATCAGTTAATGCCGCGTATCGTTGTCAGCTTGCAGCATCAAGTCCAAGTAAGCGTGTATTTATACGAAGCACCGAAAATAACGTGTTCACTTCATGGTTTGAATTCTATACCTCAGGTAACACAACTAAAGCCAGTGACGGCACGCTCAAGGCCGCATCACCGGTCGCCCGTATTGTCCAGTCTCAGGAAGTAAACCAGCGTGCTGATGTGGCAGATGATGGTTTTACGTGGTGCGGCTGTGGTACTGCAAACGCTGAGGCTGAAGGAATATCGATATCGCGCCTTGACGTCGGAGTGTACGTCTTGACTGGTTCTGTTGGACTCGCATCAGAAGGATGGCAGTTACTACCGCCGATGGACCCCGGTGGCATGGGAGAACTGGGTGTTGTTGAAGCAGAGCAAACCGAAAGCGGTGGTTTGACGATTCGGCTTTTTAAGCGGAAATACATGCTGAGCGATGAAGGGGAGATCGTCAAAACAAAAGGGGCTCCTATGGATGTTCCGGCCAACAGCTGGATCGACGTTCGCCTGGATATGCCAGATAACAGCATCTGGAATCAAAACCAGAAGGAAGCGATGAAAGCAGAGCCGCAGGAGTCAGCTTCATAAAGAAAACCGCCGCCTGTCGTATGCAAGAACGGGCGGCGGCTGGTTGCTCATTGCTCATGTCCGAGCAATCGTTGTGAATATTACCCGATAGATAGTTAAAGACCAACCTGGCGTACTGAAGGAAATTCAGATACCAGCCACATATCAGATTCATCAAACATTTCCTCTAACATGCGGTTCAGTTTTTCCCGATCACTTTTGCTGGCATCGCTATTTAAAGCATTCGCCTGCATCGGCTTAACTTTCACTTCAGCATCAGGGAAAATCTGGTGCACTCGTTTCGTCAACTCGGCCAGGATAATCTCCCTGGCTCCCTCCAATCCTTCAACGTTTCGTTTATCGTAAATAAGTTCAACAAACATTATGCGCTCCATTATCTACTGTTTGGATATACAGTATTTAAGCTATGGAGTAATCATGCGTCAAGTAAGAGTTTAAATTATCTCGTGTACACATTTGGGTACATTTGTCTGTCAAATATTGGTTTAAAACCAAACAAAAACAATAATATAACAGTTGTGCTTTACTTATCCATTTAACTAAGAGGACGTAGAAATAACTGATTTTTAAGTGTTCGTCTTGTGTTGCATGTTATCGCAAGAGTCCACGCCGCTTCAAGCTTTTAGTCCCTTTTATTTCCCATTCGTTCATGTCTTTACGCAAAGAAAATCATTTGGTTCACTTGCCATTGCGTACATATTGAGTACAGAATGCAGAAAATCAGTGTGTACAGGATACAGAGCCATGGCCCTCAGTGATACCAAACTTCGCAGCATTAATGACAAGCCATACAACGGCGCGTCCGAAGTCACAGATGGTGACGGTCTCAGCGTGCGTATTACCCCTACCGGAACGATTACGTTTCAGTTTCGGTACCGATGGAATGGTAAACCTGTTCGCCTTTCGATTGGGCGCTATCCTGCTACATCTCTGAAAGAGGCGCGCGTCATTGTCGGCGAGATGCGCGAATTGTACCTCAAGGGGCTAAACCCTAAAAATTATTTTGCCAAAGAGGATGGCGAGCTGACGCTTAAAGAGTGTCTCGATCAGTGGTGGAACAAGTATGTTGAGACCCTGAAGCCTAATACACAGACGTTATACAAGTCAGTTGTGTACAACACTATGTACACAGAATTCCCGGATGCCCCCGTCGTCAATATTCCTGTTTCAGCATGGGTTAGGTTCTTCGATAAGCAGGAAAAGAAAAACGGCAAAAAGGCCAGGGTGCTTCTCCTGCAGCTGCGATCCGTAATGAACTGGTGTATCAGCAGACAACTCATACCTTCGTGCGAGGTTCTGAAGCTTAGCGTAAAGACGATTGGAAAGAAGCCAGATGTTGGTAGCAGGGTTTTAACCTATACCGAACTGGCAAAAATATGGCTCGCGCTGGAAAACAACAAGATCGTTACTTCCAACAAGGTGCTTCACCAACTGTTGTTATTGTGGGGAGCCAGATTGTCAGAACTTCGCCTGGCTACTAACAGTGAATTCAATATGGACGATCTAATTTGGACTACTCCAGCTGAGCATTCAAAAATGGGGAATGTTATTCGTCGTCCTGTTTTTGAGCAGGTAAAGCCTTTTGTAGAGAGGCTTTTAAATTCGGGTAACACCGTCCTGTTCCCCGGCCAGGAACTGGATAAGGCAATAGATCGTTCGTCAGCAAATCTCTACATGAAAAAACTAAGGGATAAAATTGATATACCAGAATGGAGAACGCACGATTTCAGGCGCTCACTGGTAACGAATTTGTCAGGGGAGGGAGTTATGCCCCATGTCACCGAAAAGATGCTGGGGCATGAACTGGGCGGTGTGATGGCCGTGTACAACAAACACGACTGGCTGGTGGAGCAGAAAGAGGCTTATGAAATGTATGCCGATAAAATATTCTGGCATGTTAAACAGCTCGGTTGACGCCGCCCTCTTCAATCCATTTCATAACTGCTTTACGGCTGTAGCGTGACGGATATGTGAGAACAGGATTGGGGAAACCACGTTCTTTGCGTAAGCGCCAAACAGCAGTTTTTTTCTTTTTGAGCAGGTCGAATACTTCCTGCTCCTCCATAAAATCAGTATCAGTAGTAGTCATAAATACCTCATCAAAAATTACCGTTAAAAACACACGTACCACACCCGCCGCGAGCGCCTTCAGTGCAGACATCGCAGCGATCTACTTTTTTGGTTTTGCCTTCTCCTCCTGCTGCGGTGCTGCTGGCTGAATTACCTCCTGCAGGGTGCGGCTTAATTGCTCTCGTAACTGCTGACATCCCTGATATTTAACTGCTGTATCACGGAGTCGGTTCACCAGTTCTCTGTAAATATGCGGAGGCAATTTGTAAGCCGTCGTTACAGGTTCGGCGCCCTGAAGCATGGCTTCTTGAAAGCGCCCAAGCTCCACGTACTCCTGACATGACCACCCGCCATCAATAAAATCGCGAGCTTCAACAGCGTCGAAAGTGAACGATGTTTCACCGCCAGTTGGTGAGGTTAAGCCGTACAGGTCTGCTACCGGCTTAAACTGCGTGACCAGAATATTTTCCGTAATATTTTGTTGTGTGTTTTGTTGTCGATTGGCACGCTCAGCCTTAAGCGACAGAGCAAGATACTGCTCCATCGACGTTTTGGCTCCGGCAATAATCTCGTCCAGCACATCATCAGTCAGGTCTTTATCTTGCATCATCGCAGTATATCCTCCACGCCAATCAACCCCTTCCTGCTCAAGTAGTCCATTGCATCGCTTTGTAACTTGCTGTCAGGGTTTGCTTTTCTGAGTGAGTGGGCTAAACGCTTAACCCACATGACCAACTCGCCCACCCGTTTGGTATCCTCATTAGTGAGGGCACCATCGGCACCATGAAGCATGGCGGCGCGGCAGGCGTTCCACATATCAGCCGCGATGCAGCACGCATATTCATCTGGATTAGCGGTTGGAAGAATGCCTTTGATGACCTCGTAATCTGGCTCAATGGCTGGAGGCACAAAAGACGGAACCGGAGCGGAGTAAACCGGCATAACGTCGCTTTGCCCTTTATTGCTCTCATCAGTAAGCGCCCAGAACAGCCTGCCTGCTGGATGTTTGAAGATGTATGCTACCGGGGCGGATTCAGGCACAGATACCGGCGCTGGCGGGGCGGCGTATAGCTTGATAACACGATGCGGGTCTGCGTTCGGCGTGACAGGGTTTGCTGTAAACAGGTAGCCGCAGCCGTATTTCTCAACATCACGCAATTCTTGCTCGTCAGTCCACGCAACGACATCAGCTTCGAGCGATGCCAGCGCGATACGTGCCAGCTCTCGCACAACTTCCGGCGGTGCGTAACGATCATTCAAGTCATCCCATAAACGGAGCATGCTGTCGCTTTCGGGGTGAACATCCTCGTTTGTTCCGGCCAGAGCGGTAATAACCTCATCGGCTGCTTCAATGATTTTCTGCGCCTGCTCTTTGGTAATAGTGCTCATGCTGTCGCTCCTTCCTGATACTGTTCGAACCAGAACACAACCGGATCGGGCTTCATCTCAACCAGCCCCATACGAACCAGTGCCTTTCCCTTGCCAGAACGCAGAAACTCTCTGCGTCCGTCGTCGATAATTCGGCGGTAATCATCCAGGCTGTTGCAGTGCTTATGCAGGTTGCATGGGTGGCAGGCCGGTACAAGGTTGGCTATGTCGTCGAGTTCCTGGTGAAGCATTTTCCCATTGAAACGAATGACTGGCTTAACATGGTCCGCATGCCATTTATCGCCAAGTTCGCAGCCGCAGTAAGCGCAGCGACCGCCGAACTTCATGCGCAATTCAGCGCGCTGTTTTTTCGTCAGTGCCATCACTCCCCCTTACCGATGCCAGCGGCGCTAAGTTTGGTATTCACGTCGCCTTCAAAAATAGGCAGCACACCAATAGCAGCAGCCCAGTTTTTAGCTAACTCAGGGTCTGATGTCTCATCGGTGTAATCTGACGCCCGCCACCCAATCAGCCGTTTCTGACCAGGAATGTCATAGTTTCGCTTCTCCGTTGCTTGCTCTAGAGCATTAAGCAGTGTCCGTATTTCCTGCTGCTGAGTAGAGATGGTTGAGTCTTTTGCTTCCAGCTCAGCCTGCATCGCCAGCACGCGCTTTGCCAGCCAGCATTTTTCTTCGTCGCCGTATGGGTTATCAGCTATCTCTCTGATGCGGCCGGTTCCGATAAACTCAACTTCCCAGCGACGAATGCAACGGGAATTCAGTGATTTGCTCATGCTGCACCGCCTTCGATTGGTTTAATGCTGCTGAGAATCAGGCGGCGTGAGGTCAGCGGCGCGCCACTTCGGCGGCCATCTGCTTTACGGTATGTTTCTGTGCGACCGACACACCAGGTTGTCTCGGTCTCATGCAGCTTTACCGTTTTCTCGCCATCTTTGGTTATCACCGTTCCGGTATGGGTTTTAATCTTGCTCATTATTTTTCCACCATTTCTTTCCATTTTTCCTGAAGCTCTTTACGGGCCGCTGACTCTCCACCTGAAGGGAAAGAAAAACCTATTCGGTGATTAGGGCACCCGTTAGAACAACGAATCTCTGCAGAGCCATAGTTTATTCCCCGGCTTCTGATTTTTATCGAAGGCGGCATTCCGCAATTAGGGCAGCGCGGTAAGTAAGAATTTTCCACGATTGACCTCCTAAAGCTTGGTCGTAATGATCATCGATGTACCTCGCGGACAGCTGTTTTATTGGCGCGAAGCATTTCTTTTGATCGCCCTGTAATTACCGTTTTCATAAGAAAGAAACCACGGCGATCAGCAATAACCCCTGGAGTGCACATCAAAACCGTATCAACAACCCGAACATGTCGGCGAAACTCGAAAACAGTGCTGATGATTGTGATTTTTGCTGTGGCTCCCATGTCTTGATATTCAATTTTCATGCGATTACCCTTGCGATCAGCTTTATAGTCCCGATGAAACAGTAGAAACCAGCAGTTACCCCAATCCCTGTTAAGAGCGAAAAGAACAGGGTCCAGATAACAAGCTCTGATATTTTTTTCATGGTGTAGCCTCGTCAGTTCCGTGGCGAAACTCACGAAGGATGGATGTGATTTCGGCTTGTAGTGCTGGTGGAATTACAATGGTCAGCTCTTCGCCGGAGTCCTCGGCACATGAGGAAATAAGTTCGAGGAATTTCCTGGCTTTTCCGGCATTAAACTGAGGGCTGGCTATGCTCTTGGTAACTTTTTTCTTTCCAGCTGCCTCGGCTTTTTTCATAAGACGTGAAGCTTCACGATCTGCGTAAACACCATGCTCACGAGATATACCGATTGCGATGGCGTAATTCATTGAGCCGTCACGAACGAGCTTTTTGATATACGGTGTGCATTCGTGAAGCTGGAGGTGCTGAAGGATATCTGACTCAGAGCGTTTAACTTTTGCCGCTATTTCTGAAGGACTCCACCCCTGATTTTGAAGGCGATGATAGGCCGCACCTCGTTCAAGTGGAGTCAATGCCAGCCCCTGAGAACTGGTCACCATAAAGGCGATTTTGTCAGCCTCACTGCCTACAAAATCTTTGCACTCAAGGCGAACAATATCGTGCCCCATTTCGATAGCAGCCAACGCGCCATGATAACGGTGGTGGCCGTCGATCACTTTAACCCCGCGCTCAGTAACTTCTACGGCAAGCGGCGGTATATATTCCCCGGCAATAAAGGCATCGCGGAATTCTTCTACGTGCGCCTGGTTAAGTTCACGAACGTTGTAACCTTCCTCGGCGTAAATTTTATCTACTGGTACGTTGTAAGTTTTTCGGGTGGTTAATCCGGCGTCTTTATCGTTATAGAGCTGGCCTAAGCTTGGCATATGATCACCTTCTTTCAGGGAATGCTTTGCTATACGCCCCCACGGATGGGGGCGCATAAAACAACACACGGTATTGATGGGTTAAATGGAGCCTTCGTAAATAGGCAGGTCTTCACCGAGCTGGTTTTCCATATCAGTGACGATTTCCTGGAATGCATGCTCAACAACTTTCTTCGGTTCGATCAGCTCATACCAGAGGATTAACTGACCGTCACGCAGGCGATAACGGATACGGGCATCAACCTGATAAGGAGAACCATTATGGAATGGTGAAATTGCCAGGCTGATTTTTTCCGGCATTTTGGTGTTGCCAGAACCGGATTTTTCATCGCTGAACTGGAACTGGCAGGTACCATCAGAAAGACGCTTAACTGATTTGAACTCAGATTTACGGGTTTCCTGGAAAGCGAGAACCATTTCCAGTAATTCAGTCCCTGACGGACCAGGGTATGAATCACTAACCGGCGCAACATTCTGAATATTGTTTTCCAGGAATTCAGCGAAGTTGATCTGGTCCATTTTGCTGCCGTCGTTGGCAGTCCATGATTTCCATTCATCAGAGAACGGGCAGTCATAAACGGCCTTGTGTGCGGCCCAGCTTGGTTTTTCTGCATCCTGATGGAAGTCCAACACGGCTACGATTCGCGTTTTGGTCTTATCTGCGAAAACAACAGTACGAGAATCACGGAAACGTTGAATGTAAGCGATAAGTGAACCGGGGGAGATCAGGTTGGTAATCTGACGAATGCGTGATGGAGCCAGCAGCAGGCTTTCGAGGGTTTTGACTTCGTAACCATCTGGAACAACGACAGATGGAATGTCCGTGTTAGTTTTCAGGGTTGATGAAACCAGATCACGGATTTCGAGCACGGCAGAGCCTTCAATATGAGACATTGAATATTTCCTTTTCAGAGTGGAACGGTTGCTAAAGGTTGATTACTACTGTGCCAGCTTGATTGGTGCAGCCGGAGCTGTTGGCTCAATGACTTTTAAATCCAGCTGGGTTTGTGACGGATCGTCACGGAGTAGATCGCCATCGGCGGTTGAGAACATGATGGTGTCTGCGCGGTCCAGTTCAGGAATGGTGCGGGACACTTTCGGCGTGATCTTCATGGTGTTTTCGTCACGCGTGTTTAGCATTGCGCAATTCAGCGTCAGCGTAACCGCGCCTTTTTTACCTGTTTCGCGCACAGCCTTGATCACTTCTGCCAGAGCTTCAGTTAATTCAGCATCCAGCGTGCCTTTATTGATATAGGCAAGTTGCTGACTAAACGGCGTGGTGTTTTTATTGTCGGACATAGATATCTCCAGTTAACTATTTGGATCGCCTTTCTGGGTAAGCAACCTGCACAGCCAGCTACGCCGCCAGATACTAGCGATGGTTTTTGGGTTGCGAACAGCCTGCACACCGCGAGGGGCGCGCATCAGGTCGCCGTACTGAAAATTAACGTTACGGAAGGTCATACTGGTCACCGATAGATTGGGTATCCGGCAGGAGTTGAACCTGCGCTGGGCAGGGAAACCCAGCCAACACCGGAAGCGGACACATTGAAGAAAAAGGGCGGTCAGCCATCAGAACATTATCATCTTCCCCCTTTTGGAATGGTTGAAGACTGGATAACCGCCAAGACTACACACAGCAATCACATGGATGATTCAGGGCAATTGGTTAACGGACGGATTGTGTACCCATAACCGAGATAACCGTTGCGTTCCTGATAAGCCGCCGCTCTTAGTCGGGCGGAGTTTTCGCCCTTGACGGTCCCAACAATGTAATCGGTCGCGTCAGGTCCGTTTTCAACCACTTCAAAAGTCGGGACGTATCTTGTTGTAAGTTCATAAGTATTCATTTTCGACACTCTCTCAGTGGATTAATCAAAGGCTTCAGGCCTTTGATTAATCCACTACCCCGTATTGCCGACATCCTGTCCCGCCACGGTTCCGACGCATGGTTTAAAGTCGCGCCGTTCGACCATCTCCAGCAGTGTCATCTATAAAGCTTTCGTTGGAAGGCTGACTGCTTTTGATGTGCTTAATGTAGGATATCCAACATTGTGGTGTCAAGAATGTATGTAGGGAAACCAACATAAAATGTTTAGGGATAAAAAAACCGAGCAGGAGCTCGGTTTATGGGGGGAGAGGGGTTAGAAGTCCATTATGACTTGTTTAACAAGGCCAACGATTGTGCAATTTTCCCCGCATTCAATCGGTTTATAATTTGGGTTTAAGGGCACCAGATAGCGGTTAGGCCAATCCACAACAAATTTTTTAAGGGTTGCCTCGTGACCTCCATCAAGGTATGCGACAACAATTTTTCCATCCAGAGCTCCTACGTCCATTATGTCAGGCTCCACGATGATAATGGAATCCTCAGGTATGGATGGTGATCCTGATGGGTTAGTCATTGAGTCCCCACGCACCCTTAGTGCAAAGGCACCATCTGAAACTAGCGCGGTAGTGTACACCCATTCTTTAGCATCATCTGCTCTTACGCCTGGGTCAGTTCTTGTCCAAGAGCCAGCCTGTACCCATGAGATCAGGGGGACTTCTTTTACATTGAATATTTCAGGTTTAAGGTTGAGTTTAGGTTTCGGATCACCTTTCCCAGATACAAGCCAAAGCGGGTCACATTGAAGCGCATTCGCTAATGCCTGAAGGTTAGCTCCATTCGGTTGATAGTCGTCCTTTTCCCATCCTGTAACCGTGACTCGATTCACACCAGCCATCTCAGCTAGTGCCTGCTGCGTCAATTTTAATTCTTTCCGCCTTTGGCGGATACGGTCACTCATATTCATCATGTAGGCAATCCTACCATTTTTGTTATGTAGGATTCTTGACATCGTAATGTTGGATATCCTACATTAAGTCTAAATTAAACCGTCGGAGAACAAACATGAGGAAATCCGAAGTTATTAAACATTTCGGAGGTGTCTGTAAAACCGCGAAAGCATTAGGGATTAAACATCCCTCTGTATCCGAATGGCCTGAAATAATTCCTGAGGTTAGGGCTTATCAGGTTGAAAAAATAACCAACGGGCGTTTGAAGTTCGATCAGTCTCTTTATCCGAATTCTACTGATATAGCCTCGTAGCCGTAACTACCAAAGGAAAATCAATATGGTAGAGCAAAGCCTCAAAGAAGTTGTGAAAGCAATGTGCAAGGAATATCCCGGTGGGCGAGAAGCTATGGCTGGTGCTCTCGGTATGACTATCACCCAGTTCAACAACAACCTGTATGAGAAAAACGGGTGCCGATTCTTTGAAGTCGCCGAGCTTGAGGCGATGGAAGATATTTCCGGTACTTCCGAACTGGCTGATTACTTCGCAAAGAGACGCGGAGCACTGCTGGTGGATATCCCCAAATTCGAAGACCTTGATCAGGTTGAATTATTTAACAAAGCCATGAAAACAGCCGCCATGCGCGGACATGTGGATCAAGTCATCAATCTTGCCCTTGAAGATGGGGTCATCGACGAAGCTGAGGCTGATGAAATCAGACATTACCACAGGAAACATCTTGCAGCCCGAGAGGAAGAAGTGAATTCCATCCTGGCGGTCTTTGGTCGACGAAAACCAAAACGAGAGTAACCCCTTACAGGCTCACCACGTAAGCAGGAGGGCCAATGTATCAGGAAATAAATTCCCACGTGACTATGCCCACGGTTTTTGCTCGTGAGGACGCCCCGTGGATTAAAGAACAGTTAGCAACACTCCCGGCAGGTATGCGGGAAAAAATCGCGATTGCGTACGCGCAGGCGTACCAGGAAGCGTTCGACGCTGAACCTGTGTCATTCCGGCAGCAGAACGCAGCCCGGCGAAACGCTAATCGCCGATTGCGAGAGTTTTGCAAGAGGTATACCCCGGCAGTCAGGGGATATACGTCACCCCCACCCAGGGTATGAATTTTTAAATCTGGTTTGGGGGAAAGGGGGCGGTGTTGGGTTTTAGCCCGAAGGGCTGGAACAGCTTTACCAGAAGAGATCGATCTAACAGATAGATCACTGTATGGGGTTAAAACGTCGCTTGGAAATCTGGACGTTTAGCCATCCAAAAGGAGATTTAAATGATTTATTCAGAAGCTAACGAAAAATGGGCCCCAGTCCCAGTAGAGCTTTATTCCAAAGCTTATGAAGTCAGCAATTTTGGCCGGGTGCGCAGCATTCCCCGTCTGGCTAATTCTGAATATTTTATTCGCCACATCCACGGCGGATTTCTCAAAGGTCGTATGCGTAAAGACGGGACCAAAACCGTTGTGCTTTCGGTACAGCGTCAGCGTCAAAAGTTTGTGATCGCCGATCTGGTTGCGAAAGCATTTGGGGAGGTATCAGCCAATGCTTAACATCCAGCCGCGTGAGAAACAGATCGTCGCACTCAACATGCTGCGAAGCGCATGGAAGAAAAATAATTCTTTCATGCTCTATGCACCTGTTGGTTTTGGTAAAACAGCCATTGCCGCGCTGATCACTGACGGATTTGTAAGCCGTCAGATGCGTGTAATGTTTGTTGCACCTTACACCGTTCTTCTGGGCCAAACAGCCACGCGGTTCATGGAATATGGCCTTCCTGGTGAAGAGATCAGTTATGTCTGGCGTGATCATCCGTCGTACAACCCAAACGCGTTAATCCAGATTGCCAGCGCTGATACGCTTATTCGACGTGAATTTCCTGACAATATCGATCTCCTGATCGTTGATGAAGCACACCTGAAGCGCAAAAAACTTCTGGAAGTTATCGACAACCTCACCCGTAACACTTCAACAAAGGTTATCGGCCTTTCTGGAACACCTTTCGCTAAATTCCTGGGCAATTACTATCAGCGTCTTATTAAGCCAACGACGATGAAAGAGCTGATCGCTATTGGCGCTCTTAGTAAATATGAGTTTTACGCACCGTCACACCCCGATCTTTCCGGTGTTGAAACGTCCTATGTCGCTGGATATGGGAGTGATTACAAAGAAGGCCAACTCAGTAAAGTTATGAGTGAAGCCAAACTGGTCGGTGACATCGTAAAAAACTGGCTTGAGAACGGTGAAGACCGCCCGACGATTTGTTTCTGCGTTGATGTTGCTCACGCGAACTATGTGACCATGGAATTTTCGCGTGCCGGGGTGGCTGTTGAAGTCATGACAGCCAGCACACCACACGACGAACGCCAGCTGACCATCCGCCGATTTGAGCAGGGTATTACCAAAATCATCATTAACGTTGGTGTACTGGTAGCCGGATTTGATAGCGACGTCCGCTGCATCATTTTTGCCCGACCAACCAAAAGCGAAATGCGCTGGATTCAGACGTTGGGACGTGGTTTACGTGCGGCCCCTGGCAAAGACTACTGTCTGATCTTCGATCACAGCGGGACGGTCAATAAACTTGGCTACCCCGATGATATTGAATATGACTATCTCCCATCGTCTTCAGACGGAATGGAAGACGCCCCGCAGCGAGTTGTAAAAGCTGACGAGCCGGAGAAACTGCCGAAAGAGTGCAGTCAATGCCATTACGTAAAACCTGCCGGAATTTACATCTGCCCTAAGTGTGGTTTTAAACCACTGGCCGGGGAAGACGTTGAAACCGATAAATCCCGTGGACTGACGAAGGTCAGCAAAGCGGAAGTCAAATTCACCAATGAGCAGAAGCAATCCTGGTGGTCACAAATTCTTTTTTATCAGCGCACCCGAGCAACACAGGGCCGACCTGTAAGTGATGGTTGGTGCGCTCATACCTATCGACAGAAATTCGGTGTCTGGCCGCGTGGACTTCACCACACGCCAAAAGAGATCACACCTGAAGTCAGCAATTACATCAAATCCAAGCAAATCGCCTTTGCGAAAGGCAAAAGCAAACAGGGAGAGCAAGCCGCATGAATACCAAACAAGCCGCCATTGGCCGCTGGTCTGAAATTTTCGAGTATTACGGCCTGCCTGGCATTACTGGTAAAAATCATTTCAAGGGAGAGTGTCCGTTATGTGGTCGCAAGGGCAAATTCCGGTGTGACGACAAGAACGGCACCGGGTCATTCATTTGTGTATGTGGTTCCGGTGATGGATGGACCCTGTTGACTGGCGCAACGGGCAAAGAATTTAAGGTTCTCGCATCGGAAGTGGACAAGCTTATCGGCAATGAATACACCGCTGATCGTTCTGCTGTAAATCCCGTGCGTACATCCTTGGCGCAACAGCGCGAGAGGGTGAGCCGTAAGTTTGCAAAGCTTATTCCGTTACGTGGTACCAACGCTGACAGATATCTGAAAGGAAGGGGAATAAATACGCTTCCTGCTGAAAGCATCAGGTTTTGCGACACGCAGCCAGTAGACGGGAAAAACCTTCAGGCCATCTATGCCCTGGCTACTGATGACCGTGGCGAGCTGTGTTATCTGCACCGCACTCTTCTGGACGGCGACAAGAAAGCAAACACAGGCGGCGCATCTAAAAAGATGATGAAGCTGCAGGAGGATAGTTACCTGGAGTTTGCTAAATCTGTCGCAATTCGCATGTTCCCTACAGCCTCAACGCTTGGCATCGCTGAAGGTATAGAAACCGCGCTGGCGTGCCATCAGATCACCAAATGCAACACCTGGGCAACGATGAACACAGCTTTCATGAAGAAGTTCCGTGTTCCTGCCGGGGTAAAGAATCTCATTATTTTCGCAGACTCCGACGCGAACGGTGCCGGTCACGCAGCTGCATTCGAATGTGCAGCTGCAAACCTACACGCAAAGAACGATCTGGAAAGCGTCTCGGTTCGTTGGCCTGCGCAGGGTGACTTTAACGATCTGCTTCTGAATGGCTCAGAAGTATTCGAATGGGTATTTCACAGAGGGATGAAGCAGTGAAGAAACCAGCCAAAACAAAAGTAAAGGTATACAAGCCTAAGACGTGCGCCCAGTGCGAAGAGATATTTACCCCAACCCGTCACCTTCAGAAAGTATGTGGCCCCCGCTGTGCGATTGACTACAACCGTGCGCTGAAGCTGAAAAAAGCTGAGGCAGAAAGAAAAGTCAGTCTGAAGATTCGCAAGAAGGCGCTGCAGCCTCGTGGTTATTTTCTTAAGAAGGCTCAGACAGCATTCAATGCATTCATCCGCGAGCGTGACGTGGGTAAACCTTGCCCATCCTGCGGGGAATACCACCCGCCGATGATCTTTGGCGGTCAATGGGATTGTGGTCACTTCATGAGTGTAGGTGCTCGCCCTGAACTTCGGTTCGAAGAGAAAAATGCCTATCGACAATGCAAGGCCTGTAATGGTGGCGCTGGTCGGTTCACAGCAAAAAATAAGACGGTTCATGCCAGGTACCGGGAGACCCTAATTAATTGGTACGGGCTTGAGCTGGTGGAATGGCTGGAGGGGCCACACGAAGCGAAGCATTACTCAAAAGAAGACCTGGAAGAAATCGCGGCTAAATACCGCCGTAAAACTCGCGAGCTGAAAAACCGGAGTGCTGCATGAATTACGAACTGATCTACTGTGACCCACCCTGGGAATATGGCAACAAAATCAGTAACGGAGCTGCCTGTAATCATTACAGCACAATGAGCATGGAGGAACTAAAGCGTTTACCAATATGGTCACTGGCTGCTGAAAACGCTGTTTTAGCAATGTGGTACACCGGGACGCACAATCGGGAAGCTGTAGAGCTGGCGGAATCCTGGGGTTTCCGTGTCAGAACGATGAAAGGGTTTACGTGGGTGAAGCTGAATCAAAATGCCGCTGATCGTTTCAATAAGGCATTGAGCACCGGAGCGCTGGTGGACTTTAACGATCTGCTGGAAATGCTGGACCGTGAAACCCGCATGAATGGCGGAAACCATACGCGCAGCAATACAGAAGACGTATTGATTGCAACCCGAGGAGCAGGATTAACCCGCGTCAGCGCATCGGTAAAACAGGTTGTTCATACCTGCCTTGGAGAACATAGCGCGAAGCCGTGGGAAGTAAGGAACCGACTGGAAAAACTGTACGGAGAAGTGAAAAGAATCGAAATATTCGCTCGGGAAGAATGGAAAGGATGGGACCGCTGGGGAAACGAATGCAACAACAGCATTGAAATTATTACAGGACAGATAAAAGAGGTGAACGCCAATGATTAATCCATCTGAAGTTGGAAAAAAGGGCGAAATGATTCGCCTCATGACTCTGGAAAGTATCTGGATTCAGGGCAAGCTTCGCATGTGGGGGCGATGGTCTTATATCGGCGGTGGTTCTGGCGGAAATATGTTTAACCAGCTGCTCGCGGCTGGGAAAGTTACAAAGACCGCCATCAATGATGCCCTGCGCCGCATGAAAAAAGCCGGTCTCAAGAAGCCAGAACTGGAAGCATTCTTCAAAGAATTACTCGAAAGCAAACATAAAAGCGGTCTGGCGTTCTGCACAGACGAAGAAGCGCTGATCGTTAACTCAGTGCTTTGCAAGGTACTCATCCAGGCAGGACATAAAAATTTATATTGGTTAATTGAGGATCGTTACATCAAACGCCTCAGTAAAAAAGCTATGGCTCGCGACCTGAACAAAAAACATCCTGAGTGGTGCTTGCGTACTTGTGAGAGCAGAATTGATGTTTGGCTAAATCTTGCGGAATCGATGCTTTACGCGCCAATGTGTGACGCATTTGGCACAAATAGAGACAAATTCAGCTTGAAAGTTTGCGCGCAAAGTGCTTAAATTGTGTTATGCTCGGGACATTAAAGCGAACTGAGCAACAAATCAAAACATAAACCCGCCACTGCTGCGGGTTTTTTTTCAGGGTCAGAAGCACAGCGGTTGTGCGTTCGGCTGTTAACCGAATGGTCGAAGGTTCGAATCCTTCCTGTCCCGCCAAATTCGCCGGTCTAGTTCAGTGGCAGGGGTGGTAAATGCCGAGCAAAGATTACTATTTTAATCGAAGGGCTAGGCTTGCTAAGGCCATGGAAAAGTTGGGTGGTTGTTGCGCGAGTTGCGGATCTAAGGATTCGCTTCAGTTTGACCACGTGGACCCCTCCACCAAATCAGCAAATGTAAGCGAGATGCACTATCACTCAGATTCGGTGTTTTATGCTGAGGTTGAAAAGTGCCAGTTACTATGTTCTGTATGCCACATTCAGAAAACTAAATTTGACCTTAGCTACTTAGTGGCTGGTGAGTTGAATGGTATGAGTAAGCTAACAATGGACACCGTTCAGTTCATGAGGGAAAACTATATTCCTCGACATAAGGTTTATGGCGCCAGAGGGTTAGGGAGAATGTTTGGTGTAACACATCAAACAGTGCTTTCAGCCTTGAATGGCGAAACCTGGAAATAAGCTGCGCGTCAGAGGTTCGATTCCTTTGCCCGGCACCAGAACCCACTACCTGGGACCCTTCGGCCAGAGAGCCGACATTGCAAAACCCTCACATTGCTCGCTGCTCGCGAGCTTTTTTATTTTCAGGCCCCGGAAACCATCATCGACACGCCTACTTGTTAAATCGTCCCGAGGGCCTGAACCAACTACACACGGAATAAATATGTCTGAGACCTTCACTATCGTAGGCGTTGGTCTTACATCGTCATCAGTCGGTGTAACCTTTGCCACGCTGTTTCCGGAGGCGACTCCAGCAGTGATGCTCGGATCACTCGCCGGAACGGCGCTATACGTTCTGACCTCAGATCCCCATCAACTCTGGAAGCAGGCTATCTTTGCGCTGATATCGTTTATCAGTGGCGTGTTCTTCTCCGTACCCATGGCGAAAATCATGGCCGGAATCATCAACACGCCGTTAAGCCTGATGAAGCCACCGGCCAGCATTGAGGTATCGCCAGCTGTCGGTGCAATTGTCACTGCTTCCATTTCCGTGGCAGTCCTGCTGCGTATTCTACGCAAATCAAAAAGCGGGAAGATGCCGGGGCTGGGGGAGGAAGATAAATGACATGGCAGCTTCTTCTGATGGATGCAAACGCCATAGTTTGCCTGTTAATCATGGTCAGGCTGATGTTTTTCCGGAAGGAGGGAAAGCGTCATCGCCTGAGTGTCGCGGTACTGGCCTATCTGGTCATCCTTGCCGCCGGATTCAACGCCTTCAACATTCTGCTCGGCCATTACGTACAGGTTAACCTCGGCGATCTGCTGCTTAACTCCGTCATCTGCATGGCGGTGTGGCTGGCACGTGGGAACCTGGCGAAGGTCGTCATTACGGAGTAGTCCATGCAAACCAGCGAAAAGGGCATCGCCCTGATTAAAGAGTTCGAAGGCTGTAGACTCGCCGCCTACCAGGACAGCGTCGGCGTATGGACGATCGGCTATGGCTGGACTCAACCTGTCGATGGGAAACCAATCCGCGCCGGGATGACGATTAAGCAGGAAACAGCAGAGCGCCTGCTGAAGACCGGGCTGGTTAGCTACGAGAGCGACGTATCCCGCCTGGTGAAAGTTGGCCTGACTCAGGGGCAATTCGACGCCCTGGTATCGTTCACGTATAACCTCGGAGCCCGGTCACTGTCGACATCGACTCTTCTGCGAAAACTCAACGCCGGTGATTACACTGGCGCAGCCGATGAGTTCCTGCGCTGGAATAAGGCTGGTGGCAAAGTCCTGAACGGCCTGACCCGTCGCCGGGAGGCAGAGCGGGCTCTGTTCCTGTCGTGATTGGCGCGCTGGTTAAGCGTTACTGGCTGCAGCTGATGGTAGTGGCGTTAATCGGTGTGCTGGCGTTCTTCGTGAACCACTACCGCGACAACGCTATCACCTACAAAGACCAGCGCGACAAAGCCACTGAGAAGCTCAGCCTGGCTAACGCCACCATCAAAGATATGCAGGTGCGCCAGCGAGATGTCTCTGCGCTGGATGCCAAATACACGAAGGAACTGTCCGATGCGAAAAAAACCATTAACGATTTGCGTCGGGATGTCGATTCTGGCGCTAAACGGCTGCGCATCGCCGCAACCTGCCCTGGAGTGTCAAAAGCCACCTCCGCCACCGGCGTGGATGATGCAGGAACCCCCGAACTTACTCCAGACGCTAGACGGAATTATTTCGATCACCGGGACGGAATCGAAACCGCTGACAAAATGATTCGCGGCATGCAGCTCTACATCAGCACGCAGTGCTTAAAGTGAGGTAATCATGGCATTAGAAGGCAGTCAAAACCCATCCAAGTTCCGCGAGGAATGGGATAAGCAGACCCAGGGGAAATAGAGCCTCATCCCTGAGGTTCTGACACAGTCTCTCCTCTGGACTTTAAACGTAGCAAACTCTCACATCCTCGCATCCGCGGGGCTTTTTAATGCGCATCGCACGCGCACATCAAAGAAAGTCTTTCAGCTGTGAGCCTGGGCAAACCGTTAACTTTCGGCGGCTTTGCCGTGCGACAGGCTCACGTCTAAAAGGAAATTGAATATGTCTGAATATGCAAACATTCCTCAGGTAACTACCTTGCCAAAACCTTTTGGTGTAGCCGTCAAATGGAAATGGCCGGATGGTAGTCACTGGTTTTCCGGTCTGGAACTGCAATGCCTGTTTGAAGATGGGCGTTTTGAGAAAGAGAGAATTTGCTGGCCGGTTACTGAGAAGCTCATCTCCGGCCTAAAGGCATCTGAGCGCGTGCAGGTGCGCCTGCGTCCAGTTGCAGCGGATGGTTCAGCACGGGACTGGCGAACCGGCGACTGGATTGAAGGAATATCGTCTGCCGATACCGATGAAATCCTTCAGGCGCTGGATGCTATTCGCAGCAGCAAAACGTTTGAGCTATTGAATGGATGGCGCTTTATTAAAGATTCGCATATCGGCGATGGCTTAGTCTCTGCCAACTTTAGCGTGAAGATGGACCTGAACCAGTGCGGAAAACAGCACCCTGCGGGCATGTCCATCGGCGTTGAAGGTGCCCAGCGTCAGGTGGTGTTTGAGGCTGACCGCTTTAAGGTCCATGAAGCCGCTCAATCAGCCAGCAATAATGAAGAGACGGCCTTCAATGGTGGTCTGGCTTTTGGTGGTTTCCCTGGGGCAATTAGTCATGATGGAGCTAATCCCGCTGATGGCAATAATGCCACCGCTGAACCAATCAGTTCAATTGCTTCAGCGACAGGCACAGCCACCAAGGCGCGACTAACCGACGAGATGCAAGAATTGGTTCTCAAGGCTGTACGTGAAAGCGATCTGTTCACATCCCTTCAGACTGCGATAGCTGCCAAGGCAGCGTCAACCGCTGGCCTGCAACAGGCAGTGAATGACGCAGTGAGCAATGCTATTCGCAACGCACTGAAGCCTGGCGGTCTGCTCTATGGTAAGTGCTAATGCCAGCGGCCATCCCCCGCGCCTGTCGTAAGCGTGGCTGCTCCGGGACTACAACCGACCGCTCTGGATATTGCGAACATCACCGCAATGAAGGCTGGCAGCAGCATCAGCGAGGGCAGAGCAGGCATCAGCGAGGTTACGGTAGCAAGTGGGACAAATTGCGTCCTCTCGTACTGAGCAGGGATAAACATCTCTGTCAGGAATGCCTGAGGAATGGACGATACACCCCGGCAGCAACGGTCGACCACATCAGGGCAAAAGCAAATGGGGGTACCGATGATTTATCCAATCTGGAATCCCTCTGCAATGCCTGTCACAGGGCGAAAACAGCCCGCGAACGAATCAAATGATATTAATTCTCATCTGCGGGGAGGGCGGGTAAAAAGTTCAGGGAAATCAGCCTAAAGGACCGCCGCCTAACCTCTTTTCACATCGCCGCAGGTTAGAAAACTTTTTTTAGGGGTCCCCCACTCGATGATTAATAGGAGTTTTCGATTATGTCTGGACCACCGAAAACCCCGACCCATCTACGTTTGGTGAGGGGTAACCCATCAAAACGCCCGATTAATGAAAACGAACCTAAGCCAGCTGCAGGGGTACCCCCAACGCCGAAGCATTTCGACAAGCAGGGGAAGTACTGGTTTAAACGGATGGCCGACGAGCTCGATGCTATCGGTGTGATGTCTCAACTGGACGCCAGAGCCCTTGAGCTGCTGGTTGAGGCTTATACCGAATACCGGCACCACTGCGACACGCTTGAAATTGAGGGGTACACCTACCGGACCGAAACACAGAGCGGGGATGTGATGATCAAAGCTCACCCGGCAGCCATCATGAAAGCTGATGCCTGGAAACGCCTTCGCGCCATGCTCGGAGAGTTCGGGATGACACCAGCCAGCCGCTCGAAAGTGAATGCAAAAGGTCCTGATGCGGTTGACCCGCTGGCCGAGTTTATGAAAGCGAGGGATTAATGGCTAAGGTTGCAGAAGGCATCCGCTACGCCGAGAGGGTGGTGGCGGGGGAAATAATTGCCTGTGAGTATGTGCGCCTTGCCTGCCAGCGTTTTCTTGACGATCTGGCACACGGCGAAGAGCGCGGTATTTTCTTCAGTGAGCCACGCGCGCAGCACATTCTGAATTTCTATAATTTTGTTCCTCACGTAAAGGGCGCGCTGGCAGGCCAGCCTATTGAGCTGATGGACTGGCATGTTTTCATCCTGATTAATATTTTTGGTTTTGTTATCCCGCTGGTTAACGAAGAGACGGGGGAAACCGTTCTGCGTAACGACGGCAGCGGTCGGCCGGTGATGGTTCGGCGTTTCCGTACAGCAGATGTTGAGGTGGCCCGTAAAAATGCCAAATCAACACTTTGCTCCGGCGTTGGGCTCTATATGGCTGGCGCTGACGGCGAGGGTGGTGCGGAGGTTTATTCCGCTGCAACCACCCGTGACCAGGCGCGAATTGTTTTTGAAGACGCGAAAAATATGGTCAAGAAGGCGAAAGCCACTCTTGGGCGGATCTTCGAATTCAACAAGCTCGCTATCTACCAGGAGCAAACGGCCTCCAAATTCGAGCCTTTATCATCAGATGCGAACAACCTCGACGGCCTGAACATCCACTGCGCCATCGTCGACGAGCTGCATGCACATAAAACCCGTGATGTATGGGACGTTCTGGAGACGGCAACCGGCGCGCGCCTGCAGTCGTTGCTTTTCGGCATTACCACAGCGGGCTTCAACAAAGAGGGTATCTGCTACGAACTGCGTGATTACGCCATCAAGGTGCTGCGTGGACTGGTAAAAGACGATACGTTTTTTGCCATCATCTACACCTTAGATGAAGGTGACGATCCCTTTGATGAAAAAGTCTGGCAGAAGGCGAATCCGGGGCTGGGTATCTGTAAGCGCTGGGATGACCTGCGCCGCCTGGCTAAAAAGGCGAAAGAGCAGGTTTCGGCCAGGATTAACTTTTTCACCAAACACATGAATATCTGGGTAACAGCTGAGTCTGCCTGGATGGACATGATGAAATGGGAAAAATGCGAGTTTATCGCCCCGCAGCACGAACTTAAAACCTATCCCTCCTGGGTAGGCGTTGACCTTTCAAACAAAATTGATATCTGTGCAGCCGCTAAAGTCTGGCGCGCGCCAGGTGGCCACGTTCATGCGGATTTTAAATTCTGGCTGCCCGAAGGACGCCTTGAGAAATGTTCACGCCAGATGGCAGAGCTCTATCGTAAGTGGGCCGAGATGGACAAGCTGATCCTTACCGACGGGGATGTAATCGACCATGCTCAGATTAAAGAAGAGCTGCAGGTGTGGGTTGCTGGCGAGAGTCTGAAAGAAATTGGCTTCGACCCGTGGAGTGCGACGCAGTTCAGCCTTGCGCTGGCAGAAGAAGGGCTGCCGCTGGTGGAAGTACCGCAGACGGTTCGCAATTTCTCTGAGGCGATGAAAGAGGTCGAAGCACTGGTATACGGTGGCCGCTTCCATCACAGCGATCACCCGGTAATGAACTGGATGATGTCCAACGTAACCGTCAAACCTGACCGGAACGAGAACATTTTCCCGAACAAGTCCACACCAGAGGCCAAGATTGATGGCCCGGCGGCATTGTTCACAGCAATGAGCCGCGTTCTGGTTAACGGTGGTAACGACCAGCAGGATCTCTCCGGATTCTTCAATAATCCCATCATGGTAGGTTTCTGATGAAAAAAAACAAACAGCCAGGCAGGGTGAAAAGCGCTCTGCTTAACTGGCTTGGTGTGCCTATCAGCCTGACTACCGGCACGTTCTGGGAGGAATGGTTTGGCACCAGCAGCAGCGGAAAGGTGGTCACGGCCGATAAAGCCATCCAGCTATCGGCTGTGTGGGCATGCGTAAGACTGTTAAGCGAGTCTATTTCAACCCTTCCGCTGAAAATATACGTTCGACAGCCTGACGGTTCGCGCAAAGCGGCAACCGATCATCCGGCCTATTCGATACTGTGCCGCCGCCCCAATTCAGAAATGACACCATCACGCTTTATGTTGATGGTGGTCGCCAGTATTTGCCTGCGCGGGAACGCCTTCATTGAGAAGAAATTCATCGCAAACCGCCTGGTTTCGCTGGTGCCTTTACTGCCGCAGAACATGGTGGTTAAACGTCTCGTGACCGGGGCGCTGGAATACAAATACACTGAAAACGGTAACGAGCGCGTCATTCCCGTCAAAAACATCATGCACATTCGCGGGTTCGGTCTGGATGGCGTTTGCGGCATGATGCCGATGAAAACAGGCCGGGATGTGATCGGTTCTGCAATGGCGGTTGAGGAGTCTGCTGCGAAGATATTTGAACAGGGGCTTCAGAGTTCAGGTTTTCTCTCCGCTGAGAATGCGCTGACAGACGACCAACGTGAAAGACTTCGTGGCTATATGGCATCATTCACCGGCTCCAAAAACGCCGGAAAAATTATGGTTCTTGAAGGCGGCCTGAAATATCAGGGCGTGACCATGAACCCGGAAGATGCTCAGATGCTCGAAAGCCGCGCATTTAGCATTGAGGAGATCTGCCGCTGGTTTCGCGTTCCGCCTTTCATGGTTGGTCACACCACGAAACAAAGTAGCTGGGCATCCAGCCTTGAGGGGATGAACCTGCAGTTTCTGACTCATACCCTTCGACCGCTGCTGGTAAATATTGAGCAGGAAATTGGCCGGTGCTTACTCGACAGCGATGATGACGTGTTCGCGGAATTCTCCGTTGAAGGACTGCTGCGCGCCGACAGCGCAGGTCGTGCTGCATACTATACCAGCGCGCTTCAAAATGGCTGGATGTCCCGTAATGACGTTCGTCGTCTTGAGAACATGCCGCCGATTGAAGGTGGCGACATTTACACCGTTCAGCTCAACCTGACGCAACTTAAAAATCTCGAAAGCAGTAACCCTGCAGTTCAGGCACTTGCCCTGCGAGAGCTGCATAACCACGTATTCCCCGATATTTCCTTTGAACAATCTCCGCTGAAACAGGCCGCTTAGGAGCAATTTCCTGATGAGCAAAAAACAACTTCCGGTAGCACCGGCGGGTCGCCCCTGCGCGCGCGTTACCTGTGAAACATTACCGTCCGCACTGGACCGCTGGGACGGCGGGATCAAAGCGGCGTCCACCGACGATAACAGCATTTCTGTTTTCGATGTTATCGGGCAGGACTATTGGGGCGAAGGGGTAACAGCTAAACGTATTGCCGGTGCGCTTCGGGCGATGAATGGCGCCGACGTCACGGTCAATATTAACTCCCCTGGCGGTGACATGTTCGAAGGCCTGGCAATCTACAACCTTCTGCGTGAATACGAAGGCCGTGTGACGGTGAAGGTGCTCGGTATTGCCGCCAGCGCCGCCTCGGTCATTGCGATGGCCGGGGATGATATTCAGATCGGTCGTGGTGCCTTCCTGATGATCCACAACTGCTGGGTCTACGCGATGGGTAACCGCCATGATTTTGCTGAACTGGCACAGTCACTGGAACCCTTCGATACCGCTATGGCTGATATCTACGCGGCGCGCTCCGGCCTTGATATGGTAGCCGTTCAGAAACTGATGGACGCCGAGAGTTATATCGGTGGCAGTGACGCTGTGGCGAAGGGACTGGCAGACAGCCTGCTTTCTGCTGATGCGGTCAGCGACGGCGACGAATCGCCTGCAGCCGCGCTTCGCAAACTTGATGCATTGCTGGCTAAAACCAACACCCCGCGCTCTGAGCGCAGAAAACTCATTAAAGCCGTATCCGGTGGCATGCCTGGCGCTGTCACCACCCACGACGGTACGCCGGGCGCTGCCGAAGATATCAAACCTGAAACCCTCAATTCACTTGAAAGCGCTCTTGCGGCGTTAGTCAAATAAGGACCCTTTATGTCTGAAGTAAACGAAATTCTGAAAAAAGTCACTGCCAGCATTGAAGAGGCAACCGGCAAATTCAACGCGAAAGCAGAAGACGCACTCAAAGAGGCGCAGAAGTCAGGCAGGCTGTCAGAAGAAACAAAAGCTGCCGTTGATAAAATGGCTTCTGAGTTCAATGCGCTGCGTGAAGCTGAAAAAACCATGAAGGCCGCAATGGGCGAACTGGAGCAACATGTTGCCCAGATGCCGCTGGCCAACGCTGCAAAGGTGATCGAGACCGTTGGCCAGACCGTCATCAGCAGCGAAGCACTGAAAGCATTCGCGGCAAGCGTGGAAGGCGGTAAGCGCGTCAGCGTACCGGTGAACGCCGCGCTTATTTCCACGGATGTCGTCACCGGCGTGGTTGAACCGCAGCGTCTGCCGGGTATCGACACCGCACCGAAACAGCGCCTTTTCATCCGCGATCTGATCGCGCCTGGCCGCACCTCAGCACCGGCCATCTTCTGGGTGCAGCAAACCGGCTTCACCAATGCGGCGAAAGTTGTGCCGGAAGGCACCGCCAAGCCGTACAGCGATATCCAGTTCGCCACGCAGATCACGCCGGTCACCACCATCGCGCACATGTTCAAGGCGTCCAAACAGATTCTGGATGACTTCGCGCAGCTGCAGTCCACTATCGACGCCGAGATGCGTTACGGACTGAAGTATGTGGAAGAACAGGAAATTCTCTTTGGCGACGGTACCGGTGCGCACCTGAAAGGCATCGTGCCGCAGGCCTCGGCGTACGATGCTGCGTTCGCCGTAGAACAACAGAACGGCATCGACGATCTGCGCCTCGCAATGCTGCAGGCTCAGCTGGCACGCTTCCCGGCTTCCGGCCACGTCCTGCACTTCATCGACTGGGCGAAGATTGAACTCACCAAAGACACGCTGGGCCGCTATATCCTGGCGAACCCAGCGGCCCTGACTGGTCCTACCCTTTGGGGCCTGCCGGTGGTAGCAACCGAAGCCGCAGCATTCCAGGGCAAGTTCCTGACCGGTGCATTCAACGCTGCGGCACAGCTGTTTGACCGTGAAGACGCCAACGTGGTGATCTCCACTGAGAACGCCGACGACTTTGAGAAAAACATGATCTCGATTCGCTGCGAAGAGCGTCTGGCCCTGGCGGTGAAACGCCCTGAAGCGTTCATCTACGGCTCCTTCACTGCGCCTGCAGCAGGTGGCGGCGCGTAATCCTTAACGGCGGCCTGCGGGCCGCTTTCACAGGTGGGAAAATGAAACTGATCGCACTCAAACCGATTTATTTCGGCGGTACCGTCGTTACTGAAGGGCTTCCGCTGGAAACTCTGGAACAGCACGGGCGCGAGCTCATCAAGAAAGGTTATGCGAAGCTCGAAGAATCAGAAAATCCTGCAAAGCAGGAACAGCAGCAGGAACAGCAGCAGGAACAGCAGCAGGAACAGCAGCAGGAACAGCCGGAAGTAAAAGTGGAAAAGAAGGCGAAAAAATAATGGTCGATCTTGATGTGGTGAAACAGCACTGCCGCATTGATACCGATTTTTCCGGAGACGATGCCCTGCTGACTTTATACAGCGGTGCGGCGGCGCGTTACGTCCAGACATGGACAAGGCGAACGCTGTATGAGAATGAAAGCAGCCCTGGCTATTCAGACGACCCGGACCCGATTCTACTGAATGATGATGTTAAGGCAGCCATGTTACTGCTGATCGGACACTGGTACGCGAATCGTGAATCTGTCGTTATCGGTGAGACTGTGGCTCAGGTTCCTTTAGCTGTGGAAGCTCTTCTTCAGCCCTACAGGATATATGGCCTATGAGTTCATTGCGTGCTGGCGAGCTTGATAAACGCATTGTACTTCAAAAACTTGAAAGTCAGCGAGGGCCACTGGGCGAGCCGCTTCCCGGGGAGCCATCTGTGATTGCTACTGTTTGGGCCAAGGCTGAGAATGTTTCTAACAGAAAAATCCGCACATTGGATCAACAACAGGTTGTTGAAACCTGGTTGTTCACTATCAGGGTGCGTTCAGACGTCCAGACTGACTGGAAAATAGCGTGGAATGAGGATGTCTATACCGTTCGCGCTGTTGACCGTAGCAAGTCGGATCGATGTGTAATAACGGCTGAACGGGATATAAGACATGATAGAACAGGCAATTAAAATTTCGCTTGAGCGTCTTACCGGGATGGCTGTTTATCCTCTTCTGCTGCCAGACAGCGAGCAAAGCGGTATTACTTTCCAGCGGATATCAGACCCGGAAATTGAAACCGGAATGGTGCGAACAGGACTTATTGCTGGCCGTTTTCAAATCTCTCTGTACAAAGTGGATGATTATACCGGGCTGGTAAAACTGGATAAGGCTATCTGGTCTCACTGGAAAGGTATTATCCACGGAGAGCTTGAAGGTTATCCGGTTCAGTACATTCAGCGTGGAAATATACTTCAGGACAAAACAACTCTTACCAGCAATAAGGTCCAGTACAGGCTTACCAGAGACTTCGTGCTTTATTTTTATGAGGAATCATCATGATCCGCATGGAAGTAAAAGGACTTCAGGAACTTGAACGTCAGCTGCTCGCCCTAGGTGAAAAGGTTGGTACGCAAGTTTTGCGGGATGCCGGGAAAGCTGCTCTTGAGCCTGTTCTGGAGGATATGAAAGCGCATGCTGGATATGACGAATCGGCAAAAGATGAGCACATGCGCGATTCTATAAAAATCCGCTCCTCTTCTTCGAAAGCTAAAGGAAATGCGGTTGTTTATCTCCGCGTTGGCCCGAGCAAAAAACACTTCATCAAAGCGCTGGCACAGGAGATGGGCACCGTGAAGCAGGTCGCCAGTCCCTTCATTCGTCCGGCGCTCGATTATCAGAAAGCAAAAGTTCTGCGCATCCTTGCGATAGAAATACGCGACCGCATTGAAAACCACCGGTAGCGCTCGCTGCCACCTTCAAAGAGAGAGAAATTATGGCTGATAAAACTTCGCCAGAGTACGCGATGCTGCCTGCTGGCACCGTTGTTATGTGGGGTGCTGCGGGCAGCGACGTAGCAACAATGAAACCGCTCATCAACTGTAAAGCGCTGGGCGCTACAGGTCAGACTGGCAGTTTTGTGGACTGCACCACCCTGATTGATACCAGCAAACAGTTTATTTCCGACCTGCCTGAAGGCCCGGAAAAATCACTGGGCTTCATCGACGATCCGGCCAACCAGGACTTTGCCGATTTCCTCAACGCCGCAGAGAACCGTGAAACCGTACAGTTTTACGTTGAGCTGCCGAACGGGCGAACGGCAAACATGATCCTGGCCCTGTCTGGCTGGCAGATGAATGAAATCACCGCTCCGGCAAGTGAAGTCATTCAGATCACCGTTCAGGGTAAACAGAACAACATCGTCTGGGGTACGGCTGCAGGCAGCTGATCCATAACATTCTTCACTGGCCGCTTTCTGGCGGCCTTTAACTTTTTTATATTCAGGAAAAATTATGCCTACCATCGATGTCTCTGCTCTGAAATCAGCTCTGCTGAAACCTAAAAACGCAATTGTTACTGCCGAAATTTTTGGAACAACCGTTTATCTTCGCCGCATGACTGCGGGCGAACTCATCGATCATGAAGAAGCGCTGCGTGACAGCCAGATTGCCGAAGATGCCCGTAAAGCCTCAGAGCTTAGCGTGCAGCTGATCGTCGACTGCCTGGTTCAGCCTGATGGCAGCTCAATCGCAACGGAAGACAAGCCCACCGCAGCAGAACTGCTGCAGGCGCATGACAACGTGGCCCTGCTGGACGCTATTGCCACCGTCAAAAAACATGCCCTGGGCAAGCTTGAGGATGCGGAAAAAAACTAACCAGCTCGCCCTGGCTTGAGCTTATTTTCTGGCTGGCCGACCGCTGGGGCGAGCCCGATCCGTCAAAGATAGCTTCACTCCCGGCAAACACTCTCTACCACTGGCGCGCGTATTTCCTTCGTTCCGGTGCTATCAGCCGTCCTGGCGAGGAGAGTGGGCCACTTCCTGAAACCCCGCCTCCCGCTGTAGTCAATAAAGTTGAAGATCAGTGTGCGGCCGTAATGAGAGCGTTAATGTAATGGCTGACGTTGCCTCCCTTGCCGTCGGGCTGCATCTCAACGCAGCCAATTTTAAATCTCAGCTGATGGGTGCCTACGGTGATGCTGAGAACTCATCAAAGCGTTTCAACCGTAACGCACAGGAAGATGCTAAAAAGACAGATGAAGCTTATTCCCGGATGGGTAAAACCATTGCAGGTGTTGCTGGGCGCCTGGCAGGATTTGCCGGTGCCGGTTTATCACTTGGTGCCATCATTACTACCACACGTGAATACGGGCAGGCCCTGTCCGATCTTTCTGCCATCACTGGTGCGACGGGAGCCCAGTTAAAGACGCTTGATGAAGCAGCTCAGGAAATGGGGCGAAGCACAGAATACAGTGCGAGCCAGGCGGTTGAAGCCCTGAAGTTGATGGCATCAGCTAAGCCTGAACTTCTTCAGACAGCAGACGGGCTTACGGCTGCGACAAAAAGCGCGCTTACACTTGCTCAGGCTGCAGGTTCAACATTGCCTGATGCAACCCGTACTCTGGCTCTTTCACTTAATCAGTTCGGAGCAGGGGCTCAGGAAGCAGACCGTTATATCAACGTGCTGGCAGCTGGTGCCAAGTTCGGGGCATCTGAAATTGCAGATACAGCCGCAGCCATCAAAAATGGCGGTGTGGCCGCTGCACAGGCAGGAGTCGGTTTTGAAACGCTGAACGCAGCGATTCAGGTTCTTGCAGAGCGTGAAATTAAAGGAGGTGAGGCAGGTACTGCGTTGAGAAACGTGATCCTGTCCCTTGAGAAAGGCACTGACAAAACACTGAAACCTTCAGTCGTAGGTCTCAGTGGCGCACTGGAGAATTTGTCGAAGAAAAATCTTTCTACCGCACAGGCTGTAAAACTTTTCGGTGTTGAGAATATCAATGCGGCCTCCGTGCTGGTGGACAATCGCAGCAAACTTGATGCATTAACCCAGGCCCTCACCGGAACCCAGACTGCTCATGAACAGGCCGCTATTCGCGTGAATAACCTGAATGGCGACATCATGGGGCTGACCAGTGCGTTTGAAGGCATGATCATTAAGATAGGCCAAAGCAGTACCGGCCCACTGCGTTCAGGCATTCAGTCAGTAACCGATGGAATAAACCTGCTCACCGATAATTTCAATGCTGTTGCAAGCGTAGCCTTGTACACATTGATCCCCGTTCTCTCGACAAAACTAACTGCAGGTCTTCGCGAAAACGTAAGCGCCTGGCAACAAAATCAGGCAGCCGTAAAAGCTGCGGCTGCTGCCCAGGCTGACGGTGCACGCAAAACGCTTGAAGCAACTGCCGCCACACTTAAGCGAAATGATGCCGAGTTTGGGTACTACCGCCAGATGGAAAAGACCGCCAGGCAGCAAGGCCTTAACGTTAATTACCAGGGCGAGTTTAACCGGTTAATTCGAGAAGAGACCGAGCAAACGAATCTGGCAACCCGGG